>Ga0316604_10000642_pt1 | contig 39159 bp, 35 predicted proteins | sample OWC_soil_day20_C_FD_207650 | JGI IMG/M metagenome (GOLD analysis project Ga0316604, IMG submission 207650) | Wetland soil microbial communities from Old Woman Creek delta, Ohio, United States - OWC_soil_day20_CT | ecosystem: Environmental > Terrestrial > Soil > Wetlands | place: USA: Ohio... | reverse complement strand
TAAAGCGCCAAATGTCATCAGACTAACAACCTGCCTCGGTTCCATAAAAAATAGCAGCAGCGGCGTACCTACAACTGCAAAACCAAATCCGGTAATCGACTGTATCAATGATGAAAATAAGATAATGAAAAATATATTGCTTACTATACTATCCATAAATTTTACCTCATATTTTTTATTTGGAAACTTATCTTTGATTGCAGTATAGCATTTATATGCCTATAATAAAAACGAATTATATTAATCATTACGATCACTATAATTGATTACGTTGCCAGAGATTATCTTAGTGAAAGCCAGGGTTATCTCATAATCATTTCCACTCTTCATAGAATACGAGTTATATTGAATTGCATGTATCCCCCTCTTCACCTCCATAACACTTTTAACATGAAAGAAGGCATCAGTTACACCAAGGGGACTCTCCCGAGGTAACAACTGATGCCTTCTTTAGAAGTTAACACGTTGATAATCTAGTTTAGTTATTCTGCTGCTAAGTTTAAGTCCACCCCTAAGACGCCAATGATTCTGTCCTCACGATCCTTGATTGGCACAGAAACAGTAAGACATGGCTGACCCGAAATGGCTGAAACATATATAGAAGATACGTAAACTTGCCCCTTAAGGGCTTGCTGAAACCACTCACGGGAACCCGCGTTTGCAATACCTGCTGGTGGCAATGATACAATAAATCTTCCATCAAGCTGATTGGTCCATACCGCTTCCAGCTTAGAATAACGGCGCAGAAAATCCGCTAATACTTTATTATGGTCTGTAACAAGCAGATTTCTGATATGAATCTCCTTGGCTAAATTGAGTAAACCCACCTTTAATTCAGCAACAATACGATCTAATTGCTGTTTTTTATGTCGTCTACAGCAAAAATGGTCAGCGATTGTGTCGTTTTCACTAGCTGAACTTGCCGAGCAGCACTCACCTCAGATAACTGAGTTCCCACATGTATACTAGCGTCTAGAATTGTCTTTAAAGTGGCATTGGCTTCTGCTGTAGCTTATGAACTTTTTGAATATTTAAGAAATCCATTATCCATATTTAGTTCTATAATTTTCATTTCATTCAAATATTCAACATAGGACCTTAACATTCTTTCTGTTGCAGCATATCTATATCTGCTTTTCACATGAATATTAAAACTTTTAATAACAGCCTTCAGAATATCTTCCATTGTCATAGCACCATCTATGACAGAAGATACTCTTTCCGCTCTATTCTTATAGAAATTTATATTATCAGTTATAAGTTTTGTAATATCATTATATATACCTTTGTGTGCTACTACATATTTGCTGCATTTTAAGTCATAAAGCTTTATTTTACTTTCCAAATCCTCTCTGAGTATATAAGCGTATGGCATTTTAGCACTCTCCATGACCTCATAGCTTATGAGGGCATCTCCTAAATACGCAACATCATCGGGAGTAGTAATACATATATGCGCAGGACTGTGTCCTGGTGTATGAAGAATTTTAAATTTAATACCGCACACATATATTCTTTCTTGGTTAGCCGAAATCATAATATCTGTTTCACAAACCATATGTCCAAAATGTTCTATCACATCCGATAATGTTTGGCTACTGTAATAAATCTTGAGATTGACTGCGGAATTGCAAATAAGAGCTTCACAGGTTGACATAGCGATAATACAGTTATATTTTTCCTTCAAATATGCATTATTTCCTATATGGTCTATATGCGCATGACTGCATATTATACCAACTACTTTAAAGTTGTTCTTTTCCAGAAGCTCATCGATTCTTTCTCTCTCTCCTTTTGCCCACCCTGAATCCAACATAATAATTTCTTCATCATTAATTTTATAAAAAGGTATGTATGTCATTCCAGTATCAATGCAAAATGTATTGCCCTTTATTTTTTTTATTTCCATACGTTATCTTTAGTAAGAGATTGTATCACAAGTATACAAAACCACTAAGTACTCACTTCCTTTTTTTATACTCTTTTATGTATATCACATATTAATGGCTGTGTCGATATTGACGAATACGCTAAATTGAAAAAATTGGAAAGATAAAATCGAGAATTACGCGAGGAAATAGAAATATTAAAAAAGGCGGCTGTGTACTTCGCCAAGAATCTCAAATAAAAATATTCGAGTTTATCAGCAAAAATCGCCAGAACCTAATTTTCACCATTAACTAGTGTTGATATCAATATATATTATTTGTAAATATTTGTAAAATTAAAAGTTTATTCGCTCAAAATAAACAATTCTGTAAATTATAAATATTAAACGCCTCTGAAGTTATTTTTAAACCAAAAAGCCGCCTCACTCAATTAGTTAAGAGCAAGACGGCTTATATAGATACTTACAAATTTAATAGCAAGGAAAACGCAGGGTCAGGCCTTACAAATTATTTATATATTAAACGCTCATCAGCTTTGCGACATCTAGAACAAGGAAAGTTGATTATCACCATATCCTTGTTTGTAGGCTTTAATAATATCCTCCATTTTATCATTCATTTTTCATACCTCTTTTATTTAGTAACTTAATTATACTATACGCACCCTACAATACCTTACTAAATCTGAAAATCCCTTTGCTTCAAACTTTAAAAATATTACCTCTTCATCAAATTCTTCGGGAGATGAGTGAATCTTTGAAACAAAAAACTCTAATCCATATTTGGAGAAGCTGGTCCATAAACCACAAGGTAATTCTTCTAACTCCTTATATGTTATTAAGAAGCGGTCATTATATTGCCCCTCAAAAATTCTTTTTCTCCACAGACTATCTTGACTAACTTCGATCACAACATCATCTATATATTTTTCGTGGATTTTCTCTGCTATAGCGAATTTCATTAGTGTTATACCTACTTTCTTACTACTTTATATAATCAATAAATCCATTTTAAGCTGCACCGTCTTACTCTAAACCCAATCTACTCCATCGATCCTCCGTATCTTTGTCTAAATATAATATGGCTACAAATGAGACGAATAAACCGCTACTTTGTCTTGTCTGTTAGTTGAATTGTTTTACTAATGCGCTGGTAACACTAATTACACCACAAAAAAATATAATAGCCAAGGTCAGCCATCTGAAAAATTTAGGACTCACTTTTGCAAAAGCCTTCTCTCCGAGCCATACGCCAACTAAAACCCCGGGAATAGCATATATAAACTGTTTAAACACGCCTGTATCTACTGTATCCATGTAGTACATTATGATTAGAGTTGCAATATTACCAAAGCAAAAAAAACGGACGAGATTTGCACGAAAGGCTTCCTTATTTTGTTGTTGATTCATCAAAAACAACGCAACTGGTGGTCCACTTAAGCTGGTCGATCCTCCCATAAAGCCGCTCACTATGCCAACTAAAACTGTCGCTAATTTTTCACGTTTAATGGTCACAACATAATTGGAGGCCATTAAAAATGATACTAATAGGATCAAAATCCCAATGCAGAGTTTAAGAACTAAAGGATCTATTACCTTTAATATATATACCCCAGGTATAATCCCCAGTAAACTGGCAATAAACAATGGCCATATCACTTTAGGATCTGACATTCCTCTTGTCTTATAGATAACCATAAGATTTAGTATTAAAGCCCCAAATGTCATCAGACTAACAACCTGCCTCGGTTCCATAAAAAACAGCAATAGCGGCGTGCCCACAACTGCAAAACCAAATCCGGTAATTGACTGTATCAATGATGAAAATAAGATAATGAAAAATGTGTTGCTTACTATAATATCCATAAAATTTACCTCATATTTTTTATTTTAAACTTATCTTTGATTGCAGTATATCATTTATATACCTATAATAAAAACGAATTATAGTAATCATTACGATCAATATCATTGATTAGATTGAAAGAGATTATCTTAGTGAAAGCCAGGAGTATTATATATTCATTTCCAGTCTTCAGAGAATACGAGTTATATTGAATTCTCAAACCTCCCGCCCCCTTCACCTCCTTAATGCTTTTGGCATGGAAAAAGGCATCAGTTGCAACAAGGGGACTCTCCCGAGTTAACAACTGATGCCTACTTTAGAAGTTAATATATTGATAATCTAGCTTAGTTATTCTGCTGCTAATTTTAAGTCCACACCTAAGACGCCAATGATTCTGCCCTCACTATCCTTGATTGGCACAGAAACAGTAAGACATGGTTGACCCGAAATAGCGGAAACATATATATAAGATACGTAAACTTGCCCCTTAAGGGCTTGCTGAAACCACTCACGGGAGCCCGCATTTGCAATGCCCGCTGGTGGCAATGATACAATAAATCTTCCATCAAGCTGATTGGTCCATACCGCTTCCAGCTTAGAATAACGACGCAGAAAATCTGCTAATACTTTATTATGGTCTGTAACAGACAGGTTTCTGATATGAGTCTCCTTGGCTAATTTGATTAAATCCACCTTTAATTCAGCAATAATACAATCTAATTGCTGTTTTTTTATGCCGTCTACAGCAAAAATGGTCAGAGATTGTGTGGTTTCCACTAAATAATCGGCAACCCCAGTCAATACTTGCCCCATACTTGTAGTTTCTTTCAAATATATATTCTGTTCAGCTAGTAAATTTGCAACATCGTCTGTATGTTGTAGGGTTTTTCCACACATAATTGACATTTCTTCCAAAAAATCTACAGCATGTTCTGTCGCCTCAAGCTGAACTTGCCGAGCAGCACTCACTTCAGACAACTGAGTTTCCACATGTATACTAGCGTCTAGAATTGTCTTCAAAGTGTCATTGGCTTTTGCTGTAGCTTGTGATCCTTGTTGGACTAGTCTCGTTCCATCGGCCACTGCCTGTGCTGCTGCTGTGATCCCACTGTCAATTTGGGCAAGAAGGCCAAAAGCCGAATTAGCCGCAAGCTGACTGGCATCAGATAATTTTTGAATTTCTTGAGCGACTACGGAAAAACCTCTTCCATGCTCCCCAGCTCGAGCTGCTTCAATACTCGCATTCAGCGCAAGCAGATTGGTTTGTGCTGAAATGCCGCTAATCGTAGAGAGAAAGTTGTCGATTTCTTTTGCTACTTGTGTAAGGGCACCAATTCTCCCTTCGATATCAGCAGAAGAATTACGAATATCCTGCATAGACTGAGCCACTTGCGAAACAAAATAACAGCCTTGCTCAGCCGCCTTTTTACTCTCAATACCATCACGATGAATCCCCTCAGCAAGCATCGTTATCGTTCTTGAGGATTCCATGACCTGATTAACTTTTTGGTTAGCGCATTGTGACGATTCATGTAAGGATAAGGCCAATTTTCTTGCTTCATTGGCTTCATGCTCAATTTCCTGTGCCAATTGTGTCGCATTAGTAATAGCACCAGTTACCTGAGTCACAGCTGCCAATACTTTGCTAGAACTCATCTGGGTATCTCGCGTAAATTTGCGTAACATTTCAACTAATTTATCAATATGTATGACTAATGGCTGCAGTTCCTTCGGATATTCCTTGACATTAAATGCACTCGCTAGCTTTCCCGTTGAAATTTCTCGTACAGCATTGATTAATTTGCGATATGATTTTCCTGTTACTATCCAAAATGGCATCATTCTCTCCCCTTTATATTCATCAAAATGAGTATAAATCGCCTAAAAACATAGTATCTAATAAAAAAACACGCCACAAAACATTGAAATGATCTCCCATTTCAATATTTTGTGGCGTCATTGCCAACCATTTAACAATACGAAAACCTTTAATTAAATGGATTTTTTTCAAATATACAATGTACTATATTTTTACAATTTAGTTACATTCTTACGAATAGTATAACCTTAACTCCATTATCTTGTCAATAACTGCCCGTCACCTCTAAAGCCCATCTGTATAGCTTCGTTGACCGCACCACAGACATTCATCCCCAAAATAAGCATAGCAAACAACAATAGCAGACTCAGATGATCTTAAATTTGTTTTTACTATTACGGCTTTTTATTATCTTTTATGGCTCACTATCACTGGCTGGCAACCGGTTTAAAATAAATTGTAGCACCACGTCATCTCTTGAGCCTTCCACAATATCCCGCCATTCATTTCCGTCAAGCAAAGTGATTCTATGTCCGGCCCCATTATAGTCGGTCACCTCTAATATCCTTCCCTTGCTCTGACCAACTAAAAACTGATAGCTTAGTAGTGTATAACTCACATCTTCGTAAGCAAGAGGATAGAATCTTTTACTGAACATAGCTAATTCCGCCTTGCGTTCTTCCAGTCCCTGTTCATTCCATACCAGTTTGACAATAACATTAAGCTTATTAAGACTATCCTGGGGCCACACGACCAGAGAATTAACATCAAAATAGAGTTCGCAATCAAGAAAATCTGCTGCTTTGTACCATTCAGGACCTGGCACAATCATCTGATCCGGCTTGATCGCATCAACTTCCCTGCCTTCTTTGGCATACAGCAATACCCTTTCTATGGACTCTTGTGCTACAGAGTCAGTTCGTACAGTATAAAATCATGAAGAACTTAGATTTGGATACCGGCTCATTTCATTATTCCCAGAATCATATGAATACATGGTCAATGTTCTTTTCTTCATAGGTTGGTCAAGGATTACTTCCTGTTTAAACAAAAGTTTTTTTATATCGTTAGACGGTCCTGTTTCATCCAATACCCAAAGCAGCCAAAATAGACTTTTGTCCTTCACTTTTACTACTGAATCAGTATCAAAATATTCGGTACATGGACCGTAGCGTGTCCCTTCCTGCCTTTGCAAATAGACCCAGTTAGCCGCAAAAGCGTTATTTGAAAGTATAAATAAAACACTAAGCATAAATAAAACTACTCTTTTTGCCATTTTAAACTCTCCAATACAATAACTATACTCAATGCAGCAGCCACCGCATCATCCTCGCCCCCTGCTTATCATGCTTCAGGATTGTTCACCTTACCCATAAACAAGATGGCACCGGTGGGTTTATGCATAATCATAAACAAAAAAGGCTTATCGGCGCGGAATATCGGCATAAAGCTTTTACCGTCCATAACCACAGCAGTCGCTGCCGAAGCTTCACTGCCTGCCTCATTCACTTCAATGGCTGCCTGATGGATAACATGAGCGATGTAGAGGTCTTTAGCTCCTGTTATGTCGGAAAAATCGGCGTCCTGTTTGCTAAAAGCATCAATCATGCCCATCGCAGGCAAGAACTTTTCTTCTTCCAGATAATAACGGGCAGCCAGTTTGAATTTGGGCAGAAATACTGCTACCCGTTCCTCTTTTGACTGTGCCAACCACTGCTGCAGTTTATCAGTTGACAATGAATTTGAGAATTCTCCTTGCGAACCCTTAGGCAGTAATACTACCATGGATAGCTCATCTCCAGCATAAGGAAGTTCGATAAGCTGCACCTCATCAGTATCGACATAACGGAATTTTTCCGTTTGCCGCATCATACCCACCTCTACTTTTTCGTCCGGTCTGATATAAAACGGCTGCAGCAAAGTCTCTGCCGAATTAAAGGGAAGAGTCCATTTTCCCTTAAAATAGATGGCATTTGTTAGTACCAGTCTAGTATCAGCAGATAGATCATCAGCCCGCAATAATTCCTTGATTTTATCACTGGTCTTTTCCGCTACCCATTGATTGATCTGTTGCCGGCTTTCTTCCCGTTGGGTGACAAAATTGACTTTATTGAACCCACCACCGTAATAATTATCAATTAAAGAAATAAACTTCTGCTCAAAACGGTAATTGTCCTGTCCCCATAAAGCATTAGCCATACTCAGTGTATACGGCTTGCCATCCGAACTGAATGCTGTCAACAGCCTGGAATAATCCTGGTGGAATTGTTCCTGTCCATAACCAAAATGTATGGTATCCGCCATCTGTTTTGCAGTATTGCCCCGACTGCCCGCGTAAGTCATACTTAGTGCTGTTGACAAACTAAGCGGCGAAAAAAAGATATTGTCACCACCTTGAGCCGTGCTGACTCTCTGGAACAGATCAATTGCAAACCGATTATTGCCCTCAACTACTTTTTCTACCCCCTGCGCCTGAACAATTCCCGGCAAAAGGCTGACGGCTAACAAACCCACTGCCAGACTGCAGTGGATAACTATTCCCTTAAGTTTATGCTTAAACATATTATCTTCCTCCCTGTTTTACTTTTCCATATATATCTACATACTTAAACGCCGATATTCTGCTTTGGTAACGCCCCATCCAAAATTATTTTATCGATGAGCATTGATATTGGCCTGAAAATACTAGGTGAACGCTGCGCCGCCTCAAACTGCCAGCTTACCATAACTAAGCCCTGTTCTTTGGTCGCCCCCATAGGAAAAGCGTGAAAATAGGTATCAAGCTCTTGATGCAAATTTTGTGAAATAACTGGTGGATGCTCAGGTTTTCCTTTTTAGTTGTATTGTATGGCAGTAGGAAATTTTCGTCAATAAAATCACCTCTTGACTCATGCTTCCAGTTGTTAATTCATCAGAAGCTAATACACTTATACAACATAAAAAACCCTCACCAATTGTACTATTACCTAAAAGCCAAATTATACTTGTTTGATTAAAATAAATATTTATGATACAATAGATAAAAATTAAATACTCTGGGGAGCTTGTATAGCAGGCTGAGAAAAAGTAACCAAACTTTGACCCATATACCTGATTTGGATAATGCCAACGTAGGAAATGCAGTTTTTGACGTTATAGTGTTACAAATACAATGGGATATGCCGTTATTGGTATATCCCTCATTTATTTTTTATTTTAAAAAATAAAATCCTAACTATGCTTTGAAAAATAATTGTTTTCAAAAAGGTGGAGGAGGAGCGTCCTGCACCGTATAATAAAAAGACAACTAAATAGCGAGGGAGCTCGTGTTTCGAGATGAGAGGAAGCTTTTCAGCTTCGACCGACCTGAGATGGTTTATGACTTACAGGGGACGCTATTTAGTGATATAAAAATATACCTCACGAACAATATTTGTCCGCCTGTATGACATATTCCGTAAATCAACAGGCATTTAAGCACTTTTGTGCTTAAAGATAAATATTGTTTGGGAGGTATTTTTTATGAAGAAGAAATCTAATCTGTTAAAACTGGTCATGCTGTCAATGTTGATTGCACTTGGCGTAGTAATTTCACCAATTCTGCGTATTGAAGGCATGTGTCCTATGGCTCATTTTATCAACATCGTATGCGCTGTCTTGCTTGGTCCCTGGTATGCATTGCTCTGTGCAACATTGATCGGTGTAATCAGAATGATGCTGATGGGTATTCCCCCTTTGGCTCTAACTGGTGCAGTTTTTGGGGCAATGTTATCAGGAATTTTTTACAGAATGTCTAAGGGAAAACTAATTTATGCTGTTGTAGGAGAGGTTATTGGAACAGGCATCATTGGAGCTATTGTTTCTTACCCAGTTATGGCCTTCATCTACGGAAAAACAGGGCTTACATGGTTGTTTTATGTTCCGCTATTTGTTTGCGGAACCCTTATTGGCGGAACCATTGCATATTTTTTCCTTACCACATTAAGAAAATCAGGTATGCTTGCAAATTTCCAAAGAAGCTTGGGGGCGAAAATTTATGACAAACCAAGCATTTAACATAGCTGATCTATTGGAAATACGTCACAAGGTCAAGGCGGAAAAACCGCTTATTCACTGCATAACAAATCATATTTCAATCAATGACTGTGCAAATGTTGTACTTGCTGTCGGCGCAAAACCGATTATGGCAGAACATCCTGCTGAAGTTTCTGGAATAACAGCCTCTTCCAAAGCACTAGCCGTAAATCTCGGAAACATCAATGACACTCGCATGCAATCAATGCTGATTTCTGGCAAAACCGCCTTCAAAAAAAGTATTCCCTCGATTATTGATATTGTTGGGGTCGCCTGCAGTCCCCTTCGTCTTGATTTTACAAAGAACTTTATTTCTGAGTGTCATCCAAGTGTTATCAAAGGCAATCTGTCGGAACTTAAAGCTCTCTGTGGTATGGAAAGTAGTGCAAAAGGAATTGATGTCGACGAAAAGGATGCTGTTACGAATGATAATATTGCTCCAAACATCGCTATGCTAAAATCCCTTTCTGCAAAGACTGGTTCTGTTGTGGCTGCAACAGGAGCTGTCGATATTATAACCGACGGGACTGATACATACCTTATCAAAAATGGCTGTGAAATGCTTTCAATGATAACAGGAACAGGTTGCATGCTAAATGTCTTAGCAGCAGCCTTTCTCTCCAGTAAAAACATCATGGGCGGAACCATATTAGCAATCGCTTTGATGGGAATATGCGGTGAACTCTCCCAAAATACGAAAGGGCCTGCAACATTTAGGACAACACTTTTAGACTCTATATTTAGCATATCAGACAACAAACTTAAGGAAAAAATAAGATATACATTAAAATGAATATAATAATATCAGGAAATTTGAAATACCAATTTATATTGGGAATAATTAAAAACAATAAAGGAAAGGCCAGCACAAAATACTGACCTTTCCTTTATTGTTTTAGTTTTATTTAAAAGAGAACATAAGTTTCCTCAACTGGTTTTCGAGGATTAAGGGCTTCGTTTTTTTGCGGTACCCCTAAAACAATTGCGGCCGTGATGAATTGGGATTCATTTAATCCAAAATACTGTTTTATTTCATTATATTTACTGTTGTTTTCCACAATCAGCTCATTGGCGGTTTCACCTACGACGCAAGCTCCCAACCCCTGGTTCATGGCCTCCAGAAGCATGAAACCATAGGCAATACCCATATTCTCAAACGTGCGAGCCATAAGCGCGGAAGGCTTTATAGCAAGGGCCTGGGCTAACTCGTGATCAAGATACATTTTATCGATTTCTTCTTCGGACATATTAAACCCTCTATGATGCAACAGTTCCTTTAAGCGATCCCGCTGATGGGTTTTTACCCAAGCCTCTAGTAGGCCGACGCAAAGGATGACGGCAGGAGCTTTCCTGATAAGTACACCCATCGAAAAAGCTTCGGACAGCTTTAACTTGTCAGTTTCTTTCCTAATAGCAATGAATTTCCAGGGCTGAAGATTTTTCCATGAAGGAGCCCGCCTGCCTGCATTCAACACGCTAATCAACTGTTCATTCGTAACCGGCTTTGTTGGGTCAAACTTTCGAATACTTCTCCAATCAGCTATTTCCTTTAACACTTGCTTTCCTCCTCGTCTACTAATTATTTGGTTCCGCGACTTTAGTTCTATCCATATGGAATAATTCCCCATGCATCATAACATTCCTGCCTTGGCAGTGTAAAAACTATCTTGCTTTCAGTTCGCCGAGATAGACACACGTCATGGTGGGGCTGGTGCAAAAATGGATATTTTTATAGGGCAGTAGATTCTGAAGGAAAGACTATAGACTTTTTTGTGTCTAAACATCGTTTTAGCTATATACTTCTTGTCGTTCTATATGGGCATCAGGAGATACTAATTTGACATAGGCATATATGTCGGACAAATGATCAACTACTAGGTTTTTCGAAATACCTGAAGGCGCATAGACTACAAAAACAACTTTATGAGTACCAGGCATAATTCGAGAACGTGAGTCAGGCCCGTGTATAATACTTGAGATAACCCCTTCTGTATCAGCAATCATCATATCACTTGGTTTCACAATTTGGTCTTTGCCATTCATCAGGACATATTTTTCATTCCCCATGGCTACATCAAGTTTTAAAGGAAATTTGAGTGCCTCATAATTATGCCCCGCGGTTAATAGACAATTTTCAATTTCTGCCATAAACATGGCTTCAACCAGTCCTGCACCACGCGGAATACACTTTCCTTTAAAGACAAGAGATTTCAGTTGTTGCAGCACATGGTAAGTCTTAGAGTATCTCTTGTAATATTCGGTATAGACTTTAATTGGATTATAACTAGATAAATCCCCCTCATTTAGAAATCTTGCTCGAAGCTTGATTTCTAATTCACGCTTGCAGTTCTCCAACTCTTCACAATGCTCCATATTACACACATTACTGATAACCATTAATCCCACACTCGCTCCGGGGTATGTTTTCTTCCATAATTCTGTCACATACAATTTATTAGCCATCTCCTTTTTTATCAATTTGAAAAAGCAGAACTACTCCTAGATTTCCAATCAGATTGCATTTCCTTATTTCATTTTATACCTTATGCGGAGAGAATCCTTGTATAAAATTGCTATACTTACGAGGCGTAATTCCGGTAATTTGCTTGAATTGTTTAGAAAAATGGCTTTGATCGACAAATCCCATTTCATGAGCAACAAAAAGAGCCGGAAATCCCTTAGCTAAAAGTTCCTTAGCTCTTTTAATTCTGACTTGTTTAAGATATATATGTGGGGGAACTCCAATACTCTGCCCAAAAACACGTATTAAATGAAAAGGACTGAGACCGCAAATAGTAGATAATGTCTCAATCGAAATATTCTCTTTATAATTGTCTTCAATGTATTCCCGTGCCCGATTCACCTCTTTTTTTTGTTTACCTATTTTCCCCATTACTAAACGTTCATTAGCATGACGCAAAATACACATAGTAAGCATTGTTAAAAGATATGATTCTTGCTCAATTATTGGTATACTCGGTTCTTCCAGTAACAGATGAAGATTTCGTATAAGGGCGGCCAAGTAAGTATCTTTTATAATGCCATCACTGAAGAAGGGAATGCCTTTTGCTTTATTAGAAATTTCAGAAGCAGCTTGTTCCAGTAATTTTGTTTCCAGATAAAACATTCGGTAGGACCAACCTATATTTGATGCAGCATGACCATCGTGAGCTTCGCCAGGAATAACTAAATTAATATATCCAGAAGGAGCAACCAGTTTTTCACCTCGATAAGAAAATTCAAGGGCGCCACGCTCAATAACACCAATTCCGAATCCTTCATGAGTGTGTTTTGCAAAACATTGAGTAATATATGTTGCACTAAGTAGCTCAAGGTTATTCAAATGAGGCATCATCCAAAATTTTACCTTTTCTTCTAATTTAATGTCACACATAAGAATCTCCTTCCAGAAAAACAATCAATTTTTTGTAGCCAAACAGCTATTCAATATTATTTAATCAAAAATAAACTACTTAGCCTTTATTTAGTAAGCTAAGTATGAAATTCTCTATCATGTGAACTAATCCCTTGTAAAAATCTACCTAAAAATGATATCTTGGGATTTTATTGGTAGAAATAAATACTTCACATCAGACTCACGTAAAACATAAAATACCTCCAATATTAGTTTTATTTCACCTAATATTGGAGGTTTACAACACTACCTTATATTGTTTTCCTAACTTTTATTATTTTGCTAATAATATTTCAACAACTTCTTTAAGCGTATTTTGCTCACCGACATTACCAGGGAAAATAACATAGGGTATATGGGGAAATTTACTTTCTTCTCCTGTTTGCCATACAGGTATGCCGGGCCTTATCTGACCTAATACGTTTGCTCTTTTTACCTTTAACGCTCTAGTCCCAATATCGCTAGAAGTGATACCGCCCTTTGCAATGACAAAGGCTGGAGTTACATTGAGCCTGCCAACTAGGGATTGTACTGCATCTGATATTTTAATGGAACGCTCCAACGCATCTTCCTTCGAATCATTTTCCAAGGTCAACAGTTTCCTTTTAGTGTAAATAACGACCGTAATACCGTGGCTTAACAGATCTTCTTCCAGCTTTACAACCGAGGCGATTTCTTCTCGGAAAAGATTTTCCTCAAGAACCAAATCCGAATTAAACTCGATAAATCGTATTCCTTCGAGAGTTTTTAATTGCTCAACCTGGCTAGTCGTTTTCTGCGTATGAGAGCCAACAATAACGATCCCACCAGTGCCTATACTGCTTGTTATCATCTCTTGTCTTGTCAAAAGTGACTTATCGGCAATAGCGCTTAATTCTTTTACAAATCCAGCAGCGGTGCGAAACAGAAAATATTTCCCCTGGGAAATTGCGCGATAAAGTGCTACACAGAATACTTTTACGTCATAAGCATCAATAGCATTGACTACTACTTTCCCAAAATTCGTTACATTAATGAGTCTCTTAGCAATCTCATCAATTTTGAGTGCTCGCAAATCTTCCAGTGAAATCGTTAAAACTTGTTCTTTCTTATACAAGCCTTTTGATTTTTCTTCAATATATTCAGTCAAATCCGATGACTGATATCCAAATGTTTTGTCTTGGGCAAATTCAGTTTCACCAGCTGGGACAAGCAAATCTCCATACTGCACATAATGAATATTGTCGATGGTAAAGCGACCGCCTTCCCTAAAATACGGACAAATAATTTCACCGTCAACCCTTTGACCAGAACAACGCTCCAATTGTTCCTTCAAAATCATCGTTTCTAAAGGATAATGGCCCCTGAGAGTCGAATCACCACGACTAACAATCATATACTCCTGTTGCTGCTCCTTAGCGACCTGAGCAATCATTTTACCGATTTCCCGATGGGCTTTTATTGTTTTTTCTTCGGTAAAACCGCGTGAATTCGTCAAAATATAAAAAACTTTATTTTTTTCCTTAAATCCGCGGCTAATGCTTTCGTAAGACCAATCCGTATATACCGAAATATTATGAACAGTCTGAACACCCGTCGGGTCGTCATCTAGCACAATTATTTTATGTCGATCATTCTGGGCAGCCTGTTCTAAAAGCGTCTGTACATATTTTTCATCTACCATCGGATATGATCTAAAAATATCAGTACTAAGCTTTGATAATGATTTCATGTTTTCAACATCCTATTTATTTACCGAATATATTAAATTGTTGTCTTGCCTCAGCAGGACTCATCGGTTCTTTGTCCATAGCTCTAAGCAATCGTACGGTCTTTTCTACCAAGGGAGCATTGGTATCGACTACTGTATTAGCGTCCAAATAATTACTGTCTTCAAAACCAATTCTAACGGTACTGGCCCCCATTCCAATAGCCGCCGCAATAATGGAAAAATCCCTTCTGTTTGCTTGGGTGATGCCCCAGAGAGCCTCCGACGGAATCATCTGAATCATAGCGGCCAATGCTTGCGGTGTGGCTGGAGCTTCTCCCTTATGCCCCAAAACAATGCTGAAAAGCACCGGATTGCAAAAATCATATTTTGCCATAAGTTCTTTCATCGCAAAGGTGTGGCCAATTTCAAATACCTCCACTTCTGGAGTTTTTTTCATTTTTAATAATTCGCGGATACAATATTCCACATCATCAATTGGATTGCAATATACGGCCTTACCCAAATTCGTGGAACCAACATTTAAAGAACAGGCTTCAACAAGATCCGAATACAATGGCACACAACGTTCCTTGATTGAAAGATTGGAAACACCGCCAGTTGATACTTCGATTATGATATCGGAATCCCTTCGAATCATCCGCAACGTTTCTTCCAAGAGACTCATATCTGTAGTCAGATTCCCCAGAGCATCGCGCACATGCAAATGCACCATAGAAGCTCCTGCCTTCCAGCAATTTAGAACATCTTCAGCAATTTTATCCGGAACTATTTTTTTATCTGTACTAGCTACGGGAGCAACTGAAATCATTACTTTATCCATTTTTCTCCTCCTATAACAAAGCTTACACATCAATGGCTGATTAATAGTTTACTTTTTCCCAATATTGATAATGATTTTCTACTACTTTATTAATCTGATTCCGATCTTTTTCTTTTAATACACGCAGCATTTCCTTATGCATTAGCAGAAACTGCTCTGTTGCATTGTCCTTCAAAAACTTTTCTATCGCTTTTATCCTGGATTTTCGAGTAATCTGATCTACATAGAAACCAATTCCTTTTAGCAATGGATTTTCGGTAATATCAACCAATACCATGTGAAACGCAATATCTGCTTCAAATATATCCTTTGCTTCTACACTGGAAGCTGTAATCGTTTTTTCAATATCCTTCATAGCTTGTTCAGCTTTATGTAAGGATTCCATATCCAGCTTATCTATCGCCAATTGGAGTATCCCCACATCAATTATTTTGCGCAGTTCCACAATTTTATTAGCAGAATCTTTTTGTAAAATAATCCCATATAATACAGGATATAGCATTTTGCTATCATAATTTTGTGTTACAAAAGTCCCTTCCGCACGTTTGATATTAATAACGCCATATGCTCCTAATATCTTAATTGCCTCGCGAACAGAATTTCTGCCAACTCCCATGGATGCACAAAGTTCGTTCTCTGTAGGGATCTTATCGCCTGGTTTTAACTCTCCATTGATGATAGCATTTGTAATATTATCAACAATCTGCTCTACAACAGATTTGCCGCCTATTTCTTTTAAAAAAGTTTCTTTTGTCATCCTGGACCCCCTAATGATATTTTGCTTTTAAGTATACATCATACGTCGGTCCAAGACAATAAAATGACCTATTCTATTGATAAATACTTTCTTAAAAACAATTAACTACAATTAAGTAATTCATTATAAATTAGCGGCCATAGCAGCGACTTTGGCAGCAACTTCTCCATCTTCTTTCAGCCCGCCAATGCCGACTGCACCGATGATCTGTTGTTGATCATTATATATCGGTACACCACCTGGCATCCCCACAAATTTATCGTCAGCAAAATAAGATATATTGAGATTGTCTCGCTGCAACCGCAGCAGAAAATCAGCCGTACTTACTCCCATTCTTGCAGCCGTATAAGCTTTATTTGGCGTAAGATTGATCGTCAGTAATTTGGCACCATCCTGCTTACTGAACAAAACTAAAAATCCGTCTTTATCGCAAATCGCTACACTAAATGGTTTTGCCCCATATTCTTTCACAACGATCTCTTCAGCATAATTTCCTATTTTTTTCGCCAATGCAAGTGTAATATTCTCCACTATTATCAACCCCTTTTTATTTTAGTTATTTCTCTATAGAGGCCCTTTTACCATTAAGCGAATTTTAGGATTGTACAATACTTTCCCCATTTTCTGCAACAGCTGCTTTTTTTTCTTCTTTTTCTCGCCAGTAACTTGCCAAGGTTGGGCCAGTAAGATTGTGTACCAAATTAAATATGGCAGCTGGTATAAAGGCTAATGGGGCAAGATGCGCTATTGCCAACGCCATCGCCAAACCACCATTTTCCATGCCTATTTCAAAAGAAATAGCCTTGGCTTTGAAATGAGGCATTCCTACACCACGTGCAGCCCAATATCCTGTTGTAAGACCAAGTATATTGTGCAAAACTACGGCTACAATAGCAATCAAAGCAACATTCGCCAGTGAACCGGCACTGAGGGCAAACCCTGAACTAGTCGTAACAAAAATGGCAATAACAGATACAATTGGAATAATCGGCATAATCTTATCAACAAAATCAGACGCAACCGCCCGAATACCAGCTCCTAAAATTACTGGTATCAGAACAATCTTTAATATATCTACCAGAATCTTATTAGCATCAACTGGGACTATGGTACCAACCAAAAAAACAAACATAAACGGCGTAATAAAAGGCGCTATAATTGTATTGATGGTAGAAACCGTTATCGAGAGTGCAGTATCCCCTTTAGCCAAAAATGTCATAACATTGCTGGCTACTCCACTCGGGCAGCATCCTACAAGGATAAGCCCCGCAGCCAAAGCTGGCGGCAAGTCAAGCACCTTTGTTAATCCAAATGCAATAAACGGCATGATCATATAGCGTAAAACAATACCCCAGAATACGTCTTTAGGCCGGGAAAAAATCAGCTTAAAATCGTTCACTGATACAGTAAGCCCCATACTCAGCATAACCGCCATAATACAATAGCCAACATATTGGGATAATGGCTTAAACGTTTCAGGAGTCATATAGGCGGCAATAACACCCAGAATAATCCACAAAGAGAAAAACCTTGTAATAAATTTTACGATTTTCCCTAATCTCTCTATCATTTGTTTCGCTCCTTTTCGATTTTATACAAGCTTTATTTTATTAAACCTTGTTTCACCAAAGCTTCTTTAAGTGCTAATGCACCGAATCTCGGACTGGACAAAACCGGTTTACCATATTTGTGATGAATATATTCTTCACAGTAAGCCATAGAACCTTGTGCAAACAAAATAACATCGACTTTATCAGAAATTTCTCCTGCATATTTGGTCATCAGTTCTTTGAATTGTTCTTGATCAAGGCCAAAACCGCCGTCAACCAATACATCAACTAATTCTACATGCTTGTTCATTTCCCGTGCTACCCGCATGATAGTATTTTTTGTTGGAGCTAGAGTCGTTGGCAACGTAGCCATAACACCGATACATGCTCCCTCTTTTACCGCTTCCCGGCACATTTCCTCGTCAATACGTACGATTGGAATACCAGTATATTTGCCAATATCTTGTGCTGCGTCAGCTACCTCTCCTACTGATGAGCAAATATTGAGAATCGCATCTGCACCATCACATACCGCCTTCATAAACATGCTAACAAGTCTAGCCGCCGGTGGTGCTGTAACATATCCGGCCTCTCTAACTTCTGCAATAATCGACGGATCCTGATTACTGATTATCTCAGTATCTTTCGGAAGCAATTGCCGAACCTCTTTTTCTACCAACTCAATCAATTCTGGTGTAGTACCCGTATAAACCAAAGCTACTTTCATAAAAAAGCCCTCCTTTTTTGTAGTATGTATTACATACTACATCCTACGTTTATTATTACATATCATATTTTAAATGTAAATACTAATTATTTTAAATTTTATAACTATTTAAAAATGCAATTTGCCGATTGTGCCAATGCTGGAATGTAAATCCTTCCTGGCATGACTTATGAACTCAATTCCTTGCTCCACGTCTTTACTGCCCTGTTTCATTGCCAGCTAATGCTTTCTTAACAAAATCAACTCTTTTGTTTCACCATAGGAGCAAATTCTGAGACCTTTTAAAATCACTCAAGGTAAAAAAACCACGAAATTCGTGGTTTCATAAGTAATCTGGCTTTAATTTTTGCACGACAATCCGAACTTATACCGACGAGTAAATATATATGCTGGGCACACAAAAAAAAAGCTATTTGCCATAATTTAGACAAATAGCTTTTACTATGTATAGATAAAAAATCCGGATTTGATTAGTAGGGGTGATCTGTGACCTTACAAATCCATCCTATTATTTGATATATTCATTACCTTATTTTAGCTACTTACTCATCGTCACCGCCAAGGAAGCTGCCCAAACCACCAAGTATAGTGCCTCCTAGAACAGCCTTGCCAAGCACACTGCCTTCCTCTCTATTTCCACCTTTCTGTGGTGCTGCTGCCAGCATACGTCCCGCTAATCGTGAAAAGGGGAGTGATTGCAGCCATATTTTCCCTGGACCTTTTAAAACCGCAAGAAACAATCCTTCACCACCAAATAAAGCACTCTTGATGTTTCCCACTTGCTGAATATCGAACTGAACACTAGGCTCAAAAGCTACAATACAACCAGTATCAACGTGCAATACTTCACCCGACTGGAGTTGACGTTCAACAATAGTGCCACCAGCATGCATAAATGCAAGACCATCACCATCAAGTTTCTGCATGATAAATCCTTCACCACCAAACAATCCTGTCAGGATTTTGCGCTGAAAATAAATCCCCACTGAAACACCTTTTGCCGCACACAAAAAGCTGTCTTTCTGGCAGATTATAGTACCACCAAATTGAGATAACGGCATCGGTATGATATTGCCGGGATAGGGAGCGCCGAAAGCGACTTTTGCTTTACCATAACCACGGTGACTAAAAACAGTCATAAACAAACTTTCGCCTGTCAGCAGCCTTTTACCAGCACCAACTAACTTATCAAAGAAGCCTCCTTGGTTGCTTTTAGCCGATCCATCACCAAAAATTGTATCCATTTCCACAGTGCTATCTTTGTACATCATGGCTCCAGCTTCAGCAACCACGCTTTCACCTGGATCAAGTTCTACTTCAACAAACTGCATTTCAGTACCAAATATTTGGTAGTCCACTTCATCAGAAGTACGAGTACGTAAACTTGGAGGAAGCACACTACGTGTTGGCGGACCAGATACAATAGATGATGTTTCCGCTAATTCGTTTATTGCTTTTATCGGAACCCACTCAGGAAACCCTTCCCGCCATGCCAGACCATTAGAATTAGCTCTAACATAACTTTTTGCTTGAGTCACAGTCAGCGGGCCAAATTGCTTACCGTCATAATCTAAGTACCACTCCATTTTTATTCCCCCTTTTCATCTACTCATCTACTCATCTACTATTATATGGTAAAATTTCAAAGAGAGCAAATTCCCTAAGGAAAATTCTTCCTCTGGGAAAAGCAGTGGATTCGTGACTTCATAAGTATTCAGGAATTGCAAGGCCAGCCTTGGCCTTGCAATTCCATGCTATTTTCTATTAAAAATGAGCTTTTCCTACTTATTATTGACGAAAAATGGTTTTTATTGTTATAATATTCAAATATATACAATATTTGTTGATTAATTATTACTATCTAAGCATAAATATGTTTTGCTTATAATTAATTTAGGCTTTAAATAAGAGGTGTAAATGAGTGCAATCAAATCTACTACCTTCTAATCCAGATAAATTAGCCGAACAATTTTACTTAAAAGATGACTTATTACAAACAAAAATTGTAATATTGATAACTTTTTTTTTGTTTGTTTTTTGGGCTATGGAGATTATTTAAATTTTGGATTGAGTCATGAGTTTTATGAGTTAATTTTGGCCCGCGTTGTTTTTTTGGTATTTTCAGCAATAATTCTTATTGTATTAAAACATGTAAGAACCGTAAAGCAATTCGACTATCTAGTTTTTCTTTGGTCGACTATTTACATATTACTATCAATATATATAAATACATCTCGGTCGTTAACTAACATTAATTTTACGTATATTGACACACTAATAGTCCTAGCATTATTTTTGGTTTTTCCTAATAATCTCTCTATTAAGGGTATTCTTGCGAGTATTTTGACCATTGGAGATTTAGTAGTTATTTTATTCTTTAAAAATCCAATTAGTGATTTATCATTCAAGACTATTGCACTATCCTATATTGTAGCTAATGTATTAGGATTATTTATTGCTAATAGACTACAGCAGTTTCGCCAAAAACAATACCATGCTTTTTTTCAGAAACAAAACCTTTGCGAGGATTTGGAAAAAATCGCATTTGTTGATTATTTGACAGGCGCGTTAAATAGGCGTAAATTCTTCCAGCTAGGCTCTTTAGAATTTGATAAATTTATCAGATATAAAACATCTTTTTCAGCCATTATATTAGATTTGGATTTATTTAAACATCTAAATGATGAGTTTGGACATGATGCTGGCGATCATTATCTGAAAACATTTACAAATATCATTATTGAAAACAAACGAAACAATGATGTTTTAGGCAGATTAGGCGGCGAAGAATTTGCTTTAATTTTACCTGAAACCAATCTTAACTCTGCATTAGAGATGGCTGAGAGATTGCGGCGATTATGCGACGAAAGAAAAGTATATTTTAATAACCAGCTGTTACACACCACTGTAAGTATTGGGATAACCAAAGTGTGGGAAAAGGATCGAACATTTCAAGATGTTTTGAAAAGGGCGGATGAAGCCTTATATCAAGCAAAAGGAAACGGGCGTAACCAAGTACAGTTTAAGCTTAAAGATTTATAATCCAGTACGGTTCCTACAAGATTCAATCAGAATTTTCTACGACAAAAGGCTCAACAAGCAGAAGGCTACTGCTGGTTGAGCCTTTAAACTATCTCTTACAAAATTAGCAAAGCTGTATTTTTAGTCTATTTGTTATTAAAAAATAAGCTCCTACAAGAAGAATATACTACTTGCAGGAGTTGCCATTATATATTTGATTCTTGGTCAGCAGTCTTATCATTATCCCATTCAACAACTTGGCAATTCTCAAATCGTGGCAATTCTCTAAACTGTTTCATCAGTGCCTTTGCATCTTCTGTATTATTGGCTTTTAGAATATGCATAGCCCTCATAAATTGAGCGTGAGTGAACATTACTATAAATCCATCTTCGAGTCGTTTTAGATGATCGATAGCGATCTTTGCGCGGGATAGTAGCATACTAAAGCTTTCGGCACCTTCACCATCAATATCGTTGGGATCAACTCGATTCCAATATTCATTCACTCTTGCTTTGCGTTCGGCAGCAGTAGTATTGGTACAGGTATGAGGAGCTAAGTAGGTAAATTCCTGTACATCCCAAACCTCATGCCTTACATTTGGAAAACGTCTTAAGGTCGGCTCGGCGGTCTGCCTAGTACGAGTAAAAGGTGAGGTAATGATTAGACTTGGAGCCCCTTTAAAAAGCAAGCTGATTTGCTCAGCTTGCTTCCATCCTTTTGGGCTCAAGGGGATAGTTTCGTGATTGTCGGTAGCAGATCCTGCGTTGGCAGTACTTTCACCGTGACGAATTAGCCATATTTTTTTAGACATACAAACACTCCCTCATTGCGATAAAAATCTTTAGCAAAGATATCGGAATGGTGATTTTGTCTTATTAAATATTTAAAGATAATTATACTAATTTAATTCTATATGGCGAATCCATCGTCCGTTGACATTACACGACTTTTTTCAGTACCACTTTGTCGGATTTTTCTAAAATGCTATTGCGATAACCGTATACAAAATAGATTACCAAACCAACAGCGATCCAGACAGAATAACGAATCCATGTCTGAATTGGCAGGCTATACATGAGATAACTACAACAGATAATTGCTGCTGGAGCAACAAACTTAACAGCCGGGCAACGGAATGGGCGGTGTGTATTCGGTGCTGTCTTGCGCAGCACGAGTACACCTATAGCGGTTGTAAGAAAAGCGAAAAGAGTGCCAATGTTAACAAGTTCAGCTAAGATATCAACCGGAGTCAGACCAGCAATCACTGCAACGATGATTCCGGAAATAATGGTAATGAGATGTGGGGTTCCGTATTTAGGATGTATTTTACAGATGCTGGCAGGAATCAATCCATCCCGGGACATGGCAAAGAAAATACGAGACTGTCCATACATGACTGCCAGTAATACAGTGGTGAGACCAGCAATAGCACCGGTTCCAACCAAGGCAGAACCCATATTATATCCAATTTCCCGTAGTGCAAACGCCACCGGTTCAGCATTGTTCAATTCTTGATAAGGTATCACTCCAGTGAGTACGGCAGCAACTGATATATATAGAATCGCACAGATCATCAGAGAGCCGATGATGCCAATGGGCAGATCACGATTGGGATTTTTGCACTCTTCAGCAGCTGTTGCAACGCAGTCGAAGCCAATGTAGGCTAAAAACATGGTAGCGGCCCCAGTCATTACCCCGGAAAAACCAAAGGGCATAAATGGAGACCAGTTAGCAGTATTTACTTTGGGTCCAGCCAGGAATAAGAAGATAAATACTGCTAAAAGCTTGACAGCGACCAGGATTTTGTTCATAGTCGCGCTTTCTTTCGTACCGCGCACAAGCAAAATACTAAGAAACAATAATATTAGCATCGCCGGTATGTTAATGATTCCGCCATCAGCGGCAACGGCGGTAAACGCCTTGGGAAGTTCGACACCTGCAGACTTGAAGAGTCCAGTCACATAGGCCGACCAACCAGCAGCTACCAAACTAGCGGCAAGGGAGTATTCTAGTACCAGGCTCCAACCAACGATCCAGGCCATAAACTCACCTAGTGTTGCATAAGAATAGGTATAGGCACTTCCTGCAAAGGGTACGGTAGAAGCCATCTCAGAATAACATAATGCGCAAAATACACAAGCAATTGCGGATAGCAACAGGGAAACAACAATGCCGGGTCCAGCATATTTTGCGGCGACAACACCTGTGAATACGAAGATCCCAGTACCCATGATACACCCGACCCCCAGGAGAAGCATATCCAAGGCTCCCATATTTTTTTTCAGATTTTGCCTATTAGTGCCTTCTGTGAAGGAGGAAAGGCTTTTAATTCTAAACAGATTCATTAGATTCCCTTCTTTCGGTAGTAATAATATAAGAAAAATTGACGGCGATATCCGAAAAAGGGATTTTCATCACTGGATGATATATTCCATTTACATGACAGACCGCACACACACGGGTATCAATATAACACATATACAAAATAATTTCAAATAGATGTGCGCATTAATCTGAAAAAAGTAGTATAAAAGTAGTATCTTTTCGTAAAATTACATTCATAAAGAACAAATGTTTTTATTAATGGTACTCAATTTATGATAGGATAAGCCAAATACCTGAAATCCTATCATAAATTGAGCCCCTTTGTTTAGAACGTTCACCAATTTTACTCACACCTTTTGTGGGATGTAATGAATCGTTAATTAACAAGTTACTCTTCCCAAAAATGGTTATTTATTAGCTTGCAATAATTTATATGGTATCATAAAATGACCTCATAAGATGCTTTTTTCAGCTCCACTGCTTACTAATCCCGTCTCTTAATAAAACCAAACTTAGAGAAACGTGTTTTTAACATAGGTAGTATATAATGTATAAATCGTGTTAAGGAGTACCTAGTATGAAAAAGTTGTTTTCTGGAGTTTTTCTACTATTAATGGCCTTGTCTGGAATTATCGGAGGATGCTCATCACAGCCTCAGCACTTCGATGTAACAACTTCAGAACAAAAGCGCGATAAACTTATTATTGCCGGATCGGGTAGCAATATTGCTGTGACAAAAAAGTTGCTAGCAGCTTTCAACGAAGAGCAAAAAATCAATGCTGTAATTCCCGCTAGTATTGGCTCCGGCGGAGGTATAAGCGGTGTAGCAAATGGTAATATTGATTTAGGGATTACCTCAAGACCGCTTGCAGATTCCGAGAAGACAAACGGGTTAAAAGAAATCCCCTACGCTCGCTCGGGCCTTATTGTAGCAGTAGGCTCTGCTGTTCCAGATAATAATATCAGTTATGAGGATTTGGTTAGGATTTATCAAGGAGATAAAACTACATGGTCCAATGGCGTACCAATCATTGTCTTTGTAATGTATGAAAAAGACAGCACCAATGAAGTGTTAATGCGAGAAATACCAGGTTTTAAAGAGGCATTACTAGATTCTCTGCGTAATAACCGTTGGCAGGTATTCTATAACCAACAATCTCAGGAACAAGCGCTTGCGAAAACACCTAATTCCATTGGTTTTATAAATATGTCGGCTACATTAGAAGGTATAAAGGTACTTAAAGTTAATGGTATAATGCCATCGCGTGAAAATATAGAGAATAATAGCTATAAGCTCTACAAAACGTTGAATTATGTGTATCAAGAGCCAATTGACCCCAAAATGGGCGCCTTTATCAATTTTACTTTATCTCAGCGTGGCAGAGACATCTTGCTAAGTAATGAATGTATTCCTTTAAGTAAATGAGGGTATGAATTTGATATTTTTTTCGCAGAAGTTTACTCGACTTATGAGTTTTTTAGCAGTTACCAGTATACTGATACTATCCATTGCAACGCCTTTTACTTATTTTTTTCTTGAGTATCAGGATGGCAATAAAAGGGCTGCCTTCTATTCAAAAAAATACGCAATGAAATTTAAACAGGCGATACAAGAAAATCCAGAATATTGGCAGTTAAACATTGAAAAATTTATCGAAATTTTTGCCGATATTGAGAGCGGTGATGGAATAGAGGCCATAGAAGTCTATGACAATGCATTACAATTAATACATCGCGAAGCATTGTTAGAACCATCAATGCTATCCATTCGCCAAACTGCTCAAATTCGATACAATAATCAATTATATGGTTCAGTGATCATTTATGCCAGTTTGGCACACATAATTCATACTACAGTCATTTTAATATGTTTGTTCTCAATAACTACCTTTATTGTTCTAAAGCTTCATCAAACGAATCAGAAAAATAAAAATGAAATAGCAACTAGAAAAAAAATCGAAAGTATCTTAAAACAGTCAGAAGAAGAATTGACGATAAAAAATAAGGAGTTAGTCTGTGCTTTAGAAGCAGTCAAACATACGCAAGATAAGCTGATCCAGCAGGAAAAACTGGCTGGAATTGGCCAGTTAGCTGCCGGAATTGCTCATGAAATCAATACCCCATTAGGATTTGTTACAGGTAATGTTGAAATGTTAGAAGAATATTTTGCTGTTTTTAGTAGCGTACTTAAACTACAGGCTGATTTTACCACTATTGAACCACTATACAAAGAAAATATTGATCAAGGAATTAAGAAAGAACGAGAACGGGAGTTAACATTTATTCTCGATGATCTGCCTGAATTATTCCGAGATACGTTAGAAGGCCTGAACCGAATAAACAAGATTGTTAAAGGCATACAGATTTACGCTCATATAGACCAGCAACGTACCTTCGAACAATATGATCTAATTAAAGGATTACATAGTATGTTGTTGATGGCACAAAATAAAATCAAACCTTATGCTACAATTGAAGAACAGTTGCAGAATATCCCGACAATTGAGGCAGTTGGAGAGGAAATTAACCAAGTATTACTGAATCTCATTATAAATGCCGCACATGCTATAAAAGAGAAAGCTCTTGCAAAAATGGGAGTAATTAAAATATCAATATGGCATGAAAAGGAGTTTGTCTATTGTGCGATTGAAGATAATGGTTCTGGGATTATACCTGCAAATTTGAACAGTATTTTCAATCCGTTCTTTACCACTAAAACTGTCGGACAAGGAACAGGGATGGGGTTAAGTATCTCCTATGATATTATTGCTAACCGTCATAATGGTGAGATTTTAGTGGAAAGTTCTCAAGGTAATGGTGCAAAATTTACGGTGAAATTACCAATAAAACATGACCTGACTAGAGTGCTAGGCTCTGATACAAAAATCTCATAAAATCAAACCTATCGTTCACCATAATATTAAGCTGAAGCACCATAACCGGAGATTATACCCCAATACTAAAAAAGCTATTTGTCCAATTGCGACAAATAGCTTTTTACTATCTATGAAGAAAATTACTTAAACATGGTGGAGGCGATTGTTAATAACAAGCAAAGCGTACAAAGATCTTCAAAAAGGCACACTAGAAATACAAATGATGAGGTGGCTTGGAAATGAAAAGTACAGATTTTTTTGCCACCTATAACGGAACTATCATCAACAATTCAGCCTATTTCTTGGGAATATTCATGTAATTCGCTAACCACATTAACACAAATCAAATATGGCGGCTATATTTATAAAAATGCTTTAGAGCTACAGTCGCATGCTAGGGAGCTCAAAAATTGTAATAGCCAACAATATTCTCGAATCTTGATTCACATTAGATCTCAATAAGAAAAAATCATAAAAAAAGAAAATATCACTGAAAATTGAGCGACGTTTTCTTTTTAATAATATAGTTTTTCATCTGATCTGGTGTCCCTGGATGTACGATTAGATTTTTTATTATTATACATAAGAACATCAATATTTTTGAAAAAGTCATCTGGCTTCAGCTTCAAATTATAATCATATACATCATATCCCATACTTAAGCTTATCTTATAAGCTTTTTGGCTATCTTTATTAAATTTTTCAACACTTTCCAGTATTCTTTTAACTGTCTGTTCAAGCAATTGATGATTATCAATTCCCAGAATTATAAAAAATTCATCTCCTCCAAACCTTGCTATGAATTCATTATTACTCAAACACTGCCTTATTATTTTGACTACATCCTGTAGTGCTTTATCACCAACATCGTGTCCAAATTTATCATTTATTTGCTTGAATTCATTTAGATCAATTAATATAGCTGAAAAAGTTTTTTTTGCTGTACTGTTCCGAATTTTAACCTTGATATAGCTGTCTAGCTGTCTCCGATTATATGCTCCTGTGAGATAATCCGTATTTAATCCTCGATCCTGAATATTAAAATATATTATTAAAAGCGAAAGCATCATCCCCGACCAATAAAAGAAACTCCATAAAAGAATATTTGAGTTGAAGTCCCCACTGCCTGAGGAAGAAAAAATAATATCAATGAATAATAATACCTTTTTTCTAACATTCTTCGATTCATGATGATGAAAAAAAATGAATAAATAAGTAAAGCACAACAAAATGCTGTGTGAACCCAGAAAAAATCCCCTCTATGATAAATATTGTTAGCATCAACACTAAAAAACCAACCTGTATGGAGACTAATTATCGATACTAGACCATTTATGGCAAAAAGGAAAATTAAAACATTTTTCAATTTTCTTATTCGGTTCTCATCATGAAGAACTTGGAAATTTGTATAAAGAATCCATAACATGGGTCCAATCGGTTCAATTATATAAAGCAATAGATTAAATCCCGTATTAGATATCATATTTAGAGAACCCGGTAGTCCATTGAAAGCCCAACCCAAAATATCAATTATTATTAAAACCATATTGACCTGGACTAATGCAATAAATAGCTTATATTGAATAAATACTTTTTCCAAACGATTGTATCCATTAATGTAAATAAAAATTAAAATGATAAATGACAAGATACTTGAATCCATTGTTTTTAACGTTATCATATTTACCTCATACTATGTAATATTACATTATCTATATACTGTTTTTTGCTTTAAATCAAGCATTATATAACAATTAAATCCAGCGATACAGATCTAGTTGGTTTTTTCAATTAAGCAATATCATTCGATGTTTATCATACTAAAACATCGTTTCTATAGCTGCTTCGTTAATTCCTTCATTCTCTTACAATAATAGTTATAAATAGGTAATTTTAGCATACTTTTTTCATATTCCATCCCGACCTATAAAAACCTATTACGGCAACTACCCTAAAGTTCATTAGTTTTGAACTTTAGGACAAGCCTTTTAAACCCATACAAAGCAAAAAAGCCACGATATTCGTGGCTTCATAAGCATTTCCAGTTTTTTTGCAGCGGCGAGTCGCGAGCATGCAAATCCACCTTGCTATCAAACATAATCGTAAAATTTCCTTCTTGTCGTCAACTCAGAGGAATCATTGCCTTGACTCTTCCTCACATAACCATACAATTGAATTTTTATTTATTGGCTTGAACAGGAGCGCTAGCCGAAGAATCAAATAATTTTCTAACACTGTTAGATACGATCAGCATTGCCAAGGTAATCAGCGCAATAGCCACGATTAACTGTAGACCGTCAGTCAAAAAAGAAAAGGTGCCGGTATAGATGATTTTATTGACGATGCCGTAGATTGACATAAGCAAAGCAAGCAACGTAACCACAAGCATAAAACACATTGGAATGTAAAGCATCTTGCCCTGACGTCCGGTAACTTTCAGGAAAACCGTCAACGCAATCAGGACCAATGCAGAACATAGTTGATTGGCTGCGCCAAATAGAGGCCAAATATTCATATATCCGCCTAGGCAAAGCAGATAACCAAAGAACAAGGTAATGAGGGTTGCAAAATATTTATTCGTCAACACACGCTGCACTAGTGACATCTTCGCTGGATCAGTCACATCCCCCGTAAATAGTTCTTGGAAGCACATTCGTCCGATACGGCCAACAGAATCCAATGTAGTCAGCGCCAGTGCTGATACGCACATAGTGATGATACAGGTGGCTACATGGCGTGATAGACCGAACATAGACAGAAAACCACCGACAGAGCCAGAGAATATCTGAAACGGCGTACCTTTGGGCATCACACCACCGGTAGCGGCAGCCCCAACGACGATCAAAGAAACAACAGCTAATACAGTCTCAATCATCATAGAACCGTAACCGACAAATAGCATATCTTTTTCATTGGAAATTGTTTTGGAAGATGTGCCAGAAGAAACCAAGCTATGAAAACCGGAAACAGCACCACAGGCAATGGTAATAAACAAGATGGGAAACATAGGCTTGCCATTTACTTCAAACCCAACAAAGGCCGGAAGTTCAATCGTTGGATTGGTAAAAACAACACCAATGACGCCGCTGGCAATCATACCCAGAAGCAGAAACGAACTCAAATAGTCTCGTGGCTCCATCAACAGCCACATTGGCAGAACAGCAGCCATAAACATGTAAGCAAAAACTACGTAAATCCATGCTGTCTTGTCAAAATAAAGAGGATATGCAATACCTGCCGCTAACATGCCCAGAATCAAAAGAATACCGATTGCCAGTTTTGGTTTTTCTGACAGTGGATATTTTTTCAGAAAAAGTCCTAAGAAGATAGCAACAACAATATACAGCATAGAAATAGAAGCAGCGGCAGCATTAGGTGTAGCCAGTGAACCATTGGCTCCAAAGCCGTTGAAGGTACTAGCAACAATATCAGCAAAAGCAGCTATTACCAATAGAGTAAAAAGCCAGGAAAAGAGCAGAAACAATTGCTTTCCAGTTTTACCAATATATTTTTCAATCAGCATACCTATTGATTTGCCATCATTTTTGACAGAAGCATACAGGGCTGTAAAATCCTGAACAGCACCGAAAAAAATACCGCCAATCATCAGCCACAGCATTACTGGTACCCAACCAAACATCGCGGCGATAATGGGCCCTGTAACGGGTCCAGCACCTGTAATAGAAGAAAATTGATGAGCAAATACCGAGAATTTAGAAGAAGGAACGTAATCATTGCCATCTTCAAAACGATAAGCCGGCGTTTTAGCCTGAGGATCAATACCCCATATCTTGGTCAGCCAGCGGCCGTAGATGAAATAACCGCTTGCACAGACAAGCAGCGCAATACACAATAAAGTTAATCCTGTCATAATTTTCAAAACTCCCTTTCTTGGTTTGTTTATGCTACGCTCTGCAATCCCATGTCGCGATCATAACGACTGCAGGCGGGCAATTTGGGGGCAAAAATACAATAAAAAAACTCCGCCTTCTTCACGTGTTACCGTGTTGAAGACGAAGACTATTCCTCCGCGTTACCACTTCATTTGCTGATTGCTCAACCATCTCTACTATATCAGAAAATTTCCGAATACATTTCCTGTTAACGGTGGAAAACCGGGCACTGCTTACTTTTGGTTCAGCATGCTGCTCACAGAGGAGAAATATAAAGTTTTTCCACCGTCTTTCACCACCCGACGGCTCTCTGCAGGAAAAATCCCCACATTTTTATTCTGCTCATTGCATTTCAAATATTCTATTAGTGTATAATATATCACCAGTCCCTTTTTTTGTCAATAACTATATCGTGTCTAAAATCAAAACATAATTTGATAAGAAGATTCCATCGTCCTCTTGTATTTCCACACAAAACAAAAGATCCGTAACATTTGCGGGTTTAATTTTTTTTACAACATACCCCTTCACTACCATGTTGTTCGCAACTAACCGTCCTTAAATGTAAGTACCACTAACATCAATCATAAAATATTACTCCATTTCCTCACCGTTTTTAACTAATATGTTATAAAAGTAATATATACATACTGCTAGTAATAACGATGTCGTTGCAAACAAGACAGCATATCCTAGATGTTCAGCTACAGCACCTAATATCGCGCTAGAAAGGGCGTTACCAATATCTCCAGCGGCAATCATGATGCCAAGAGCCGTACCTCGATTTTTTTGATTAATACGTTCCACCAAAAGTATAACTAAGGTAGGATAAACAATACCAAATCCTAAACCAAACAAAATGCCTGATGAAATAAGGATCATGGGTGAAATAGTAACAAGCAGCAGTAATATGCTGACCAACATAGTGATGCTAGCATATACAGTTGAATTTACCAGGCCAAAACTATGATTGATTCTCTGTACAAAAACACGAGAACTAATTACAGAAATAGCAAAGGCAATAAAGAACATAGAATAAAAACTAATACCTTTATCAATAGCGGCAAGTGGTATAAAGGTAAGTACTGCACTAAAAGAAAAACTTGCAGCAAACTGACAAAGCGTTGATGCAAAAACAACATTGGATTTAAGCACATCCATAAATGGAACCCGCTGAGCGTTACTCGGCGCCAGTTTAATTGGATGGGAACGCCACTTCATGACACTAAAGGCGATACCTATCAGAATAACATTAATACCAACTAGTACCTTAAAACCAAAACTATCAAAAGCTGCCTGGGCTATACTCATGCTAAGTCCGAGACCAAACATGGTTGTTAACGTATACATGGCAATGGCATTGGAATTGCTTTCACCTGATCCAATACTACTAGCAAAGGTAACAGCTCCTGTACCATAAAAGGCCTGCCCAATGCCGTATAGGAAACGCAAAGTAAAAAAAGTAAGAAAGCTAGTAGCCCACCAGTATCCAATGGTTGATAAAATAAGCAAAATTTGCCCAATCAGAATGACTGGCCAACTCCCTTTACTATCCACCTGAAAACCTATCCATGGTCGTATAAGAAGGGCACTCATTGCCGCGGCGCCCATAATAATGCCAATTTGCGTCTCGCCAAAGCCACTATTCTGTAAATAAACTGGTAATATGGGAACAAGTAAGCACATACCAAGAGTTGTATTAAAGTGAGAAATTGCAATGTTCTGGAATTGTTTGTTTCTAAAAACACTAAATAAATTAGCCATAGTAACCTCTTTGTAATTAAATCTGCTGAATATTGTAATTCATCTAAACTCTATGTGAAAGCAACATCAAGATAAAGAAAACTAACGGTTTATTATCTTCAGACCCATAGCTTTGTATCCTTTTCTCTCAAAATTTTTGCCCAATATTTTATTGATTTCGATGCAATTTTATCATTGTTACATCAATTTGTCCACATAGCCTACAGTGTTAGGCGATAGAACGGTGTCACGGGAACGGTACTAAATCGTCACGTTTAAATTAATCCTTGGATACTATTCCTCATGATATCTCAGTCGCTCTATCGATTTGACGAAGATTTAACAGCTTCAGTGACTACCTTAGGCCACCTGGAGCGCACCTTCCATTGGACCATTGATAAGACGGTTGCTCCTAAAACAATTAATATGTTTGTCGGAGATAGCCAAGATGCCACCTATACCATCAGCGTAACAAAGGATTCAGGAACTGATATAGCTTATTTTGAAGGCCAAGTTTGCGTCACTAACGGCGGTGCCGTTGCTACCCAAAACCTCGCAATTAATGTTAATCTTACTAAGCCGCCAAGTAACGATGTAATTGCTACTGCTGTAGTAGACGTAAGTCAACGCCCAGTTCTCGCCCCTGGTGAAACCTTCTGTTATGATTATAGGGTCGATGTACCTGCTGGGAGCATAACCCCTGGAGCCACCTATAAAGTAACAGCTGATGTAACAATCACCAATCATTCTGGCCACCTTGGAACTCCATTTGGACCTAGCCCTAGCACAACTGGTGCATTACCAGAAACCCCAACATTAATCAACGATACCATCAATGTCAATGATACGAATGGCTCTTCTTTTACTTTTAGTGCAGGCGGATCTAAAACTTATACTAAGTCTTTTTGCTGCAGTCAGCCTTCTATAGCGTCTACACCCTGTCAAAGCTCTTCAACACAAACCTACAATAATACAGCTACTATTGAAGAAACTGGGCAATTTGCTACAGCATCTGTCACTGTTAATTGTTTTGCCCTCACTGTTAGCAAAGATGTAATCACCACATTTACACGGAATTTCTGTTGGACCATTGATAAACAGGCTGTACATCCTTCTAATCAAACCTTACAAATTACGAATCTCATCCTCTCTCTTGGTCAGTCTTTTGATGTTTTATACAAAGTAAATGTAACTTCATCGGCAACAGATAGTAATTGGGTAGCTTCTGGCACAATCATTGTGAATAACCCAGCGCCAATTTCAGCCCTTGTTTCCATTACAGATTTAATTACTCCAGGTAATATAGCCGTACCAATTGCTACAAACATTACTCTTGACCCATCATCACAACAAAGCTTTAGTTTTAGTATTCCCCTTCCTGACGGCACTAGCCGCACGAATCAGGCAAGGGTTACTTTACAAAACACCCCTAGCGGCACTACTAATTTCTTTTCCAATCTTGTTCCTTTTGAGTTTAATCAGCCTACAAATTTTACAAACCAATGTGTTAACGTTGAGGATAGTTTTGGTGGTACTTTAGGTACGTTATGTGAGGTTGGCCAACAATTTAGCTATACTCGGAGAATTGGTCCATTTGACACTTGCGGCGACAGGGTAATTGCGAATACAGCCAGTTTCACGACTACTGATATTCCTACACCTCCTGAAACCTGCGCAACTGGCAAGGCTAGTTGGAATATTAATGTCAGCGTACCTTGCTTCGGCGGCTGCACCCATACGATTGGTTTTTGGAAAACCCATGCAGGCTTTGGGCCACAAAACGATTTAGTTACACCATTACTGCCTATTATCCTTGGTAATGAAGACGGTCCCCAAAGTATTACAGTCTCTACAGCAGCACAAGCTGTAAGTATTCTTGGCTTTGAAGGCTCAAATGGAATATTTGATGCTGCAAATGGTATTAACAAATTATATGCCCAATTATTAGCCGCACAGCTAAATATTAATGATGGTGCAAACGGTTCAGCAATTGCAAGCACTTTAGTTGATGTAAACAATTTCCTAAGCATAAATGATTCCACCAGCTGGGCTGGACTCACTAAGGCTCAAAAACAACAAGTGCTGTCATGGGCAAAAATTCTAGAAAATTACAATACTGGTCTTATTGGCCCAGGACATTGTTCAGAATAGAATTGACTTAAAGCTTTTGGCTCCTATAGATGTAAATAACGGTAGCAAAGTGCTACCGTTACTTGCATACATATTTCTAGTATTTATGATGGAACTATAAAATAGGAGGAATATAAATGGGAAGGAATACCCATTATCAACTCTCCCAGAATGATTCCACGGAAAACATCTCTTCCCATCGAAAACATAAACATCATAAGAAAAAAGATACCATCATTAAAACATCTGTAACTGCTAAAGGACACTTGTTTCGTACTTTCCATTGGACAATAGCCGCCACTGCAGTCCCCAATACTCTAGACCTATTGCTTGGTGACACTGATACCGTCGTCTACACCATCGATGCTAATAAAGATAATGGTTCAATCGCAGGATTCATAGAAGGTCAAGTGTCTATAGCTAACTTAGGCAAATCAGCTACTAACAATCTTAAAATTACCATTGATTTGACTAAACCAGATGGCACACTCATTACTCACCAATCTATCGACATCAGTGAAAATCCAATAATGAAAGAAGGTGATTTATATTGCTATCAGTTTCATTTGGATATTCCAATACATTATGTTAGCCCAAATGCTCAATACAAAGTTACAGTTTCTGCTACTATAACCAATTTTACAGAACATACAGGGAAACCATATGGCCCCAGTTCTAGCAAAGAAATCATCTTACCAACTACAGAAATGTTAATTTGTAATTCCATAAATATAGATACCTCAGATGACTTTTCCTATACATTTTACGAAAGTGGTTCCCAATCCTACACCAAAAACATTAGTTGCCATAAAGAAGGCAAACAGCTGCTTGTCAATACTGCGACAGTCAGGGAGACAAACCAAACAGCTTGTGCTACTGTAACGATTAAAGGCTTAACCCTATCCGTAATTCAAACCATACCAAAAACTTCCTTTACTAGAACTTATAAGTGGACCATAACAGAAGAAGCAGTAGATATGTTTGATCGATATACACCCATTGATTCTTTGCTCTTATCGGTTAATCAACCATTTAGCATTTACTGTAAAATCCACGTAATTCCATCTTACGTAGACAACAACTTTACATGCTCCAGTCTCATCACAATTACCAATCCATCACCTAAACCTACTTATATCACAATCGCAAACTATTTTTTACCAGATGATTGGATTGTGCCTATTGTTTCTTTCCCTGCCTTGTTGCCTGCTAATTCACAAGTGTCTTTTCCATTTAGCGTTAACCTACCTGATCAATTAGAGCGAATCAGTAGAATTGCTGTTATCCCACATCATGACTCAAAATCTGCTGCTCATTATTTTCTATCAACTGCTAACCCGGTAGAATTCAATACAACCACAGAAATATACAACCAGGATGAATACATCACAGTAAGAAATAGTTCGCAAGGCCTGCTTGGCACAGTTCATAAAAATGCCCATGATTTCTGTTATATACGTCAAATTGGCCCTTTTTATACATGTATGGAGCCGACAATTGAAAGTGTCTCAACTTTTGAAACACATGATACTAGCACAACAGATAGTACTAAATTGCTCATCAAGGTGAGATCTTGTACTGGTTATACACATACAACGAATTATTGGCAAGCCCATTGCGGTTTTGGGCCACAAATTGATCTAGTAACGCCACTTCTACCTATTACGTTAGGTGAAATTCATGGACCAAAAAGCATAGCGATACCAGTAAACGGCCACCAGCAAGTTCTTGCTTTATTACAATTTAAAGGATCTAATGGCATTAGAGATTTATCTAATGGAATAAACCACATATATGCCCATCTGTTGTCAGCTAAATTAAACATCAATAGCGGAGCCGATAATACCGCAGTAGCCTCTGCAATCTTTCATGTTGAAGAAATTCTAGCCGACCATGATTCTTCAGACTGGGAAGAGTTAAACCTAGAGGAACAAGAACGCCTGCTAGCTCTAGTTAAAACTCTGGCAAAATTTAATAATGGTTTAATTGGCCCAGGCAATTTTTCAGAGGATAAAAGTTTCTCATCATTTTAAGAGGGTATCTATTCTATGAACAAATATCTTGATTACCCTTGCCATTCAAGTAAAATCCACAAGGGTTGTAAGTAATTAATATCTAATATTTATTATAACTTAATTCGACTTATATAGACAAAAATTCTAATCTCTTGTAACATTAAGCCATAAGTACAACAAACTTTTCAAGGAGTTATTATGCGTAAAAAGACAGCCATTCTAGTTTTCGTTATAGTCGCTATTGTCGCTTATTGCAAGTATACGGTTTTTTCTTACGACAATCGTACTGCCAACAACTTATCTGCCTACTGTAATATTGATTTTCGTGGCGTAACCGATCCTCAAACAAATAATGTTACTGGTGCAACCTTATCTGTAGTCGATTTGCGATATGATTCTAGGCCACTGGAAAAGTTATTGATCATTGATATTGATGGTAAAACATACAAAATCGATAGTATTGAGATATCTGCCCAGCCGCCGACTTATTCGCCTAAAGATTTTCCCACAGGAAAAGGCTTTAAACATGCCAATACTTTATTTGTCACCTTCCCCCTGCAAGTCCTAGAAGAAATATCCCATGCCGAAACTATAAAAGTTTCCTTTAAATACGTCAACAGTGATTCGGCCATTGAACTGCCGTTAAGCACCGTAGATTTACAATACTGGAAAAATCAATTGCCGTCTTTGTAAGATGGTGCTTTGTTGCTGTTCGCATCTAGTGCATTTCACCCCCTTCAGGGCAGATAATCATAAAAGAATACTAGCACGTTGCATTAGACTATATGAGAATTTTTTTGCCAGCGTTTTTGGAGGTAAAACCTAAAGACAAGTGCTACGCAATCAGTAATGCACCACAATAAGAAGGCCACATAACCACCATATACGCCGTAGCCTGATTTTACAGCAAAAAGATAAGCTAGTGGAAGAAATATCAGATAACTTGACATCAACCCTTCATAAACGATAAAACGGGTATCTTTGCAGCCAGTTAACGCACCACGTAGCACCAAATAAATAGAAGAAAATAATTGGCTTAAACAAATAAGTTTTAGTGTTTGAGCCGCTTGTTCTGCTACTAGCTTGTCAGCAGGACTAAAGAAATTGCTGACAGTTGGTGAAAAGCTAAAAAGCAGGATGCTTGTAACAAGCATTACACTAAAGCTCATTTTGCATATCCGATTCACCGTAGGTAGCAAGAGGCATTCTTGGTGATCCTCCAATAACCGCGGAACAATAATTGATGCTGTAATTAGAAAGCCGATAGCAGGAAGATAGGCAAAATTAAAAGCTTGCAAGGTAATTTGATGTACCGCTAAAGCAGTAGCTCCCAACGGTTTCATTAAGCAAACAAAAAGTAACAGGGCCAGGAGTGTGAAACCTGTGTTGAGTCCTACATCTACAGCAAGAGAAATATATTCTGGGACGTGTTTGAAAAATGGTTGTTTCAAGTGAATATATTTGTTTGTAAATGGTTTTTCAAATACCAGATAGGCTGTAATCAGTAAACCTGCAAGATTGGCAAACAGAGTTCCCCAAGCTGCTCCTTTTACTCCAATGCTAGGAAAGCCAAATCCACCACAGACAAATAGATAATCGAAAAAAATATTCAACAGGCAAATAACAACCGTACTATATAGCGGTGTTGTTGTATCACCCAGCCCTCTAAATAATCCAACAAGTACATAGGAAAATAATATAATCGGTAATGTCCACAGCCATACCTTCAGGTAATCTATACCGTGATACTTCATTTGCTCATTGCCGGCAATTGCGTAAACGTTATCGCTAATATACGGGGCGACAGCAATGAATATGATACCGATAATGGTAGCCAGAAATAACCCGCTATTTACTACGGCTGTTACTTTTGGCACATCATTTTTAGCTGAAGCCTTGGAAATTAAAACGGTTGTGCCGAGTCTGAAGCCTTCCAGAAAATTAAATAGTGTAGCGCATAAGGCGTTTGCTATTGATACGGCAGCAATGGCCTCTGTACCATAGGGGCCGATAAACGCAAGGTCAATCATGCCATTTATTAATACAACTGATTGGGCAATGATAATAGGGAAAGCTAGTTTACCAATTTGTTTGTAACTGATGATATATTTCATAGTATTTCCTCCTGTGAAAGTCAAAAAGACGCCGAATAACCGGCGTCTTTTTGCAGTAATTTATTTTAGAAAAGAGTAAGCACTTTTCTATTTGCAGCCAAGAGATTCCGGTAGCTGTTTTCGATATGTTGTTTGCTTAAAAAAGGACATACCTATCCAATTAATACCCAATTTGCTTGCGCGAACAGGTGATTTTACGTCACAAGACAGCATACAACCGAAAACAGTTTTCATCACTCTTAGCCTCCTTTCACTATGGATTCATTTTACATCTTATGAAATAGATGTTATTTTGTCAAGTGTGTTTTTTCCAGCTGTGATAATTAAGGTTAATCGCATCTAAAAAACTTCCATTGCTTATGCTATTTCATTAACCATTTTTTCGTACACACAGGGTTGTCTAGCCATGCTCATAGAGATAAAGCGTGTTAACACCGTTCATTGTTAGAGTTTGA
>Ga0316604_10000641_pt1 | contig 39200 bp, 29 predicted proteins | sample OWC_soil_day20_C_FD_207650 | JGI IMG/M metagenome (GOLD analysis project Ga0316604, IMG submission 207650) | Wetland soil microbial communities from Old Woman Creek delta, Ohio, United States - OWC_soil_day20_CT | ecosystem: Environmental > Terrestrial > Soil > Wetlands | place: USA: Ohio... | reverse complement strand
AACACTCGAAACCCTAAAGGGAAACTTCGGCTTCGCGAAATCAAAGATTTCGAGCCTCAGTCTTAAGTTCGCTCTAAGGGTTCGGAGGGGGCAATAACCCCCTCCGAACCTAAGGCTCACTTATATACATTTTTTACGTCCGCAACAAGCCGAATTTGTGCAGCACCGCACCAACTTTTTTGCCAAAAAACGGTATCCTTGCCACATCGCGCTCTCCAACCCCGCCAATCGCCAGCAAAATAATCCCGTAGACCAAACAACCCACCAAGAAGACAAAAAACGTCAGCAAAACAGGATTGACTAAAAAAGCCGGCGCATGGCCATAAGCCAGGTACATTGCAAAGCCCATAATCCCGGCGGCAAAACTGCTTTTATAGAAAGTTTCCCGCTCGACCGTAATTTTCGTCTGCCGTTTCAACCAATAAATGTTCAATGCGGCAGCAAAACCTATATCCACGACCGTTGCCCAAGCCGCGCCTTCAATCCCCAGCGCAGGCATCGCGGTCAAAGTCCAGTTCAAAACCACTTTCACAATCGCCGCCAAGCCCATATTCACCACCGGGATAAACGTAAGACCCATGCCCTGCAAAGCCCCGGTGGAAATTTGATGCAAACCCAGTAAAAATACCGATAACGATAAAACCCGGATCGCAGCGCCGGCCTGCGGCGCATTATAGATAATGCCGGCAATTGGTTCCGCCAGTAAACACAAGATCACCACGCCGGGCAGCGCGACGAGATGGGTCAGCCGGAACGCTGCCGCAATTTTCTGCTTCACGCTCTGCATGTCCCCCAAGGAATAGGCAGCGGAAATCGCCGGCACCAGACTGATCGCCATCGAAGCGGTCATAATCGTAGCCAAATTCACCAAAGGGACCGCCATCCCGGTCAAATAACCGAATAATTCCGTCGCCTGCCCCACCGAATAGCCCGCTTTTTCCAAGCGCAGCGGGACCACAACCAAATCCAGGTTGGCAACCAACGGCAGCATGATCCCGGATAGCGACACCGGCCAGGCCAGGCTGACCAGGCGGCGAAGGATTTTTTTGCTGCTTTCCCGTTCTGCCGGCGGATGATCGCCTTGACCAACAAATTGAGACTGTAGACGACGGTAATAATATAACAAAGTGCACAAACCGGCAATCGATCCGGCCGCCGCCCCCAAACTGGCGCCTCCGGCCGCATAATCCAGTCCCATCGGCAATAAAAAACCGGCGAACGCCACCATGGCGGCAACACGGATAATCTGCTCGAAAATCTGCGATACAGCCGTCGGCGTCATAATCTGCCAGCCCTGTAAATAGCCCCGGAAACTGGCCAAAATGGTAACAAAAAAGATGGCCGGCGACAGGGCAATGAGCGAATAATACGCCCGCGGATCGCGAATGACCCGAAACTCGATCAGCCAGGAAGCGCTGACAAACAACAGCACACTCAAAACCAACCCGGTAACCATCAACAACGTCAGAGAAAGGCGGAATACCCGTTTGGCACCTAAGATATCCTTAAGCGCAATCCGTTCCGCTGTCATAATCGAAATAGCAACCGGCAAACCGGCGGAAGAAATATTCAAGGCCAGTAAATACAGCGGAAAAGCCATTTGATACAACCCAATGCCTTCACCACCTAAGATTCGCGAAAGAATAATCCAATTCAGCGACCCGATAACTTTTACCACCAGCCCGCCGATCGTCAAAATCAATGTTCCCTTTAAAAAAAGATTTCCACTACTCACTCAGATTGTCTCCTGCCTAATTCATAAACTTCCCTCTGCCGGCGGACGAAATTGCTCCTCCGGCAGCGTCAATAAATAGTCAATTGCTTGCAGCATCTTGCTTTTTGCCATCGGCAAACGACCGTTAACATACGCATAATTGGAATTATGATCACTGTACAATTTGCCCGTTACATCCAGTTCTTCAATCAGCAGCCTGGTTTCCCGCAACGCTTCGTGCGGTGTCAACAATTGAAAAATCCCACGACGGTAATCTTCATACAGCGGTGTTCCCGGCATCGGGATCAATGTACGCAACCGGATAAAATCAGGATCGATTTGATTGAGGACACGAGCGCTGTTTTTCGCATGTTCTGTTGACCGTTCCCGGCCGCCAATCCCGATCAGAACATATTCACTCAGCTCAATTCCCGCTGCTTTGACCCGCAATCCCGCTTCCACCGTTTGCTGGGCCGTCGCTCCTTTGCAGATCCTAGCCAACACAACGTCGTCACCAGATTCCATGCCCGAATGAAGCCGGTTTAAACCAGCAGCCCGTAATTGCTGCAGTTCTTGCTCCGATTTCAACAAAATAAATTTGGTCGATCCATACATCGTAACCCGTTTCAAGCCCGGGAAAATTTCTCTGGCATACGAGATAATCTCCACCAGTTCATGAGTTTTCATTAAAATCGTATTTCCATCGGGAAAAAATATCGTGTCGAAAGCATCACCATACACAGTTTGGGCCTCATCGATATCTTCCTTGATTTCCGCAACCGGACGGATCCGAAACCGTTTGTCCTTATACATTCCACAAAACGTGCACTTATTGTGCGGACAGCCTATGGTAGCCTGGATCAGCAGGCTGCCGGCCTCACTCGGTGGACGGTATACGACTCCTTCATAACGCATCACTGCCACCCTCCAAAATCGCTGATTGATTTGTTCTTCTATCGTACCACAATTCAAGCAGAATATCGATTATTTCCCATCATAGTCTTATCAATCCGCCCAAAATGCGGTATAGTATGGTAGGAAGGAGACGATACCAATGAGCTCAACAGCAATTACGGAAAATGTCTGGTGGAGACTGCTGCGCCCCCACACCCTTACAGCCTCGTTCGTACCGGTTTGCATCGGCACAACGCTTGCGCTCCCGCACCCGCATTTCCGTTTTTCATTTTTCATTCTCATGCTGGTGGCCAGCATGCTGATCCAATGCGCCTGCAATATGTTCAATGAATATTTTGATTATCGGCGCGGCTTGGACACGAAGGATTCCGTGGGGATCGGCGGCGCGATTGTACGGGACGGAATTGCTCCGCAAACGGTCTACCGCTTGGCAATTTCCTGTCTGGGCATCGCTTTTCTCCTGGGCCTGTATATCAGCAGCCAAACCAGTTGGTGGCTCATCGCCCTCGGTTTTGTCTGCATGCTGGTTTCATACCTATACTCCGGTGGTCCATATCCTATTTCCTCTACGCCCTTTGGTGAACTTTTCGCCGGACTTTTTCTCGGCGTTATCGTGATCCAGATCGCTTATTATATTCAGACTGCTTCCGTTACAACGCTAAGCATCCTGACCTCTATTCCTACTGCGGTCTTAGTCGGGGCCATCTTGATGGCCAACAACATTCGAGATCTCGAGGAAGATACCCAGCATGGACGGAGAACTTTGGCCATCCTACTGGGACGAAACCGCGCTGTCAATTTTCTGGCAGGAATGTTTGTCTTGGCAAACGGTCTGATGATCGTGTTTTTTGCTGTTGGCCTGCTGTCGTTATGGCCCTTACTGACCCTGGCCAGCATACCAAAGGCTGTGACATCCATCAGAAAATTCCGCAATGCGACATTGCGGCAGGCAGAAATCGAAGCAATGATTGCCACCGCACAGACGAATACCATTTTCGGCCTTGCGTTATCCGTAGGTCTGTTGCTTCAATATTGGTTTTCCTGCTGATTAGAAAAATTTACCCCTCCGGCCGCAAATCACAAATTTGCCGGAGGGGTTTTTACTGCCTTTTTATAATCGTTCAATCACGGTCGCGATTGACGGTCCGCCGCCGACGCACAGCGAAGCAACACCATACTGCTCCTTGCGGCGCTGCAATTCATAAATCAACGAAACAATAATTCGTGCCGCCGTACAGCCAACCGGATGCCCCAGCCCAATACCCGATCCATTCGCGTTCACCTTGTCCATACTCAACTTTAATTCCCGGTTGACCCCTAAAAACTGCGCTGCAAAGGCCTCGTTGATTTCATAATAACCAATATCTTCCGCCTGCAGGCCAGCATAGCTTATCGCCTTCGGGATCGCATACACCGGTCCCAGTCCCATTACTTCCGGGTGAACTCCGGCGTTCGCCGTCGATACCACACGGGCCAACGGTTTGCAGCCCAGCTCGGCTGCTTTCTCCGCCGACATCAACACTAGCGCTGCCGCTCCATCATTAACGCCGGACGCGTTGCCGGCCGTCACCGTACCTTCTTTTTTAAACGCCGGTTTCATGGCCGACAGTTTTTCCAGCGAAATATCCGTCCGCGGGTGTTCGTCCGTATCTACCACCACAGATCCTTTCTTGGTTGCAATGGTTACCGGCACAATTTCCGCATCGAAGATGCCATTGGCAATTGCATTTGTCGCCCGTGAATGACTCAAAAAAGCAAGTTCATCCTGTTCTTGGCGGGTAACCCTATACCGCTCAGCAACATTCTCTGCCGTCAAACCCATATGGTAGCCTTCCATAGCGCAAACCAAGCCATCGTACAGCATCGAATCGAGCACTTCACCATTGCCCATTCGGTATCCTTCTCTGGCATTTTTCAACAGATACGGCGCTTGCGACATACTTTCGACCCCTGCCGCAACCGCAATGTCCGTCTTGCCAAGAAGGATGGACTGGAAAGCCATCTCGAACGCCTTCATCCCTGAACCACACTGCTGATCCACCGTATACGCATACCCTTCAACCGGCATGCCGCACTTCATTTGGATCTGCCGGGCCGGATTGCCTTTTGCGCCTGCTTTATAAATCATGCCGCAAGCTAATTCCGATACCATGTCCGGCTTTACTCCGGCTTGTGCAAGCGCAGCATTGACAGCTACAACCCCCAGGTCAACCGCGCTGACGTCTTTCAGTTTACCCAAAAAATCTCCAATCGGCGTACGTTTTGCCCCCACGATGACTACATCTCTCATGTTTTCACCTCATAAAATAATTTTTACTTACTCTCCCATTTAAATAGCCACTCTCACCAAGCTGCTTCTCGTGATCCGGAAAAAAACCGCAAAGGCAGTATTAAGAATAATCAGAGTATTCTTGATACTGCCTTCAATTTCCTGCTTTTTGCTTCCAATATTTTTCCTATCGTCGTGTCCCTTTCGCGACCAAAACTTTGATAAAAAAGATTTTTTCGATACCGATCTCGATGACCGAATACATCTCGGCCAATTCAAGCTGAAAATAGACTGTAATTCCGTCCACATTCACTTGCCCATAACCATCGTTTACTTTCGGCACACCCAATCGCACGGATGGGTAACGGGCCGGCGGCCCGCAGGGACCCGCTCAAGCGACAGTCTTTGTCGCTTCGCTACGGAGAGTAACGGTCTTGTCACGCGATTTTGCGGCAATATACGAACGGGCGGCTTCCTGAACTACGATTTCCATCTCTTTTCCCTCTCTTCGCTCAGTAACTAGGCACTTCCATTCTTACGTGTCCCCCGGGCTACGAGGAATTTCCCAAATACAACCGAAACACCGGCAAAATAATCGGCCAAACTCGGCTGAAAATAGACCGTAATTCCATCAATAGTTGTCTGTTCATACACTTCGTTATCATCCGGAACACCCAGTCGCACGGACGGGTAGCGGGGCGTCGGCCCGCAAGAACCAGTTCAACTGCCGCCCGGATGCGTCCCATTGCTGACTGTAATCGTTTTGTCCGGCGAATTGGCTTCTATATACGTAAGGGCCGCTTTTTGGATTAATAGTTTCATCTGGCCACCTTCATGTATTCATTTCTATTATTACGTTATTATGTGTTTATTTTCGAACACAATTACCCATGTCTCGCCTTATACCCCGTCTTGCGGAGCAATTCCGTCATATTCCGGCATTCGTATTGCTTCAAGACCTCGATCATGATCTCAGCACAGACCCGGGCATCCGACATCGCATTGTGGTGCTGGAGATCCAACAATAAGTGCTGCGCAACTGTAGACAAACGGTAGTTATCCAAATCCGTCCAAGCCAGCTTGGCAATCTGGCAGGTACAGGCATACGAAAACTTTGGCGGTACCAACCCATATTTTTGCGCCGCTTTCTTCAAGACGTTGACATCAAACGAAGCATTATGGGCAATCACCAAATTTCCCGCCAGCCACGACCAAATCTGCTCACTAATCATCAGGAAATTCGGCTTATTCGCCACATCCCGGGCAGTGATTCCGTGGATCCCAATATTAAAGGAACTGAAATAATCTTCCGGATTGATCAGCGAATAATATTCGTCGACAATTTTCCCGTTTTCCACCCTCGCCATACCAACGGCACAGGCACTGTCCCATTTCCGGTTGGCCGTTTCAAAATCGATAGATACAAATTTCATCTATTTAACCCCTTTGCCTGCTGCATACATTGCGAACCAGTTACTGTATTCGTTTTATAGTTTTGTATTATTAATAATACCATTACGAAAGAAATCAGTCCAATGATTGTTCGTTAAACACTATTCAAATCGAATACCCAAACGAGTTGATCAGTCTACGTGAAAAGTCATTTGCTTTTCTTGATATAAGGCGGTTTATAAACGCCAAGATGATGTTTTAATGCCTCCTGTAATAAATGAGAATAGTTAATTTTTCTACGTTCAGCAAGGTCGTTTAGCCATTGCGGAATGGTCAACGTTTTTTTGACAGCACGGTTAGCCATCTCATCACGAACCGGCGGCATCCAGACTTCAATCAAGTTAACAAATCCACCTTTGGGAACTGCAATTTGGGAGGGTGATGTTGGTTCTGGAATGCCTTCATCATCTTCTTCCATGCCGTAAAGGTGCAATTCTAACGCTTCTTTTGCCATTGCAAGAGACTGTTCAATAGTTTCTCCACTCGTAACGATACCAGGAAGATCAGGAAACGTGATGCAATAACCATGTTCATCTCCCGGTTCAAAAATAGCCGGGAATATATATTTATCCATAAAACCTCCTTTTGGCGGTGATTATTTTAGACCTGCCTGTTTCAATATGCTTTGTACGACTTTAGGATCAATGTCTTTCTTAGGATGCTGCACTGTTGTGAGACCCTTCTTCGTTGGGTGCTTCAGTTGGTGATGATCGCTACGAGTGCGGACAATATACCAGCCGTCATCAAATAGCATTTGCAGTATTTCCCTTGATGAATAACTTTTCACATCAGTTTTCCTCTCTCACCACTATTTTAGCACGTGTTTTAATACGTGTAAATAAAGTGTGGCACATAAAAAACTAGGGGGTTCAATCCACGCGCCCACGTGGGGCGCGACGCAATCACAGTTACGCGATCCTGGACGAGAAAGTGTTTCAATCCACGCGCCCACGCGGGGCGAGACTTCGTGCATATCCGCAAACACGGGTACACGTCGTTTCAATCCACGCGCCCACGCGGGGCGCGACTTTTTCTTCTTTGCGGTAAACATACTCAACAGGGTTTCAATCCACGCGCCCACGCGGGGCGCGACTCCTAAAATGCCGGCTTTAAATTCAGTACCACGCGTTTCAATCCACGCGCCCACGCGGGGCGCGACGAGTTTGTTTGAGTAGCAGTAGTATTAGCGGAAGTTTCAATCCACGCGCCCACGCGGGGCGCGACTTATTTCACAGGGCTTATGTAAAAATCTGGAATGTTTCAATCCACGCGCCCACGCGGGGCGCGACCGAGGCCAGCACCGTTAGTTAAAGAATAAAGGGTTTCAATCCACGCGCCCACGCGGGGCGCGACGCGGAGTTTTAATATCAATATCTTTTTCGACAGTTTCAATCCACGCGCCCACGCGGGGCGCGACGCCTCATGCAAACAAATATTCGTTCTTTTAGTGGTTTCAATCCACGCGCCCACGCGGGGCGCGACCCACACAAATCTACCGCGAATGTGGAGTTAGTTTCAATCCACGCGCCCACGCGGGGCGCGACTTGGCTATTCGGGCGATGGACGCATCTTCTTCAGTTTCAATCCACGCGCCCACGCGGGGCGCGACTGGGCTATTTTGACGAATATATAATATATAATGGTTTCAATCCACGCGCCCACGCGGGGCGCGACCATGTTTTTGTCAACAATAACATGCTGCAGTTTAGTTTCAATCCACGCGCCCACGCGGGGCGCGACACTAGTAACACGCTAGTAACATACTAGTAGCAAGTTTCAATCCACGCGCCCACGCGGGGCGCGACCGCTTTTGCCAGTGAAGTTGATCGTTGAAATAGGTTTCAATCCACGCGCCCACGCGGGGCGCGACTTCCGACGACAGGGCCTGTAGTAAACCGTTCGTGTTTCAATCCACGCGCCCACGCGGGGCGCGACGGCAGCCTTAACGCCAGCATTGTCCACCCAAGAGTTTCAATCCACGCGCCCACGCGGGGCGCGACTTTACGCAGCGTGGTTTGCTTGCCGTTGATCAGGTTTCAATCCACGCGCCCACGCGGGGCGCGACTAATAGACAGCGCAATGATTACGAGGTTGGCAGTTTCAATCCACGCGCCCACGCGGGGCGCGACATCGAAAAAGAACTGGATGATCTCGACAAAGAGGTTTCAATCCACGCGCCCACGCGGGGCGCGACCGGCGTCGTCTTTTGCGGCGGTAACGTAACTGCGTTTCAATCCACGCGCCCACGCGGGGCGCGACTTATTGACTGTGCTGCTGGTACGGTATACCGGGTTTCAATCCACGCGCCCACGCGGGGCGCGACGCTCTGTGTTCGCTACCTCGATCCCCAGTCGGTGTTTCAATCCACGCGCCCACGCGGGGCGCGACTACAACAAATAAAAATGATGATGGGTCTGAATGTTTCAATCCACGCGCCCACGCGGGGCGCGACTTGTTGAACCGGATTGATATTAATACGAGTAGAAGTTTCAATCCACGCGCCCACGCGGGGCGCGACGCCCTGTGCCACATAGAAGAAATACCAGTAAGAGTTTCAATCCACGCGCCCACGCGGGGCGCGACACGAAGGATCAAACTGCGGCATCGACAGCATGGTTTCAATCCACGCGCCCACGCGGGGCGCGACGTTGCAGATGCAAAACTTGCCGCTACTAATGAGGTTTCAATCCACGCGCCCACGCGGGGCGCGACCGGCGGTTTGGACGTATCAAACTGATTTGACGATGTTTCAATCCACGCGCCCACGCGGGGCGCGACCTTTCTCGCCATGCTTTTTCTGACCGATGCAATTGTTTCAATCCACGCGCCCACGCGGGGCGCGACCACATAGAGGCCAACACAGCTGAGGAAATGCAAGTTTCAATCCACGCGCCCACGCGGGGCGCGACTTGATATCGTTTACGCCAGGCGGTGGTTGTAATGTTTCAATCCACGCGCCCACGCGGGGCGCGACATAAAGAATTTGAATATGGGGTGATGACATGAGTGTTTCAATCCACGCGCCCACGCGGGGCGCGACGCTCTGTGTTCGCTACCTCGATCCCCAGTCGGTGTTTCAATCCACGCGCCCACGCGGGGCGCGACGTACCGCGAGTTTTATTTCAAACCTATCAATCAAGTTTCAATCCACGCGCCCACGCGGGGCGCGACTGTTTCGCCTGGCGCGAAAGGACATAACTTGAAGTTTCAATCCACGCGCCCACGCGGGGCGCGACAGTACCAAGTAATTTGCCAACGAGAGCAGTAGGTTTCAATCCACGCGCCCACGCGGGGCGCGACCAATTCTGCATTAGCATTATGATTATCAGCAGAAGTTTCAATCCACGCGCCCACGCGGGGCGCGACAGCAATTTCATCAGCAGTATAAACGGATAAATTAGTTTCAATCCACGCGCCCACGCGGGGCGCGACAACTGTTTTTTAACATTAACTTATCGTCCGGAGGTTTCAATCCACGCGCCCACGCGGGGCGCGACGCAATTTCATCAGCAGTATAAACGGATAACTTAGTTTCAATCCACGCGCCCACGCGGGGCGCGACAAGAAAAGGAACACCGGTTGCGACGCCCAACGCAGTTTCAATCCACGCGCCCACGCGGGGCGCGACCCTGTGGACAGTGTATTGGTTGCCGGCTAGAGAGTTTCAATCCACGCGCCCACGCGGGGCGCGACACTTGTGCGTATGTGTCGCGGTACATTACAAAGTTTCAATCCACGCGCCCACGCGGGGCGCGACCCGCTCCTATAACACGTATAGTCACATTGACTGTTTCAATCCACGCGCCCACGCGGGGCGCGACGTGAAGAGTGTAACGCCAGGCGCGAAAGGATATGTTTCAATCCACGCGCCCACGCGGGGCGCGACCCCGCATCCATGAGAGCTGGCAAATAACTATCTGTTTCAATCCACGCGCCCACGCGGGGCGCGACTGCAACCCCCCTTTCCTTGCATCATTTTGGCATGTTTCAATCCACGCGCCCACGCGGGGCGCGACAAGCGTCAGCCACCGCAGACCGAACTATTCCGGGTTTCAATCCACGCGCCCACGCGGGGCGCGACTAATATTCCCGGGCATGAAAATCGAGGGAGAGGTTTCAATCCACGCGCCCACGCGGGGCGCGACTCGGAGAAGCAGCAGCGTACCAAGCGGTAAGCGTTTCAATCCACGCGCCCACGCGGGGCGCGACGCGGTAGATACGCAGGGGCCACCTTGTCTGGGAGTTTCAATCCACGCGCCCACGCGGGGCGCGACCGATCATCGAATTTACACTGTAAGGGAGGCTAGTTTCAATCCACGCGCCCACGCGGGGCGCGACCGCGAGCGTAGGGAAAGACTTTCTGTTGTATGTGTTTCAATCCACGCGCCCACGCGGGGCGCGACACGAGAACGAGGTAAAACGGGAACAACTGAATAGGTTTCAATCCACGCGCCCACGCGGGGCGCGACAGTCGCATAAGGCCCAGCGGTTCAAAGCATTGCGGTTTCAATCCACGCGCCCACGCGGGGCGCGACATCACGCTAACGCCGGAGAACATCAATGATCCGTTTCAATCCACGCGCCCACGCGGGGCGCGACTACCGGACGCGGCAGTACAGACAGGAGAACCGACGTTTCAATCCACGCGCCCACGCGGGGCGCGACAGCAGATGGATAGGCTATTGTTGGCGATGAGAAAGTTTCAATCCACGCGCCCACGCGGGGCGCGACGTCCTAGTGTTTTACTGGTATAAGCATGATCTGGTTTCAATCCACGCGCCCACGCGGGGCGCGACGTGCAAACGATGCCATGATGTTAAGACCGCGACGGTTTCAATCCACGCGCCCACGCGGGGCGCGACGCTGCTAATTTTGAAATGGATACTAAGCTTAAGGTTTCAATCCACGCGCCCACGCGGGGCGCGACCCGTTCGAGGTCGTAACAACTCCCGAAGGGAGGTGTTTCAATCCACGCGCCCACGCGGGGCGCGACTGTTGTATCTTCTACTATTTCTAAATTGGAAAATGTTTCAATCCACGCGCCCACGCGGGGCGCGACCTTCAGGAGTAGAAGCACCGCGACCATTAGCAGTTTCAATCCACGCGCCCACGCGGGGCGCGACTGTTGATAAATCGCAGGCTGAAACTCTTTATTTGTTTCAATCCACGCGCCCACGCGGGGCGCGACAGCATGGGTAGAACGGAATTGACCTGTCACTTGAGTTTCAATCCACGCGCCCACGCGGGGCGCGACGGCAAAAATTGCGGCTTTGAAGGCTGAATGCTGGTTTCAATCCACGCGCCCACGCGGGGCGCGACAGATCTTGCATCATAAGATTTCGCTTGCACCTGAGTTTCAATCCACGCGCCCACGCGGGGCGCGACCCGCAACAGCAGCAGCTACAGCTCACTATACGGTTTCAATCCACGCGCCCACGCGGGGCGCGACATCGGATTTACCATAACAGACATACAGGAGGTGGTTTCAATCCACGCGCCCACGCGGGGCGCGACTCTTATTTATGAAAAATCTTCGCAATTATTTAGTTTCAATCCACGCGCCCACGCGGGGCGCGACATCAGCCTTAAAGTTGGATGACTTGATTACTAAAGTTTCAATCCACGCGCCCACGCGGGGCGCGACTTGACATTGTTTACGCCAGGCGGTGGTTGTAATGTTTCAATCCACGCGCCCACGCGGGGCGCGACATTCTTAACTGATCCACTTAACCCTGCTACACAAGTTTCAATCCACGCGCCCACGCGGGGCGCGACCATCGAACGTGGTTTTGTGCCCATGTGAACGATTGTTTCAATCCACGCGCCCACGCGGGGCGCGACTTGACATTGTTTACGCCAGGCGGTGGTTGTAATGTTTCAATCCACGCGCCCACGCGGGGCGCGACCTCTCATTTTACGAAGTCTTTTAATAAATAACTGTTTCAATCCACGCGCCCACGCGGGGCGCGACGTTGTAACTGTTCTGACTGACACCAAGGGCATGTTTCAATCCACGCGCCCACGCGGGGCGCGACGCGCGAGAATACGATCCATTGTAGTGACGGATGTTTCAATCCACGCGCCCACGCGGGGCGCGACCAAAGATGGTGGATTGTTCTGGATACCGATGGTGTTTCAATCCACGCGCCCACGCGGGGCGCGACGCTTTGTTCAAGGGATTGCATTTGTTCGTTCTGTTTCAATCCACGCGCCCACGCGGGGCGCGACTTCACTTTCACCTGCTAATATTCCAATTTTTAGGTTTCAATCCACGCGCCCACGCGGGGCGCGACAATGCTGTTGTCCGCTACGACGCAGACGACCAGGTTTCAATCCACGCGCCCACGCGGGGCGCGACGCTTCGTCAAACGAGATCATGCCAAGTTTTGTGTTTCAATCCACGCGCCCACGCGGGGCGCGACCTTAGTGCGTAGGAGGTGACACAGTGCAGATTGTTTCAATCCACGCGCCCACGCGGGGCGCGACGTGGAGTTATTGCTGTGCTGTCATACGCAAAGTGTTTCAATCCACGCGCCCACGCGGGGCGCGACCTGTAGATCTGAGGCATTGAGTCTCACCTCCATGTTTCAATCCACGCGCCCACGCGGGGCGCGACCAATCGCCGCCGAAGCTACACTAGCGGAGAAAGTTTCAATCCACGCGCCCACGCGGGGCGCGACGGGCAATCAAACGCTATTCGATGCTTTTACTAAAGTTTCAATCCACGCGCCCACGCGGGGCGCGACAAATCGCTATCATTGCGGCCTGTATCAAATCGTGTTTCAATCCACGCGCCCACGCGGGGCGCGACAACGGCAAGCATTATCTGACGAAAACTAGGATAGTTTCAATCCACGCGCCCACGCGGGGCGCGACAGCAGGTGAGAGTATGCCAATCACAAAACAGCTTGTTTCAATCCACGCGCCCACGCGGGGCGCGACTAAGAATATGGATTACAAGGACAAACAGGAGATCGTTTCAATCCACGCGCCCACGCGGGGCGCGACGATTTTAAACCTGATTATATTGCTAAATATGGGGTTTCAATCCACGCGCCCACGCGGGGCGCGACCAGAATAGATGGCACAATGCCCAACCTGCCACAAAGTTTCAATCCACGCGCCCACGCGGGGCGCGACGATCCTAAAAGGTTTGCCAATTCTTTATATTGTGTTTCAATCCACGCGCCCACGCGGGGCGCGACTTATGACAGCAGGTGGAAAAAGACAAGGCGCAGGTTTCAATCCACGCGCCCACGCGGGGCGCGACATCAACATAGCGCTAATAAACAAATGGATTTCCAGTTTCAATCCACGCGCCCACGCGGGGCGCGACTGCCAAGCATCCAACGTTTGTGCATAAGTAGAACGGTTTCAATCCACGCGCCCACGCGGGGCGCGACTGCCTACAATAGGACGCAGAAATATCAAGCACAAAATCATACATTTTCGCGAACCTATACTAGGCGATTTAAATTTTTTCTGAAAATCAAATCTAAAACGCTACAAATGCTGGTTCTGCTGATGTGCGAATCCTCTTGCATTTTTATGATCACTTAGGGTTCGCACTATACCATTAAGATCCCCTCAGGATCATAAGTCTCCTTTGCACCAACATGTTCAACACGGTTCTTCCAGTTACTACCGAGAAAATAATATCGCACACTATCAAATTCCGGATCGATAATGTTTTCTATACGAAACCTTAACTCGGCAAACTGCGTTGGATCAACCAAACATTCAAACACTGAATTTTGCACTCGCTGTCCATGATTAACACATTGTTTTGCTACTTTCCGAAGACGACTTTTGCCCGAAGGCGTGGTAACATTCACATCATAGGTAATCAAAACCATCATTGGCATCGCCTCATTTCCAAAAAAACGGAGGATAATCTTCTAAATCTCCTCGCATATGTCGTGCCAGCAACAATGCCTGAACGTACGGAACCAATCCCATAGGAATTTTTTCTTCAAGATAAGGATGCGTAATCTCCTCTTGCTTTCTTTTTTGCCAGGCAGTTAATACTTCCTTACGTGTGTCGTCATCCATTACTACTGCGCCGTTTTCTTTTATTAGAAATCCAGCAGCAGAAATTTGTCCTCGATTTACTAATGTGATTGCTAATCGATCAACAAAATGCGGCCTTAATTCCTCCATCATATCCAAAGCAAGACTGGGACGCCCCGGCCGTTCCCTATGCAAAAAACCTACTTGAGGATCTAACCCAACACTCTCTAAAGCGGCAGCAACTTCATGGGTAAGCAATGTGTAAAGAAAAGATAGCAACGCATTTATGCAGTCAGTAGGAGGACGTCGGCTGCGATTACACATAGCAAAATCTTCTTTTTGATTCAAAATAAGGTGATTGAATTGGGAAAAATAAAGGCTTGCAGCTTCCCCTTCTATTCCTCGTATACTGTCCCCGTCTCCAGCCCGATCCAGTTTGCCTATCAATCCAGTTAAGACCTGTAGAGTATACTCCAACAAATCACAATCAACAATCGTTGAATGATCACGCAATGCCCGATGTAACACAGCTCGACTATTCATTATTTTCGCAGCAATAAACCGTCGAGATAAACGTGCAGAGATTGCCAAATCATCCGACCAGCGATATTGAGTACGCCTTAACAATACATTTCCGGAAATTCTGCCTGTTACACGTCCCATAAACTTTCCGTAAACTGATAAAAAAGATAATGCTACACCACGCTCACAACATAATTGCATAAGTTTCGGACTGGCTCCGGCAAAACCGAAGCATACAATTCCTTCTATGTTATGTACAGGGACCCGGAACTTAATTTCATCATTGATTTTCACCAGAACGTTCTCACCATCACAAGCCAAATATGAATCAGGAATAGTCACATACAGCGTGTTTAAAAGACGCCTCAATACTCTTCCACCTCCGGTTGGCACATGCGCGTTAAATAATCCGCTACTGAACGATGTTTCAACATCCAATAAGGCTGGCATTGCTCCACTAACGAACATTGAGAACAACGTTTACCTTTTTGCGCTCTGGGTGTTTTCCCTTCATATACCAGTTCATGCATCCGATCAGACAATTCAATTGTTCGTTTTCGTAATACCTCACTTAAAATTATTTCTTCCCTTCGCTTGGTTTGACCATAAAAAAGATATCCGCGAGGAATATGTACTTGAAGCATTTCCTCGACGGCCATAGCCTGAGCACAAAGTTGCACCGCATCTCGATCATCCGGTTTCGGGCGACCGCGTTTATATTCGATTGGTACCGGTCGCCACCAACCCGAACGGCCCTCTAATTGGCAGGTCTCTCCTTCTATTTGCACTTCACTTCGTTGGAATTCAACAACATCTGCAACGCCGCGCAAGCCTAATTGCTGCGAAACAATAGGCATGCTACGCACGATCCGTCTATTACCACGACTTTCATTTTCAAAAGGGTTATCTGCCCGTTCATGCAAATGTTTTCCCTCTATTGTCCGGATATTTTCTTCCCAGATCTGTTCGATATGAATTAATGCCCACTGCCGTTCACAAAAAGCCATGTGCTGGATTCCGGAAAGAAGAAGAAAATCATCTTCATTATATTCCATCATCAAAGTTCAGTGATGGTAATCCCATCTGGTTTAGCTGCATAATTAATATTTATTGAATAGTCCTCAAAGCAACGCGGTGGTTTTTGATCATCTAATAGTTTTGCGGTAATCAAATCAAAAAGTTGATGTGCAGGAGCATTTCCAAGTGAAGTTACATGTTCGAAAATCACCAACTTACGACTTGCCATTCTTCCCCTTGCTGCCGAATGATCATGTTCAAACATATTTAATAATGAGTTCCAAAATATTTCTATATCTTCTTCAGAAAATCCGGTCCTTTTCGCTAAAGGTGCAGAAACATACCCTTCTGCCCGGTAAAGGGCATAAGGAACAATATATTTACGCCCCATCGTACGTTCTTTTTCCGCATCTTTTTCGTTCGTAACAGCCATACGCGTAATGGTAATTTCTTGAGGAACAATTGGATCTAAACTTTTAGCAAAACCAAACTGAATTGGTCCCCGAACCTGACCACAGTTTATCTCGGTGGTCATAACTGCTCCAAATGCTCGGATATCAAAAAATCTGTTGCACATATATTGAGTAATTGTTTCGCCATCCTTGTCTTTGGGTAATTTTTTTGTTTCTTGCTTAATCTGTGGGTTTGCAAGATATGCTTCTTTGTTAATATTGTTCAACACTGCACTTTCCCGAACATAGATATCGTAAGGCGATTTTCCACCTTTAGCCAAATCGATATAATTTCGCACCTTGCGTTTCAAACATACATCGGTTACCAACCCATGACTTGTTTCCGGGTCAATTCGCGGCATATTTCCCGCATCCGGATCACCGTTGGGATTACCATTCTCTACTTCAAAAAATAGTACGAATTCATACCGTTTATCCAATACGTTACTCATATTCGATCACCCTTCCGTTCCTTCATTTTTTTCATAGTTAGCTTGGTTCTGGTGATAATACCCTAAAATGAATTGGCCTTGGTCTTCCATATTCAGATGCGAAGGAAATGCTGTAAGATGGTTCATAACCTCTTGAATTTTTCTGTCTGCTACATTACCATAATCGGATTTAGCAATATGATGCCGTGATAGACGTAACAGCAATGGAAATACTGAACCTGGAGTTGCAGATGCTGCCCCAAAATAACGATCTCGAATGGTTGCATTAATATTACTGCCTAATGCGTCTTTTTGTGTTTTTTCCAGAATAGAAAACAACCGTCCCAACAAATATGCTGTTTCCACGTTGTCTTTGTTTAATCCCATGGTAATTAATACCTCCTTTTTGTGTTGATTTTGAATTCGATATTTTCTCAATAAAAATGCTTTAATTATGGATGCTCTGATTGTCGTGACACCTCCATGTTCACCACCTGCACGACATCGTAACAATGTCAAATTATAGAGGGTTTGTGGATACATTTGTCCAGTTAAAATTGCTTGTAAAACTTGTCCCCCTAAAAGCGGAGGAATATTTTTTGCGTCTTCCAGAACTGCAATTGCTTTTAACATTCTCCAAGGTGACACAAACCCACCAATACGCTCCAATCCAACTATATCCATATCCTTATAATGTTTCGCAATTCTTTTTAATAAATCACCAAAATTACTGACTTGCCAGAAGCGCACCGATAATCTAGCCGCATTAGGCGCAAGCCCCAATAAGTAGCAATTTGTATTTGCATCAAAAGATGGGTCGCCTACTGTTAACCCTTTCTTGACACGTTCCAAAATAGTTTTAGCTTGCCTAGCAGCAGTGAAATCAATATGCCGCTTCTCATCTTCTTTTTCGTCCCCTATTTCCACAGGGTCAAGACACCAAGATAAAACAGTTTCTTCTATTTTGCCTTGTTTTTCAGCCCAAAAAACCATCGTTGTATCTGACAACCGGATATGATTCGTATCACTGGCGATTAAGTAATTCAAAGCAGTCCCATAAGCAAAGGCTGCATTTTGACTAACAGGTGAATTAAAACTTTGTGATTTACCATATGATGTAAAACTATCTGCATTAAAGGACACCAATGATGCTCCACTTGTTTGAGCCCCAATGATACCTTTAATCGAAGGATGTAATCGCGCAATCGGTTTTACATCCCCGGTTATTAAACATTGTCCAATGATATCGTCAGATGAACTATGTAGTCTGTTGTCCCAAGCATTACGGATTTCAGCATTTTCATGTATATATCCTAATTTTCCATCTAATTTAAAAACCATATTACTTCCAGAAAATAATTCATTTATTCTAGGCATTACAATAGGATGGGATAATGCCTTTTCTGGATTCCATTTTTTAAGAAAAGCAAGAACTGCAAAAACTTCTTCAGAATTTAATGAGTGTAGAAATTTTTCATTTTCAGACTTGAACTTATTATATTTATCCATTGTTAAAACTATTTCGCCTTGTTTTGTCTGTTCAATGCCCAACATATACGAAACATTATCGCATAAAATATTCGCTGCTATACCAGAAGTTCTCTTTACTTGTTCTGGAACCAACAAAGTTTTAGGAAGATATTTTTTCCCTTGTAAAGATACAATAGCCAAAATATCCAATAATTTACCATCAGTATCAATTACTAGAACATGCGAAACTTTTGCCGGGCTATATCCTGGTGGTGCAATGTTAGATCCCGGATCATCAAGTAATCGTTGGTAATGATCATACAATGCTTGTAAAATCAACTTGCCCCCTCCCCCCTCCTATGCTGCACGTTGATAATGCCATTTTTCATAATCGGTCGGAAGAAAATTGGTTGCATGTTATTTGCAAAATCAATATCCCACAGTATCCATCCCAAATCTTGCTCTGTTGTTAACGGCGATTGCGGCACCTCACCCTCTATCAACTCGAAATTTGCTGGAAATTCTCTACAGCCGAAATAAGGTCGCATATGACATTGACCATCTCTAGCCCGACGTGTAAAAATTTCGTGATGTTTTGTAGGGTTATCACTTGCACCAGCACTACTCGTCATGTCAAAATGAGCTTCAATAATATACTCTACATCTCGAAGTATAATTGCTGCTCTCTGTTGACGCTCATTACCATCGGCTGCATATTGATGCAAATCAATTTTTCCACCCTTCATTGCTGTTTTTATATTTCTTTCAGGTATTTTACTGGCTACCTCATTTCTACGAATGGAGTCGAAACGGATCGGTTTCATTACGTGAAGGCGGTCAACACACCATTTTATCGCCGGCTTCCAATGAATGGCTTCTAGAATTCCACGGGCTGCCGATGGAGTCATCACATCATAACTTACCCGTTCCGCTTTCATTTCTGGACGTGTGAAACAGGCATAATCACCCCAGACTCTAAGTCTTACTCCATATCCCATGCTGTTCTCCCTTCTTTTCTATTTTTTTACATCAGAATATCAATGTTTCAGTTGGCGCCTTCACCTCTTTCGCATCTTTTAGTCCATATTTCCAATCATAAAAACTTCGATCAATAAGAAATTTGAAAAAGTCACCTACTTGTCTTACTGCACCCTCTTTTTCCAATCCAGCCAATTCGTGTTGATATACTTGCACCACGTATGGTTGCATGCTGCGCGACAGCCGCGCCGGAAATTTATCATATTCCGCTTGTACCATTAGATCGCTCGCTTTCTCATCAAAAGGTATAATCACAGGAAACATTGTTGAGTCAATCATTTGAAATTTATCCGCGATTGTTTTAAAAGGAAACGATATTTCAGGGCCACTTTCTCTAATAAGTTTGAGAATTTCTTCTAAATCTAGTTTATCCTGTTCAAAATCTAATAACTGATGAAAAAAATCTTCGATTGCCCCAAGGGATAATATATCATTATCAAATTGGTCAATACGCCGTAACGTACTCCTAGTTAATCCAGCAACCAAAGAAAATCGGCCTTTTTTCGGCATGCCATGGGGTTCTTCCGGATCAAATATTGTAACCAATCCAATAGGAAGTTTTCCATTCCGATTACAACGACCTGCTGCCTGCGCGACAGAATCAATACCAGCCGCTGAACGATAAACAACTGGAAAATCAATGTCAACGCCTGCTTCGACTAATTGAGTCGACACTACTCGGCATGGCCTGTTCTCTTTTAATGCTTTTCGGATTTCTTTCAAAGCTTTCTTGCGATGCACAGGACACATGCGAGTCGATAAATGAAAGATATCTTCATCTTCCTGCATTTCAGTTGCCAATTTGTCAAATAAAATAAGCGCATGACTTCGAGTATTTACTATGGTTAATACTTGTGGCTGCTGCGACATTTTCTGTACAAGTTCATCATCCGTTATCAGTCCAGCATATTCCACTGTGACTCGCTGAAACAACTTTTGCAATCCCAGAGGATCTTCTATAATTTCAGTAGGTTTCAATCCCGCTGGCAATAACTTTCTTACTGCCGGTTGTGTGGCTGTACACAAAACGACAGTTGCGCCATAATTCATTACCAACTCTGCTAAAGACCATAAACAGGGAAGCAAAAATTCTATAGGCATCGTCTGTGCTTCGTCCAAAACAATCACACTGTTAACCATATTGTGTAATTTACGACATCGGGAACCTTTATTTGCATAAAGTGATTCGAAAAATTGAACTGCAGTTGTAACAACAATCGGCATATCCCAGTTTTCCGTTGCCAATCGATGTGTTTTCTCTTTCTCATTCCAGTTAGCAAATGATCCTTCCGGATATTCAAAGTTACTATGATGCTCTAAGATAAATTCATCACCTATTGCTTCACGAAATACCTCAGCATTTTGTTCTATAATGCTTGTATAAGGAATAACATAAATAATACGATCTTTTTCATACTCAACGGCATGCTTCAATCCAAAAGCCATGGATGAATAGGTTTTTCCACCCCCAGTTGGCACCGTCAATGTAAAAAGTCCTGGTTCTTTTTCTGCCATACCAAGACAACGATCAAGAATATGCTGCCGAGCTAGATTAATTTTTGATGGATTTTTTTGATTATTTTCCGCAAGTTCTTGAATTTTTTGTTCAAATTTTTTTAGCAATGATTGCAAAGAAGCGGTACCAGACCGATGGGAAAACCGTTCTTCATCCATAAAGCGTTCTGTATCAAGGTAATCGGCATCAACCAAGCATGAATATAACATACGAATACAAAAAGCAAAGCTATAAGCTGCCATTGCTGGATCTTTCGAATGAGGCATTGATGCCAAATCTTGATTATTTAGACCCAGAAACTCAATTTCAGATTGAAAAGCTGCATAATCAGGAATATGATCTGTCGCAAGTCTTTCGGGCAAATTATTTGGATCACCTTTGTTCCCATCAGGTAATCCCCCATGGTGACCAGACACACAAAAAGCTAGAGCTCGCCCAACTTTTGAACCAAAGCGGAGATCCACTTCTTTGGCACCGGCGGTAGAATGATCTACTTTGCTTTTTGCACCCTCTAAACGTTTCTGAAAGGCATCAGAATATTTCCCAAGATCGTGTGCTATTCCTAGTATCCGGCCTAATTTTCCAGCACCAAACTTTTTCGCCCGTTGTTCAGCAAAATTGGCTACTTCACCCAAATGCTCTTTTAACAATTGCCATTTTTCTTTTGGCAATTGTTTTTTTGTTATAGGATCTTCTTTAGTGTGCCCGTAATAAATCACCTTATATCACCTTTTTCAAATAATCATAGATTAATATATAACTCAATACATCCCCGCCATTTTCTTCGCCTGCTCTGCCACTGCTTCCCGCAACCCCACCGGCTCAAACACTTCCACTTGATCACCATAGCCTAGTATCCAACGCGTGATTTCACGGGTTCCATTCACAGTCACTTCATATATTAGCGATCCATCCGGCAAATCAACAATCTTTTGCGATGGATGTGCCTGCTCATCCCGCAGCCATCGAGCCGCTTCAGGGGAAAAACGTAACTTAACTTTCACGGGATCGCCTTGTTCTAATAGCCAACTTCCATTAAAAAATTCATCAGTAGAAAATGTGGCCGGCATAACAAATTTCGAATTCAACAGCTCCAGTTGTTCAATACGATCAATACGAAAAATACGTTCACTATTCTGCATGTGGCAGTAAGCAATTAAATACCAAGTGCCACCCCGGAAAGTAATGACATATGGATCAATAATCCGTTCCGTATGCACATCTCTGGTTTTTGAATAATATTGCAGTTTTACTTGTTGCTGCTCCAATATGGCGTTTTGAATATGCGTAAAAAACATGTGGCTGGTGCCATTTTCTTGAATAGTTACCGCAATATCTACTGCACAAGAACGTTTCTCAACCGCAGTTTTGCGTTCATCCGTCAGACCATCCGTCAACCTAGTCAAGGCTCGCCGCAGCGGCATAGCTAAAATACTTTCCTGTTTCAAAAATGCTTGTGCGCAACATACAAGCGCTGTTGCCTCTTCTACTTGAAATGACAACGGTTTTAAAAATGCATTGCCGTACACCCGGTATTTCTTGGTTTGAGGATCCAGAAAAAAAGACACGCCCCCTTCTGCCAGCACACTCAAATCGCGATAAATCGTGCGGGCACTGACTTGGCATTCTTGTGCCAGGTCAGACAGGGACATGCCATTATAACTGCCAATCAAACAAATAATTTGAACTAATCGTATTGTGCGTTCGGAACCGGACAAACTACTCACCTCTGAAATTTCAGACTTCCGGTACAAACGCTAAAACATCGCATGAAACCATTGAGCAGATATCCCTGTTTTTAATTCCAGAATATCACGCCAAACTGACATACGGTTGTCAGTTCTTTAAAAACATTTTTTCATCATACGAAAATTTTGTCGATAACCGGATTTTGTTCTGCTATTTCTGCAGATACTCATTTGTACGAATAGGCGTTATATTTTGCTACCAGTTCTATTTTTTCTTTTGTATACTTCTTACACTAAAATTCGCCAAATCCTTCTTTAAACCGAATATGATCAAAAAATCAAGTACTATTATCCCTTCCCCACAATCGCCTTTTTCGCCACGAACTTGGCAATCTGCTCGTCGCCGTATCCCAACGATTTTAGTATTTCGACACTATCGGCGCCCAATTGGGGCGCTAATTTATATTCCGTCTGTCCCATACCGGCAAAGTGAATTGGGTTGGCCGGAAGGGTAACTTCGCTCCCGTCTTCCAAGGTTATTTTGCGCAAATAGTCGTTTTCCCACGCCTGCTCATCTTCAAAAATATCGCGCGGATTGGCCAGTTTTTCATGGACAATACCGGCGACGTTCAATCCATCAACGATTTCTCGGGTCGTAAATTCCGCAAACGCTTTGTCCAAGATATCCACAAGTTCTTTGATATACGGCTGGGCGCCTTTGAGTGTCGCAAATCTCGGATCGCCGATGTATTGCTCGAGATGGAGCGTTTTCAGCAGCCCGGCGTATTTTTGATCCCAATCCGGCATGGCAACAAGCAGCCAATCGCCGTCCTTGGTCTGGAACAACGGGGAAGCCGGGATAATCTCATCATGCCGCTCTTTGGGATACAAATGGCCATAGCGGGGTTGGCTGGCGACAATGCCGCAGCCGTTAAACCAGAGGGCGCCGGCATACAAAGAAGTTTCCAGTTTTTCGCCCTGGCCGGTTTTTTCCTTTTTCAATAGTGCGGCCAGAATTCCGGCCAGAATATTCGAAGCAACCGTGCCATCACCAAAACCCGGCTGCGGCTTGAACGGCACACTTCCTTTGCAAGTCCATTCCAACGGCATCCCACCCCGGGACCAGAAGGCCGCATTGTCAAAACCAGGGCGGTCCTTGTCCGGTCCTTTCGGGCCAAAACTGGTGAAATGGAAATAGATTAGTTTCGGAAATTTGTCTTTTAACGCTTCGTAGTTCATGCCCAATTTATCGAGAGCCTTGCCGCGCGTATTGGTCATAAAAACGTCTGCAGTTTCCAATAATTTCAACATAACGTCTTTGCCTTCCGCAGACTTCAGGTCAATAGCAATGCTTTTCTTATTTGCATTCGGCGGTTGAAACATCGGGTTATGGTCGATATCACACGGAATACCATAGGCTTTTCCGATCTGGCGCCATGGTTCGCCATTCGGCGGCTCAACCTTTATTACTTCCGCACCCCAGTCGGCCATCATTCTAGCTGCTTGCGGCACTGCAACATGAGTTCCTAATTCAATAACGCGTATTCCTTCTAACGGCTTATTCATTAAAATCACCGGTTCCTTCCTATACTCAATTGTTATATTTGTTTGCATTTGGCTTCGGCGATTGTAATCGCCGGACAACTATTACAAATTCCCATTAGAAAACCCGGCTTGTGCCAAGCTTTTATAGCGACGGCAGAAGTCGTCGGTTGCACTTATGTCACAGAAAGTAGTTATGCTTTCTGTAAGACCAAAAAACAGAACACGTCTAATTATGGGAAAATTTTGTATGTATTAAAATTTATACAAAATTCAATGAAATCCTTCTTTTGGTAATCGAATATGTCATAAAAAAAGAAACCCGTTACAGCGAACAACGCCAAACGAGTTTCTTTTTCATTGTAAATGCAGTGGTGCAAACACACTTCGAAATCCATTCTTACTGATGGTCCTTGGCCAGTCGATTGCGGATATAAAACGCAATACATGCTAAAACGATCAATTGCAGAATGAGTACGCCTGTCAAAGCTATCACCTCAATTTTACGTTCTTGCTATTATTTTACACCAAAAAAGCAAAAAGTATAAACAAAATTTATAATGATCTCCCCTACGCACAGACTGTAAGATCCCTTTTTAAGGGATCAACAGTCTGTAGCTCGAAATAAGTGCGACTAAACTTCAGATGGAATTTAAGTTCCATCTGAAGCAAGTCTACCTTATATTTTTTTTGCATACGGCTGAAAATTTCTCAGACGCAACGCATTGGATACTACCGACACCGAACTAAATGCCATAGCTGCACCGGCAATGACCGGTGACAAAAAACCGGCGGCGGCAATCGGAATCCCCAGTGAATTGTAGAAAAGCGCCCAGAACAGGTTTTGCTTGATATTGCGCATGGTAGCCTTGCTTAGTCTAATCGCTGCCACAACGCCCATGAGGTCGCCGCGAATCAGGGTAATGTCAGCCGCTTCAATGGCCACATCAGTACCGGTACCGATCGCAAAACCGACATCGGCGGTTGCCAACGCAGGCGCGTCGTTGATCCCGTCCCCTACCATGCCTACAACCTTATTCTCTTTTTTAAGCGACTGAACTTTCTCCGCTTTATGTTCCGGCAAGACTTCCGCCAAAACATTTTCGATGCCAACAGTTTTTGCAATCGCTTGGGCAGCGCGTTGATTATCGCCGGTAATCATCCAAACTTCAATACCTAGTTGTTTCAATTCCGCCACAGCTTCCGCTGAGGTTTCCTTCACCGTATCGGCTACAGCCAATAGTCCGGCTAATTGCGAATTCACCGCCATTAGCATCACGGTTTTCCCTTGCTGTTCTAACGCTTCAATCTCAGCCACAACCGGTTGGAATTCAATATGGTTCTCCGTTAGTAACTTACGCGTACCAACAAGAATTTCTTTTCCGTCAAAAGACGCCCTGACGCCTTGGCCGGGTATCGTAAGAAACGTATCGGGATTATCGAGCAAGACTCCCTGGCACTTCCCATAGGTTACAATCGCCTGGGCCAGCGGATGCTCGGAATTTTTTTCCGCGCTGGCGGCCATCCGCAAGATTTCCGCATAAGAAAAATCCGCCAATGGGATTATATCGGTTAACTCCGGCTGCCCTTTGGTGATGGTGCCGGTTTTATCCAAAACAATCGTGGTGAGGCGATGCGCGTTCTCTAAATGCTCCGCGCCTTTGATCAAAATTCCGCTTTCCGCGCCCTTCCCTGTCCCCACCATAATCGAAGTGGGCGTAGCCAAGCCCAGAGCACACGGACAGGCAATCACCATCACCGCCGTAAAGTTTACCAACGCCCGGGTAAAATTCCCCGGATCAAATAAAAAATACCAACCAACAAACGTCAATACCGCCAGCAAAACAACCGTCGGCACAAAATAACCGGACACCACATCGGCAAACCGCTGGATCGGCGCCTTGGACCCCTGCGCTTCTTCCACAATCCGGACGATCTGCGCCAACGCCGTGTCTTTGCCGACTTTCGTGGCCCGAAATTGGAATGTGCCGAATTTATTGATCGTTGCGCCGATGACTTCATCGCCGATTTTTTTGTCCACCGGCAAACTTTCCCCGGTTAACATCGATTCATCGACCGCCGAAGTTCCGTCTGTGATTAATCCGTCAACCGGGATTTTCTCGCCCGGCCGGACGATCACAATATCGCCTGCGACCACCTCTTCCACCGCAATATCCACTTCGTCTCCGTCACGCAGGACACGGGCTGTTTTGGCGCGCAACCCCATCAAGGCTCTGATAGCTTCCGATGTCCGGCCTTTTGCGATCGCTTCCAAAAGCTTACCCAGAATAATCAACGTGATAAGGATGGCGGAGGTTTCAAAATACAATTCATGGCTTCCTACTAATACGTTCACAACACTGTATAGGTAGGCTGCGGATGTCCCCAAGACAACCAGCACATCCATGTTGGCGCTGCCGTTTTTCAGCGCCAGGAAAGCGCCGCGGTAAAACTGCCAGCCGGCGACAAACTGCACCGGCGTAGCCAACGCCCATTGCAGATAGGGGTTCATTAAGAAATGGGCGACTGATCCCATAATTCCCGTCATATGGAGGACCATCCCCAATAGCAACGGTACCGAAAATACGGCGGAAGTGATCAGCCGGAACCGTTGATGAGCAACCTCCGCTTGCCGGATTTCTTTTTCCCTGTCAACCTCGGCCGCATCGGACAGGCTATGGGCGCCGTAACCCAGATCTTCAATCTTGGCCTTAAAATCATGGACGCCGACATCACTGCCATTGAATTCGATGGTTGCTTTTTCGATCGCCAGATTGACAACCGCCTGGTATACGCCCGGCATTTTGTTTAACGCTTTTTCAATCCGTGCCGAGCAAGCGGCGCACGTCATGCCGGTTATTTTCAATTCCACCTTGTCTTTGATGACTTGGTAGCCCAAATCTTCCACTTTCGCAGCAATCTCCTCCAATCCGATTTGGGATTGCTCGTAAGTAACCGCTGCCTTTTCCGCCGCCAGGTTCACGACGGCCTTCTCCACACCCGGCATTTTATTCAATGCCTTTTCAATCCGTGCCGAACACGCGGCGCACGTCATGCCGCTGATCTTCAGCGTAGCAGAAACTAATTTAGGTGCTTTATTCTTCTCTGCCATTATTCTTCACCTGCCTCAACAGAATCAAAAAATCCATTTTCTATTTCGCAAACTTGGACAAAACCTTCATCAATTCTGCAATGGATTCCTCCGCCCGGTCATCGCGGATTGCATTGACGACACAACTTTTCGTATGGCTTTCCAGGATGATCAGCGCAACCTGGCTCAAAGCCGAGCGCGCGGCAATCACCTGTTGCAATATATCGACGCAATACCGGCTGTCGTTAACCATCTTTTCAATGCCGTTGATTTGCCCGCCTACTTTCCGCAACCGCCGGGTAATATTATTTTTTTCTTGTTCATTCAGCAATGTGATATTCACCTCGCATAATATACTATACCCCTGTATAGTATATTATAAGGCAAAATAAAAACAAATACAATAAAAATAGCTTGCACCACGCTTTTATCGCGATAGCATAATCCATTGCAAATTTTTATCAAAAAAATAACCCATGAAAATCTGTCAAAAAACAGATCTCATAGGTTAATTCAGTATGGATAAAATCTTTTACTTCCGCAAATGGAACGGGATCGTTGTCACAACGACATTCTTTTTCAGCAGGAGCATGGTCCGCAAAATCCAACCGGTCTGGTTGTGCAGAAACCTATGCCATAGTTTTTTCGTTTCAAATTCCGGGATCAGTACCGTAATGTAATCTTCCGGCTGCCGCTGTTTTTCCAGCATGGTAATATAATCGAATAATGGCTGCATCAGCAAACGGTACGGCGAATTGACATTAACCAACGGCACCCCCGGGTTCCAGCACTGCCATTTTTCCTCGACCTTTTTTCTGCTCTCCTCGTCGGTGGAAATATGAACGGCCGTTACGTCGTCGCTGATGTGCTTGGCGTATTTCAAGGTTTCCATAACAACAACCGTCGGACTGGAAATCGGCACGATGACAATATTCCGGCCTATTTTGAAGGAGTGCTCTTCATCCGGATTCAGATACTCCAGCGGTAAATGCAACTGTTCCGCCATATCATTGTAATGGTTGCGTATCGCTTTGAAGACCCGGATCATAATCGGGATGAACACAATGACGATCCAAGCCCCATAGACAAACTTTGTTACGGCAACGATCAATACGACAATACCGGTAACAATGGCGCCGATCGCATTGATTACGGCCCGCAAAGTCCAACCGCTTCCCTTTTCACGCCGCCAGTGAACAACCATTCCCGTCTGAGCTATGGTAAAGGATAAGAAAACACCGATCGCGTACAGAGAAATCAAATGCTCCGTGTTTCCGTGATAAATAGTGATTAAGGCCGCAGCCAAAACTGTAAGTAAAATAATTCCGTTAGAAAAACTAAGCCGCTCGCCCCGTTGGCCCAAATAACGCGGCATATATCCGTCACGCGCCAAGAAAAAGAACAGCGGCGGCAAGCCGTTATAGGACGTATTTGCTGCCAAATACAAGACCAGCATGGTTGAAATTTGAAGATAATAGTACATTATATTTCTGCCGAAAGTAAGCTCGGCAATTTGCGACAAAGCAGTTACATCCGGTATCGGAAGGATGTGATAATGCATGACCAGACCGGAAATCCCCAAAAACATAACCCCAAGAATGCAAGACATCCAATAGGTTGTCGTGGCAGCATTGCGAACAGACGGCTCCCGGAACATGGGAACGCCATCGGAGATCGCTTCTACCCCGGTCATAGAACTACAGCCACTGGCAAACGCCCGCAAGATCAAAGCAAAAACCGTCCAGTCCCATTGCCGCTGCATCGACTCCGCCGGTATGACCGGCGCGCCCTGCGTTGCCACTTGGTAAATTCCTGTTCCAATCAATGCAAAAATACCGAAAATAAACGCATACGTGGGAAAAACAAAGGCCGTCGACGATTCGCGGATTCCCCGCAGGTTTACCAGCATCAAAATTGCAAACAACACAAATAAATCGAGACTGACTTCATACGGAATTAAAGCGGGAAACGCGGAGATCAACGCTGCCGTCCCCGCCGACACGCTAACCGCGACCGTTAATACATAATCGGCAAAAAGGGACGCGGCCGCCGTAAGGGCCGGCAATTCACCCAAATTGTTTTTGGCAACCATATAAGATCCGCCGCCGCCGCAATTCGCTCTCGCCACCTGGACATAAGAAAGCGTCACAATTCCCAACAATAGCAAAATCGCAAGGGATATATAGCCCATATATCCGTAAGCGAGTACGCCGGGTATTGCGATGAGCATAATAACAATCTGTTCAGGACCATATGCTACCGAAGACAATGCGTCCGAAGAAAAAATGGCTAACGCTTTCCACTTGGGTAATTTTTCGTGCTCCATTTCTTGATTATGGAGCGGCTTTCCAATCAGCACCCGCCGAAGCATCTGAAACATGATATTCTCAGTTCCTCCTATTTGTCCCTTTACCCATTGTTGCGACAGGCCATTATTTTATTCCGCAAAAAGACAAAACAAAAAAAGACCCCAAAAGGTCTCATGACCTCTCGTTTTAGCCGGCGAAGTTAGCTGACGGGTAGGATGACGTGAGAAAAAACATCCCTCCTGCTAAACAGGATTAACCCCAAAAAGTGGGTCCTCCGCTTCCCAAGGAATTAGGCTGATAGATTGTTGGGCACATCTGTTTTGATTTATGAAGATTATTATACGCTTTTGGTTAATAAAAGAAAGCGTGAATAATCTTCATTTAACCTGAATCTGTAACAACAAAATGTGGAAGTGCAATTTTAGCTTGCTTATTCTTTTCTTTTCTTCGATTCTCAACGCCAATCGACATATTTCAACAATTTTGCCTTAGTTATCATTTTCACAGATTGAATTTTACTTCCCAAACGGACACATCGGATAGCTGCAGGTCTCGCAACCCAAACAGAGCCCGCTATAGCCCAATGAAGCAAAATCCAATTTGGACAGCCACTCTCCCGCCAAAACCCGTGGAAAAATGAGGTCGAAAATGGTAGTTTTGGCATACATCCCGCAGCCCGGCATACCCATGATAACCGTATCGCCATGATAGGCAAACAGAAACATATCACCCGGCAAAACCGGCACTCCGTACGTAACGACCTGGGCTCCCGTTGCTCGGATCGCATCCGGCGTTACATCCTTGGGATCAACGGACATGCCGCCTGTTGTAATAATGATATCGATCCCGCTTTTTTTATAATTCAAAATCGCATCCCGGATACGGTCCCGGTCATCCGGTTGAAACGAGACGTCTACCAAGGTCGCGCCGTATGACGTAATTTTTTTCGTTAAAATCGACGCATAACGGTCTTTAAGGTGATCGAAATACACTTCATCGCCGGTTATAATTACTCCTGCCTTCAAGTTGCGCAGCGGCTTAACCGAGATGATCCCATTGTATTGATCGGCAATATTTTCGACCGACAAAACGGTCGTTTTTTCCACAACTAATGGAACAACCTTAATTCCCGCAAGCACATCGCCCCGTTTTACCAGAGTATTGTCTTGGCGGGTTGATACCACAGTATTTTCGATCGTATTGATCGTTGTAATCGCCTGCCGGTTTACTTTCAACAGTCCGTCAATCTTGGCCTTAATGTTAATCCGGCCCTTGGAAGGTTCGGTCAGAATCACATTCTCACCGGCTACCGACAACGCAATACTGGTGATCGCATCATTTTCATGAACTTGCTCAGGCAACATTTCAACCAGATAAATTCGGCCCTTGGCAATCTTTTTCAAATAAGGAATATCTTCTGCGCAAATCACATGCCCTTTTTTAAATAGCGGTCCTGTGTACTCCTCTGGCGCGACATCTGTCAAGTCATATCCTAAGATCATCCCTTCGGAGTCTTCTGCTCTCATTTTCCGAACAGCCATTTCAACACTCTCCTCAAAATTGTCTTTCCCTGAAAAAATCCACGATATACTATAAAAAACATTAACAAAATAATATTAAAACTAACATAAACAACATCAATACCATAATACATTATCGTCAATAACACTTCAAGTCTTTTTGTTCCGTTACTATTTAAAAGCAAAAACATACGTATACCACGAAAACACGCAAAGCATAAAAGGATTTTATTTAGCAGCGCTCGAATATTCTGAATTAACACACATTAAAAAACATTATTCACACAAGAATTGAACCGAATTGTTTTTTACAGCCATCTTGACAAGTGCATATTGTGAATAAATTCATTGGCGAAGGGAGCGAAGTTCATGAGTGAAGACAGCAAGTGCCCCGTAACTGGTATGACGAAAAAAGCCATCGCCGGAGGCGGCGCCTCCAATCGGGACTGGTGGCCGAACCAGTTGAACCTTAAAATTTTGCACCAGCGCTCAAACTTGAGTAATCCGATGGATCCGGAATTCAACTATGCTGAAGAATTCAAGAAGCTCGATCTGGAAGCCCTGAAGAAGGATCTATATGCGTTGATGACCTTATCACAGGATTGGTGGCCGGCGGATTACGGTCACTACGGACCACTCTTCATCCGAATGGCGTGGCACAGCGCAGGCACGTACCGCATGGGTGACGGCCGCGGCGGCGGCGGCTCCGGCTCCCAGCGTTTTCCTCCGCTCAACAGCTGGCCTGACAACGTGAACCTTGACAAGGCACGAAGGCTTCTGTGGCCGATCAAACAAAAGTATGGTAAGAAAATCTCCTGGGCTGACCTGATGATCATCGCCGGAAATTGTGCTCTGGAGTCAATGGGCTTCAAAACGTTCGGTTTTGGCGGCGGACGCGAGGATATTTGGGAACCGGAAGAGGACGTCTATTGGGGATCTGAGGATACCTGGCTGGGAGACAAACGCTATTCCGGTGACAGGGACCTTGAAAACCCTCTTGCTGCCGTTCAGATGGGCCTGATCTACGTGAATCCGGAAGGGCCAAACGGCAATCCGGATCCAGTTGCTTCCGGCCGTGATGTGCGCGAGACCTTTGCCCGCATGGCCATGAACGATGAAGAAACTGTCGCCCTGGTCGCCGGCGGACACACCTTCGGCAAATGCCATGGCGCCGGTCCCGCAACCCATGTCGGTCCTGAACCCGAGGCTGCCGGCATTGAGGAACAGGGACTCGGCTGGAAGAGCAACTTCGGCAGCGGCAAAGGCGGCGACGCAATCGGCAGCGGCCTCGAGGGCGCCTGGAAGCCGAACCCTACCAACTGGGATATGGGTTACCTGACCACGCTGTTCAAATATGAATGGGAACTGGTCAAAAGCCCGGCTGGCGCAAACCAGTGGCTGGCGAAGGACGTGGCCGAAGAAGATATGGTGGTTGATGCCCACGATCCATCAAAAAAACACCGCCCAATGATGACCACGGCGGACCTCTCCCTTCGCTTCGATCCGATCTACGAACCAATCGCTCGCCGTTTCCTGCAAAACCCCGAGGAATTCCAGGACGCCTTCGCACGGGCCTGGTTCAAGCTGACCCATCGTGACATGGGTCCCCGCTCGCGCTATCTCGGTCCGGAGGTTCCTGCGGAAGAACTGATCTGGCAGGACCCGGTGCCTGCGGTTGATTATAAATTAATTGATGAACAGGACGTCGCCGATCTCAAAGACAAGATCCTCGCCTCGGGACTATCCGTCTCCCAACTCGTCTCGACGGCTTGGGCGTCGGCGGCCACGTTCCGTGGTTCTGATAAGCGCGGCGGGGCAAACGGAGCGCGAATCCGCCTCGCTCCGCAGAAGGATTGGGAAGTAAACCAACCGGTCCAGTTGAAGACCGTGCTGCAAACCCTTGAGGGAATCCAAAAACAGTTCAACAGCGCGCAATCCGGTGGAAAGATGGTTTCGCTCGCTGACCTGATTGTTCTGGGCGGTTGCGCAGGCGTGGAACAAGCCGCAAAAAATGCCGGCCACACCGTAACGGTTCCCTTCACACCAGGACGCACGGATGCATCGCAGGAGCAAACCGATGTCCCGTCTTTCGCGGTCCTGGAACCGAAGGCGGACGGGTTCCGAAACTACCTTAAAACAAAATACGCCGTCTCGGCAGAGGAACTGCTGGTTGACCGGACACAATTACTGTCCCTGACTGCGCCCGAGATGACGGTGCTGGTTGGCGGCCTGCGCGTCTTGAATGCCAACTTCGGACAGTCCCAGCATGGCGTCTTCACCAAACGGCCAGAGTCGCTTACGAACGATTTCTTCGTGAATCTGCTCGACATGGGCACGACGTGGAAGGCGACATCAGCGGACAATGACGTGTTCGAAGGCCGTGATCGTGCAACGGGAGAACTCAAGTGGACCGGCACTCGCGTCGACCTCATCTTCGGCTCGAATTCCCAGCTCCGGGCTATAGCAGAAGTCTATGGTTGCAAGGACTCCCAAGAGAAATTCCTGAAGGACTTTGCAGCTGCGTGGCATAAGGTTATGAACCTTGACCGCTTCGACCTTGCCTGATACCTGACCTTGGCAAAACATCTTCGTTGGATTCTGAAGCCTAAGTAAAAGGGGTTGCCGCAAAACAGATTGTAAAGACCTGTTTTGCGGCAACCCCTTACCATTGCGTCGACTTCATGAAAAATGATAAGTCCTTTGAGCCAATTCCGCACGCTTGGCATCATTAAAATTCGTTTGCTCGCTTAAATAACCGGTAATCCGCCGAATGCGCCGGATCGGCGATTTCTCAAACGCTTTAATCACCACTTCGTCCTTATCGAGTTCAAGAACTACCCTGCCTAAAATCTTTCCCTTGCTTTCCCAGTTTTTCATCTCTTCGGCAACATAGTATTTTGCTTCTTCTTCCGGCATACCTTCCGGCATTTGCACCAGTACATCATTCATCATCATGGATCCATCCAACCTCCCTGATTGTTAATTGCCTTGCATTGAATATCTTCTCCATTAACAATAATTCTCCTGCCTAAAACACAATATATAGTAAATATTTTTCAATATTGCACTATATATTGAAAAGCAAGGTTGGATTTATGGCATGATAAGAACCGGTTTAATCGTAAATCCGCTCACCGAATCGGCAACTGCCTGGTTAATTTCTTCCCACGGATAATAGCGAACCAGCTTATCAAAAGGGAATTCTCCTTGCCGGTACAAATCGATTAAGTAAGGAATAAAGGTCTTGAGAATATTGTTTCCTTCCACGATTTCCGCGACTGTCAGATGATTTTTTCGTATTTCTTCAATATCCGCCACCGATAATTGCGGAAACTCGCCTACATACGCCAATTTCCCATTAACCGCCATTGAGCGGAAAGCCTGCCGGCCGACAGAGGCTTGTCCGGTTGAGTCAATGGCGTAATCGATTCCATCAAACGTCCGCTTCAATATTTCGACAGGATCCGCTAAATGGGCCCGGATAAAATGTGTAGCGCCCAATTTTTTTGCCAGCGCGAGTCGATGATCCACAATATCAATTGCCACAATCACCTTACATTTTAATAATTTCGCCGCCATAATAGCGCCAAGTCCGACCGCCCCGGTCCCAAACACCGCGATCCGGGAATCCTCCGTCGGCTGAAGTTGATGTAAAACCGTCCCAAAACCGGCAGGGATGCCGCAAGCTAACGCCGCAGCCAACCGCAAATCAAACGTAGGATCAATCTTGACCACATTTTTCTCATTTACTACGGTCATTTCGGCAAAAGAAGATTGTCCAAAAAACATGGCTAAATCACGGCCATGTTGCCGGAAACGGCTAGTCCCGTCGGCTAACTTCCCCCCAAAATTCAGTTCGTAATGCCGCCTGCATTGAAACGGTTTTCCTTCACGGCAAGCTTCACATTCGCCGCAATACGAATAACCAAGAACTACATGGTCACCCGGTTGCAGATCATAAACGTTCTTGCCTACCTTTTCCACAATGCCTGCTCCCTCATGCCCTAAAACAGCCGGAAGCGGAAAAAGATACTTTTGGTGCTGCACATTAATATCAGATTGACAAATTCCTGATGCGACGATTCGTACTAATACTTCATTCGCTTTCGGCTCACCGAGCATCACTCGCTCAATTTTAAATTCCTCGCCCCGCCGATGCGTGACCGCAGCCAGTATGTTCACGATTGCCACCCTCCTATAACCTATAAACGGGTACCATACTTGGTATTGCTTTCAATTTGTATCTGCTATCAAATGTGCCAATAAATAGTTTCTGTTTTCAATAGGCATTTCCTGCTCATTATGAAAATTATACATTTCACGTACCCAATATCTAGAAGGAATACAGTAAAAAATACTTGCCCCGATCCGCCAAAGCCTTGAAAAAACCGGTTTTCGAACTTGGGACAGCCAACCAAACCGTATTTACGCCCGCAAAGGACAGATTGCTCCCTGGGGGGACTCTCCTAGTCCATATATCCGTATTATTCATTGCTTCCGGCGCGTTTTACGGGAGCATCAATGGATGATATGCTCAGTGCAAGACGGCTTCTCGGTTATAGAACAATATTTTTCCCAACAGTCAACTCTTCTAAGAATGTCTTTCCATTTCTTCTTTGCAAATCCAAATCGCTGACAACGACTTTCATCGCTTCCGCCCGCCCCAAAGTTCCATCTCCATTAGGCTGACCGGTATCTCCATAAGAACCAAGGGCATGAATAACATAATATCGATCCTTATCTTTTCCCAGATACAGCATCACATGTCCATCCATATGCAGCGTCGCGCCCGGCTGCAGCCAAAGGATTTCTTTTGCCCGCGACGCATAATCCGTCGTTTTAAACCGCAGGATTTTCCCGACCGCAACCTCCTGCTGATCGGCATTTCGCGGCAGCAAAACACCGAACGACCGATACACATTCATGACAAGACTCGAACAGTCAACATCGTTATGCAATCCGCCCCAGCCGTACGGCTGCCCGTAAAACTTAAACGCCTGGCGGATAACGTTTGCTGTCGTATACGGCAGATAACCCGTGTGAACATCAGCATTATCCGGCACGGAACAATTACGGAACGCTAATTTCCCATCCTGGTTCCGAACCGGCAATAACACACAATAACCGGTGTTCGCCGCTTCCCTGCCATTGACCTGCGCCAGGGGCAGCTTTGCCCCCATTTCAAAGATCAACGGGCGATCAGCACGGCTGTTCCCGGGAATTTGCAATCGGCTGCCTGTCACCACCAAATAGCTTGGCAGGTTCATGTAATCCAACCACTGTTTTTGCGTCGCAGCTATGGCAACAGCCTCCGCCGGCAGCCAACCCCGGTAATTGCCCGTCTGCACAAACAACCAATCTTTACGCAAACTTTGATGCAAAATAACCACCGGAGAAGCAGGATCGACGGCTGTTTCCTGAAATATATCAAATTCGCGGTCACCGGGTGCTGCAAAAAATCCTTTATCCATAGGGAACGTGCGCACATTGGCCCGTTTTACTGTATAGCCGTATTGAACCGGATTGCTGTCTTTAATTCCCGACAGGTTGATTTGCATCCGCAAATCATTAATAAGCTCCACACCGACCGGTTTATCGTTTTGATATACGGTGTCCTTCGGCAGCACCGCCGTTGTTACATAACGGGTAAGCGTTTTTTTATCCACGACCCGCGGATATCGCTGCAAATCAACTACAGTTTCCGGTATTGCCTTTTGAATAGCCCGGTTATAACTGTGGATCTGTTTTTCCGACATGACAATGGCATCCGGAGTTGGCAGCTTCGCTATCCAGTATCCGGACTCCGTCATCCCCGAGTCTGTTACCGGGGCCGAACAATGGGCACGGGAAAAAGGCAATAGCCAAATGGCACACAGCAGGATCAACACAAACACCGATTTTCTTTGCCAACAACACTGCATTATGCCGCCCTCTCTTCTTTCGCTTGCGTTCGCAAAAGCCGCAGACTGTTCAACGTCACGATAATCGTGGCTCCCATGTCCGCAAGGATAGCCAGCCATAATGTCAGCCAGCCGGGGAATACGGCCAATATGGCAAGTGCTTTTATGAGCAGCGAGAATGTGATATTCTGCCGGATGATTGCAAGTGTCTTTCGGCTTAGCTGGATGGTAAACGGCAGTTTACTCAATTCATCTGACATAAGCGCAATATCGGCTGTTTCCAAAGCCGTATCGGTCCCGGCACCGCCCATAGCAATTCCGACCGTCGATAAAGCCAGCGCCGGCGCGTCGTTAATCCCATCGCCCACCATTGCTACTTTTCCGTATTTGGCCAACAATTCTTCTACTGCTTTCATTTTATCCTGTGGCAATAATTCCGCCTTATACTCATCTACTCCTGCCATCCCCGCTACCGCATGGGCTGTCGCCCTATTATCGCCCGTCAGCATGATAACATGTTGGATGCCCGTTTGTTTCAGCAAGGCTACCACCGCCGTACTGGATTTCCGCACTTCATCTGCTACAGCAATAACACCCCAAAACAGGTCTTTTGTCCCCATAATCATGATTGTTTTGCCTTCGCCCTGCAACCGGTCCACAATCTTCATAACCGATTCCAACGAAACACCCATTTCACTGAACAAGCGTACATTCCCGAGGTAAACCATTTCCTTATCAATTTTTCCCCGAATGCCTCTGCCGGGAAGCGCCGTAAACTCTTCCACCTGGTTCGCTTGATAGCCGCGCTGTCGCGCTGCTTTCAGGATTGCCTTTGCCAACGGATGTTCGGAGCGGGCTTCCAAATTTGCCGTTAGCTCTAATAGCCGGTCCTCGTCCATCGGATCGACCGGCACAATATCCGTAACCACCAATTCCCCTTTGGTTAATGTTCCGGTTTTGTCAAATGCGATTGCGTTCAAAGACCCAACTTCCTCCATGAATATGCCGCCTTTGATCAATACGCCGTTTTGAGCGGCATTGCTAATCGCACTGACAATCGCCACCGGAGTTGACACCACCAAAGCACAAGGGCAGGCGACGACCAACAAGGTCAGGCTACGGTATATCCACGGCGTCCATTCATACCCCAAAAAGAGGGGCGGAATAAATAAAATACCTACCGCCAAGGCCATAACGAGCGGCGTATACACGGCCGCAAATTTTTCCACAAACGCCTGGGAAGGAGCGCGTTTCGTCTGCGCTTCTTCGACCATATGAATAATTTTGGCAATCGTCGTATCCTGTACTAATTTCGTTACTTGTATTTCCAGCGTTCCATAGGTATTCAACGTCCCGGCAAAAACCTCTTCACCGGGGCCTTTTTCCACCGGAACAGACTCACCGGTAATTGCCGACTGGTTAATAGCGCTGGCCCCTTTTACGATTTCACCGTCTAAGGCAATCTTTTCGCCCGGCCGGATAACCAGGATATCATCAATGCTCACCTGCTCGACCGGAATCTCAATTTCGATTCCTGCTTGCAGCAACCGGGCCGTTTTCGGGGCAATATCCATCAACTGCCGGATCGAGCGCCGGGCGGTTTCCATCGTCCACAACTCCAGAAGTTCAGAAATGGAATATAAAAACGCAACGGTCGCGCCTTCCTCATACTGCCCAATCGCCAACGCGCCAATAACAGCTATGCTCATGAGTACGCTCATCGTAAAATTCAAATGCGGCAACGCACGAGCCGCCTTCCGAAAATTACTCCACCCGCCTAAAACCATAGCAAGAATGTAAAACGGCAGAAACGGCACGCCGAAGGCACCGCTTTTTTCCAATCCATAGGCCACTACCAGGCTCAGGCCGGATAGAACGGCACGGCGTAATTCCCAACTGTTTTTTTTCATTCCCCGGGGCTGCAATGGCTGGCGCTGTAAAATAAGGTGGATAGTATAGCCTTCTTGCCGTCCCAAGGACTGTATAGTCGGCAAATCCGCTATTCCTTCTACGATTAGCTTGCCAGTCATCATATTCAGTGTTGCTTTACTGACTCCCGGCAAACCCCTGATGACTTTTTCAAAACCCTGGGCACAGTCCAAACAAGTGATGCCATCGACCTGAAAAACAGTCTTCTTTTTATCTTTTAGCATTGAGTTCCACCTCCAGGTGAAATTCAAACAACGATCCAGCAAACGTCACAAGGTTTTCTATCTCTTTAACAGCCTGTAATACCCACAGGGCACAGGGACCCCGCCCTCTTAGGTCGGGGATCAACAGGCTATAACACTCGAAACCCTAAAGGGAAACTTCGGCTTCGCGAAATCAAAGATTTCGAGCCTCA
>Ga0316604_10000640_pt1 | contig 39311 bp, 32 predicted proteins | sample OWC_soil_day20_C_FD_207650 | JGI IMG/M metagenome (GOLD analysis project Ga0316604, IMG submission 207650) | Wetland soil microbial communities from Old Woman Creek delta, Ohio, United States - OWC_soil_day20_CT | ecosystem: Environmental > Terrestrial > Soil > Wetlands | place: USA: Ohio... | reverse complement strand
CGCGGTCGGGTTTCTTTGGGTTCGATAACTTGGTCAACGAAACCTCGTTCTGCCGCTTTATATGGGGTTGCAAAGTCTTCCACATATTTTGCCGTTTTTTCTGCGGCGTCAGCATCATTACGGAAGATAATATTAGCAGCGCCCGCTGGCCCCATAACAGCAATTTCGGCACTCGGCCACGCCAAAACCTGATCGGCCCCCAAGTCCTGAGAGCACATAGCCAGATAAGCACCACCATACGCTTTACGGGTAATGACAGTAACCTTGGGAACAGTGGCTTCACAATAAGCATACAGCATTTTAGCGCCATGACGAATAATGCCGCCATACTCTTGGTCAGTGCCTGGTAGGAAGCCAGGAACATCAACAATATTAACTACCGGCAGGTTAAAAGCATCACAAAAACGAATAAACCGTGCAGCCTTATCAGACGCATTAATATCAAGGCAGCCAGCCATAACATTAGGCTGATTAGCAATAATCCCTACAGGCTGTCCGTCAAAACGAACAAAGCAAGTGATGATATTTTGCGCGTAATGGGCATGCACTTCATAGAACTCGCCATTGTCAACAATGGACTTAATGACATCTTTCATGTTGTATGGTTGATTCGGATTGTCTGGCAAAAGGGTGTTAAGACCGTCATCCATCCGGTTGGCATCATCGCCAGTTTCGACAATTGGTGCCTCATCTAAATTATTACTTGGCAAAAAGCTTAAAAGATAACGAACTTGCTGCACGCAATCGTCATCATTTTCAGTTGCAAAATGAGCCACACCAGAAGTCGCGTTATGGGTCAGAGCACCACCTAACTGCTCAGCAGTTACTTCTTCAGCGGTAACAGACTTAATAACCTGTGGGCCAGTAATAAACATTTGACTGGTATTCTTCACCATGTAGATAAAGTCGGTAATCGCCGGAGAATACACTGCGCCACCAGCACAGGGTCCCATGATTACTGAAATTTGGGGAATAACACCCGAAGCTGCAGTATTCTGATAGAATATCTTTCCATAACCAGATAAAGCATCTATGGCTTCTTGAATCCGTGCGCCGCCTGAATCATTAATACCAATTAAAGGAGCACCCATTTTAAGAGCCAGTTTTTGTACTTTTACAATTTTGTTGGCATGCATTTCGCCTAAGGAACCACCAATTACCGTAAAGTCTTGCGCATATACATATACCAAGCGGCCTTCAATCGTGCCATAACCTGTTACTACGCCTTCACCTGGTGATTCTACATTCTCCATACCAAAGTTAGTGCAACGATGACAAACAAATTGATCCAGTTCAACAAAAGTACCAGCGTCCAACAGTTTTTCAACACGTTCCCGGGCCGTTAACTTACCACTGGCATGTTGTTTCTCAATACGCTTTTGGCCGCCGCCTACTTTAACCTTTTCCTGGCGTTTTTTTAGATCGTCAATTTTTTCCTGGATTGTAGCCATTTAGAAAAACACCTCCATTACTTGGGAACTATTTACGTTCAGACAGTTCTAATAGAATCCCGCCAGTAGCCTTCGGATGAACAAATGCAATACTGGCACCGCCAGCGCCATAGCGCGGGGTTTCGTCGATTAGTCGAACGCCTTGTTCTTTAAGATCAGCAAGCGCAGCCTCGATGTTGTCAACACGAAGAGCAAGATGTTGCATGCCCTCGCCATTCTTTTCAATGAATTTAGCAACTGGTCCATCAGGAGAAGTTGATTCCAACAGCTCAACTTCACTGTCGCCACAAGGAATAAAGCAAACTTTCACTTTCTGCTGTTCAATAACTTCTTCGCCCATCGCCGTCATACCAAGCACGTCAGTGTAAAACTTCTTGGCTTGTTCCATATCTTTTACCGCAATCCCGATATGGTCAACTTTGAGAACTTGGAATTTGCGAGCATTAACACCGCAATTACAATCTTGGCACATATTCCTACCTCCTGTTACAAATTCGATTGATCAAGCCAATCTTTATATATGATACCATATTTTAATATCTGGTACTATAAATTCCCATTATTTTTTTTATTTTATTAGCGCAATACTTGGCGCAACAAATTAGCAACAACACTATATGGATCCCTTTCCCGTCTTTCAACAGCTGCCACTACAGCAGTAAACTCACCACTGCTTGTAATATTTTTAAGTATGTACCTGCCAATTTGTTCATCAAGTAACGCCATCAACTCATTTTGAGTTCGTTTTGTGCGTCGCATAGATAGTTGATCCGATTTCTGCAAATAGCTGATATGTTCTTCCACAGCAACAAGCAGTTCAGTAATGCCTTCGCCCAGACTTGCGACAGTTCGTTTGACTGGCGGCCGCCAGTCAACCCTGGTTTGATTCAATTCAAGCATCATCTCAATCTCAGTGTTTAACCGTTCGACGCCTTCCCTGTCTGCTTTATTGATGGCAAATATATCGGCAATTTCCAAGATACCGGCCTTAATGGCCTGGATGTCATCGCCAAGACCAGGCACTAATACAACAATCGTAGTATCGGCTGCTTTGATAACATCAACTTCAGATTGTCCAACGCCTACTGTTTCAATAAATACAATATCTTTACCAGCTGCATCCATTATTTTGACTGCCTCGGCTGTCTTTCGGGACAGACCACCCAGACTACCTCTTGTGCCCATACTCCGAATGAAAACCCCTTCATCTAAAGTAAGTTCATTCATACGAATACGGTCACCTAAAATAGCACCGCCGGAAAAAGGGCTAGTTGGATCCACAGCAATTATCCCCACAGTCTTGCCTTGACGACGATATTCTTTGGTCAACTTATCAGTAAGTGTGCTTTTGCCAGCGCCTGGAGGACCAGTAATACCAATAACATGCGCTCTTCCCGTGTGAGGATAGAGCTGTTGCATAATTTCGACCGCTTCATCATATTCATTTTCTACAGCTGTGATAGCGCGGGCCAGGGCCCGTTTGGATCCGGCCAGCACTTGTTCAACAATATTCATCCTTATCACCCGCCTGTACCTGCAAACTGCTACTATTTTACGTTAGTTTGGATGAACTCAATAATAGCACTAGTCGTAGTGCCAGGCGTAAATACTTCAGCTACACCAGCTGCTTTAAGACCAGGAATATCGGTATCAGGAATAACACCGCCACCAACAATGAGTACATCACTCATATCTTTTTGCCTGCATAATTCAACAATGCGTGGGAAAAGGTGGTTATGTGCACCAGATAACAGACTTAAAGCAATAACAGCTACATCCTCTTGCAAGGCCGCTTCGACAATTTGCTCCGGTGTCTGCCTAAGACCAGTATAAATTACTTCAAAGCCGGCATCGCGGAGAGCGCGTGCTACAACTTTTGCGCCGCGGTCATGACCGTCCAGACCAGGTTTTGCAACCAATACTCTAATACGTTTTTCCATCGTTGTCCCTCCTACTCAGCTTATAGACTTACATGCGCTTGGTATTCACCGAACACTTTGCGCATTATGCCACAGATTTCTCCAAGAGTTGCATACGCCTTAACGGCATCCAGAATCAGCGGCATAAGATTAGTACTTTCATCTTTGCACCCTGCTTCCAATTTTATAAGAGTCGCTTCAACCAGCGTATTGTCACGGCGAGCACGCAGCTCTGCCAGTTTCTTCTTCTGCAGTTCACCAACAGAAGCGTCAACCCTCAAGAGTCCCTCAACCGGCTTTTCTTCCACCTGAAACTGATTAACACCAACGATAATCCGTTGTTTGTTTTCCACTTCCATCTGCCATTTATAAGCGCTTTCTTGAATTTCTCGTTGAATATAGCCTTTTTCAATGGCTACAACAGCGCCACCCATCTCATCAATCTTTTCAATATATTCCCAGGTCTCTTTTTCTATTTGATTAGTAAGTGACTCAATATAGTACGAACCTGCCAAAGGATCAACTATGTCTGCTAAACCGCTTTCGTAAGCCACGATTTGCTGCGTACGGAGCGCGATACGCACCGAATTTTCGGTGGGCAAAGCCAACGCTTCATCCTTGGAATTGGTATGCAGCGATTGGGTACCACCAAGTACGGCAGCTGCCGTTTGCAGTGCCACACGGACAATATTGTTGTCAGGCTGCTGCGCAGTAAGCATAGAGCCAGCAGTTTGGGTATGCACGCGAAGCATCCAGGACTTAGGATTGGTAGCGCCAAAACGCTCTTTCATTATTTTGGCCCATACGCGACGTGAAGCACGGAATTTAGCAACCTCTTCCAAAACGTTATTATGAGCATTCCAGAAGAAGGACAGGCGACCCGCGAAATCGTCAACATTTAAACCAGCTTTAATGGCAGCGTCAACATAGGCGATACCGTCAGCTATAGTGAAGGCAATTTCCTGCGAAGCAGTAGAACCGGCTTCACGGATGTGGTAACCCGAAATAGAAATGGTATTCCAGTTAGGAACATGTTGGGAACAGTATGCGAAGATGTTAGTAATAAGGCGCATGGAAGGCTTAGGCGGAAAAATATAAGTGCCGCGGGCCGCATATTCTTTAAGAATATCATTCTGGATAGTGCCTTTAAGTTTATCAGGACTAACACCTTGTTTTTCGGCAACAACGATGTACATCGCAAGCAGTATTGCTGCAGGAGCATTGATGGTCATTGAAGTCGATACTTTCCCGAGATCAATGCTGTCAAATAGTATCTCCATATCTGCCAGAGAGTCAATAGCAACCCCTACTTTACCAACTTCGCCTTCGGCAATAGGGTCATCAGAGTCATAGCCAATTTGCGTTGGCAAATCAAACGCACAAGATAAACCAGTACCACCTGACTCTAAAAGATAACGATAGCGTTTGTTAGACTCCTCTGCTGTTGAGAAGCCAGCGTACATACGCATGGTCCAGAAACGACCACGGTACATAGTAGGCTGTACACCACGAGTAAAAGGGTATTGGCCGGGAAAACCAAGATCTTTCTCATAATCAAGACCTTGAACATCAAGTGGAGTATACACCCTGTTTTGAGGCAGGTTTTTGCGTTCTGGAAATTTGGTCAGCGCTTTTTCCACCTTGCCGGTGTACTCAGCCATCTTTTGTTTCAGGCTCTCGGTATTAGCTGTGCACATGTTATAAAATTCCTCCCTTATAAGTATGTATTCCTTAGTGCATCTGAAAGAAGTGCTGCAAAGCCCTTCTTTCTATTGTATTTTCATACTGCCTGTTTCCAGGAAGCGAGTATGCCAGGCAATATTCACCTTGTGAAAAGTTTATACAATGAATACTATAGCCGCTGTTATTGTTAGAAAAAAGACAAAAACTATTCTAACAAGCATTATGTATACAATAAAAAGCACCTTGGATTGATTTTGTATTAACAAAACAAGCCAAGGTGCGAGCTTACTTACGGGTCACACAAAGATCATAAGGGCTTACGTAAGCTATTATACTTTTAGGTATCAATAATGCTTGTCACCTGTCTGTATGGTATGAACTTATGTTATTACAATATTATATTGCTTTGCAATTATTCTCTATAATGTGTTAAATTCCTGCTAATTTTTTCAATAAATATTTTTATTAAAAATTAATTTACCCGTCTTGTCGCGAAAGATAGTAAGAAATACTGCTTAACCCTACCGATAAATCTTCGCTAACAACATGAATATTGGCAGGAACATTTATTTTCATAGGCGCAAAATTCCATATACCTTTAACTCCCGCTTCAACAAGACGTGTTGCCGTATTTTGAGCATACACAGCCGGTACTGTTATGATACCAATCTGGATATCACATTTCTGAATAATTTCTTGCATTTTGTCAATATGATAAATTTCTACCTCATTAATATAACGACCAATTTTGTCAGAATCAATATCAAATATTGCCTGTATTTGAAATCCCTGCGAAGAAAAATTAGAATAATTAGCCAAAGCCCATCCCATATGGCCAACACCGACGATAGCAATATTCCATTTGCGGTTTAGGCCTAGTATCTCGCCAATATTACGCATAAGCTCCCGCACATAATAGCCTACACCTTTCTTACCAAACTCACCAAATGCCGATAAGTCTTTACGTATTTGTTCAGGAGTAACCCCGATCTTTCGGCCCAATTCATCGGAGGATATTATTTCTATACCCTCTTCTTGACTAAGTTTAAGGGTACGATAATATAGTGGCAACCGATCAATCGTTGCTTTAGAAATTACCGCATTCTCTTTACTATCTTTCATTAACAACTCTCCCCAGCAATAGTTCGCGCTCACAAGCAGCTTATATCAACTTTTTGATTACTAGTAGTTAATTCTCACTCTGCGGTAAATTTCCTTCTTAAATATTTCCAAAAAAGCTTTATTTGTTATATCTTTTCACATATTATCATAATTTATAATAAAAAAAAAAGAAAAAGGATTGTCTACGAAGACAACCCTTATCTTTTTTTAGCATTTATCTTGCTTATGATAGTGGGTATGGAGAAGATGATGCGATTTTTCACCCAATGGTTTTCCGAGCCAAGTAGCATACAGTTCTTTAATTGCCGGATTATCATGTGACTTCCGAATCTCAGAAGAACGATCACACTCATAAATTGCATCCATACGTTTTTGGCGTTTTTCAGCTGAAGTAATAATTGGCTGTCCACCGCCACCGGAGCAACCACCTGGGCAGGCCATAATTTCAATAAAATGATAATCTGCTTCGCCAGCACGAATTTTTTCAAGTAATACACGTGCATTGGCTAATGTATGGGCTATAGCAACCTTAGCGGTTAAGCCTTCTTTTAACTGAACCGAGGCTTCTTTAATACCAGTCATACCGCGAACAGCTTGAAACTCGATATTATCAAGTTCCTTACCTGATACCAGTTTAGCTACTGTCCGAAGAGCGGCTTCTGTTACGCCACCAGTAGCGCCAAAGATTACGCCCGCGCCTGAACCAACACCAAGCGGTGCATCAAATTCAGCCTCAGGCAAATTAGCAAAGGTAATGCCTGCTTCACGGACCATGCGACCTAATTCACGAGTTGTCAAAACAAAGTCAACATCTTGATAGCCGCTAGAATTCATTTCAGGACGAGCCGCTTCGGCTTTCTTAGCTGTGCAAGGCATGATCGATACAGAAACAATATCTTTGGGATCAATACCTGCTTTTTCAGCATAATAAGTTTTAGCCACTGCGCCAAACATTTGTTGTGGCGACTTGGCGGTTGATAAATGGGCTAACAGGTCAGGGTATTTCAATTCGATGAAATTAACCCAACCTGGGCTGCAGGAGGTAATCATCGGCAAAGTACCACCATTAGTCAAACGTTCAATAAGCTCTGAGCCTTCTTCCCAGATAGTAAGGTCAGCGCTGAAGTTGGTATCAAATACCTTATCAAAACCCAGCCGTTTTAGCGCAGCCACCATTTTGCCGGTAACAATCGTACCATTAGGCAAATCAAGCGCTTCGCCCAAAGCTACGCGAACAGCAGGCGCTGTCTGCACAATTACATGTTTTGTCGGATCGCTGATAGCGGCCCACACTGCCTCGGTATCGTCTTTTTCAACAATAGCGCCTGTCGGACATACGGCAGCACATTGACCACAATAGGTACAGGCAACTTGATCTAACCCTAAGCCAAAAGCTGGCACAACAGTAGTATCAAACCCCCTGTTTGCAAAGCTATAAACATGTACGCCCTGACGTTCGCTGCAAGCACGGATACAGCGTCCACACAAAATACATTTGCTTTGGTCGCGAACCAACGACGGATTTTTATCATCTAGCGGATAGTTTTTCTTTTCGCCCTCAAAGCGAATTTCTCTAACACCAACGTCAGACGCAATATTTTGCAGTTCGCAGTTTAAATTACGTTGACAGGATAAGCAGTCAGTCGGATGATTGGCCAGTAACAACTCTACTACGGTCTTACGCGCTTCGCGGACAGCAGCAGTGTTAGTACGAACCACCATTCCCTCATTTACCGGATAAACGCAAGATGCAACTAAGCTACGAGCGCCTTGAACTTCTACCATACACACCCGGCAAGCCCCTTCTGCACGTAACTCAGGATGATAACATAAAGTCGGGACTTTTATTCCAAGCGAAAGTGCAGCTTCCAAAACAGTCGATGTTTTCGGCACAGCAACTTGCCGGTCATCAATTGTTATATTAACCATTTCCATCGTCATGTCACCCTCTCTTCACCCAATCACTATTGGGATATATTACTGGAAATCTAGTGGCAATTTTAGCCTTTAGTAATTGATTTAAACGGACATTTGCCAAAGCAAGCACCACATTTAATACACTTAGCACTATCAATCACATGCTGCGCTTTCTTTTCGCCACTGATTGCCTCAGCCGGACATACCTTTTTGCATAAACCGCAACCTTTGCAGCTATCAGAAATGGCATACGACAACAGTTTTGTGCAGGCACCTGCCGGACAACGTTTCTCTTTGATATGGGCTTCATATTCATCGCGGAAATATTGCAAGGTAGACAATACAGGATTAGGAGCAGTTTGACCCAAACCACAAAGAGCAGTAGCTTTAATGTTTTTGGCCAGGGATTCTAGCAACTCAATATCACCCTCACGGCCTTCACCTTCGGTAATCCGAGTGAGAATTTCCAACATACGCTTGGTGCCTTCACGACATGGGGTACATTTGCCGCAAGACTCAGATTGCGTGAAGTTCAAGAAAAACTTAGCAACGTCAACCATACAAGTGGTCTCATCCATTACGACCAGGCCACCTGAACCCATCATGGCACCAACTTTAATAAGCGAGTCATAATCTACCGATAAATCAAGCAGACTTTCAGGCAAACAGCCGCCAGATGGACCGCCGATTTGGACTGCTTTGAATTTATTGCCGCCTTGAATGCCGCCGCCAATCTCAAAAATAATTTCACGCATGGTGATACCCATCGGAACTTCCGCCAAACCAGTATTATTAATCCGGCCGGTAAGTGCAAATACCTTCGTACCTTTACTGCGCTCAGTTCCGATGGATGCATACCAATCAGCACCCTTAGTGATAATTTGCGGTACATTAGCAAAAGTTTCAACATTATTGATATTGGTAGGTTTGCCCCATAAGCCCGAAATAGCCGGGAATGGTGGACGAGGACGTGGCATACCGCGTTTACCCTCAATGGAAGCTAACAGCGCCGTTTCTTCACCACATACAAAGGCACCCGCGCCTTCTTTGATTTTTAATTTAAAGTTGAAGCCTGAGCCTAGGATATTTTCACCTAATAGACCCAATTCTTCAGCTTGCTTAATAGCTATTTTCAGTCGTTTGATAGCCAGCGGATACTCGGCACGAACATAGACGTAGCCTTCATCGGCGCCAATTGCGTAGCCACAGATAGCCATACCTTCAATTATACGATGGGGATCACCTTCAAGTACGCTACGATCCATGAATGCACCAGGATCACCCTCGTCAGCATTACAAACAACATATTTTTTCGTGCCAGGTGCACCAGCGGTAAAGCCCCATTTCATACCTGTTGGGAAACCGCCGCCCCCCCGACCACGTAGACCAGCCTTTTTAACTTCATCAATCACGTCTTGCGATTTCATTTCTGTCAACGCTTTACCTAAGGCTTCATAACCACCCTCAGTTATATATTCGTTGATCTCTTCTGGATTAATATGACCGCAGTTAGCCAACACATAACGCATCTGCTTTTTATAGAATGCAATATCGCTGTAACTTGGAATTTTTTCGTGAGAAATAGGCTCTTTATATAATAACCGCTCAACAATACGACCTTTGTAAAGATGGGTTTCAACCAATTCAGCCACATCGGCTTCCTGAACACGAACATAGAAGGTACCTTCAGGATAAATGATGACCAGCGGGCCCATTTCACAGAAGCCATGACAGCCGGTTTCAATAATTTTTACTTCTTTATCTAAACCCTTTTTGGCTAGTTCTTCCTGAAATGCGGCTTCTACTTTTTTTGAGCCTGAAGACACGCAACCGGTACCGGCACAAATGAGCACATGCGCTCTGATATGTTCCATACTATCCCCTCCTGTTACTTTACAAAAAAATTATTCAACTATTTTACCGATAGCAAGCTCGGCAATAATCCGTCCGTTAACTACATGTTCGGCAATAATTTTTGGCACATCGGCCGGTGTAACTCTGCCATAAGTTATCCGCGGTTCACCAGGGCGCACAACGTCAAGAAGCACCTCTTTTTCACACATGCCAATACAGCCTGTTTGGCAGACTTTAACATCTTCTAGTTTACGCTTGGCAACCTCTTCTAATACAGCAGTCATAACTTGCCTGGCGCCTGCAGCAATACCACAAGTACCCATTCCAACAATTATCTGCGTGCCACCATCATGGCGCAGGTTGTTTTTAGTCTTAAGCTGTTCCCGCAGACGTTTCAAATCTTCAATTGTTTTCATCGTTAGCACCTCCGTACAAATTGGCTATATTATCTGACAAGTACCCATGCAACCAGATTAATACGTCTGGCTGCGTTAATGATATCCCATCTAAAATATCGGCTATCTCGCGAGAAGAAATTGAGATACTTTTGTCATCAACCGTATGCTTATAAGAAAATTCCAGTACCGGATTTCCAACAAGTATGCTCTTAATTGTTTCCACTAAATTTCCCATTGGTGGCCTATCAAAGTGGCTATGCTGGTACATAGCTTCAATCACTGTACCCTGCCCTGGTGTTGAATCAATCTTTAAATACCCACCACAACGTTTAGTAGACATATCCATTAGCGGCAATCCCAATCCTATCCGCCGGGTAGTTCTGGTGGTTATAAAAGGATCAATTACCAACTGCCGCATTTTTTTATTCATGCCCCGACCATTGTCATACACTCTAATAACCATACTATCCTTAACTATAGTTTCAATAATTTCTAATTTAACTGCTGTCGCCCCAGCTTCGATTGAGTTTTGAACTAAGTCAAGTATATGAAGCGATATTTCGCGCATAGGCTAAATGCTAGGCGTATTGGGCCAATAAATCGGGAATTACTTCAGGAGTCAGGCGACCATGGGTATCATCATTGACCATCATTACCGGAGCCAAACCACAAGCACCAATACAAGCCACTGTTTCCAATGTAAATTTAAGATCAGGAGTGGTGCCACCAGCTTTAACTTGCAGACTATCTTCCAGTGCCGCAAGAATAGCTTTAGCGCCGCGCACATGGCAAGCAGTGCCTTGGCAAACACGGATAATGTTTTTACCACGAGGATTGAGATGGAATTGCGAGTAGAAGGTTACTACACCGTAAATCTGGCTAACCGGAATTGCCATTTTTTCAGCAATCGCCTGAATAACTTCTCTAGGCAGATAGCCGTAAGCATGTTGTGCGTCCTGCAGCACCGGGATAAGAGCGCCTTTTACACCCTGGTATTTGGCAAGAATTGCATCCAATTGATCAAGAGCCAGCTTGCCTACTTCACCGCCGCCACAGCAGCAGCATTTAGTTTCGTTGTCGCTGTTCATTTTAACTCCTCCTTATGAAAAAAATCACATTTGTTCTACTAAAACTACTATCAAACAGTGGCTAAACCACCACCTTTCGCAAGTCTTGAGCTAATAATGCCTGGCGGATTTCCCCTAACGTCGGTTGCTCAATATAGAAGACGGTCTTAGGGCCATGAATAAAATCATCCATTACATGGGCATCCGAGGCTGTTATTATAGGCAAGCATCCAATAGTAGGAATACGCTGTGACGCCTGCTCTACACTCATATTTCTTGATACTTCCACCGCCGCCAATTCAACATCAGGTGGAATAAAACCCAGTTGTGAAATAATACTATAAGTTGGCCTGTCTATATGGCTGGCAATACAAATTCCACCAAGTTTTTTTACTTGTGTTGTGATTTCTGCAATACCAATAGTCAATGATGCTAGCAGCATTTCCGTTTTCTCAGCAACAAAATTATCGTCAGCATCAACAATAAATTGAGCACCAAACCTTTCAGCATCATTGAGGCGTCCTGACCTATGCTGCTGAATAATTTGTTCCCAGGCTTTGAGTTGCCGCATTTTTTCAAATAAAACAATCAGATGGACTTCCTCTTTGCTCTCAACTTCCATCCCCGGTATTATGGTGACAGTAGTACCTTTTGCCGCTTCTAAAGCGGCAACGACATTATCGCAGGCGTTATGATCGGTAATGGCAACTATATCAATTTCATGCTGCACGGCGTGCCAAACAATATTACTTGGCGTCATTTCAATTTCAGCGCAAGGCGACAACAACGAGTGCACATGAAGATCGGCCACAAACCGTCGCATCATTCCCCCGTAATGCCGAGCTGATATAAGCGTCCAACTACTTCATAAGCAGAAAGCGTTGTAGTCAGCATAACTATTTCTTCTGTTTCGGCCTTGCGTACAGCCTCTGGATCTGGTTCCACACCGCCGGCAATAACAATAGCAGTCAGGCCAGCCAGTAATGCTACAGCCACAATATTCTGGTGCCCCTGCATCGTAACCCATATATTACCGGCATTTGCTTGACCCATGACATTACTCAGAAGATCTGACGCATACCCACCACTAACCACCTTATCGAGGTTAGACTGGCCTGCTATTACTTTTAGAGATAAGGCTTTCACTATTTCTTGAATAGTCACAAATACTCCTCCCCATACTGTTACTGAACCTATTCTTCCTTTTCTTTATCAAGCGGTGGCGGTAATTTGGCAGCCAAATTAACCATTTCGTAAGCCAAATCCCGCACCTTGTTACGCAAAAGAAATACGCAATCAGTCAGACTAGCCCGTCCCTGAGCAATGTCTTCAGCCAACGCTTTACAATTGGGAGAACCGCACGAGCCACAATCAAGGCCTGGCAAGCTTTTTAACGTTGCATCCATTATCTCGATTTTAGACATTGCTTTAGAAATATCGGCATCAAGACGCATTGCCGGTTTAGGCTCAATAGCCCGCCGCCCAGCTATTCCGAGTTCAAATTCAGAGTAATCTGAACGCGGTAGTATGCCGAGCTTAGGATCCTGTATTTTTTTCTTTTCAATTCGCTGTTTCATGCAGTGTTCTGCTACGTAGTGGTTTTCTACTGTCAGTGCACCACCGATACAGCCGCCATCACATGCCAATACCTCAATATAGTCAACATCTTTGAGTTTACCTAAGGCAACTTGCTCCAGTACATTTGTAGCGTGATTAATATCATGTACTATTAAGATGTTATCAACACCAATAGCTGATGTCTCACCACCTGGTATCGCCCAGCCGACACCTACCCAAGAAGCTTGTCGGCGAGCATCTTGAACATCAGCAGTCACGACTTTAAATAACTCATGATAAATTTTATTAATAGCAATAGCGCCACTAATACTAGATTTTTCAGTGCCAAGCGGCTGATATACTGCCGTCATCTTGGCTGGACAGGGCGTAATAAACCATACACCAATATCTTTTGGATCAAGACCACGCAGCCGTTCAGCCTCAGCTCGCGCCAACCGGGCTGCCACCTCAACCGGAGCATCAAAAGGTACTATATGGTTAATAATTTCAGGAAATTTAACTTGAATAAGTCTGACAATGGCCGGACAAGCCGAAGAAATGGCGGGGCGAGGAACATCAGTACGCTTAAGGTAATCCCGAATTGCCAATGAAATAATTTCTGCTCCGTGAGCTACTTCAAACACTTCGTCAAAACCAAGTTTTAATAAACCAGACAAAATAGCTCTAACCGGAATATCAGCTTTAAACTGACCATAGAGTGCTGGTGCTGGTAATGCAATATTATGTTTGTATTTTTTCAGATCAGCAATTTCATCAGTCACGGCTGTTTTAGCGTGACTCGGGCAGTGCCGAATACACTCACCACAATCGATACAACGGGAGGATGTTATGCAGGCTTTACCGCCACGAATGCGTATTGCTTCCGTCGGACAGCGCTTCGTACAATTTACACATCCTTGGCATCGCTCCGGCATCAACCTCACAGAATGAAAACGTTCTTCCACCACTTTCACCACTCAATCCATTCAATATCTTACCTTTATTTTAGTGGTAAATAACCATTCTAAGCTTTGTTCCCACATTCTTTTCACTTTTAATATCAAACTTATCTGTACAACGTGCCATATTAGGCAACCCCATACCGGCACCAAAACCCATTTCACGAATATGGTCGGGCGCCGTCGAAAACCCTTCTTGCATCGCAAGCCCAATATCAGCAATTCCCGGACCTTCATCTTCCACGACCAATTCGGTACGATCAGAATGAATCCCCGCTTTGATCACACCGCGCGATGCATGAATAATCACATTCATCTCAGCCTCATAGGCACTTATGGCGATTCTTCTTATAATATCAGGGCGTACTCCGAGTTGTTGCAAGGTACGCTTGATTTTGCTTGAAGCTTCCCCTGCGCCGTTAAAGTCTGCAGATTCTAATACAAATTCTAATTCAATTCCGGATTCTGCCGACAAAAGTGTTCCTCCTTTAGCGAACAACCCGCCAGACCATCTCGGTATAACAAACCACAAGCTTCATACATTTGTTTCTTAGTTGAAAGCAAAGGAATTTCCATGTTCTTTGCCATTTCAACAACCTCCGGCCCTGGCCGTTTACCGCGTACAAACAATATAGCAACTAAGTCACTCATTTCAGCGGTACGAATAACTTGAATGTTTGTCAGACCTGTTAACAACAACCCTTGTTCTTTAGTAAAGGCCAAAACATCACTCATTAGGTCTGCGCCACAAGCGCTTTTAACTTCTCTGTCAAGCCATTCTCTTCCGCAAAGTACCTCAGCATCCAGCATAATTCTTACTTGTGCCAGTTTCAATACGGCACCTCCATGAGCCAAAATTAACGCTTGTTCGAAATTTCACTAAATTCCGCATAAAAAAGTAAGGGACTACTCCCCCCTACTAGTATAATTTACTGAATATCACTAATAATTGTGTATATTCGCGTTATGTCTTATAAATCCTGCTGCTAGTTGCAAAATAATTAGGTTTTTTCCCAAAAAAATACATGGCAATTCTATACAGCAGGAATGACACGCTTATGAACACAACTATCTTCTGGCTTACTGCAACAAGTGCTCAATGTTATTAGTGGTAGCGGCAGTTTCCTTGCCATACGGCAATAATTACCGCATTCAGAAGCCAAAACAACATCGACAGTTGCACATTAAACATAATATAGTCAGTAAATCCATTAACAGCCAGACCTAGAACGGCAGACATGATGCCAAGCATAAGCCCTGCTACCCAACGGTTATTAGTCTGTCGCAAAATATCTACAGCTTTCTTAGTATGTCCATAAATAACAGCTAAAAAAACAAGTAACCCCGGTATCCCAATTTCTGCCGCAATGTGTAAATACATATTATGAGCATGAACGATCCGGGCAGCTGGGTTATTTAGAAAAAAATCATATTCAGGATACACCAGCCAGTAGGCTCCCCAACCAATCCCAAACAGTGGATTATCCAAAATCATGGCAATCGTGCTTTCCCACAAGGCTATTCGCAGTGTTGAGGAAGTATCGGTAGGATTAAAAATAGACATTATACGTTCCATTACTGCATCATGACAAAAAAACGCGACCACCGGGATTATTACAAACAACCACAACACTTTGCGATTATAGAATCGCCCGCAAATAGCTGCAACCACCACTATGCTCAACCATGCACCACGCGAATAAGTAAGTACCAGACATATTCCTAGTACAGTAACCAGCATAAACATCAATATTTTATCGGCAATTCTTTCGTCATATAAGCCCTGACCAACAGCTAAAGACATAACCACCACTAAAAAACCGGCTAGCAAATTCGGATTTTGCAAAGTGGAAAAAATCCGAACTTTAAGGTCAGGAAACTGTTCACCATCCACCCACTGAAAATTCGATATATCCACACCATGTACATATTGATAAAACCCATAACAAGCTACCAATAGGGCCGAAACCATCACCGACCATACTAGTCGCTGCACTTGCGGCAGCGAATTTATATTATTAATAACAAGATAATAAAGTAATATATATCGGCCCATAAGATGATAATAATTATAAAAACTAAAGCCCCTGTCTGGGGAAACAGCAATAGAAGCAGCTGACAAAATAACCAAAAGAGCAATAAGCTCATCAAATGGTGTCCGTTTTAACAGCAGTTGCTTTGCTGCCGTCATCTTAACTGTCCATAAAACGGTTCCCACACCGAGAAATAAAGTAGAGACATCCAGCGACATTGGCAAAAAAAAGGCTACAGCCAAAATACAATGTTCTATGAGATAATCAAGACGATATTGGGTTTGACTGTTAAACGAATATGCAATATACACACTTTCACCTACGGTTCAAAAAATTCCCGGTTCTACTACAGTTTCTCTTAGTATGGCATTTTTAAGAATATGCTTTTTTAATATAGTAAAAACAATACTGGCGCTTGCATTATGCTCCAAGCGCCAGTATTTATTATATACAATTATAATTAATTTGTCTACTTATTAAAGATAATATAGCGTGCTTCACCGATTAAGTATAACGAACCTGCGACACAAACAATTCCATCAGAGCCTGCCAGTTGCTTGGCACGCTCAATACCACCTTCAATTGTACTCGCGGCCTCTACATGACGCGCCTCTATTTCCCGGGCAATTTCTTCCGGAGTTGCTGCCCGGTAGGAAAGTGGCTGAACAGTAACAACTGTGTCGGTCGTGCGAATAAGCGCACGAATAATTCCTGCTACATCTTTGTCGCGGAGAATACCTAACGCAAAGGTTATTTCTCGTCCTGGAAACACCAGATCAAGGTTTTGCCGTAACACTCTGGCCCCATCCGGGTTATGCGCACCATCAATAATAATAACCGGACTGCCGGGAACGATTTCAAATCGTCCTGGCCAGCGTACCGTATTAAGGGCACTCTTAATTGTCTGCAAAGTAATGCGCGGTTCCTTGGTTCCTAGGAGCATTGCAGTCGCAACAGCAACTGATCCATTTTCCACTTGGTGACAACCAATAATATTTAGGGCAATTTCAGCCTGACCTAAATCACCAGCATCAACAAACATTTGCTGTTTGCCATTGGCTAACCCTTGAAATTCACTTGAAAACTGCTCGTCTTTTACATAGACTCTAGCACCTTTATCCGCTGCTGTCTGCTTAATAATATCAAGTGGCTCACCTTTTGCAGCCGTTACCACTGGTACGCCATCTTTAATTATGCCAGCCTTATGGCGGGCAACATCAGCAATTGTAGAACCGCAACGATCCGTGTGTTCCAGTGTAACATTGGTAATTACCGAAATTTCCGGAATAATAACATTCGTAGAATCCAGAAGCCCGCCCAGTCCAACTTCAATAACAGCATACTCTACACCTACGGCAGCAAAATAGTAGAAGGCGGCCGCAGTAATTACTTCAAATTCTGTGGGTTGCTCAAAACCTTCTGCTAACATCTGTTCCACAAATTTATTGGTGTAAGTAATTGCCTGAGCAAATTCATCTCTGGTTATTTCCTGCCCATTGACAACCATCCGTTCTGGATAGTCATGAAGATGAGGTGAAGTATACATGCCGTTTTTGACACCGCTGGCAGTCAAGATAGCTGACAACATCGCTGTTGTTGAACCCTTGCCATTTGTGCCGGTAACATGAATGGATTTAAACCGACGTTCCGGATGCTGCATGAGCTCTAACAGGCGTTCAATGCGAGCCATTCCAAGGTTAATACCAAATTTACTCAAATTTTCAAGGTATGCTAACGTTTGATCATAATTCATCTGTTGCACCTCCATTTATTAGGCATCGACTAATTATAGCTGAGCCAAATAGGCCAAGCGTTCTTTAATAGCCGTTTGCTTTTCTACGAATTCGGTTTGTTTGGCTTTTTCCTTTTCAATGACATCAGCAGGAGCCTTGGCCGTAAAGCCAGGGTTACCCAGTTTGCCGCTAATACGTGATAGTTCTTTGTCCAGATTGCTGATTTCTTTGTTCAACCGAGCTGTTTCTTTCTCGACATCGATCAGTCCTTTGAGCGGCAAATAAATTTCGACACCATTAACCACCGCTGTCATCGCATTTTCTGGATTGGCATCACTAGCAGCAAGGATAGTGATTGGCTCAGCAGCTGCTAATGTTTTAATATAGCTAGTATTGGCCTCCATCTTAGTTTTGAACTCACCAGAAGCCATTTTCAAAATTACTTGGCTCTTTTTACCAGGGTGTACGTTGACTTCAGCCCGCATATTACGAATTGACTTAATTGTCTCCATAAGAACGCCCATTAGTTGCTCGTCTTCATGGTTAGTAAGTTCCTGGTCTTCAGCCGGCCAGCCAGCTGTCATTATGCTAATCCCCTGGTGTGGCAGACTCTGCCAAATAGCTTCGGTAATAAACGGCATAAAAGGATGCAATAGCTTTAACGTATTGCTAAGAACATAACTTAACAGGTATTGCGCCACTTTGCGGCTCTCGGCATCTTCTTTGTTATAAAGGCGGCCTTTAGCCAATTCAATATACCAATCACAGAACTCATCCCAGATAAATTCATAAACCATGCGGGCGGCTTCCCCTAGTTCAAAACGCTCAAGATTGCGCGTTACATCAGCCACAGTGGCATTATAGCGGCTGAAAATCCAGCGGTCCGCAAGTGTAAACGTCTTAGCATCAGGCACAAACTCCGGATCAAACCCTTCCAGGTTCATCAATACAAAGCGTGAGGCATTCCAGATTTTGTTGGCAAAGTTACGGCTGGACTCGACACGTTCCCAATAAAAGCGCATGTCATTACCAGGAGTGTTACCAGTTATCAACATAAATCGTAGTGTATCTGCACCGTATTTATCAATTACCTCTAGCGGGTCAATGCCATTACCTACTGACTTACTCATCTTCCGTCCCTGGTTATCGCGCACCAAGCCATGAATAAACACATGCTTAAAGGGAATATTCTCTTGAAACTTCAGCCCCATCATGATCATTCTGGCTACCCAGAAGAAAATAATGTCATAGCCGGTTACTAGTACACTTGTGGGGTAAAATTGTTTAAGTTCAGCCGTATCCTTAGGCCAACCCATGGTGGAAAACGGCCATAACCCGGAACTAAACCAGGTATCAAGCACATCAGGGTCTTGTTCAACCTTCCCGCCGCACTTAGGGCAAACTGTAATATCTTCCCGGGATACAGTAACCTCGCCACATTCACAATACCAAGCCGGGATGCGATGCCCCCACCAGATTTGACGAGAAATACACCAATCCCGAATGTTTTCCAGCCAATTAGTATAGATTTTGGTAAACCGCTCAGGCACAAATTCAATTTGGCCTGAAGTTACAGCCTCAATAGCTGGTTTAGCTAGTGGCTCCATTTTAACAAACCACTGCTTAGAAACTAATGGTTCCACTACTGTGTTGCAACGCTGACAATGACCAACAGCATGACTATGTTCATCAATTTTTACAAGATATCCTTGGTCCTTCAAGTCATTTACCAAAGCCTTGCGACATTCATAGCGATCCATACCCGCATACTTGCCGGTATGGGCTGCCATTGTACCATCAGGATTTATAACAACTATTTCCTCTAGCTTATGTCTAAGCCCCATATCAAAGTCATTCGGGTCGTGAGCGGGAGTAACTTTTACCGCTCCGGTTCCAAACGAAGGATCAACATATTCATCAGTAAAGAGTGGCAGACGGCGACCAATAAGGGGCAGAATTAAATACTTGCCAACAAGGTGTTTGTAACGTCCATCTTCAGGATGAACCGCTACACCACTATCACCTAAGATTGTCTCAGGACGTGTGGTTGCTACCGTAACATACTCCCCGTCAGTACCTTCCACTAAGTACCGGACATGGTAGAGATGACCTGGCGTTTCTTCATGCTCAACTTCAATATCACTTAAGGCAGTGTTGCAACGCGGACACCAGTTGGTGATACGATGTCCCTGATAGATAAGGCCCTGTTCATACAGGCTGACAAAGACCTCTCGTACAGCCTTAGAGCAACCCTCATCCATCGTAAAGCGCTCCCGTTCCCAGTCACAGGAAGCACCTAGGCGCTTGAGCTGATTAATTATCCGACTACCATACTGTCCTTTCCACTCCCATACCCGGTCAATAAAGGGTTCACGCCCTAGATCATAGCGGGTCTTCCCCTCTTGGGCCAGCACTTCCTCAACTTTGATCTGTGTAGCAATCCCGGCGTGGTCGGAGCCTGGCATCCACAAAGTATTATAGCCCTGCTGGCGTTTAAAACGAATAAGAATATCCTGCAAGGTGTTATCCAGAGCATGCCCCATATGGAGTTGCCCTGTCACATTAGGCGGCGGTATTACAATGCTAAAAGCTTGCTTTTCAGGGTCTACCTCAGCATGAAATAAACTATTATCTTCCCAAAATTTGTACCATTTAGCTTCTACCGTCTGTGGGTCATAAACAGTTGAGATATTGTTAGTCTGCTCTTGTTCCATAGTGCCTCCTTGAATAAATATAAAAAAGCTCTTTCGTCCTCCAAGGACGAAAGAGCTTTTGTTTCTTCCGTGGTACCACCTTTATTTCTGGCATAAATTACTACCAGACACTCCCTATGCCTTTACGTGGCACAAACCGGCTGCATCTACTTAATGGTTCAATACAGCAGCTCCCGGATGACCTGCAGCTTGCGTACTGAGAAACCTTGCAGCCAGGGGTTTCCTCTCTGAACAGTCGCGTTAGCGTACTCTTCCATTCATCGCTATTCATTATATACAATTGATTTTATTATACCTACCCTGGTGGACAGTGTCAAGTTCTGGCATTTCATTTTGTAATTTTTCAACCTTAGTTAAATCATCTATAGTATTCACATTTAAAAAATAACAATCTATCAATCAAACCAGAGCTCCATATCAGATAAATATTTTGCTTAATTATAATAAATGGTTATAATAATATCAATATTTTGTATACTCCGGCTTTTCATGACTCTCCTTCCAAAAATAATTCAGTGAAACTATTCACTAATTCCTTTTATTTACAGCTCGCAAGCTGCCCAGCCCGTTTGGGTATAATATTCTTGCCATTCAGAATAATGAATTAGCACTTACAGCGATCAGTTTCTACAATATATATAATGAGAGGTATTAGCCACTACTTAGTTACCCTTAACCCCTCTATTCTATTCTAAAAAAGGAGGAAAGCCAAAGGCAACGTCGAATTATTATTGTAAGGAGGAATGGATGTTATCTTTAGGCTAATGTGAGTATCTTATGCGACGGAAAAACAGAAACAAATTAAGCCTAACTACCTGCCACAAAACCTATAATCGAAGTGTAAACAAACAAGTTTATTATCCTTTTACTGAAAAATCACTATATTTTAGCAGAACAAAATTCACCCCCTATTCAGTCTGCACATAAAATTTTTAATAATCCATAAGTCGTTTTAAGTTTCCTTTCGATATTATCTATACTACCACAAGGAGTGTGAACACAGTTAATGATCAAACTAACTATTGACGGGCAAGTCATCGAGACCGCCGCAGGAAGTACGCTCTTAGAAGCCGCCCAACAAGCAGGAGTAACAATCCCTACGTTATGCCATCTCGCTGATTTAACCCCCGAAGGAGCCTGCCGTGTCTGTGTCGTGGAAGTAGAAGGTGCCCGCGGACTCGTTACCGCCTGCACTTACCCAGCTTCTGAAGGGTTGGTTGTACGCACCAACTCTGCAGTTATCCGGGAAGCACGCAAAAGCGTCGTGGAACTCATTTTGGCTAACCACCCGCAAGATTGTTTATCGTGTCAGCGCAACCTGGATTGTGAGTTGCAGTCGCTGGCAAACCAATTCGGTATCCGCGAAGTTCGTTTTGAAGGCGATCGCCGTAAATTTGCCGTAGATGACAGCAATCCTTTCATTATTCGGGATAATAACAAATGTATTCTTTGCGGACGTTGTGTCCGGGTTTGCCAGGAAGTGCAATGCTGCGATACCCTTGAATGGACAAACAGAGGATTTGATACCAAAGTAGCACCTGCTTTTGACGAGCCCCTGATCGATTCGTCCAGTTGTTTATTTTGCGGAACCTGTGTATCGGCTTGCCCAGTAGGCGCTTTAACCGAAAAGCCTATGCACTATGCTGGTTTGCCTGATAAAAAAGTCAAAACAACCTGCCCCTTCTGCGGTGTAGGCTGCAACTTCGATCTAAATGTAAAAGACGATAAGGTCATTGGTGTTACCTCTAATCTAACCAGTCCAGTTAACGGCCGTTTAACCTGCGTTAAAGGACGTTTTGGTACTGACTATATTCACAGCCCTGAGCGTCTTACCACACCGTTGATTAAGAAAAACGGTGAATTTGTTGAGGCAAGCTGGGATGAGGCTTATGATCTAATTGCCAGCAAATTTGGCGAAATAAAAACTACCTATGGCGGCGACGCTATTGCGGCACTCAGTTCTGCCAGGTGCGTCAATGAAGATAATTACCTAATGCAAAAATTTATGCGCGCAGCGATCGGCACCAACAATGTTGATCATTGCGCACGTACTTGACACGCTCCCACTGTGGCCGGTCTGGCCACTTCATTCGGCTCTGGAGCAATGACCAACTCTATAAACGAAATTCCCCAAAGTAAAGTTCTGTTTGTAATTGGGGCTAACCCAACTGAAGCCCATCCTGTCATCGGTGCAAAAATGCGGCAAGCCCTCCGCAACGGTGCTACACTCGTAGTAGCTGATCCGCGAAAAACCGAATTGGCTGGCAAAGCCCATGTTTGGCTGCGCTTAAAACCAGGCACTGACATTGCGTTAATCAACGGCCTTATACGCATCATTATTAAGTCCGGCTGGCATGATAAAACCTTTATTGAATCCTGCACCAGCGGGTATGAGCAAGTTGCTGAAACAGTAGAAAAATATACCCCGGACTATGTAGAAAACATCACCGGCGTACCAAAACATTTACTGTTTGAAGCAGCTAAAATCTATGGTACTGCTGAAGCAGCACAGATTTTTTATACATTGGGAATCACTGAACACGTATGCGGCACAGATAATGTTATGAGTTTAGCCAATCTTACCTTACTGACTGGTAACATCGGCAAACCAAATGCTGGTCTGAACCCAATGCGTGGACAAAACAACGTGCAGGGTGCCTGTGATATGGGTGCTTTACCTAATGTTTATCCTGGCTATCAAAAAGTTGATTTCCCAATGGTTCAAGATAAATTTGAAAAGGCATGGAACGTAAAACTATCGAATAAAGTGGGACTTATGATTCCAGATATGTTCGATAAAGCCATTAGTGGTGAGCTCAAAGCCATGTATGTTATGGGCGAAGATCCAGTGCTAACTGACGGCGATGCCAATCATGTACGCAAAGGACTCAAGCATCTTGATTTCCTTGTTGTACAAAATCTGTTCCTAACCGAAACGGCCAAATTAGCTGATGTTGTTTTACCAGGAGCCTCCTTTGCCGAAAAGGATGGCACCTTTACCAATACAGAACGCCGCATTCAACTGGTACGTCAGGCTATTAATCCAATCGGCAACAGCCGCCCTGACTGGCGTATTTTGATGGATCTATCCAATCGCATGGGTTACCCCATGTCATACAGTCATCCAAGTGAGATTATGGATGAAATGGCCTCACTCAGCCCCATATATGCGGGTGTCTCTTTTGACCGCCTTGAAGCAAGCGGCCTTCAATGGCCAGTTCCGGACAAAAACCATCCCGGTACCCAGTATCTTCATGACAAAGGCAAGTTCACCTGTGGTATTGCCAGGTTCATGCCCATTGATCACCAAGCTCCTGGCGAAGAGCCGGATACCGAGTATCCGTTCTTGCTTAGTACAGGCCGTATTCTCTATCACTACAACATAACTACCCCAGGCTACTCCAAAACGCTGACTGACTTCCGTTCTGAGGAGCAAGCTATGATACATCCTGATGATGCCAAACGGCTAGGTATCCAAAATCAAGAAATCATTAGTGTGTCCTCACGGCGCGGCAAAGTTCAAACCAAAGCATGGATTACAGACCGTGTACAGCCGGGAGTTATCTGGATGTCTTTCCATTATCTCGCAACCCCAACTAATGAACTTACCAGTGGAAACTTAGACAAAACAACCAAGACCTATGAATATAAGGTATGTGGAGTCAAAGTCGAAAAGCTTTAATTAGTAGTAAGAAAAACTGCTAACGCGGGCCTTGGGATTTGCGCACATCAGATATCCAGTCACTCGAATACAAAGAAAGGGGTGTTACTTTTGGCATTGCCCCAAAAGTAACAAAAGGTCTAGGCCCTAAGCCTCCAAAAGCTGAAAAGCCGGGCGATATTCCTAAAATCCGTAAACTCGCTACGCTCAAACAGTACGGATTTTTTAACGGAATACCACCCGGCTTTTCTCCTACGGAACGCTTTTTCCGGCAAAGGCCAAGGGGTTACGGAGTTACGATGGTTGCCAGACGTAAACAGTACGGCCACCTGACAACCCTTGTTGTATAAGGCATCCACGACTCCCCAAACTTATACTTTCTTATTCAATAAAAAAATAAAAAATCAGTGGCACTCTGCAAAGTGCCACTGATTTTTTAGCTTATAAAAGCTGAATCATAACAAGCTTCTATGCATTCCGTACAGCATTTGTACGTTTATCCTTAATACTAGCTTCAATAGTTTCTGGCAACAGTACCGACAATGCTTTTGTCGGACATTTTTTAACACATTGTGGCCCGTCAGCAACTTCAGCACACAAATCACATTTGTAAGCTGTTTTTTGACAAGTGCCTTCGCCTTCGCGTGTTAAATAAACAGCACCTATTGGGCAGGCCATCAAACAGTTTTTGCAACCAACACATTTTTCAGCAAGCACATAAATGGCCTGACCACGGTGCACAATGGCTTTTTCCGGGCAAGCCTCCGCACAAGGGGCATCTTCACATTGACGGCACTGTATTGGCACACTGATATCCTCTGTTTTTACAACAGACAGCCGGGGCAAAAACGGTACACTCTTAATTTCCTCAGTACCTAATTGTTTTTTTGTATGGGCTAACACACAAGCAAGTTCACAAGTACGACAGCCGATGCATAAATCGGGGTCTCCGATAACAAAAGCAGTATCAAGCATACTTTTAGCCCCTCCTCACATAATGGGTGTGCAGTAATTCATGCGATTTGTGACCAAGTGGTTTGCCCAAAAAGTCTTTGTACAGCTTAGCAACTTCGGGATTGTCATGCGACTTTCTTAACGGCAATTCCTCATCATGCTTATACATTGAATCCCTGCGGCTGGTATAGACCGCTTTGCGTTCATTTTCCAAAAGAACTTTTGGCTGACCGCCGCCACTGATGCAGCCTTGCGGACAAGCCATAACTTCGACAAAATGGAAATCAGCAGTACCATTTTTCACTTCTTCTAGAATAGGCGCTGCATTGGCAAGGCCGGCTACTACTACTGTTTTAATCGCCAAATCGCCAACTTGAATGGTTGCGCGTTTTACGCCTTCGCTATACCGTACATCCAGTATATTGATATCGTCAAGCGCTTTACCAGTAATCAATTCATAGCCTGTCCGGAGTGCGGCTTCCATAACTCCGCCTGTAACCCCAAAAATATGTCCGGCACCAGTATAAGCTCCTAATACGGAATCCGGCTGGCTTGGTTCAAGATTTTTAAAATCAATGCCAGCGTATTTGATTAGATTAGCCAATTCTCTTGTCGTCAAAACAATATCCACGTCTTGGCTGCCACTTGACTTCATTTCTGGACGAGCAGCTTCAAATTTTTTGGCCGTACAGGGCATAACAGATACACTGACTATTTTCTTGGGATCGACCTTCTCTACCTGTGCGCCATAGGTCTTGAACAAAGCGCCTGCCATCTGCTGTGGAGATTTACATGTTGATAGATTTGCTTGCAAATCAAAGTACTCTTGCTCAACATATTTAACCCACGCCGGGCAACAGGAAGTAAACATGGGCAATGTACCATTTTCCTGTATCCGTTTAATTAACTCGCTGCCTTCCTCCATAATTGTTAGATCAGCAGTAAAGTTGGTATCATATACTTTGTCAAAGCCAAGTTTTCTAAGAGCAGTAATCATTTTACCGGCAACTAATTCGCCTGATTCCATACCAAAGTCTTCAGCCAGCCCAACCCGGACAGCTGGGGCACATTGAACCATGGTCACTACATCAGGATTGTTGATTGCTTGCCAGACCTGCTGTGCATGCCCCATATTATGGGCGGCAAATAACGGTTCCTTTACACTCGCTAATAAACCGCGCTCCTGCATCTTGGTTTCACGTGGTTTACTAGTATCTGACTTGTATTCCTGGTATGCGCTGCATATCTGCACACACTGCCCGCAGAAACAACATTTATCATAATTAATATCTACTGGCATTCCTTCTGGCCCACCAATAGCTCCAACAGGACAAACATCGGTACACCGATGACATCCGGTACATAATTCCTGATCAATCTCAATTGTATATTGCATAATACTCACCTCCTATTTTTTAAACATGCCGATAATCGTAGCGACAGCTTTCTTATTTTTTTCTTTTTTTTCCTTGTGAGGTTCCACCAAGCGTAATGCTTGTTGCGGACAAGTTTCAACACAGATAGGACCTTTTTCCCGGGTATAACATAAGTCACATTTATTGCCATACAATACGGGCTTGCCTAAATTTTCCTGGATAACCTCTTTACCCTTAACAAAACGTGGCACAAGTTCTACTGCCCCAAACGGACAGGCCACCAGACAATCTTTACAGCCTTTGCACTTTTCCGTCTGAATGAGTACTTTATCGTCTTCAAAGTAAATCGCTTTTTCAAGACAGGCCTGCGCGCAGGGAGCATCTTCACAATGGTGACACTGCACTGGCATAGTCACCTCTTCCACGCGGGTAACAAACAATTTAGGGAACACAGGGGTATCAATGTTGCCTGCCGTAATACCCTCGACATTATGGGATACATGGCAAGCGACTTCACAGGCTTTACAGCCAATACACTTTTCCCCGTCTCCAACAACAAACGGGCTCAACTTTTCCATAGTTACCTCCCTTTCAAGAAGTTTAACTTCTTGCATTATTTTATGTTTGACACTTCAGCACCCATTTTGCGTTTCATATTGTCATATAGTGTAACAAGCTGTTGCTCGGCTTGCGCCTGATCCTCAATTGCCTCCAGTTTTACTGCACAATATTTATACTCAGGCGTTTTAGAAATCGGATCAAGGTTATCAATAGTAAGTTCATTACAAGCGCCAATCCACCATTGATAGGTCATGTACACAGCTCCCGCTTTTACCCGGTCACTAACCTTGGCACGGGACATTACAGAACCACGCCGCGAAGTAACCCGCATCAGCTCTTCATCTTCAATTCCCAGGCGTGCAGCATCCTCTTCGCTAATCTGAATATAGCCAGGTTCGTCGGCTAGTTTGGACAATCCCCAACAATTGCCAGTCATTGTCCGGGATGAGTAATGGCCAACTTCACGCACAGTGCAAAGCACTGTCGGATATTCTTCATCAGGCACTTCTGCTGGCGCTCGCCATGCAGTGGCAAAGAAAATTCCCTTCTTGCTGGCTGTTTGAAATACATTCCCTTTGAATAAATAGTCCGTACCTGTGTCTTCCTTCGTACGGCAAGGCCATAGCACACTACCCTGGCGCTCCATTTTCTCATAAGTTGCGCCAGCGTAACTTGGACATAAGCTAATTAATTCGTTCCAGATTTCTTCGGTGTCTTTATAGGTCAGTTCATAGCCAAATCGCTTAGCTAATTCACCAATAATAACCCAGTCGTCCTTAACATCACCGTTGGCATCAACTGCTTTTCTGAAGCGTTGAAACCGGCGGTCAGCCCCGCTGAATACCCCGCCATGCTCACCCCAGGAAGTGGCCGGCAGTATGACATCGGCAAAGTGTGCTGTTTTGTTCATGAAAATGTCCTGGAATACCACAAATTCTAAATCAGTAAGCGCTTTTCTCAAACCAGCAGAATCAGGATCGCTTTGCGCCGGATCTTCACCAATAATATAGAAGGCTTTCAGTTTACCTGCAGCAACCGCATGGGGAACCTCAGTAATGGTAAAACCAACTTTATCTGGCAACTGGTCTACACCCCAGGCCTTTGCAAACTTTTTGCGGTTAGCCGCATCAGTGACTGCCTGATAGCCAGGGTAGACATTAGGTAATGCACCCATATCGCAGGCTCCCTGCACATTATTTTGACCACGCACCGGCCCTACCCCAGAACTTGGCTTGCCAATTTGTCCTGTCAAAAGACATAGCGAACCAAGACCCTTTACAACATCAACTGCCTGACCAAATTGGGTGACACCCATCCCCCACAAGATAAAGGAGTTCTTGGAATGAGTGTATATTTTCATTGCCTCTTCTACTAATTTGGGGTCAATACCAGTAATAGACTGAGCATATTCCGGCGTATAGTGCTCTACCGTTTTACGATAGTCGGCAAAACCCTCTGTAAAGTTAGCAATAAATTTGTCATTTTGCCAGCCCTTAGCCAAAATAAGATTAGCAAAGCTATTGACCAAGGCCATATTCGAACCATTTTTTAGCTGGAGCCATAAATCTGAAATACGCGCAGCCTCAGTTCGCCGGGGATCTACAACAATCAGCTTTGCACCTTTTTGTTTGGCACGCACAATTCGTTTGGCCACCAGAGGATGCGCATCGGCTGCATTATAGCCAAAAATTAGCAAGCAATCCGCGTTTTCAATCTCAGGTATTGAGTTTGACATCGCCCCGCTGCCAAAAATTGTTGTCAAGCCGGCAACAGAGGGTCCATGGCACACCCGCGCGCAGTGGTCAACATTATTCGTCCCGATAACTGCCCGCATGAATTTCTGCATAACATAGTTGGTTTCGTTACCTGTCCCTCGGGCTGATCCAGTACCCATAATCGCATCAGGACCATATTTCTCTTTAATGGCTTTAAGCCTGTCAGCTACATAATCCAAGGCTTCGTCCCATTCAACTTCATGTAAAGATTCATTACGGTTATAGCGGAGCATAGGTTTAGTAAGACGTTTACTCAAGATTTTCGTATCATTTAAAAAATCCCAACCATAGTAACCTTTCAAACATAATTCGCCTTCATTGATTGGCCCATTTGCTGGTTCAGCCCCAACAACCCTGTTGTTTTCAACACAAAGGTACAGTTGGCAGCCTGACCCACAATAGGGACATACTGTTAATACTTTTTTCAACTCACTTCTCCCCCTTTTATAATGCACTTGTAATTTATATAAAGCGCTGGGAGAATTATTTAGTGAAATAAGCAAACACGATGCTACCATGTACGAGAAGTACCCCCCTATTAGTTCACCATAAGAGCACTTCTAATCATTTTAGAAAGGCTAATTTCCTTGCAAGTCCATACTATGACCGTGCGGTTCAGTTAAAGCAGCATACACCATCTTACTATAATAACCCAGCTCACTTACGAAGTTGCTATGCCCGCATGTTCCCCCAAAATCAAAATTTCACTATTGAGAAACACTGCCGCCTAGTTTACGTTTAAGCTCATTATATTCTGCAGTAAGATCTTCTTCTGCCTGTTTCTGATCACTGATCGCTTCTACTTTGACCGCACAGTACTTATATTCAGGTGTTTTAGAAATAGGATCAACTACATGGATGGTCAATTCGTTACAAGCCCCCACCCACCATTGATATGTCATATATACAACACCTGCACGCACCCGGTCTGTTACCAGCGCTCTGGTCATAACCGAACCGCGTCGTGTAGTCACACGCACAAGCTCTTCGTCAACAATCCCAAGTTTATCAGCATCATCTGGATGAATCTGGAGATAGCCTGGTTCATCAGCCAGTTTAGCAAGACCCCAACAGTTACCAGTCATGGTGCGGGAGGAATAATGACCTACTTCGCGCACCGTAGATAGTACCAGCGGATAGTCAGCATCAGGTTGTTCAACCGGTGGACGCCATTCTGTTGCAAAGAAATTGCCTTTCTTGCTCGGAGTTTGGAAGATGTTGCCTTTAAACAAATAGGGCGTTCCCGTCTCCTCTACCGTACGGCATGGCCACTGAATGCTGCCCAATTGTTCCAGCCTTGCATATGTTGCCCCAGCAAAGCTTGGGGTTAGGCTAATCATCTCATTCCAAATTTCCTCGGTATTTTTATAATTCATTTCATAACCGAATCGTTTTGCCAGTTCACAAATAATTACCCAGTCGTCCTTAACGTCGCCTTGAGCATCTACCGCTTTACGGAAGCGTTGGAATCTACGGTCTGCACCACTAAATACACCACCATGCTCACCCCAGGAGGTCGCAGGCAAAATGACATCAGCATGCAAGGCCGTTTTATTCATAAAAATATCCTGAAGAACTACTAATTCTAATTGATCCAAGGCCTTTCTTACACCAGCGGCGTCCGGATCACTCTGGACAGGATCTTCGCCAATAATATAAAAAGCTTTTAATTTGCCGTCTTCGGCACAATGAGGAACATCGGTAAGTGCATAACCCACTTTTTCCGGCAGGCTTTCCACACCCCACGCCTCAGCGAATTTTTTGCGATTGACCGGATCGGTGACCGACTGATAGCCAGAATAGACATTAGGAAGCGCACCCATATCGCAGGCACCCTGCACATTGTTTTGTCCGCGCACAGGACCAATGCCTGAGCTAGGCTTCGCAATTTGGCCGGTTAACAGGCACAAACTGCCCAGTCCTTTAACCACATCGACTGCTTGATTGTACTGGCATACACCCATGCCATAGAGAATGAACGATCTTTCTGATTTCGCATAAATTTCCACAGCCTGTTCCACAAGCTTAGGATCAAGTCCTGTAATTTTTTGCGCGTACTTAAGCGTATATTTAGCTACATTTTTCTTGTATTCGTCGAAACCTTCCGTATATTTTTCAATATACTCTTTATTCTCCCAGCCTTTTGCCAGAATAAGATTGGCAAAGCTGTTGACAGCTGCCATATTGGAACCATTTTTTATTGGCAGCCAGATATCGGCAATCCTGGCTGATTCTGTTTTACGAGGGTCAATAACAATAATTTTGGCCCCTTTTTCTTTTGCTTTCACAATACGCCGCGCCACCAGCGGGTGAGAATCTGCCCCGTTATATCCAAAGATAAATAAACAGGTAGCATCTTCAATTTCCGGAATAGAGTTTGTCATTGCTCCACTGCCAAATGATGCAGCCAGACCGGCTACAGAGGGAGCGTGTCAAACACGGGCGCAATGGTCGATATTGTTGGTACCAATCACCGCGCGCATAAATTTTTGCATAAGATAGTTAGGCTCGTTGCCCATACCTCGGGCTGACCCGGTACCCATAATGGCATCAGGTCCATATTTTTCTTTTATATCCTTCAGTTTGTCGGCTACAAAATCTAGTGCTTCATCCCATTCAACTTCTTTAAAATCATCACTTCTGTTGTACCTGAGCAATGGTTTAGTCAGACGTTTGCTCAAAATTTTAGTGTCGTTTAAAAAATCCCAGCCATAGTGGCCCTTCAAACAGAGCTCACCTTCGTTAATATGTCCATTTGCCGGCTCCGCGCCAACTACTCTGCCGTTTTCTACCAGCAAATACATTTGGCAGCCAGCACCACAATACGGACATACTGTTAGAACTTTCTCCAAGGTTCTCCCCCCTAATCAAAATTGTTTTAACACTTGAGTAGGCTTTTCTTGCAGTTCAGACGATATTTATTGCTTTTTAATGACAAATTGTCAATCTTCTGATTTTATTCCATCTTTGTATAAAAACTCCTGCCTGTATACGAAAAAAATTTCACAAAGTTTTTAATTTTACAAAATCAATCCCTAATAATGCTGCAAAATTAAATTAACCACGGCTTATTTACTATAGCGCCATGGTTAATTGTAATTATTTTCGTAATTGGGGTATTCATTTTAAGCATCTGCCAGTAAAATAACCTCAACCTCGGTACCTACCACCAGTGGCGGTGAATCCTCAGGAATAACAATCAACGCATTTGCACCCATAGCCGATTTTAACATACCATTGCCTAGAGCGCGTGATGGTTCAACTAACATATCAGTCTCAGCCTGCCAGCATCGTGCCCAGACAAAACGTTTGGCGCCTGTCTTTTTATTAAAAGGTGACGCTAATATGCCCTTAATTCTAGGTCGCCACCACACCTTACGCCCGGCCATTTTCATTAACACAGGACGCACCAATTGTTCAAACGACATCGCTGCAGCTGCCGGATTACCCGATAAACCCAGATAAAGTTTACCATCACGAGTTCCTGCTAACACAGGCATTCCTGGCTTCATACTCACTCTATCGAATAGTAACGTAATGCCTAATTTTTTGTATACCTCGCCAATGAGATCATAGTCTCCCACCGAAGCACCGCCTGTAGTTACAAATAAGTCACAATCAGAAGCACTTTCTAATAAATGTGCAATTTCTTCAATATTATCTGAGGCATTCCCCATTAGTACGGTCTGCCCGCCTGCTTCAGTCACTTGTGCACTAAGCATATAACTATTTGAGTTGCGAATTTTCCCTGGCGCTAAGGGAAAATCAACAGGTACAATTTCGCTGCCTGTGGCAATAAGGGCTACACGTGGTTTACGGAAAACGTAGGGCCGGCTTTTGCCAAGGACAGCTAACATTCCCATTACTCCAAAGTTTATGATCGTCCCCTGTGAAACAACCTCTTCACCCAGGAAAATTTCTTCTCCCTGTAAACATATATTTTTTTCTGCGCCGCTTCCATCCACAATGCTGACACTATCACCATTTACAATCGTGTCCTCTAAACGAATTACGCCAGTAGCATTAGGTGGTATTGGCGCACCTGTCATAATGCGGCTAGCTGTGCCAGCGCTAATCGTTTTGCTAGGATTGCCGCCTGCCGGAATATAGTCAATTTGCTCAAGAATTACTGGATTTTCCGGAGTTGCAGTAGCCACTTCCTCTGCAATCAGCGCATACCCATCAAGCGGTGAGCGAGTAAATGGTGGAAAATCCATATCAGATGTTACTGTTTCTCCTAAGATACGTCGCCAACACTCCTGTAACGCCACGCGTTCCTTGGGCATTACATTTACTAAATTCAATAAAATTTCCTGAGCAATCTCCAGTTTAACTGACACTAGATTATGTCCCCCTTTACTTTCCAAATGGACAACACGGGTACGAACATTCCTTACAGCCCATACATAAGCCGCCATAGCCCATTTCCGCAAAATCCTGCTTACTCAGCCTTTCGCCTGCAAGGATTCGCGGAAATACTAAATCAAGCACCGTTATTTTGGAAAACATGCCACAGGCAGGCAACCCCAGTATCGCAATGTTATCCAAATAAGCCAACATAAACATGGCTCCCGGCAACACTGGTGTCCCATACGTAATAACTTGTGCACCTGTTGCCCTGATAGCATCTGGGGTTACATCATCAGGATCAACCGACATGCCCCCGGTAACAATGATCACTTCAGCTCCCGCTTTAGCATGATCTAAAATAGCTTGCATAATTGCCTCAGCATTGTCAGGCTGAAAAGTAGTGCCGCTGTAAGTTGCTTGATATGTTTCTATCTTCTCCTGCAGTACAGGCCCAAACTTGTCTTGGATTCGCCCGTAAAAAACCTCATTACCTGTTGTAATTATCCCTGTCTTTAGGGGCTGTAGCGGTTTTACGGCTATAATATCCTGATACTTTCCCGCTATCTGCTCAACAGTCTCGACTGTCTGAATATCGGCTATTAATGGTACCACCTTCACTCCGGCCAACGTTTCTCCAGCCTTTACCAGTCTATTGCCATGTAAAGTCGATAACACAGTATAATTGACCGAATTTATTTTAATTACAGCGTCACGATTTACTTTCAACAGACCAGCCTGTTCGGCAACAATATGTACCTTCCCCTCTGATGGCCCTGCAAAACAAGTATTTGTTCCGCCTACCGCAGCTGCCAGCCGCTGCGCCGCCTCATTTTCGTGGATTTGCTCCACACCAAGTTCAAGCAGATAAATATGTTCTTTCCCAATATTGAGTAAATGTGGTATATCTTCTTCCCGAATAATATGACCTTTCTTAAAAGCAGGTCCCCGATATTCGCCGGGAACAATTTTGGTCATATCATGTCCTAGTACCATGCCAACAGCTTCATTTATCCGTACTTTTTTTAGTGCCACCTATATATTTCCCCCTGCTTCTCAGTTTTCTACTTAGAGTCCGGCTATTCGCTCCGAATGGGTATATATGTTTAAACGCTCACCCCGCGCAAAGCCAATAACCGTAACCCCAAGTTCTTCCGCCATATCAAGAGCCAATGTGGTCGGAGCTGAACGCGCAATAATAATCGGGATATTCATTTTGCTAACTTTCAGCACAATTTCCGAAGATACCCGTCCTGAAAAAACCAACACTTTATTATGGGTGCTAATTCCGTCCAGCAGACAGCGTCCATACAACTTATCGAAAACATTATGGCGCCCAACATCCTGACTCCAATAAATTAGCTTTCCTTCTGCCGCCATTGCACCACCGTGCACGCCGCCAGTCAGCCGGAAGGTTTCAGACATAGCTTCAAGTAATTCAGAATAACGAATAATCTCCCCTGGAGTAATCCTCAAATCAGTATTCACAATCTTAGCTGTTAATACATCATTTGCAAAATAGAAAGCAGAGCGTCCTTTACCACAACAGGCTGTCAGATAGCGCTTTAAAAACATTTTTTCAGCTGCTACTTCACCGGAAGCTGTGGTAACATAGATTACCCCCTGTGCTATGTTAATATCAATACTTTTGATATCATCCATCTTCTGGATAATGCCTTCTGTTGCTAAAAAACCGATAACAAGATAATTTTCTTCACCAGCGGCGGCTAACATGGTCACAAGTTCCTTACCGTTCAAATATATCGTAAGCGGTATTTCCTCAATTACCGGTTCTTCGGTTTTTTCAATCTCCTGTCCACGAACTTTAATAACTGGATAATTGGCCGTGCCTTTAAGTGCATCCATATCCTCACCCCGCTACAATCTCGCGATATAATTCTCTAAGCTTCACGGTAATTATCCCTGGAGTTTCCACGTCATTGCCAACAGTACGACCATTGATCATCCTAACAGGAATAACCTCCATAATCGAGCTAGTCAAAAATATTTCATCAGCTTCATCCATTTCTTCAGCCTTGACCCTTCTAATCTCAATTGGTATGTTTTCTGTTTGGGCCAACTCAATAACCGTACTTCTGGTGATACCTGGTAAAATACCGCTATTTTCATCTGGAGTAATCAACCTGCCTGCCTTGACAAGAAATATATTACTCATGGAACCTTCAGCTACAAAACCATCGGTATTAAGCATAACCGCCTCCTGCGCCCCAAGTATTTTGGCTTCAGCTTTGGCCAAAATATTATCAAGGTAATTGGCTGACTTTATCCTGACCAATGGCGAAGACAGGTTGCGCCGCAAATTGACTGTAGCAATACTCCACCCTGTGGACGGTAGCGGCGGCGGCAAGGGGGCTGCAAATACCGCTAAGGTAAGGGCCCCGCAACTAGCTGGATCAGGCCGAGCTGCCCCACTTCCCCGTGATAAGGTCAACCGTATGGAAGCATCTTGGAGATTATTGTGCTGAAGAACACTATTTATAGCAGCAGTGAATTCAGCTTGACACGGAAGCTCCGGCCAGCCAAGTATAGCTGCAGCCGCTGCAAGACGTTTAAAATGAGCCTCACCTTTAAATAAATTCCCATGATAGGTGCGCATCGTTTCAAATAGACCATGGCCATAAAGAAACCCATGGTCTAGGGGGGAAACAACAAGATCGTCGGCTGAAATAAGCCGACCATTAAAATAAATAATCATCCTGCCAGCCGCCTTTCACTTTAGATCTGGTAACCTAATGCCTGCATCAGTGCCCGTGCCTTGTCCAGACTTTCCTCATACTCAAGTTCAGGTACCGAATCAGCTATTATGCCGCCACCGACCTGATAGTAAGCCTGGTCGCCTTTAATAACAAAAGTCCGAATAACAATATTTAAATCAGCATCACCGTTAAAATCAATATAACCGATTGAACCAGTGTAAATATTACGGCGTACTGTTTCAAGTTCATCAATAATCTCCATAGCGCGTACTTTGGGAGCGCCGGTAATGGAACCTCCCGGGAAAGAGGCAGTAATTAAATCAATAATATCTTTGCCTGGCGACAATTTACCAACAACAGTTGACACCAAATGAAACACTGTCGCATACTCTTCCAGCCGGATTAAATCTGGCACACGGACACTGCCAAATTCGCACACTCTCCCCAGATCATTGCGCTCAAGATCGATAATCATAACTAATTCGGCCCGGTCTTTTTCACTGGCAAGCAGTTCTTCACGAAGTAGCCGGTCAGATTCAGGATCGGCGCCACGCGGGTTTGTTCCTTTTATTGGCCTGGTCTCTACCCTGTCTCCGGTAACTAGCATATAGCGTTCCGGCGAAGCACTGGCCACGGTTACTTCGCCAAAATTCAAATACGATGCAAACGGTGCCGGGTTTATATGACGAAGATAACGATATAGCTCATACGGAGGCACTGTCACCTTGGCATTAAAACGCTGAGTCAGGTTAACCTGAAAAATATCCCCTGCAGCAATATAGTCGATCCCCTTTTGCACCATCGCGCAATGGCCCTCGTGAGTAAAGTTGGATTGATAATCGCCATCTGGTACTTGTGGCTTAGGCACAGGTAAAGGTTTAGCCTGAGCCACTAAAGCCGCTAACTCTTCCATGCGGCTTTCAGCCCGCTTCTGCCTAAGTAATTCGTCCTGCTCCGGAAAACCATTGGCGGCAACATAAGCCTTGTTCGTATGGTGGTCAAAAATCAGCACAGTATCATAAAATCCTAACATACAATCAGGATTATTTAGATCGTCGATACTATGGTCTGGTATAACTTCTAATAAATAGCCCATATCATAGCCCAAATAACCGATAACTCCACCTGTTAAAGGTGGTAGCCCGGGGACCTTTTGGGTTTTATATATTGCCAACAACTGCTTTAGCTCAGCAAATGGATTACCCGCAAAAGTCCGGATGCTCCCCTTTTCTTCAATATGGATTGTCTGACCTTTGCTTGAAAATACCAGAAACGGGTCACGGGCAATAAAAGAATATCGGCCCATATCATTATTATCTTTACCGCTGTCTAAAAATACACTATAGGGCTGCTGGGCAAACAGCGCAAAAATCTCAACAGATGGCAAAGTAAGAGTTATTTCGCGAATCATCGGTATCGGATACATTACCGGCTGACCCCTTTCAGCTTGCTTGTCCAGTTAGGATTCAAAGCAAGGAAGTTTTTGAGCATAGCATGTCCGTCTTGTGTGAGAATGGATTCAGGATGAAATTGTACTCCCTCAATAGCATGCTCCTTATGGCGAATACCCATAATTTCACCTTGGTCGGTTTGGGCACTAATCTCGAAACAATCAGGCAGCGTTTCTTTTTTTACAATAAGCGAATGATACCTGGTAGCCGTAAGTGGACTCGCGAGGCCAGCAAAAACGCCTTTACCATCATGATACATCAGTGAAATTTTGCCATGCATCAGACGATTTGCCCGTACAACATCACCGCCAAAGGCCTGTCCAATCGCCTGATGTCCAAGACAAACGCCCAGTATGGGTACTTTCCCCTTAAAATGCTGAATAACGTCCAGACTGATCCCCGCTTCATTAGGTGTACAAGGTCCAGGTGAAATAATAATATGTTCCGGACTGAGCTCTTCAATTTGAGCAATTGTTACTTTATTATTACGATAAACGCGGATATCTTCTCCCATTTCGCCAAGGTATTGGACAAGATTATACACAAATGAATCGTAGTTGTCGATCATTACTATCATGGTCATACCTCCTCGGCACTATTTTAACACAGCCTGTCCTTGCTCACAAACTGCTGATTATATTCTATTTAAAAAATGAGGACGGCTATATAAAAGCCGTCCTCATTACTGTTACAAAACCTACTTATTACGGGGTTGATAATGAGTATGCAGAAGTTCATGGGATTTGTGACCAAGTGGTTTGCCCAGGAACTCGTCATATAATGCTTTAACTGTCGGATTCTTATGCGACTGGCGAATTGCTTTGTCGCTGTCTACCTGATAAAGACCAGCCATCCGTGCTTCCTTTGTAGCTGTAGTAGTACCCCAAGGTTGACCACCACCACCAATACAGCCGCCAGGACAGCACATAATTTCTACAAATTGATAGTCACACTCGCCTGCTTTGATTTTATCAAGGATAACACGCGCATTCTTCAGGCCATTAGCAATAGCAACTTTGACTTTTGTACCATCAAGGTCTACTTCTGCTTCTTTTATGCCTGTTAAGCCGCGGATATCTTTAAACTCAACATTGGCAAGTTCTTTGCCGGTAACAACTTCGTACACCGTACGCAAAGCAGCTTCCATTACGCCACCGGACGTTCCGAAGATTACAGCTGCACCGGTGGAAATACCCATCGGGTCATCAAACTCTTCGTTAGCAAGCTTAGTAAAATCAAAACCTGATTGTTTTATCATCCGCGCCAATTCGCGAGTAGTCAACACAACGTCAACATCGCGATAGCCGCTGTCATTCATTTCAGGCCGGGCACTTTCCCGTTTTTTGGCCACACATGGCATGATCGATACAGAAACGATTTTGCTTGGATCAATGCCAGCTTTTTGTGGGTAGTAGGTTTTGACTAATGCACCAAACATTTGCTGCGGTGATTTGCAGGTCGATACATTTGGCAACAGTTCAGGGTAGAAGCCTTCAACAAAGTTAACCCACCCTGGGCTGCAGGAGGTAATGAGTGGCAAGACACCACCCTGGCTCATTCTCTCTAACAGTTCGCTGCCTTCTTCCATAATGGTTACGTCAGCAGAGAAGTCAGTATCAAATACCTTGTCAAATCCTAACCGCCGAAGAGCGGCTACCATTTTCCCGGTAGTGATACTGCCAGGATCCATACCAAACTCTTCGCCCAAAGCTACTCTTACAGCCGGAGCTACTTGAACAACTACATGCTTCTCTTCATTACCAAGAGCTTGCCATACTTTTCCCGTATCATCTTTCTCATATAATGCGCCTACTGGGCAAACAGAAATACATTGTCCGCAATATACACAAGTGGTATCTTGCAATGGCCGATTAAACGCAGTAGTTATTTCATATTCAATCGAACGGTGGGCTGTATTAATAGCACCAACTGTCTGTACCTCTTGGCACATTTCTACACAACGCCCGCATTTTACACACTTAGACATGTCACGAACAATGGCGCCGTTGGAATCTTCAATTGGTAACTTTTTAGGCTCATTCTTAAACAGTGGTTTACTAAT
>Ga0316604_10000639_pt1 | contig 39335 bp, 36 predicted proteins | sample OWC_soil_day20_C_FD_207650 | JGI IMG/M metagenome (GOLD analysis project Ga0316604, IMG submission 207650) | Wetland soil microbial communities from Old Woman Creek delta, Ohio, United States - OWC_soil_day20_CT | ecosystem: Environmental > Terrestrial > Soil > Wetlands | place: USA: Ohio... | reverse complement strand
CTCGCAAGCGCCTCGGCTATCGGACTCCAGAAGAACTTTTTGATGCGTTTCTCGACAGCCTTTATGCTGCTTGAGTTCGCAGCCATTTGACCAAAGTGTTCAACTTGCAGTTGCAATTTAGGAAAAATTTGTTTTTACCGATACTAGAACAAAAAGAAAAGTGTGTTGATAAGGATACGTTAAGACTAGAGAGGCTACTGCAAGCAGCCTCTTCTTGTCTATATTTTAGTGTATTGCGTTGTTTTTACGGACAGGTTTGGCTAGGATAACTGCTGTTATGAATAGGATAACTTCTTTATAGCATTGTTACTGCTTATAAATATTTTACATAGTTAGCGACTCTCGGAAATCTCCTAAGACTATTATTTAGACGGTTTATGTAGTATGAGGATAAGGAGTGCGAATATGTACAGCAAGAAGTTTATGGTTGTCACCGTATGTATATTGTTTATACTTTCGATGGTTGACTTTGGCTTTAATGAAGCCGGGGGAGTAGGAAACATAGCAGTTCATAGTATACTGATAATCGGTCTGTTCTATATGCTAATGGGTCTCGTTTATTTCAAAAAGGAAGAGCGAAAGGATATAAATGAAGTAACCCAGTTAATAAAATCGGGTAATTTAAAAACTAAGTATATAAGTTCACACAAGAATGAAGATCTTCAGTATATTTTTAATGAATTTGCGGTGACAATGAAACAATTTTGTAAAGCAGCAGAAGATATGTCCAGGTTATCCAGTGTTGTGATTGAAACAGCTAATGATTCGGTTGCGTTGTCAAATGGTATGTTGACAGCAAACAACACAGTAGCCAAAGGAACTGTGCAACAAGCTGAAGATACGGTGTCTTGTTTGCGGACGATATCGGTTCTTTCCAACAAATTTGATAACGTATACCTGGCAGTGGAGAAGACGGAAGACAAAATTTGTGTTTTGCAAAAGGAGAGTACTTCCGGCAATATAAGTATGCAGGAAACGATTCGAAAAAGTAAGGAGACGCAAGAAATATTTTTAAACGTCATCAACACGGTGGAAAAGCTGAAACAAAGTGCGAATAACGTAAATGTAATTGTTTCGACAATTACAAAAATCGCAAATCAGACGAATTTGCTGTCATTAAATGCTTCGATAGAAGCCGCAAGAGTCGGACAAGCAGGCCGCGGATTTGCTGTAGTTGCAGAGGAAATTAGAGAATTGTCTGAGCAAAGTTTCCAGTCAGGCCAACAGATCAGTGAAATTGTGGATTCCATTCAAAAGGAGAATGAAGCAACAACAAACTTAATAAAAACAACCGGGGAAAAAATTGAAGTGCAAACAGAGTTTGTCGTCAGGGTAAGTTCTGCTTTTGAAACCATTGATTCTAGTATTAAGGAAGTCGCTGAGCAACAGGGGCTAGTGAAAGAGAACTTGCAAGAATTGGATGATATAAAAAAGACTATTGCTGCCTCTGTAACCCAAATAGCGGACGTAGCTCAGGAATCCGCAGCTACGAGTCAAGAAGCTACTTCCATGAATATGCAATTGAAACAAGCGGGAGAAATATTGTACAATCTCGCGGAAAACTTAAAAGCCACTGTTAATGATATTAGTTCGTATACGAATCGGTATGATGTAGATAAAGAGGTTGTAACTAAAACAAAAGTTGCCCTTGTCACTGCCAATACGGAAGGTAATGAATTTCATCGAAAGCTAGTCGAAAATGCCATTAAGACGGCCAGAAGATATGACTTTGCGTTCCTTGTAAAATCACCGCAGCAACCAACTCTTGAAGCGCAGCTGAAAGTGTTAGCTGAACTTGAAAGAGAACAGCTGGATTATCTTATACTGATAGCGGCAAACAAAGATGGAGTAACCGATATGATTAACCGGCTATATGAAAAAGGGGTTAAAACGATTTGTATTGATTCGGATGCTCCAGGAAGTAGGAGACTTTCCTATATTGGTACTGATAATTACGAAGCGGGCCGAAACATGGGTAGGATTATTGCAAAACAGCTTAAGGGCATCGGAAACGTAATCGTAAGTGCACCTAACGATACAACAGAGACAATGAAGGAACGGATTCGCGGGGTAAGAGAAACTCTTTCCAGTTATACCGACATAAAGATGATAGCGTTACAGACGGGGTATTTAGATCCTGAAGAGCGTGCCAAAGATTTAGAAAGGGTAACTCAGAAATATTCGGAGTATGACCTTATAGCGGGTCTTAATGCGGGGCTATTTACTCAGACAATAGAGAAACTGGGCCGCAAAGTCAATTTAACCGGGAAAAAAATCATAGGCTTTGATAATATACCAAGCAATTTGGCTGCTATTAGAGAAGGGGTATTGGATGCAGTCTTAGCACAGCGGCAGGATATTTTCGGGGAGGTAGCGCTGAATCGAATATATGCTAATAGCCATGGTGAAAGATTGCAAGACATTGAAAATATGGAAACCTATGAAATTAATCAAATTAATGTTTCTTCCATTATTAATCATTAAGATTTGACTTTGAATTGCGATCAATGATAAATGTTCTAGCTTTATAAGCACATTAGTGCATTTATGATGAAACGAAGAATGTGTCGAAAAGTAACGATGTTCTATTGTGGAACATTAAAATGGAACACAAGGTAGTAATGAAATCCATTTATATTTGAAATTTACTGAAATTACTGCCTCTTTTAGTTGGCATACTTTTTGCAAATTAATTTGTTGTAATTATTTATGAATGTTTTGAAACGAGGAGGAGTTAATGCAGAGTGCTGGAATTTTAAGCAGCACCAAGAATGTTTTGATCAGATAGTGAATTCCGTAGGAAACAGAATTCACTATCTAAAAATTCAACTAGTAGTGAAGATAAAAATGAAAGGCTGGGAAAAAAGTGAAAAAGCAGTTGATTTTAGGTTTAATTATTGTATTCGTTTGCAGTATAACTGGGACTGTACTGGCAGCCGATAATCCTTTTGTTGATGTTCCAGGCAACCATTGGGCTTATGGTGCGCTGAAAGAATTGGCCAAGGATGGAATTATTGACGGTAATACGGCATTTCATGGAGATAAAACCATCACCCGTTATGAAATGGCGACTATTGTAGCCAGGGTCATGACGCGGTATGATAAAGCGGATGCAAAGGATAAGGTTTTAATTGATAATTTAAAAAACGAATTTGCGGATGAATTGAAAAATATCGGTGTTCGGATGGACAAACTAGAAAAAAAAGTAAATGATATTGGAAATGTTAAGTTTAACTTCTGGGGCCGAATTAACATGAATGCTTATAAGAACCCCATTGGTACTAATAATACGGATACGCAAATTCGCTATAAATTGAAAATGCAGAGTCAGCTAGCGGACAATGTATGGGCCTATTCAGTATTAGGCTATGACCAGAGCTACAGCACCAGTGCCTCTTCAACCGATACTTGGATGGGTGGCGTGCAAATGCAAAAGATGTATACCAAGGTAAAAACAGGTGATTGGTATATTAACTTTGGGCGTCAATCCAGCAACGAAGCGAGTCCTAGCGCTTTAATCGGCGGTGGTATGTTTATGGCGTGTACTACCGGTTTTGATGGCTTGTCAACATACTATGTTGATCCTAAAAACAAAAATAATACGTTCGATATTGGTTTCTTCAACAGGGCTTACACCACTTCAGCGTACAGCACTGCAACTAAAACCTCCGCAGTACGTAATATCACTATTGCCAGTGTCACTTATGATTTGTTTCCCAATGTTAATCTGGTTGGCGGTTATTTTAAAGATGGCGGCAGGAAAAACGTTGCCAATTCTCAAGTTGCCGATATAGCCACAATCGGGGTAGATACCCATTTTGGTCCGGATAAGAAATATAGAATTCTTGGGGAATTCGGTAAAAATAGCAAAGCAAAACAAGCGGCTGCTTCTGAAAGCGCAACAAGCCTGTATACTGGTCAAAATACCGGCTGGGACGTACTCTTTCAATATGGAGCAACTAATATTAATCAACAAGGCACATGGAGTATTGGTTTCGACCTTAGAAGGTTCCAGCCTGGCTTTAATCCCGTCTCCGGTACAGAGTGGGTTGGTGGGTTATTGACTGCATCTAATGTTGGTGCCACTTCCAATACTGATAACGTAAAAGGATTAGGTGTATATTACGCCTATGTACCATTTAAGAATATCCAGACGCAATTAAGCTGGTATTATTTTGCTCCCGTTAATAAGGGATCGTACGACGGAAACTATCGTCAGGCCGTTCGGTTGTTGTTCGACTTTATGTACTAATTAAGTACATAAAGTACTATATTTACGTAACAGGGGTTGCCCTAACAATGGAGAATTTAAACATTTCTATTGTTGGGGCACCTTGTCCTTTTCTTGGGGCGTGAAGTTATATTATTTTCTTTACACGTAGTTCAGCAGAGCGGACGATTGTCGTATTAGGTGAATTAGGTATAAGCATTATTAAGAATTACTGATCTGAGTTGTCCGAAAAGCGTCAGTGCGGAGTGCGAGCTAAGTACCGCAATCCTACTATCATAATAAACAAGGTAGCGGATATAAGTTGTTGCCTATTGATACACCGCTTTTCTTTGGAGGAGGTTCCCGCTGAAGAGAAGTTGGGGACGTTGAAGTAATCCTTTTTGGGCATGGGCTAAGAGCGTTATACGTTGATAGTGCAAGAGGCAATAGAGATTGCATGAAAATTTGTAATATCGGGCAAGTTGCAGGGGAGGCGGTAGTGCAATTATATTGTGCTGATTGTAACGTGAAGGTTATGCGGAAAAAACTACAGAGGGGTTGTCTATGCAAATTAGACAACCCCTCTTTTGCTAGATTTCTATCAGCTTAGATAGACGAATCAAAATTATTACTTTTTTGAAGAGGGGTTTTGGGTCCGGCACTGGTCTAAAAGTATTGCGTAGATAAGGAAGATTTCATATAGGAGGAATAAGCTTGCTATTGACGTTTTTGTATATTTTTTTAGTAGTGTTAGTGGCTGGACTTCTGCAGGCGACGACAGGTTTTGGGTTTGCTTTGATTACTACGCCGCTGCTTATATTTGTCATGAACCCGATAGATGTGGTTATATTTAATTTTATTATTTCAACGGTTATTTTGACTGTTATGGTGTATCAAACCTTTAGTAAAGGAGACATGAAGGAAATAAAAGTTCTTTTAGGTACAAGTATTGCAGGTACTATTCTTGGTACTTATGTTATTAGCAGAATTAATGATGATATTTTGAAAATATTTATTGGAGTTGTACTTATACTTGTTACCTTAACTATGAATTTAAAAATAGACATGAAATTGGGAGCTAACAATTTAGCGAGAAGTTGTGCCGGTTTTGTTAGTGGTTTTTTAGGTGCGACGACCAGTCTTGGAGGTCCGCCGGTTATATTATTCATGATGAGCCAAAAGGAGGATAAGGACTTTATCAGAGCCAATTTAGCTTGCTTTTTTTTCCTGGGTAATCTGATTACCCTGAGTCTGTTCTTTTTATCTGGTAATTTACATTTTATGCATATGAGTACCTATCTGCTTGTTGCCATTCCGGCTGTTCTGATTGGTTACGTACTTGGTAACAAAATGTTTTCTTCTATTAATAGCGCCAGTTTTAATAAAATTAGTTCTGGTGTAGTGTTATTGGGTGCAGTGACAACCCTATTTAATGGAGTGTTACAGTTGTTAAAATAATGCTTGTAGTTTATGGACTTGAAAATAAAACATGCCCAATCATGTGAAAATAGGTTTATATTTAAGATATGAATTTTCCTACTGTGATAAATTGGAACAATGAAATGTAACAATATAAGAATAGTTGCTGTATTATTGAACAATAGGGCTGATTATTTTTATAATTCACATAATAAAATACATAGAAACAATGTAGCATGCATTGTGCACCAGATTAAATGATCGTGAGTTATATGAAGTATTCGCTACTCCATTTGAAGCCGGCATAAAGGAAGCGAACTTAGGGTCAGTTATGGCCTCTTATTCTGAGATTGATGGTATTCCGTGCGGGGCCAATAAGAAAATTGTGCTTCGTAAAACTATGGGCTTTGGTGGTTTTTAGTTTCTGATTGTGGAGGAGTTTGGAAGTTATTTAATACTTTTGGAGTTGCCAAGGATTATGCTGAAGCAGGGCTATTGGGTATCAAAGGCGGGTATGGATACGGAAATGCCTGTTGGCGCTGCTTATAGGCAGCTAGGTCAATATGTTGAGAGTGGCGAGTTGGACATTTCCATTATAGATGAAGCTGTGCGTAGAGCTGAGTACGGCACAGTTAGGTTTTTACAACGAGGATATGGAGTTTGTAGTAGAACCAGGCAATATAGAGTTAATGTTAGGAACTAGTTCGGAAAATATTATATATAAAGAGAAAGTGAAGCTTACAGGAGAAAAAATTAATCTTATGGGTAAGAGAAGCTATACCTGCTCGGTTGTAGTAAAGGGCTAGGTATGACGAGTCGATTTATTTCTTTGAATAGCTTTGGATGTTTTGGGTGTATTCCTGTTTATGAATTTTGCTTGGGTATAAAAGAGTAAAATAAGAGACTAACCAGAGAACTGCTGCCCCTTGCCGAAAGGTGAGGGGCAGCAGTTCTCTGGTTATTAAGCGTTGCTCCTAGTTTTTGACCAATTGGATATATAACAGTATTGTGTTTAAAGAATCTAACTAATAACCATGCTGGCAATGGAACACTGGGGGGATTTAGTTATGGCTTGGATATTTTTTCGAAAGCGTTCATATCTGATACAGCAGTATTCAAGAAAGTCGTCGCCATTGTAATGTCTGATTAAGGCCCAAGCTGTCCAGAGTAAATCTTGGGCCATCATAAAGCTTTTTATTCTTAGTTCTTCCGTCGAGGTTAGTGGCTGGCTAAAGTAGTTTTGAATTAAATAATGGATGGCATCGGTAGATAACTTTGATTCAAGAATGTAGGCTGCCACATCCCAGCAGGGATCGTTCATTCCGGAATATTCCCAGTCAATAAGATAGGTTCTACCGGTATTGTCGATGATAAAGTTTTCAGGCACGGTGTCATTGTGGCAGGGAACGAAAATTGCATTTTTAATATTATTTTGGACAAAACTGACTAGTTGGTTTTTTAGAGTTTGGTAATCAAAGAAAAAGTCGCCGTGTAGTTGTTTAATAATTCCTTCGTATTTATCGAGTTCTGTTTGCCAATCGAAATGGTTTGAAAAATGTTTCGGACTGGAATGAATTTTTTTTAATAATCTGGAAACTTCTTCTAGGTTTTTGGGGGAACTAGGATCGGCTTGAGCCATGTTTTGACTATTGTTTATGTACTTACTTATTTTAATTCCACTCGTATCGTCAAAGTAGATACAATCAGAGTTCACGCCAAATTCAGAAGCGATAATGTTATTGATTCTTTCCTTTTTTCGGTCAATCATCTGTTCTGTCAAGCCGCCGGGTTCTCTGATAACATATTCAATTCCATTAATATTCATTATGTAGTTGTAATTGGTGAGTCCGCCGGCAAAGCGCGATTTGTCGAATATAATGCTTTCATCGTGAAAAACAAGGCGCAGTTTTTGTTGTACTAGTTCTTCTATTTTCATATATAGCTCCACCAAGTATAGGCAACTTGGATTTTGGTTTATTGATAATTTACTATAGCAAAAAATGCTAACAAAATCAATGCACGTGTTGATATGTTGGGTTATCAAAACTTTTTGGTTTAGTGAATCTTGAACTATTAGTATCGATTATTCCAGAAAATCACTTTAGTGCAATAATTAAAATAAGAAAGATAGAATAATACCAATTTTATATACTGATTATTCAAAAAATTCTTTTTTGTATGTGATATTATAAGGCCATCAAAATATCGGTTGTTTGGAGTAAGGAATTAGCAGCACATAAGAATAGTAATTTCAAAGCGAGTCTATACCAGTGGCAATCCTTAGGAAATTTAAATCTTTAAGAAACAGGAGTTGTTTTGATGGAATACTTTGGAGAAGAAGCATTGGGCCTTGTTGAAACAAGGGGGATGGTTCCGGCAATTCAAGCGGCGGATGTTATGTGTAAAACGGCTGACGTTGTTCTTGTTTCCTATGAAAATATGGGTTCCGGGCTTGTCACGGTTATGGTTAAGGGCGATGTTGCCGCCGTGAAGTCAGCGGTGGAAAAAGGTGCAGCAGCAGCGGCTGCTATTGGTGAGATGACAGCCTCCCATGTCATGCCCCGTCCCATCAGCCGGGTAGGCAAGATTGTATCCAGACATGACATTGATGCGGAATGAGTATGAAATGATTTTGGGAGGGGGATGTGTGTGGAGAAAAATGATGCTTTAGGGTTCATAGAAACGTATGGATTGGTTTCAGTACTGGAAGCGGCGGATGCCATGTGCAAGGCTGCTGATGTGGAATTAGTCGGTTACGAGAATGTGGCTTCAGGCTTAATTTCTGTCGTGGTTCGTGGTGACGTGGGTGCGGTGAAAACGGCTGTGGAGGCCGGAATCAAAGAAGCCAGCAAGGTGGGGGCAATCTACAGTTCCAATGTCATTGCAAGACCCCATGCGGATGTACAAAAGATTATTGTCAAATATGTGATCGATTGGTAAATAACACGTTTACTTTTTGAGTGGAAAGGGGGAGAGAAATGAATAGAATTGACAATGATTTGCTCTCCGTCCAAGAGGCTCGGATTCTTGTGGAAAACGCCCGCGAGGCGCAGAAGATATTGGCAACTTTCTCCCAGGAGAAATTGGATACTATTGTCGGACATATGGCTGAGGAAGTTTTAAAATATGCTAGAGAATTTGCCATTATGTCTTATGAAGAAACGGGATTTGGTAAATGGCAGGATAAGTTTGTAAAAAATGTTTTTGCGAGTGATTTTCTATATAAGAGAATCAGAGGTATGAGAGTTGTCGGTATTATTGGTGAAGACAAAGACAACAAAACTATGGATATTGGTGTACCTGTCGGAGTTGTTGTCGCGTTGCCTCCTTCGACCAACCCTGCATCTACTACAATATATAAAACACTGATTGCTATAAAATCCGGCAATGCTATTGTGTTTTCTCCTCATCCTAAGGCGAAAAAAACGATTGGCAAAGTACTTGATATACTCATACGGGCAGCTGAAGAAAGCGGATTACCTTGCGGAGCTATCGGGTATTTACGGACTCTGACGATTGACGGTACGGTTGCGTTGATGAAACACAAAGATACATCGCTTATTTTGGTTACGGGCGTGCCCAAAATGGTTAGAGCGGCGTATACATCTGGAAAACCGACTATTTATGGCGGTCCGGGTAATGGACCTGCTTTTATAGAGCGCTCAGCCGACATAAAAAAGGCGGTAGCGGATATTATTACCAGCAGAACTTTTGATAACGGAGTTGTTTCGGCTTCGGAACAATCTATTGTTGCTGAGGAATGTATTGCTGACGAAGTAAGGGAAGAACTCCGGAGAAATGGAGCTTATTTTATGTCAGATCAGGAATCAAAGCTGCTTAGTAAGTTTTTTTTCCGTTCTGATGACAGTATCAATCCGGAAGTTGTCGGCAAATCGGCTATAGAGTTGGCACGGAAAATTGGTATGTGTGTGCCGGAAGATACGAAGGTATTGATTTCGGCACAAAAGTATGTGTCTTCCGCCAATCCGTATGCAAGAGAAAAGCTTTGCCCGGTTCTGGCATTCTACGTGGAAAAGGATTGGATGTATGCCTGCGAAAAATGCATAGAACTGCTGGTAAATGAGGGGCTAGGACATACCTTGGTCATTCACTCAAAAAACGAGCATGTAATTCGGGAATTTGCCATAAAAAAACCGGTGTCAAGAATACTGGTGAATACTCCCGCCACTTTAGGGGGGATTGGAGCGACAACCAATCTCTTTCCGGCATTGACCTTGGGGTGCGGTGCAGCGGGCGGTGGTTTTACTTCTGATAATGTCACACCAATGAACTTGATTAATATCCGAAAAGTTGGCTATGAAGTGCGGCATATCGAGGACATCACGAGCGGTGTGCGAGCAGAGCCGAACGCCGAAATAAGCGCACCCTGTTGTTCAGGGTCTGTTGAAAATAGGCAAGATTTAAACGAGTTGCTGGAAAAATTACTTGAGCAACTTACGTGTGCGGAAAAGTTGAGGTGACGCAATAATGAAGAAATTTATCATTAAGCCTAAGATATATTTCAATGAGGGTTCTATGGAATTTCTTAAAGAAATTAATGGGGCCTGTGCGTTTATTGTTTCTGATGCGGTTATGGGCAAGTTGGGATACCTCCAAAAAACGATAGACTATTTGAGTGAAACCGGAATAAAATCGGCTGTTTTTACGGAGGTGCGTCCTGATCCGGATGTAAAAGTTATTGCCGAAGGTATGAAGCGATATCTGGAGAACCATGCCGATACTATTGTTGCGCTGGGGGGAGGCTCCGTTATTGATGCTGCTAAGGGAATTTTGTACTCCTTATGGCAGTTTAAAAAAGCAGCCGGGGAAGAGTTTAAGAAACCGTTATTTATTGCTATTCCTTCTACAAGTGGTACAGGATCTGAAGTGACCAATTTCTCTGTCATTACTGCAGAAGGAGAAAAAGTATGTATTGTAGATGAGTGGATGGCCCCGGATATAGCTATACTTGATGCTACTTGTATTCAGCATGTTCCTCAACCAGTGGTGGCAGATACAGGGATAGATGCTTTGGTACATGCCATAGAGGCTTATGTTTCTACAGAGGCAACAGATTGTACCGATGCTCTTGCGGAGAAGGCAGTTCAACTGATTTTTGAAAATCTCAGGACGTTATATAGCGATGTGAGCGATTGTCGTGCGAGAGAACGCATTCAAAATGCATCTTGTATAGCTGGGATGGCATTTACCAATGCGAATCTGGGTATTAACCACAGTCTGGCCCATGCTTTGGGGGGGACTTTTCACATTTCCCACGGGCGTTCGAATGCTCTTTTCATGAACGCAGTGATTGAATATAACGCAAATTTGAATAGCAATAGCGGTCGATATGTTGCGGAAAAATATGCAAAATTGGCTGTTGCTTTGCAATTGCCTGCCCGGACATATCGAGAAGGAACAATGAATTTTATGCAGGCTGTCAAAGAGTTGAAAAGATCGCTGGGCATTCCAAACAGTATTCGGGAGTTGGGAATTGATAAAAGTAAATTTAAAAACGAAATTGGAAATATGGCCGAATTGGCGATTCATGATCGGTGCACTTCCACAAATCCTAGGCAACCGACTAGGGAAGAGCTAATTGCTATTTTCGAAAAATTATTTTAGTGATTATTTTCTTGAATAAAGGGAAAGGGAGGGCAATAGTTTGGATATTCAGGAATTCTCAAACAAATTTGCGGATGCGACAAAAAAATTGTCCCCGGAAGAAACAGCTGCCATCATGAAACTGTTCAAGGGCATTTCCCAAGAATTGTCTGCAACCAGTCCGGCAGTGTATAATGCAACGAAATCACCTGTGTATGAAGGAGAAATCACAGGATTGACACCTCGGTTGGAACGATTGAGGGCAGCTTACTTAAAAGTTAGACCCAGTGTCAGTATTTATCGGGCCAGAGCTTTTACCCAAGTTACCAAAGAAAATGCGGGTTTACCCAAAATTCTTCTTCGAGCCAAGTGTTTCCGAAAAGCGTGTGAAACGGCACCCTTGGTTATTCAAAAAGATGAGCTAATTGTGGGACATCCTTGCGGGAAACCGAGAGCCGGTGCTGTATCTCCAGATATAGCCTGGAGATGGATTCGGGACGAACTGGACACCATGGCGACTAGACCGCAGGACCCGTTTGAAATCAGTGACGAAGATAAGAAGATTTTGCGGGAAGAGATTTTCCCTTATTGGGAGGGAAAAAGCCTGGATGAAATTTGTCAGAAACAATATGAAGAAGCCGGTATATGGGCATTTTCCGGCGAAGCCTTTGTCAGTGATCTTTCCTATCATCAAGTAAACGGCGGCGGAGATACCTGCCCGGGGTATGATGTCATACTGATTAAAAAAGGTATTAACGGCGTAAGGCAGGAAGCCGTTGACGGATTGAGTAAGTTGTCCATGGAAAATCCCGATGATATTGACAAAGTTTATTTCTATAAAGCGGAAATTGAGACTTGTGACGGTATATTGGCTTATGCAAAAAGGCTTTCGGATTATGCGAAAGAGATGGCTGATCGAGAATCTGACTCAACTCGAAAAAAAGAGCTATACAAAATTTCCGAGGTTTTAACGCATGTGCCGGCAAATCCGCCCCGAACTTTTCATGAAGCACTTCAGTCCATTTGGACACTGGAATCTTTATTTGTGGTGGAAGAAAACCAGACGGGTATTTCTATCGGTCGTTTGGATCAATACATTTATCCCATGTTTGAAGACGATTTGGAATCCGGGCGGATGAACAGATTGGAAGCCTTTGAATTATTAAGTTGCTTTATTATTAAGTGTTCTGAGGTTATGTGGTTGTCCAGTGAGTTGGGAGCAAAATATTTTGCCGGCTATCAACCGTTTATTAACTGCACTATCGGCGGACAGAAAAGAACCGGTGGCGACGCAACGAATGATCTAACCTTTTTAATTATGGATGCCGTTCGTTTTACCAAGATGTATCAACCATCACTTGCTTGCCGGATTCATAATAAATCTCCGCAAAACTATTTGAAAAAAATTGTAGAGGTTGTTAAAGCCGGGCTGGGGTTCCCCGCTTGTCATTTCGATGATACTCACATCAAAATGATGCTGGCCAAGGGATTCGGTATTGAAGATGCACGGGATTATTGCCTCATGGGCTGTGTGGAACCGCAAAAATCCGGCAGGATTTATCAGTGGACATCTACTGGCTATACGCAATGGCCTATTGCTATAGAATTTGTTTTAAATCGCGGCATGATGAAATGGCATGGCACTATGGAAGGGCTTGACACCGGCGATATTGATAATTTCAAGACCTACGAAGAATTTGATATTGCCTGCAAGAAACAAATTGAACATATTGTCCGTTTGTCGGCTATTGGAACTGTTATTAGCCAGAGAGTTCACAGAGATCTTGTTCCTAAACCTCTTATGTCTTTACTGGTTGAAGGTTGTATGGAACAAGGGGCTGATGTCACACAGGGCGGAGCTATTGTCAATAGCGGTCCGGGACTTATTTTCTCCGGGTTAGGAACCTATGCTGATTCTATGGCGGCAATTAAAAAGCTGGTCTTTGATGACAAAAAATATACGCTAAGACAAATGAGGGATGCTTTGGCTGCGAATTTTGAAGGCTTTGAAACCTTGCGGACAGATTGCCTCAATGCACCTAAATATGGAAATGACGACGACTATGTGGATAATATTGCCTCGGATATTATTATTTGGACGGAACGAGTTCACAACACCTTTAAAATGTTATATTCGAATTTTAGTCACGGTACGTTATCTATTTCTAACAATACGCCCATCGGGGAAATTACCGGGGCGACAGCCAATGGGCGATTTGACTGGAAACCTTTGTCCGATGGAATCAGTCCGACGCAGGGGGCCGACAAACTGGGCCCAACAGCCATCATTAAATCGGTCAGTAAGTTGAGTAATGAGTCTATGTGTATTGGTATGGTGCACAACTTTAAACTGTTACGAGGCATTCTGGAAACAACGGAAGGCGAAAATGGCTTGATTACTTTGCTTAGGACAGCCTCTATTCTTGGTAATGGTCAGATGCAATTCAGTTATGTTGATAATGAAGTTTTGAAAAAAGCCCAAATCGAACCGGATAAGTATCGGGATTTGATTATTCGTGTCGCCGGGTATAGTGCTTATTTTGTAGAACTGTGCAAAGAAGTGCAGGATGAGATTATCAGCAGAACCATGCTGGATCATTTTTAAAAGGGTTGTAAGTAATATCTGAAGGATGTACAAGTTCTTCAGATATTACGAAATAAGGAGGGGAGCATAGTTTATGAATATATCGGGAAATTCGACAGCTATTATAATGAAGCAAAAACTGGATGCCAAGTTTGCCAAAAAGGGTGTATTGACGGGTCTTTTCAGCGGCTGTACATGGGGATTGAATAATGTGCTTTTGGGTTTAGCGCTGGGCCTTGTGCCTGCTATGGGGGAAGACGCTGCCTTGTATGCCATACCACTGGCTGCCGCTTGTATGAACGATTCTTTAGCAGGCCTATGGTTACTCCTTTATAATGGCGGGGGCGGACGTTTGCAGGAAATTATTCGTAGTCTTAAAACGTTTCCCGGTCTGATGGTTTGTTTAGCCGCTTTACTAGGGGGGCCTTTGGCTAATAGTGGATATCTTCTGGGAATTTCTATGGCAGGGCCTGCTTATGCGTTAACAATCACAGCTTTATATCCTTTGGTGGGGGCTGTCCTTTCCCGGATTTTCCTTAAACAGCACATTCTACCCCGCGTTTGGGCGGGCATGTTTCTCTCGGTTATTGGTGCTATCGTCATATCCTATGTTCCGCCTGAAGGAGGGAACAACGCGAATTTTTACCTTGGTATTCTATTTGCTTCTATAGCCGCTTTGGGGTGGGGGGCTGAAGCCGTTCTGGCCGTATTCGGCATGTCCATGATTGATCCGAAAATTGCAATCAATATCCGTGAACTAACTTCCGGCATATTTATGGCTATTTTCATTCTCCCTATTGTCGGTGGCTGGGCTGTCATTTCCCAAGTCGTTGCTTTGCCGACTACAGTTGGTGCTTTTGCTATCGCCGCTTTGGCGGCAGGCGTATCCTACCTTGCCTGGTATACGGCGAACAGTAAATGCGGCGTTGCCAAAGGGATGGCACTTAACGGAACCTATGTCATGTGGGGGGTTATTTTTTCTGCGGTATTCTTAAGCCAACCCCTTACGCAAAATCTGGCTATAGGCAGTGTCTTGGTATTGATTGGTGCTACTCTTGTGGCGATTAATCCGAAGGAATTTTTCAATAAAGGCGGGGAGGCGTAATCATGGCTGATATATTACCGCTAAGGTTTAGAATGCTTCATTATATTTCCACCGTCGACAAAGCTTGCGCTGATGATATTATGCAGGCGCTGAAACCGGAATATGGCACGGAAAAACAGTTTACCAAAAACGTCTTTGTTGAGCACCTCTTGGACATGAAAGCCAACTTTGTCATTGATGATAATGATGTAATACTTGATAACAAGGGAGAATTGGTCATTTATTATTCCATCAATGATGAAGGGAGAAATCTTTTAAAAAAATACCTTCCCAAGCGGTGGAATCGGAAATAACGATTAAAGAGGTTGGCTAAGGGACGGGTACATTATGAGTACAGAAATCGAAAGCATTTTAGAAAGAAAAGCGAGAATCTTCAATGTCCAGAAATATTCCATCTATGATGGACCGGGCATAAGAACATTAATATTCTTTAAAGGGTGTCCCCTAAGATGCAAATGGTGTTCGAATCCCGAGGGGCTTGAAAGAAAATATCAGATCATGTTCAAAGAAGATTTGTGTACTAACTGTGGTAACTGTATTCTTGTTTGTCCCGTCCATATACATTACTTTCCGGATGGAGAAGACGGGCTGCGAACCAAAAGCGAAAAAAGCAGGCACAAAGTAAATAGAAGTATTGACTGTGTGGGTTGCCGAAAATGCGAAACCGTTTGTTCTAAACAGGCATTATCTATTGTCGGTTCAGATAAAACGATTTCCGAAGTTTTGGAAATTATTCAACAAGATGCGCTTTTCTATCTCAGCTCCGGCGGCGGAGTCACTCTTGGAGGCGGGGAAGTCACAGCACAGCCGGAATTTGCCACCAACCTGCTGATGGAATGCAAACGAATGGGAATCCATACAGCTATTGAAACCTCTGGATATGCGGAATTAGATTCTTTGCTCATGCTTGCTGAATTTACGGATTTGTTTTTGTATGATATTAAACACATTGATTCTGAGCGGCATTATGAACTTACAGGAGTACGCAATGAACGTGTTCTTGATAATTTGACGGAACTCATACGCCAGGGATTTACTGTCAAAGTTAGGATGCCCCTTATCAAGGGCTTCAATGATAGTGAAGATACGATTGTCAAAACCTTGGATTTTCTGCAAAGTTTCAAAAATCGTAATAATTTTCAGGGAATCGACTTGCTTCCCTATCATAAATTGGGTATCAACAAATACAAACAATTAGACATGAAATACGCCATTACTGAAGATGTAAGCTTCAAGGACGAAGAATTGGATAAAATTGAAACATTTATAAAAAGTGATGCCTTACAAGTTAAAGTTATCAGACATTGAGAGCTAACAAGTCACTATACATGTTATAGTGGGCGGGGGGATGTAATGAGTGCAGTTGATGAATTTGATCGAAAACGTATTATCCAGGAATATGTGCCTGGCAAGCAAGTCACTCTGGCTCATATCATAGCGTCGCCCGTACAAGACATATATGAGCGTTTGGGGATTGAAGGAAAAGGAGCCATTGGAATTGCAACCCTCACACCGGGTGAAACGGCTATTATAGCGGCCGATATTGCCACAAAGACGGCGGATATAGAGATTGGTTTTCTGGATCGTTTTACAGGTTCATTAGTTATATCCGGAGATGTGGCAAGTGTTGAGTCAGCCATGATTGCCATTAATGACACCTTGGAAAAGCTGTTAGGTTTCACGCCTGCCAGAGTTACACGCACATGAAGAAACGAATTATGCTTGTCGGACCTACCCAATCGGGCAAATCTACCCTGGCTAATGTGTTAAATGATTCCGCCAGGCCATTAAAAAAGACTCAGGATGTTATTTATGGAAAGAACGCCATTGACACACCGGGTTCATATATTGAAAACGCTTTCATGTATAAATATTTGATTGCAACGGCACAAGCCGCATCTCATGTAGTCATTCTTGTTGATCAATCCAGACCGGTTGAAGTTTATCCGCCTGGTTTTGCTAAATCGTTTACTTGCTCTGTCGTTGGTGTGGTTAACAAGATTGATTTGGCACCGGAAAATGCCAAGTTATGCAATCAACAACTGGAGAGAATAGGAATTTCGAAACTTCATTTCCGAATTTCTTTATTGGACAATACAGGTGTGGGAGACTTGAAAGCCTATTTGCTTGGCTAAAATGCATCTGGAAACAGTGAGTTTCTTCATTATGTTAGATTCTCGATACCTTTGGGCTTTAACAAAGAAATTTCGTTAAAAGGGATTTCGGGAAGAGGGGGTGAGGCAATGAAATTCATCACGGAAATGGAATTGCGGGATTTATATAAAACAGAACCCTTTACTACTTTTGTTCTGGAACAGGATACAAAAATTACACCGGGAGCCCGACAATTTCTTGTAGATAGACGAGTCACGCTAGCCTTGGCCCAGAGCGGTGTTGGCAACAAAGCAAGCACCAACGAGAGCAAGCGGGAACCGGAATTGGGGAAATGGTGTACCTTGAGATTGCGTGGGAAAATGGACTACATAGAATCTTTGTTTTTTCTTATTGCGGCAGAGCTTTTAAGCTGCGGCGATGCCGTCCAAGCAGAAGAAGTGATGGCTTTGGGAACCTGTTTCCGAAACGTGAGAAACGCCGAACGGGAACAGAGTGCTCCGGGTAAAATTCAGTTTTGGGGATGGACGGAAGAAGAAATCAAAGAACGCGCCAGTAATTTAGAAACTTTCATTGATCTCAGTGAATTTCATGTGGGCGTGAAAAATGGAAAAGAAATTGCCTTGTTAAATCACTTGCGCGCCTCTCTTCGAGAAATCGAACCAGCTATTATGGAAACCTATTGGGATGAGGAGAAGCAAGTTTGTTTGCGACAAGACCTGGTTGAAACGGTCAACCTGATGGTTAACATACTCTGCATTATGGCGTGGAAGTATTGGGGGGAACAGAGATGCAAACGGTAAATTCCGCTTTTCAATATTGTGACAGATTTGTTCAGGATTTTGAGAAAGTAATCGCAAAACCCATACAGAAAAAATCCCCCGTTTATTACACGGGTGTTGATTTGGGAACAGCCTATATTGTGCTGGCGGTCCTTGATAAGAATTATCAACCGGTTGCGGGTGCCTACCGTTTTGCCAATGTTGTTAAAGACGGTATGGTAGTGGACTATATCGGTGCTATTCGTATAGTCCGCGAATTAAAAAAGGAACTCGAGCAGAAACTTGGTGCAGAATTGACATATGCAGCAGCTGCACTTCCACCCGGTACCTTTACACTAGATTCGGGAGCGATTAAACATGTGGTACAGGGAGCCGGGTTTGAAGTTACCAACCTGTTGGATGAGCCTACGGCAGCTAATGCCGTATTAAAGATAAGAGACGGTGCGATTGTCGATATAGGTGGCGGTACTACGGGAATCGCTATTTTAGAAGACGGCAAAGTTATTTATGTGGCCGACGAACCTACCGGTGGAACTCATTTTTCTCTTGTCATTGCCGGTGCCTATAAACTGAGTTTTGATGATGCCGATCAATATAAACGGGATAGTAAGAATCATAGGGAACTGATTCCGGTACTGCGACCGGTCATTGAAAAAGTCTCATCTATTATCCTTCGCCACATCAGAGAATATCAAGTAAAAGAAATTTATCTCGTAGGCGGAACTTGTTGTCTGGAGGGAATCGAAAATATTATTGCCAAGCAAACAAACCTTCCTACTTATAAGCCACAAAACCCTCTGTTTGTAACGCCTTTGGGTATTGCGCTTAATTGCACCCAGGAAATCATGTAGACGGGAGTGAGGTTTATCGCATGGAGTTCCGAATTATCAAGTCTCCATCCAAGGGAACCTTGGATATTCTCTTTCGGCGAAAAGGCTCCGCGTCGACGATCTCTATTGAGAATTATGATGCGATTGGTTTGATTCAGGGGCGGTTGATTGATATGGTTTTCGCTGCTGACATTGCGGAAAAAGCAGCCGGGGTCGTAGTAGAGGATATAAAAGGCCAGTGCCCGCAGAACTTGATTATGATCGCCATTTTTGGCGACACGGCCTCGGTGGAAGCAGCTATTCATGATATACAGTATAAATTTAGTGAGAAAAAAACAGGTGAGATATTATGTTAGCAGCAAAAGTAATTGATAGTATCTGGTCAACAAGGAAAGCCAATTCCCTCATAGGTTTGAAATTTATGTTGGTGGAAGTTCTTGGCGGCATTGACGCCGGGCGCATTATGATTGCTGCTGACACTATTGGTGCCGGCATTGGCGAACGAGTGATTGTCTGCAATGGCAGCTCGGCCCGCAAAATGCTGGATCGGGATGATGTGCCGATTGATGCCGTTATTATAGGAATCATTGATGAAGACTGCGCGTTTTAAGAAATCTGGAGGTAGAAAACCTTGGAATTACTAAACATAATCAAAGACGCGGGGATTATTGGAGCGGGTGGAGCGGGATTTCCAACTCACGCTAAACTAACTTCCCAAGCTGAATATATTTTGCTTAATGGGGCGGAATGTGAACCGCTGCTCAGGGTAGACCAGCAATTGATGGAGCAGTTTCCTGATGAAATTATTAGAGGATTGGAAGCCGCCGGGAAATATATTGAAGCTGGCAAAGCTATCATTGGCATCAAGGGCAAACATAAAGAAGTTATTGTACATATGCGAGAAAGAATTGCTGCGCTAGGGCTTTCAAATTACATGGAAGTTATGGAACTTCGGGATATCTACCCTGCTGGTGATGAACAGGTGCTGGTGCATGAATTGACTAAAAGAATTGTCCCGGAAGTATCCATTCCCTTAAAAGTGGGCTGTGTGGTCATTAATGCGGAAACTGCGCTTAATATATCCAAAGCCATGGGCGGAAACCCTGTCACAGAGACTTATATTACAATCGCTGGGGACATTCCTCGCCGTATGACTGTTAAGGTACCTGTGGGCGTATCCATACGGGAGGTAATCAGTCAATGCGGAGTGGATAATGTGGAGGACTATGCCGTTATAGACGGCGGTCCCATGATGGGTTCTCTCCTGAACCATGTGGATGGGTATGTTACAAAAAAAAGCAAGGGATATGTATTGCTCAAAAAAAATCACTTTCTTATTCGCAAAAAATCCGTGAGTACAGAGCAAGCAAGAAGAATAGGCCGGACAGCGTGCGAACAATGCCGCATGTGTACGGATTTGTGTCCCCGTTATCTCCTGGGACACAGTATTCAACCACACAAAATCATGCGTGCCCTAAGCTACAACATGGGGGACGTGAGAGAACAGCAAGCTGCGCAATTATGCTGTGAGTGTAATGCCTGCGAATTATTTTCCTGCCCGGCTAATCTCCATCCGCGATCGGTTAACACGTTGTATAAGCAAAAGCTGGCGGAACAAGGTATTAAATACCAGCCGACACAGATGGAATTTGTACCGAGGTCAGCCAGAGAATATCGCCTTATTCCAACAAAACGGCTGATCGAGAGAATTGGCTTGAAAGCTTTTGATAAACCCGCGCCTATGACCCAGGTCGAATTTCGGCCTGAATACATCCGGATTGCTTTGAGACAGCATATTGGAGCGGCGGCAATACCTGTTGTTGCCATAGGCGAGCAAGTAAAAGCCGGGCAACTGATTGGGAAAATCCCGGATAACAGTCTTGGTGCTGCGGTTCATGCCAGTCTCGATGGTACTGTTATAGACATCAAGGATAATTCTATTGTGATAAAGGTGGGTTTGTATGTATAGGGCAATAGGTATGATTGAGCTTACGAGTATTGCAAGAGGTATTTATGCAACCGACCTGATGCTTAAAACGGCCTATGTTGATGTGGTTAGCGCGACACCGGTTTGTCCGGGAAAATATATTGCCATCGTTCACGGAGACGTTGCCGCTGTAGAAAGCTCTATCAGTGTAGGGGTAGAAACGGCGGGAGAATATTTGGTAGACAGCTTTATTCTGCCTAATGTCCACCAGGCTGTTTTCCCGGCTATCACGGCTACGACCATGCCGGATGGAATCGGGGCTCTCGGGATTATGGAATCCTTTTCCTTGTCATCTATGATCATTGCGGCTGATGCGGCACTTAAGGCTGCGGACATACAGGCACTGGAACTTCGTTTGGGCCATGGACTGGGAGGCAAAGCCTACTTCACCTTTACCGGTGATGTTGCCGCTGTGGAAGCGGGGATTGAAGCTGGGAAAGCCATTGCCCTTGAAAAAGGTCTGTTAGTAGATATAGAAGTAATTCCTTCTCCGGCCGAAAAATTATGGACAACTTTGTTCTAACAATACAATTACATACAATATTCTACTCAAAGGAGGTGCTATTTTGAAAAAACTTGTTTGTACAAGCGAGGTAAAAGCGGCGGCAGATAAGGGGCAAAAAATATACTGTGTAGACAGCAATACCATTATTACACCGGCAGCCAAGGATATAGCCAGAGAACTGGGCATGGAAATTACAGTTGGTTCACCTGTTGCCGAAAAATACACCTGCAAAGAAGGTGTATTGCAGAAGAAAGAGTTTGATAAAGAGCTAATCTATCAAGTTGTAAAAGCTGTGTTGGCTAACAGACTTTTGAAAAGTGGCCCTAGTGCATTTCCAGAAGCGCCCTATCTTACGGAGGGGGACCCGAAGAGTGGACTGAAAATTGTACGAGGCCGGACAGTAAATTTTGAAGCCTTTGACACGGGAGATCCCAGCACTAACGTGGCTTATCGTGAAGTGGTCAGTAAAGACGAATCTCAAATGAGCGCAGGCTTTTTGACAATTGAAAAATCCAGTTTCGAGTGGGAATTGTGCTATGAAGAGATTGATATTGTCCTTGAAGGAAGCCTGTCGATCACAATCAATGGTGAAACTTATCAAGCCAGTCAAGGGGATGTCCTCTTCGTGCCAAAGGGTTCGAAAGTAATCTGGGGTTCTAACGGGTACGTTAAACTCTTTTACGTAACTTATCCGGCAAACTGGGCGGATCTTATAGCGCAACAATAGGAGGGTAAACTATGCAGGCACTTGGCCTAATTGAAACACGAGGACTCCTTCCTGCTATTGAATCTGCGGATGTCATGCTTAAGACCGCACAAGTGGAGCTTGTGGGGAGAACCTTTGTGGGTGGCGGCCTCGTGACAATTGTTGTAACGGGTGATGTGGGAGCGGTTAAGGCAGCCGTGGAAGCCGGAGCAACAGCGGTTGAAAAGATGGGGCGGTTGTTATTGATTTCGCAACATGTAATTCCCAGACCTCATCAGGATATTGATAGCATGGGACTAGCAAATAAAGAGCCCAATGTGGAGAGAGGTAAGTTACAACAGAAGAAAGAGGATGCTGAGTCAACAAGAAACATACACGAACCCTTGCAAAACCAGGAAACCATAGCAGAATCGTCGGAATCAGTTAATAATACAAAAAAGAGCAACAATACTTTGAACATGACACTGAAGCAACTGGATAAAGAGGGGATTGACGCTCTTGTACGGGAATTCGGCTTAGAAAAAAGTGTGAACGCCCTGCAAACGCTTTCCGTAGTTAAACTTCGAATTTTGGCAAGAGAATATAAAGAACTTGGCATAGCAGGCAGAGCTATATCCAAAGCTAATAAAGAATTGCTTATACAGAAATTACAGGAGTATTACGAGAGGGGATGTGAAACGTAACTTGCGCGCAAGACGACGAGTTGTGGATGTAGTGTAAAAAGCTTATAAGATGGTAGAGGAGGCATAACAAATTGGACAACTTTGACTATGATTTACAATCTGTGCAAGAGACCAGAAATCTTGCACGGCAGGGCAAAGTGGCACAAACTCAACTAGCAAAATTTAATTGCGAACAGATTGATAAAATCATTTGTAATATGGTAAAAGTAGCAGCTGATAATGCCGTTTCTTTAGCCAAAATGGCAGTAGAAGAAACGGGATTTGGGAAAGTGGAAGATAAAATATTCAAAAATCATTTTGCTTCCACAGAACTATATGAATTTATCAAACCTATGAAAACCATTGGAGTCATCAAAGAAGACAATGTCAATAAAATTATGGAAATTGCCGAACCGGTAGGATTGCTCATGGGGATTGTTCCTTCAACAAATCCAACCTCCACGACCATATACAAATCCATTATTGCTATTAAATCCCGTAACGGGATTGTATTTTCCCCGCATCCGTCGGCTCTGAATTGCACATTGCAAGCAGCCAGGCTGATGAATGACGCCGCAGTAGCTGCCGGTGCTCCGGCTAATATCATTGGCTGTATCTCAAAACCGTCAATGGATGCAACCAATGAGCTCATGAAATGCGATGAAGTCGCCATGATTATTGCTACAGGTGGTTCAGCCATGGTAAAGGCTGCCTATAGCGCAGGGAAACCGGCATTGGGAGTAGGTCCGGGCAATGTGCCGGCTTATATAGAAAGAACCGCTAATATTCCGAAGGCAGTTAAAAATATTATAGCAAGTAAAACGTTTGACAATGGAACTATATGTGCATCCGAGCAGTCGGTTATAGTCGAAGAGTGCATTCGTGACCAGGTTATGGAAGAGTTTAGGCGCCAGGGCGGGTATTTTATGACGCCGGCAGAAACGGACCAAGTCGCTAAAAAGTTATTTGTCCGTGGACATGCTATGAATGCAAAAATGGTTGGTAGGTCCGCGGAAGTCATCGCTGGCAGTGCCGGAATAACTATTCCCCCGGGAACAAAAGTGCTGTTGGGTGAACAGCAGGGGGTTGGTGAAGAATATCCTCTGTCTTATGAAAAGTTGACAACAGTATTGGCATTTTACACTATAAAAGACTGGCAGGAAGCGTGTGAATTGAGTATTAAATTGCTGAATAATGGCGGTGTTGGTCACAGTCTCTCCATTCATACGGAAACTCCTGAAATGGCCATGAAATTCTCTGAAAAGCCTGTGTTCAGGATATTGGTTAATACATCCTCCAGTCAAGGCGGTGTGGGAGCAACCACCGGGCTTTCCCCAGCCTTTACGTTGGGCTGCGGTACTTGGGGCGGAAGCGCAACCTCTGATAATGTAACACCTATGCACTTGATCAATATTAAACGTGTTGCTTATGGAATCGTCGAACCCACAACACCTTCTTATTCGGCTTGCACGTCACAGTGTGATAACCCTGCCATCAGTGAAGATCAACTTATGACAGTTGTGAATGAAGTCATTTCGCTGCTGAAGAAAAAAGGTGATTACTAAGTGGGAAAGTATGACGCTTTAGTGGAGCTTTTGATGGAAGCAATCAAAGAAGGAGGGGATGCAAGAAAAGATGTCAACTTCGTACCAGTGGGGATATCTAACCGTCATATTCATCTGTCCCAAAAAGATTTGGACATTTTGTTTGGCGCGGGATACCAATTAACAAAAATCAAGGATTTGTCCCAACCCATGCAATACGCATGCAAGGAAACTCTGACCATAGGCGGGCCTAAAGGCGCTATTGAAAAGGTTCGCATTCTTGGACCAGTCAGAAGCGAATCGCAGGTAGAAATACTTCAAGCAGATTGTTTCAAACTTGGCATAATCGCGCCGGTGAGATTGTCCGGAGATCTGCAAAAAACTCCGGGAATCACTCTCATTGGGCCTAAAGGAAGCGTCTTTCTTTCTCAGGGCCTTATGATTGCGCAGCGGCACATACATATGACCCTAGAAGATGCAAACCAGTTTGGTGTAACTGATGGAGAACAGGTAAGCATCCAAGTAGGCGGCCTTCGCGGCGGCACTTACTCGAATGTTACCATCAGAGCCAACAGCACCTCCGCTCTTGAATGTCATATCGACACGGAAGAAGCGAATGCTATGAATCTTGCGTCAACCTCAAGAATATCGATTTTAAAATAAAATTTTAGGAGGAAACAAAAATGAGTACAACTGAAGCTTTAGGATTAATTGAAACCAAAGGGCTGGTAGGAGCAATTGAAGCGGCGGATGCCATGGTTAAGGCCGCCAATGTTTATCTGATTGGCCGCGTATTAGTCGGTGGCGGTTTGGTAACGGTTATGGTAAGAGGCGATGTTGGGGCAATAAAAGCAGCAACCGATGCCGGTGCTGCAGCTGCTCAACGCGTTGGTGAGCTGATCTCCGTTCATGTCATTCCGCGTCCCCATGGTGACGTAGAAATGATACTCCCAACGGTCAATAAAGAAGCCTAGAATTTAATTAGATCAGACCACATGACAATGGTCAAAATTTCCTTTGGGAGGTTTTGGCCTTTGTCTTTTCTGAAATTCATTTTCATATGTAGTACAGGCGTTTTTAGTACTCTTTATGGTTTTGGTGACTCATCGGCAGTTGCTTTCATTGTATTAAGGCGCAATAAATAAAACGATTGACCAAAATTAAAGTAGCCCTTGCCAATAATTCGAATATTTTGTCAAATAATGCAGGGATTTATTGTAGGTTGCGATAATTATAAATATGGATAATTTTTCATCTGAGAAATTTTTTGGCGAGAAGGGCGAAAAGTATGAATAGGGCAGATCAAGCATTACAAAATTTAATGGATTCAAATCTGTATTCTCGATATAGCGGGCTTTTATCTCTATCCAATATTTCTTTACTTTTGATAGATTGCGATGGCAATATTCTGCTTGAGTTTAATCCGTCTCCCGATTTTTGCAAACTTGTTTGTCAAGAAAAGGAAACACGGATATGCATAGAATATTTTTCTCGATTAAAAGCAGGTGAGGGAGACCGATTTATTTGCCATTACGGATTAGAAAACATTCTTTTACCAATAGGTAACAACAACCAACCCATAGGCTATGTCGTTGGCGCACAGGTCTATTCACCGGATAGCGAATATCGGAAGTATTTAATTGACATAAAAGGCATTGCAAAGGATAGAAAACTTGAACCGGAGTTTATTGCTAAGTCAATTGCAACGATAAAAACCATCGAAGAAAACAAAATTCGAGTGCATGAACAACTTTGTAACCATATAGCTAATAATATTTTCTATGATTTTTCTGAAAACATCAATAACACGGATACAACTATAGTTAGATTATCTATTGAAAAAGAAATGCTGGAGAAAAAGATACTTGATTTAGAAGCGAAAAATATGTCTTTGGTAGTTAACCCGCATTTTTTATTTAATACCTTGAATTCCATTGCGCGTATCGCCTATTTCGAAAAATCCCCTAAAACGGAAGAGCTTATTTACTGTCTTTCCGATTTGTTGCGCTACAATTTAAAGCAAGATGATGAGTTGCACACCATCGAGGCTGAGATAGATAACATTGAGAAATACCTTTATATTCAAAAGGTAAGGTTTAAAAATCGTTTAGAATATGACATTGATATTGCAGATCATATAAAATCGCATAGAATACCCAATATGACCATACAGCCTATCGTTGAGAATGCTCTTATCCATGGCATTACGCCTAAAAGAGACGGAGGCAAGATAAAAATTTATGCGGAAAAATATAAAAATGACATCAATATTTTCGTCGTAGATAATGGAAATGGTTTTCCGAAAGAAGTGCTACAGAGTCTGCAGCAATCGGAAGGCAAGTTAGGAATCGGTTTTCGTAGCACGGACAAACGTTTGAAACGATATTTTGGAGAACAGTACGGGTTGACAATCTTAAAATCAGACTATAGCGGAAGTACCGTTACCATTTCGATTCCTACCAAACCCAATGCGAGGCGATTGTGATGAGTGTAGTTTTAATTGTGGAAGATGAATTACTTGAATTGGAATTTCTCAAATCGCTTGTGGCCGAAGAGCTTCTCCCGCAAGATAAAATAGTTACATGTGCGAGTGGCGTTCAAGCTATTAAAATGGCAAAACAATTTCGACCGGATATCATACTGATGGATATACTCATTCCTGAACTGAACGGCTTGCAGGCCCTTCAAGAGATAAAGAAATTTCTGCCACAGGCATGTGTAATGATTCTATCGGCCTATTCGGACTTTTCCTATGCACAAACAGCAATTCATCTTCGGGTTCAGGAATACTTACTGAAACCCATTAAGCCAGCTGTTTTTAGGCAGGCATTCCATGAACTTTTGACTACCGTGACTATGTGTCAGGAATACGGCGAAGAAGAAGAGGCGGAACCAAAAGAGAATCATATATATTTTATCGAGAAATCAATAAAATATATTCATGATAATTATAGGAAAAAACTACCGCTTCAAACGGTTTCATCCTATGTATTTTTGAATCCTCAGTATTTTAGCCGCATCTTTAAAAAAGAAATCGGAGTTAACTATATAGATTATGTAAATAAATTAAAAATTGACTATGCTTGCAAATTGTTAGAAAATACCAATTACCCTGCTTATCGCATTTCCAGTGAATGCGGTTTTTCTGATCCTTCCTATTTTAATCGTATTTTTGTACAGCAAATGAATATGACTCCCAAAGCATACAGAAGAAAACATTTGTATGATATTGCTCAAAACAATGGGTAATTCCTAATGGTGATTGTAATAGTGAAATAAAAAGTTCTCGTGCTTTAGGAGAGTGCTGTTTAAGGAGAGAAAGAAAATGAAAAATATAACCAAAAGTATCAAAGTAATTTTTATTATTGGCACAATTAGTATAATTGGCCTAGTCAATGCGCTTCAAGGCGGATTTAGTATTCACCAGTTTAAAAGCAGTATGGAAAATAAAGTACAGGAAAATCTCCGGCACCAGTCTGGTGAGATAACCAATAGGTTGGATGCCCGCTTAATGCAGGTTGCAAAGTACGCTGAGCTTTTAGCGTACAATATTGAGGCAATGCCACGATATGATTCGGATCTGCTGTTGAATAATGTTGAAAAATATATCGAATCGGATTCTTTAATTGTTGGCAGCGGCATTTGGTTTGAACCAAACGCATATCAGCAGGGGGTAAAGTATTTTGGTCCGTATAAGTATAAAGATGACAATAATAAGATTGTGCTAACCTGGGATTTTAGCAATGCGAACTATGACTACTTTAAATATGATTGGTATAAACGTGGTTTGGCAACTAAAGATAAAGTTGTGTGGAGTGAACCTTATGAAGATGAGGTTACCAAGATCGCTATGATTACAATCAGCAGCCCGATTAAAAGAGAGGGCAAAGCAATCGGTGTTACGTCAGTGGATGTTAATTTAAAAGAGTTTACCGAGTATATACGTAACATTAAGATTGGTGATACCGGGTATGCCTTTGTTATTAGCCCTGCAGGCTATTATCTTGGGCATAAAGACAATGATAAAAACCTTAAAGAACGAATTAGTGAAGAAAAGGACGAGAGCATTAAACAACTAGGTAATGAAATCCTCAAGGCGGACAGTATGTTTTTTTCTAAAACTTCGGCATTTGGGTCAGAGAGTTTTGTAGTTGCTTCGCCTATCGGGAATACAGGCATGAGGTTGGTACTTGTATATCCGACAGCGGAAGCTTATAGAGAAGTAAACAAGGTGGTAATGATAAGCATCGCAATCTTTTTTGTGGTGATATTGCTGCTGTCATTTGCCATAGTGACTATATTTAACAAAAAAATTGGACGTCCAATTGATCAGTTAGTACAATACTCAGAGCAAATTGCAAAAGGTGATTTGTCTGTAAAAATCAATGCAATATCAGATGACGAAATGGGAAGACTTGCGGGTAGCCTTGGACGTATGGCGGAAAACTTGCGTGGTGTAATTCTCCGTGTGATGCAAACCTCTGAACAGGTGGCAGCTTCCAGTGAGGAACTTACCGCTAACTCCGAACAATCGGCTCAGGCGGCCAATCAGATTGCTGTATCTGTCACAGAAATGGCTGCAGGATCTTCAGCACAAATGGAAGAAATTGACGATGCCACCGCAGTGGTAGAGCAACTGTCGGCGGGTATTCAGCAGATAGCTACAAATGCCAATCAGGTGGCCGATCAGTCGGCGCAGGCGGCGGATAAAGCTAAATATGGCGACAGAGCAGTGGAAAAAGCGGTAACTCAGATGAAACAAATCGAGGCGACCGTCAATACTTCCGCTCAGGTTGTGACTAAGTTAGGTGAGCGATCCAAGGAAATTGGCCAGATTGTAGACGCTATCTCGGGAATTGCCGGACAGACTAATCTATTGGCTTTAAATGCTGCGATAGAAGCTGCACGGGCAGGGGAACAGGGCAGAGGTTTCGCAGTAGTAGCTGAGGAAGTTCGAAAGCTGGCTGAACAGTCTCAGGATGCGGCCAAGAAAATTGCGGAATTAATCGGGGAAATCCAGGGAGACACAGAAAAAGCTGTAGTTGCTATGAATGAAGGGACGCAGGAGGTCAAGACGGGGGCCGAAGTAGTCAATGCTGCTGGAATCGCCTTTAAGGAGATTATGGAGGTAGTAGGACGGGTATCTGATCAGGTGAAGGAAATTTCTGCGGCAATTCAGCAAATGTCTACTGGTAGCCAACAAATCGTTGGATCGGTCAAAAAGATTGATGACCATAGCAAAAAAATGGCGGGCGAGACCCAAGGCGTTTCAGCAGCCACCGAAGAACAATTGGCTTCCATGGAGGAAGTCGCAACCTCTAGTCAAGCGCTGGCTAAGTTGGCGGAGGATTTGCAAACGGAGGTGGCAAAGTTCCGGGTCTGATTGATTTTAGGTAATTTAGGACAAGAAAATTTTCCTTTCAACCAAAAAAAGAGAACCGACTAGCGAGTCGGTTCTCTTTTTTGTAGGTTTTGGTTTACATTATATGTTTTATTAAGGAAGCGGCCACGCCGACATATTGTGATGGAGTCAAGGCCAGCAGGCGTTTTTTGTCTGCTTCCGGCAATTCTACACTTTCGATAAAAGCTTTGATGTCTTCTTCGCTGATACCTTTGCCCCGGGTAATGGCTTTCAGTTTATCGTAGGAATTGGCATGGCCGTGTTTGCGCATCACTGTTTGTACTGCTTCGGACAGAACTTCCCACGCATGGTTCAGATTGGCGGCAAGGGCCTCTTCATTAACTACTGTTTTTCTAAGACCTTTTAAAGTATAAGTAATTGCAATATGGGAATGGGCGATGCCTGTGCCAATATTGCGTTGCGCCGAAGAGTCGCTAAGGTCACGTTGCAGACGGGAGATAGGCAGCTTGTTGGCCAGATGGTCAAGCACTGCGTTGCTTAAACCAAGGTTTGCCTCAGAGTTTTCAAAATCAATGGGATTTACTTTATGCGGCATGGTAGAAGAGCCTACTTCACCGGCAATTGCTTTTTGCTTGAAGTAGCCCAATGAAATATAAAGCCACATGTCGCGGTCAAAATCCAGAAGAATATTGTTAAACCTCGTAAGAGCATGGAACGATTCGGCTACATAGTCATGGGATTCAATCTGGGTTGTAAGCGGGTTGTAGGTCAATCCCAGACTTTCAACAAAGGAACGGGAAACGGATTCCCAATCTATTTCCGGATAGGCAATGCTGTGCGCATTGAAGTTGCCAACGGCACCGTTGAATTTGCCCAGATATTCCTGGGAACGAATTTGTTTTAACTGGCGGTTCCAACGATAGACAAACACGGCCAGTTCCTTGCCTACCGTTGTTGGTGAAGCTGCTTGTCCATGGGTATGTGCCAGCATGGGGATAGCTTTTTCTTCTTTTGCCATATCCGTAACGGTTTGTACCAGATTTTCCGCTGTTGGTAACCAGACCTCTTCGATACCGTGCTTAAGCATCAGAGCATAGGAAAGATTGTTAATATCTTCTGAAGTGCAGGAGAAATGGATAAATTCCAGCACATCAGCTAGTGACATGGCGCCTAGGGTCTCACGAAGAAAATATTCGACTGCCTTTACATCATGATTGGTAGTGCGTTCAATTTCTTTAATTCGTAGAGCGGCCGTTTCGTCAAACGTTTTAACAATGTTGCGCAAAAAAGTAGTTTCTTCCGAAGTGAATGGGCGGATTTCAGCAAAAGCAGGATTGCTTGCCATGGCAATGAGCCATTCCACTTCTACATGAATACGGTATTTTATTAAAGCCCATTCCGAAAAATAGTTGCCTAAAGGCTGGGTAATGGTTCCATACCGCCCTTCCAGCGGTGTAAGCGATTTAATGCTCATTTTTAGTCCTCATCTTCTTTTAGAATTAGCTGTATACATGAAATTGTTGTCAAAAATCTATGCCTAGTATACTACATTATAGTCTTAGAATGCCACGTCTAAAGTACATTTTTTTTCGAAAATGCCTTTTAGGCATGGAGTAAGAGCACGTACGCAGTTCGGGTTTATTAAGCAGTTTGATAGGAATGTGTTTCAACTAAGCACCGAAATGGTTTTCGTTTATCATGGTATTGATGAACTTTTTGGAGTGGGGAGGACTGGATGATTAAGAACGGGAGGATTTAATTTACAAAGGATACTGTTTTTACATGTAAGCAATGCCCCTCGGATCGATAAGGGTGAGGGGCGTTTTTGTATATCGAAAACCACCTGCTAGGTAGCATTAATAGTAATTATTCTAGGGATAATTTTAGCCTATTGATTGGATAGAAAGGTAACAGATTTAGTTATTAAAGCAGGTATTAGACCCTATACAGTTATCAGCAGTATGGCCTGTGTAGGAAAGGCCCACTTTTTATCTCCTTCGATTAAGTATTTTTTGTTATAACGGCTAGCCGATTTTTATGTTTTACTCGTAATAGTTACAACCTGTATAATGTCTTTGAAGTTGTGGGACGAATTGGTAAAAATGGATAATATTACAAGCAACTCGTTTGCAAGGGTCGTTAGATTGTTTTAGTAAGTTTGTTCATTTCAATATTATTAAATCTCCCCAACTAAGACTGATTTTTCTTGCATGCAATTTGAATTTATACTTAATCTTCTTTAGATTATTTATGACTTTGCCTGTGCTTAGTGCTCTTAAGTGTATAAATCTAAAGGGAGGACTGTATTTTATATCCGGACAATACAGTATGCGAAAAAGGAGGGAGTTCGTAGAGTTTTACTATTTCGATCAATCTTTTTATGGGGACATTGTAACTTAAAAAGCGTTACTGCAAAACTGGAAGGGGGAAGTTCATGAAAAAGTCCACGGCAGTTGTGTTGATGCTCATGTTTATACTGGGGATTGCTAGTACAGCGTTTGCTGCTACGAATGCTTTTGTTGATGTTCCGGCGGAGCATTGGGCTTATAAGGCGATTGCCCAATTGGCGAAAGACGGCATTTTGCAGGGGTTTAAGGAAGGGAAATATCAGGGAAACAAGAGTATTACCCGCTATGAAATGGCTATGATAACAGCCAATGCAATGGCTCGCGCCGACAAAGGACATGCTGATGACAGGGTGCTTATTAATAAACTGGCGGCCGAATTTTCGGAGGAACTTTCCGTTATGGGTGTTCATGTTGAAAACATTGGTAAACAACTTGACAAAACCCATATATTTGGACTCGTCTTTGTTAAATATGAACATGGTGATATGGGATACGGGACTTCGGATGTTAATTACAAACTCAACGATGGTGTTAAGCTTCAGTTAAACGCGAATTATAAAGTCAATGAAGATTGGTCCGTTTTTACCGTTCAGGAGTACTTGCGGGATTTCCGAAATGTATCTGCCGGCGACCCTATAGGTACTAGCGATCAATCCAAGCAAATCGGTATCGGCGGAAGAATTGGTGCATCCTCTATTTCTGTTGGTGAATTCCATGAGTTTACGTCCTATGGGGTTATCTTTGATGCCAATATTCAAGGGGTACAGCTTGGTCTGGGTAATTCCGCCATTCCAGGAGAGCCACCCGGTCCTCCTTCAGGACCGCCCAAGCCCCAACTTACTTTAACCTGGGGATATCTGTGGCATCCATGTAATATGAGGCTGTCGGATCCTTTGTATAATGCGGGTGAGCCACAAATCTCTGCGGCAGAACTTTTTTATCCGGCCACTCCGGATACTAATGTGAACTTAGGTTACTTTAATGTCTCGCGGTATGGCGAAACGAGCCGGCATTACGCAACCATTGGCTTTGACAAGAGATTAACAAAGGATATAGTGTTAACCCTATTTCATGGCAAATCCAGCTATGAAACAGATAGTAAATCCTATCTAGTAGGACTTAACTATAAATTTCCGGACTTTATGAACCCTGGGTCTTACGGCATTTACCTTAATTATGAAAGAATTGAAGCGAACGCCGCCATTTATCCAACGTTTGTTGTTCAAGACCCTGATCACGGAACCCATGGGCTTGAATTTGGCTATTCGTTTGTTCCCATGAGAAAAACATTGATTGAGCTTACTTATGCAATGATGAAAGCTACTACCGCGAATGATTCATGGAAGGATAATTACTTCCGTTGTCAGTTTAGATTTTTCTTTTAAATAACAAGGAGAGTTACCCTTTGTGAAAGTGGAAAAATGGTTTCGATTATAGTGTGCTTAACCACAAAAACATCGAAGGAGAGTAAGATATGAGAAAAAGTTTATGGATAACTTTGACCTTGCTGCTGGTATTCGGTCTTAGTAATATCGCCTGGGCCGCCACGCCTTTTTCTGATGTTCCGGCTAATCACTGGTCTTACGCTGCGGTGAAAAAGTTAGCGGCCGATGGCATTATCGAAGGGGATGGTGCAGGTGCATTTACGGGCAATAAAACACTTACCCGCTATGAGTTTGCCGTAATGGTGGCTAAAGTTATTGCAAAAGAAGATAAAGCTACGGCGGAGCAAAAATTGCTTATTGATAAATTGGCTATCGAATACAAAGAAGAACTGGCTGGACTTGGCATTCGCATAAAAGCCATAGAAGAAAGAATGGACGCATTGAAGCTTTCCGGTGTGGCCCGTGTAAGGAACGACGAGCAATCCAACGGAAGTATGTATGACGACAAACATATAAATTTAGATCTTACTGTTTCGTACCGGGTAAATCCTGAGTGGTCCGTTAATGTTGAAAATGAGTTCCAAAGAACGTTCAATAATCCTAATGCCGGTAATTCAGCCGGTGATAACGCAATAGCGGACAATGAGGGAATCGATTCACAAACAGAGCAACTGTATGTCGCCGGGCCGTTAGCTGGGAGCAGTACAAAATTAGGAAAGTTCAACTATACATCGCCCTACGGATTGGTATTTGACGGCCGGGTTATGGGGGCTGAAGCCTCATTCGGCAATGTTATAAAAACAACGTTCCTATCCATTAATACAGATGCTGATGACGGCTGTAAAGGTATAGATATGACGTGGAATATCGCGAATGATACTCATGTTAGGGCAAATTACCAGCGGATCGATGTTAGTAATGTAAATAAGAATTATTATTCTTTGGGCTTTGATACAAGAATAACCGGTGATTTATTTTTGACTGCGGCTGCCGCAAAAGCGAATCATACCGATAATAAAGCTTACTATACGCAGTTGCAGTATAAAATGGCGGAAAGCAGCGTAGCTGGCTCGAGTGATTTGTTTATTAATTACCGTAAGCTGCCGACAAACGCTGTGTATTATACCGATAAGGATACGGAAGACCGTATTCTCAATATAGATTATAAAGGTTTGCGGGTTGGTTTTGACTATGTTCCAACGCTTAATTCAAAATTAACCGCTTGGTACATGTCTGGAAAAGATGCCGATACCGGCTTGAATACTATCAAGATATATCGTGGACAGATAGAATTTTATTTTTAATTTAAATTAAGATGGCTCAATAATAGCTGCTTCTTATTTATGCAGCGGTTAATAAAGGTTGTATTTAGGGAGGTGATTCTGCTAGTTAAAGGGATCAGTAAGAAATTCTTATGAATTAAGCGAATCGGGGAGGAAATCATCATGAAACTAGGAAGAAAGTGGTTGATCGGTCTTACGGTATGCCTTGTCATGGCGGCTAGTACATCCTTGTGTTTTGCTGGGCCGCAAGCCGACAAAAAGCTGACTGCGGAGCAAATGGCCCAAAAGGCGTTAGACTATCAGGAAATTCAGAATGTAATGAGCAGGCACGAGTATTATCACACTCTAGGTAAAAACAAAGAAGAGCTGGTTGCGCTTTGGGTTACTAAGGCCCCCTACACCGAAACGGCAAAGTTTACGATGAATCCAGGTTCAATGATTGGCATGAAGTCGATTATGCATCAATATGGAGAATTCCATGAAATCTCGAATAAAATCGAATTAGAATTGCTTAGCAAAGTTCGTTCGGATATTGCTAATGTACCGGAGAACCTTGGCATTGGACAACTCCTGCTCCACAATCTGACAACTGCTTGTATTGAGGTAGCAGGCGATGGTAAAACCGCTAAGGGCATGTGGTATTCGCCTGGAGCCATGGCGAATCTTGATGCCAAGACAGGAGTGCCGAATCAGGTTTGGATGTGGGAACGATATGGTGCGGATTTTGTCAAAGAGGACGGACAGTGGAAAATCTGGCATTTACGTATATGCACCGATTTTGGGGGCGACTGGCCAAAAAAAGCGAATGGAGTAGCAAGTGTTTTTAATACCGGAAATGAAAATGCCGGCGGACCGCCGCCTGAGATATTAGCATTACAACCGAAGTTAGATGAGTATGCGGAGAATTATAAGGAATATTCTCCAACAAAAGTACCGGATAATTCCTTAAGGCCGCCTGAACCTTATTATACCTTTAGCGAAACCTTCAGTTATTAGGTCGGCCATTAATATAAGGTATCGTAGTAGTGTAATATTGAAATTTAAAACCTTCTAGCGTTTTTGCTAGAAGGTTTTAAATTTCAATAGGGGAATGTTATTGTCCGTACTTTGTTGTATGGGTGGGTTACAATATCAATTCTACATTAAGTTTGAACAGAGTATGGCTAGACCTTGTTCAATAGCACGACTGTTGGTGCGGGATACGGTTAAACGGAGTCCTTTCTCATAAAACGAGTTGTCAAGGTAATAAGATTCCCCGGGTGTAACAAGAACTTGCTGGTCTCTTAGTTGTGTGATGAGATGGTTTTCGTCAATCCAAGCCGGGAGTTTTACATACGAATAAAACCCGCTTTGGCCGCCGATAAGCTTTGCGCCGCAGTTGTGTAACTGGCTTTTATAGCTTTCTAAACAGTTTAACCGTTTTACCAGTTCTTTCCGGATTGACGCCACATGTTTTTTAAGCAGGTTGGATCGTATATATACGTCTAAAGTAGCCTGTGAAATAAGGGAAGCTGAAAAATAACTATGGTAGTAAGAAACGAGTGCGTGTTGCTCGAAGGTTGGTAATAAGTGCGTGGGGATTACCGCGATGCCGAGGCGGAACCAAGGGATTATTTTTGAGAAGCTTTTTAAATAAATATGGTGTTGATGATCGCCGTAGGCATAAATGGGATCGTATCTATGGTCTAGTACAATATCACCCAAATAATCATCTTCCACAATGTATACGTCATACTTAGCCGCCAGTTCGGCTATCGCTTTTCTTTGCTCGATAGCATAGGTAGTACCAAGCGGATTATGATTGCGGGGGACGGTATAAAAAAATTTAATTGCTTCATTTTTAAATATATGCTCCAACAGGTTTAAGTCAATGCCGTTCTCGTCTCTTTTTATGCCGATAACCTTAGCGTTGCTATACTTTAGAAAGTCTATGAAAAATTTATAGGTGGGTTGTTCAATGAGTATGGAATGTTTTTTATTGGGAAAGGGCATGGGTGTTAGTATGCTTAGCATTTGCTGAATACCCAGGTTGATAAAAATGTTACGGGCGGTGGTAAAGACCTGGAATTCGGTAAGATATTTGGGTAACAAGTTTCTTAAGGAATCTGTGCCGTGGATATGGCGATGTATCGAGTAAGTATTGCTAATATCGACGGCCCGGTCAAGACAATGTTTTAGATCGGGTATATGTACATCGCCAATTAGGGGATTCCCTGTCGAAAAGTCAATGACTGAGGTTTCCGTCTTTTTATTTTTAAGTAAGTGCTCAACTACATAATAACCGCTTTGCGGCACGGAATAGATAATGTGTTTGTTTTTTAGCGTTTCGTAAGCTTTAACGGCAGTGCTTACCGCGCAATTGTATTTTTTGCACAAATCCCGAATCGAAGGCAAGTTCCGGTTGCTTTTAAAAATTCCCTTGTTGATACTAGTTTCTATATCGTTGGCTATTTGCTCATAAATTCTTTTCATTACGCCCTCCAACTGTATCGATACAGTTGGATTTTATCATGATTGAAGCCTTTTTTATATGACGATATAATTACAAAAGAAAATCAGTTTTAAGGGGGCTAAATAATGGAAGGCTTAAAAATCGTGACAATCGGCGGTGGTTCCAGTTATACGCCGGAATTAGTTGAAGGATTTATCAAAAGATATGACGAACTGCCGGTTCGCGAACTTTGGCTGGTTGATATTGAAGCGGGTAAAGAAAAATTGGCGATTGTAGGGGCGCTTGCTAAAAGAATGGTGGAAAAGGCGGGGCTGCCAATTGCAATACATACAACACTGAATCGACGGGAAGCGCTGCCCGGAGCCGATTTTGTGACTACGCAATTACGTGTTGGACTGCTGGACGCAAGGATTAAGGATGAACGGATTCCGCTAAGTCATGGTTTTATGGGTCAGGAAACCAATGGTGCCGGAGGAATGTTTAAAGCGCTACGAACTATTCCGGTAATTCTTGATATTGATAAAGACATGGCTGAATTGTGTCCGGAAGCGTTTTTGATAAATTTCACAAACCCTGCGGGAATAGTAACGGAAGCCATCTTAAAGTATGGCAAAAATAAAAGAATTATTGGGTTATGCAATGTCCCCATCGGGATGGAAATGGGTGTCGCCAAAATTTTAGGGGTGGAGTACAGCCGCATAAGAATTGATTTTGCCGGGTTAAATCATATGGTTTTCGGATTGAATGTATATTTGGATGGTCAGAATGTTACCGAGAAAGTTGTTGAAAAAATCGCCGCAGGGGAAATGGGCGGTATTGTAAAAAACATTGCCAATATCGGATGGGTGTCCGAATTTGTGAAAGGGCTAAAAATTATCCCTTGTCCTTATCATAGATATTACTATCAGAGGCAAGAAATGTTGGAAAATGAGTTAAAGGAATTTGCCAAGGGGGAAACAAGGGCTGAGGTTGTAAAAAAATTGGAGGCCGAGTTGTTTGAGCTGTATAAAGACCCTAATCTGAATATTAAACCGCCGCAGTTGGAGAAGCGCGGCGGAGCTTACTATAGCGATGCGGCTTGTCGGCTCATCAATTCGATCTATAATGATAAGCGAGATATACAACCGGTGAATACGAGAAATAATGGAGCCATTACCGGCATAGCGGCTGATTCGGCGGTGGAAGTAAGCTGCGTTATTACCAGAAAAGGCCCTAAGCCGTTGGCGGTAGGTGAACTGCCGGTAGCGGTGAACGGTTTGGTTCAGCAAATCAAATCGTTCGAAAAAATGGTGGTGGAAGCGGCGGTTACCGGTGATTATAATACGGCATTAGTAGCGATGACAATGAATCCCTTGGTAGCTTCGGATAAATCGGCAAAGGTTTTGCTGGACGAAATGTTGGAGGCGCATAAGGCGTATCTGCCGCAGTTTAGATCTTGTTCTGGAGTGGAAATTTAGCATGGGGTTGAAGCTGATTGTATCTGATTTAGATGGCACCTTGCTTGATTCTAAGTACCGTGAAATAAGCCCGGTTAACGCCGACGCTCTCAAAGCGGCTCAGAATGCCGGTGTTACGTTTGCGGTTGCAACCGGGCGGCCATACGGTAACGCGCTGGAGGTATGCCGGCGGGCCGGGCTAGCGGATCCTTACATTATTTCCAATCACGGCGCTTTTGTTCACACAAAAGATGGCCGGTGTATTCATGAGGCCGGTTTGGATATAGCGCCGCTAACAAGGGCGATTGATTGGCTAAAGACTAATGAGTACTATTATTCGGTAGGTACTGCCAAGTATACTTATGTACCGGTTAGTGCCGTAAACCGACTGGATAGTGAGTTTGAAAGCGCCACGATTCTTGTTGATACAAGTTTAACCAAGGAGAAAATCAGGGAAAGAGTGACGTGGTTGTCGACGGACAAGGATGTGCAGATCGTTGAAAACCTGGACGGTATTATTAGTGAAAAAGCGAGTATTGGTCATGTGACGGCTATTGCTTTTGATGCTGTTAAATTGAAAAACGGGCGCGATTATTTCAGTACGTTTGAAGGTATGGCTATGACGATGGCCAGTGCGGATAATTTTGAAATGGTTCATCCGTCGGTGTCGAAGGGCAATGTGCTGGAAATTTTAGCGCGGCACCTGGGAATTCTGCTAGAGAATGTAATGGCGATTGGCGATAATTATAACGATATTTCCATGCTTGAAAAAGTCGGAATCAACGTAGCCATCGGCAACGCCGAGACTGCAGTGAAAGAGTGTTGTAAATATGTAGCGCCTACTAATGATGAGAATGGAGTAGCCCAGATGGTCACCCGCATGTTGGCAGGCTAGAGTTTTTGTGAATGCTATAAACAGCCATCGCTTTCCGTTAACTGGAGAGCGGTGGCTGTTTTTAAAGAAAAGTATTTTGGGAGGGGTGACTATATATTGATTTTACGAAATTTATTAATATATT
>Ga0316604_10000638_pt1 | contig 39418 bp, 37 predicted proteins | sample OWC_soil_day20_C_FD_207650 | JGI IMG/M metagenome (GOLD analysis project Ga0316604, IMG submission 207650) | Wetland soil microbial communities from Old Woman Creek delta, Ohio, United States - OWC_soil_day20_CT | ecosystem: Environmental > Terrestrial > Soil > Wetlands | place: USA: Ohio... | reverse complement strand
TTTTTTACAACGAAATCATATACGTTCATTGTAGTATTCCAATCACCTGATTTGAAGGGAACAGCGGTCACATCTTTTATCATATCCTTGAATTTTATTTATTCTCTAGATAATGATACAAAGTTAACCCCCGCGCGGGTGGATATTTGTGTTCGTCGTCAGTCTATATAGTGATTATAGTTGTGAATCTGACCAAATTGTGGGTGATTATAAGTGTAATTGTAGGTGTGATTATAAATTTGAATGTGATGATGGTGGAGGATGCGAAGATGGTTGTGGATGTTCTCTTTTCCACTTGGTAGCGAAGTAGGCTCCCCAGCCTTTGATATATTCGTAAAACTGGTATTCGTTTTCGAAGTCCAGGAGCATCTCGTAACTAGGCCGGTAGGCGACCATGAAGGAATCCAGAACGGGTGACTCCAATCCGGTGAGACGCTTTACAAGAGGCATATTAAAGCGGTGAGTAATGTATTTATCCTGTTCAATAGCAACCAATTGGTCGCGGAAATGCTCCATTCTTTTTGCTTTTCTCCAGGTTAAGAGGAGGTCGAGGTTTACACCTACCCCACCCATGCCGGTGGCGATGTATTCGCGGGAATAATCGAATACTTTGCGGTACTCCTGTCTGAATTCGGCGGAGTCCTGTTTGTAACTTTTTTGCTGTACTTCTACGGTAGGGAGTACTTTGATATCTATATGTAATCCCACATCAAATGGGCGGTTTACGTTCAGTTCATTTACGGGGAATTTCATGGTGACCTTGCCCTGGTAAGAAAAACTCAGGGAATCTTTGCGGTTGATGCGGATAGAGTAATGCCCCATGGAATCGGTGACAGTACCGCCTCCGGCGGAATTTATTACGCTCACGCCTGCCATGCCATAGCGTTCCGTACGTTCATACACGGTACCCTTCACCTGCACTATCTGGGCGAAGGTCAGGGCTCGAATGGCGATCAGGATAATAAGTAATAAGAATGATTTGTGTAAAATTGAAATACTCATCTGGAAGGCAAACTAATACAGATGATAAAAACAAACAAGTGGATGTTAAATATTAACAAACAATTGTATAGGAAACCCCGCGTTGGGACGCGGGGTTGGGGGTTTTAGAAGGCGAAAAAAAGTTTTTTGGTCAGGCGGATTGATCAGCGGTTTGAACATAACCAGAAGGCCGGTTTGATCCGGGGGGGTGATTTGATCAGAGGGATTGGTTTGATCAGAGTCCAATTTGATCATGGCCCCTATTTTGATCATGCATTTTCCAATTCTGTATAGATAAGCTTCTTCATCTTCATCAATGCCCCCATTACATGCTGGAACTTACCTGGATTCGTCATCCATTCACCCAGTTTATCAGGAACGATCTGCCAGCTGATACCATATTTATCGACCAGCCAGCCGCAAGCCACCTCATGGCCACCGTTGGCGATCAGGCCATCCCAATATTTGTCAATTTCGGCCTGATCCTTACAGTTTACCACCAGGGAAATGGCGTCCACAAAGCCAAATCCATGTTCGGCAGAGCTATCCATGGCCATGGTCACGAAGTTCTTGATTTTGAACTGAGCGTGCTTTACATAATTGGTATTGTCCTCTCCTTCGCTATATTTCAGAATACCCTGTATACCGTTTTCAGGGAATAAACTGCTATAGAAGTGCACCGCCTCTTCTGCTTTGCCGGCTTTAGGACCGGTGAACATCAGGGTGGGGCAGAATTTCTGGTTCATATCGTTTTTGCCACCGGTATATAGCTGCCAGGAGATGCCAAATTTATCCTGCACCCAGGCGTATTTGGAACTCCAGGGGTAGGTATCCAATGGCATGAGGGCGCTGCCGCCGTTGATCAGTTTTAGGTAATATGCTTCTGTATCTTGCTCATTTTCACTCAATACCATGAAGGAAATGGATGGATTGGGGGTGGATGAAGGCCCGTCATTGAGTAACATAAATTGCTGACCACTCAGTTTGAGCGTGATTACGATTGGGTTGGAGGAGGTAATGGCGCCGTCTCCAAAGGTGTCTAAGTAAAAGTCAGCCGCTTCCGCAATTTTGCCTTTGATGGTGAGGCAAGGATAGATGGAATTGTTCATGATGATCAATTATGTTATTAATGAGTAGTTTTTGCGATACAACTTTTTGAAGAGCTGTTGTGCTATGAGGTCTTTAACTTTTGTCATGCACTCTTCAATGAAGGAGCTGTTTTGCCTTACGACTTTTTAAAGCGCTGTTCTGCCATGCCCTCTTTAATTTTTGTCATGCACTCTTTAATGAAGGGGCTGTTTTGCCTTACGACTTCTTAAAGCGCCTTTTTTACCATACAACGACACAGGTCCATCCCCATATACCATTCAATGCAAAAGCCCGCAGGGTCAATGCTACTATCGTGAATTAATTGCTGGAAAGCATTGCCAATGGCAGGAATGTCCTTCATAAAATCATGAACGTCGATGAACAGGTACCCTCCTTTTGAGATCACTTTAGTCTCCAGGCTATGTTTGGAGAACTCACCAGGGTGCAATTCGGCTGCCGCTGCCTTATACAGAATACGACCATCTCCGGCTGGCCAGGAAAGCCCGAAATACATCCTTTTTTCGTCGAAAGGAACAAGGCTATGTAAGGTCTCATGGGCCTGTTTTACTCCTTCTGGGAAGGAGCTGGCAGTGACACAATAGACAAGTATATCGCTTTTTAAAGTCGTAGTTTCCATACTGTAAACATACGATCATTAGTAACGGTTCACAGGGGGTGAAAAAGACAATTAACAGGTAAAATGCGACACCATGACTCAGCCGCTGGAAAAATATAAAAAACTGCTTTCCGACAGGTGAAAAGCACAATTAAGGAGTAAAATGCAATAACCTTAGATTCGGCAAGATGAGGGATACTCCTTTCATAACTGATGAAAGGCATGGTTACCGGGTAAAGCCTACAATTGACGCAGATTCTGCAAGATCTGGGATACTTCCCTGCACAACCGGTGAAAGGCATGATTACCGGGTAAAACCTACAAATGACGCAGATTCTGCAAGATCTGGGATACTTCCCTGCACAACCGATAAAAGACATGATTACCGGGTAATATCCAACACCATAACCCCATTCTGCATCACCAAGGAAACCAGCTTCACAGCCGCAATATCTGCCACCGGATCTCCCTTTACTGCAATCAGATCGGCCACATAACCAGCCCTGATATTTCCCAGCAGCGGCAAACCAAATACACTTGCATTGACAGCTGTAGCCGCATGCAGTACCTCAATAGGTTTCATACCGTATTCTACCATTAGCAACATCTCACGACTATTATCACCATGTGCAAATACACCTACATCCCCTCCCATACAAATAGTAACACCTGCCTTCATCGCGTCATTAAAGATCTTGTGCTTTTGTTTTATCGCAACCGTTTCCTGGTCTATGCCTTTACGCCAGCCTTTATAACTGGCAATAGATTCAGTAGCTGTAAGTGTAGGACACAATGCAATACCTTTCTCTTTCATCAACCTGAATAATTCAGGCGTTCCCCCATCCCCATGTTCAATAGTACGCACACCCGCCTCTATAGCGCGGCGCATCCCCTCTTCAGTGCCGGAATGTACCACCACATACCGACCACTACTACCAGCTACTTCTACCGCAAGCTTAAGTTCTGTAGCCGTAAACGTAGGTGCCGGTGTTTTATTCAACCCCCATCGGTAATCTGCATATAATTTAATCACATCAGCACCATGGCCGATCTGAGATCTAATGGCTTTTGTAAGACCATCCATACCATCAGCTTCTTCAGCGCCAAGCGGAATATCACCATTGTATCCTTTAGGCCCATAACTACCAGTGGCAACAATAGCACGGGTAGCAACGATTAAACGGGGACCTGGAATAATACCTTTATTAATCGCTTCTTTTAAACCAGCATCATCATACATCGCCCCTTCCGTACCCAGATCCCGTGAAGTAGTGAACCCCGCCATAAGCGTAGCTCTGGCATGCACTACAGCGCGGGCCGTACGTTCCGCTCCTGATTCAGTGAGCACCTGATCATTCCAGCTGGTTTCATTATAAGGAAGTAAGAAAAGATGTGAATGGCCTTCTATAAGCCCAGGCATAAGGGTCATGCCTTTCAGGTCAATAACAGTTACTTTTTCAGGCACCTGGATGGTTGCAGGATCGCCGGCAGCCACGATCTGACTATCCCTCACCAATACCCACCAGTTAGCATGCATAACAGTTCCGTCAAATACACGATCCGGTTTGAAAAGGTAAAAGGACTGGGCATTGACAGATATATTGAATAGAAGGAAAAAAGCAAAAACGACGTATCTCATATTCATTCTTTGGCTTACAGTTTAGCCGGTTATACCGCCGGCAGCAAGGAAAAAATAACAAATATTCCTTTAATAAAATTATTCCCTCTTTAAAGGAATTCCCTCCTTAAGATCCCATCCTTAAAATGATTCCCTCATTAATAAAAAGCGATTCCTCTTTAAAAAAGAATGATTCCTTCTTTATCACCGCACCTTAATATACATTTTTTGATAATTCCTTAGGATATTGGTAATCTTAGAAGGATTTTTCAGCTCAAATAAATGGATAAAAAAAACAGTTATTTTGATAAAGCCTTTGGTGGTGACAATACTCCCACCCAGTTTATGAATATCCTGATCTCTGGAAGCAATTGTATTTCCACTATTATATAAATCCTCTGCAAAGCACCATGCTCCATCTCTCGCATTACTCAGTGCAAACTGGATTAACAATGAATTATTTCCTGAATGTTTGCCTAGTAAAGATAGTAAGGGAGATATTCTATTTAGCTCGTTGATCACTTCATAACTCAAGGCCGCGAGAATAGTATTAATACTATTAAAGTCCTGGTGTATTAACTGTAAAGGGGTATTATATTCTTTCGCTATTTCCACTACTGCTACGCCAAGATCCAGATTAATATGCGCATTCATACCTAACAGTAAATGCTGCAAAACCAATACAGATCTCTTTTGTAGCTGCTCAAACGTCACTTGCCATGATAAGGATACACCGGTTTTATTCTTCGCCGTCCATTCATCATAAGCCGCAATGTAACGATTGGCAAAGACCACATCCAGTCTTTCCATTCTCGGTCCATCCTGAAACTCTCCTGCTGCAATTCCTTCTTTTACACGACATGTGACTTTGTGGTATAAGGCAGCGAAATAGCCGGCCCTGTTATCTGTGGTGATAGATGTTGCGATGATCTCCTCTAACCGGGAAATCACCTCATTAATAGTTTGCGCGGGCATGTTTTGGGGTTTGATAGTTACTAAGATAATAAAAAAATCCCCGGCTCTAAAAGAACCGGGGATTATACTTACTAATAATATATTAACCAGCTGGCGTCGCATTGCCACCAGACCTATAATTTACTTAGTACTATCGTCTGTACTGATCACATTACCACCTGGTAAATCCTGCATGGCATGATGCGCAGTATCGCTAAAGTCTGATTTCATACGATCCAGTAATGAAATAAACTGTTGCGCCATCTGTCCATCACGCTGCAAATCGCTGGTCATTCTGTTCTCAGGCAGACTACGATAATAGTTGATCTGCTGCTGACAATCCTTCTTGATCAGACTGGCAATCTGCTCAGCCTTCGCCTTATCACCAGCCAGGTAGTATGCATACACAGTCTGCATAGAACTGTAGTTATGCATCTGCCCCGGAGTAGTCATGGCATAAGGGAACGTGCTTTGCAACAGGTTGCTATCCGCCTTGTTCAGTGCCAGTAACGCCTGATCTTTCTTATTATCCAGCGCCAGTGCAGTACCCAGACGGGTATAAGCATTTCTCAGATACTGAAGCAGCTTACGGTTAGGTTCGTCGAAGTAAGTAGTTGGAATATTTGCACCACCGAAGGTGAATTTATTCATCATTACATCGTACATCACCGGCACGTTTACATTCTTCTCAGCACCCATTGGATCTTCGCTTTCTTCTTTCTTCAGCGGAACCAGACGGTAAGTCAGACCATCCATACGGAGGTAGTCGTTCAGACCCAGATCGGTAGGGCTGGTGAAATAGATAGGGCGTTTCCATGCATTGGTAGCAATGATATCCAGTGCAGCCAGGTCATTCTTCAGCAGGTAGTTCTTATTTACCTGGAATGGCAGCTGTGGCAGGATACGGCTGCTGTCGTACGCACTTACAGTATTGGAAGCCAGTACTTCAGCTTTATCAACAGGAATGAACAGTCTCTTTACAGGGAGGTAGTTCATCTGCTCATTACTCTGAGTGGTTACCATCGCACGACTGTCAGTAGAACCCATGAAGTTCAGTACTTCTTTCAGGTTATAGAATTTATCCTGCGGGAAGTTACCACCATCATAGAACTGAACGTAGTTGTGGTTTTCGCCACGGTATTTATCCGCACTCCAAGTCATTGGAATAGCTGGACTCTGGTTTACCGCCTGGCGGGCCTGATCGATATACCAGTCAACACCAAGCAAGCTCAGGTTGATCACACGTACATCGGTACGAACACCTTCTACTTCCTGTGCAAACCACAGCGGGTAAGTATCGTTATCACCTACAGTGAAGAGGATCGCATTCGGCGCACATGAATTAAGGTAGTCAGAAGCCACGTCTTTAGCAATCGTTTTGGTAGAACGATCATGATCATCCCACTCCTGCGCACCCATCAGTACAGGTACTGCCAGGATACAGATCACAGTAGCGATTGGCGCAGCAACTGCCAGTTTGGTTTTGCTCTTCAGGAACTGATATACTGCCAGTACACCCAGACCAATCCACACCGCATAAGCATAGAAAGATCCTACATAAGCGTAGTCACGCTCACGTGGCTGGTTACCAGCCTGGTTTAGGTAAAGTACGATCGCGAAACCTGTGAAGAAGAACAGCAGACCTACAACAAGGGTATCGCGGCGGTGGTATTTATAATGATACAACAGACCGAATATACCTAAGAGGAATGGCAGGAGGAACAGGGTATTGTGACCCTTGTTGTTCTTCAAACTATCTGGCATGGTAGACTGGTCACCATACAGGAAGTTGTCGATGAAAGGAATACCGGAAATCCAGTTACCATCTCTCACGTTACCATAACCTTGTGTATCGTTCTGTTTACCAGCAAAATTCCACATGAAGTAACGGAAGTACATAAAGTTAACCTGGTATTCCAGGAAGAACTTCACGTTGTCACCAAAAGTTGGCTTTTCACCCTGTTGTAAGCCCAGGAAGCTACGATAGTAGTCAGCATGACCCTGATCGTTGGACGCATCCCAAACACGAGGGAACAGCATTTTATCTTCTGGAGCATAAACAGGTTCCTGTTTCTTGCCGGCAACTACATATTTAGGTTTACCGTTTTCATCAAAACCGCGTGCGTACACATTGCTGGTTTCTTTGTATTCGGAAGGACGGGCAGTAAATACCTGGCCATAGATCAGCGGGAAATCGCCATACTGCTCACGACCCAGGTAACCTACCAGGGAGATCGGGTTATCTACGTTATACATATCCACAGCCGGGTTGGCAGTAGACCTCACCATGGTGGTAATATAAGTGGAGTAGCCCAATAACAGGAAGAGGGTACAGTAGATAGTCAGCTTGGTTGCATGTACAACATTTGGTAGCAACAGATTACCACCAGCCTGTTTAACCACCCATGGAATACCCAGTACTGCCCCTGCGATGATGATCTTCAGGAATATCATACCACTACCATCAGCGTCGATGAATGCAGGGATGAGGATTACGGAAGAGATCAGGATCAATGGAGCATAAATGCCGAATTTCGGATTTTTCAGACCATAGATCAGGGCTGCAATAATTGCAATAAAGTAGAATCCAAAACCAGTGAAGAAAGGCAGGTGCAGATAGTTTACGAAGAACACGTCCATATAACCGGAAGCCTTGATGGTATCCTGGATAATGAATTTCTGTATCAGACCTGTTATTGCACAACCAATAATAAACGCCCAGAAGGTACCCATTGGGGTCGCTTTGTAACGTTTAAAGTAATATACCATCACAATAGCAGGGATGGTGAGGAGGTTCAGCAGGTGGACACCAATAGAGAGGCCCATCATGAAAGCGATGAACACGATCCAGCGGTCGGCATAAGCCTCTTCGGATTCATGTTCCCATTTCAGGATAGCCCAGAATACGATGGCAGTGAAGAAGGACGACATAGCGTATACCTCACCTTCCACAGCAGAGAACCAGAATGAGTCAGAGAAAGTATAAGCGAGGGCACCTACGATACCTGCGCCCATGATAGCGATCATTTTTTCGCCGGAGATCGATTCGCCTGCCTTCACCATAAGGCGGCGTGCAAAGTGGGTAATGGTCCAAAAGAGGAACAGGATAGTGAATCCACTTGCAAGGGCAGACATCGTGTTAACACCAATAGCGGCATGCTTCTGGCCGAAGAAAATAATAAAGAGCCTACCCAACAGCACAAAAAGCGGAGCCCCTGGAGGGTGAGGGATCTGCACCTTTGCGGCGGTGCTAATAAACTCACCGCAGTCCCATAAGCTGCCGGTCGCCTCCATAGTCATAATATAGACAGTGCAGGCAATGATACAAATAACCCAACCCACAATGTTGTTGGTCCTTTTAAAATTCATAGAGATGTTTTAGGTCCGACAAAAATAGAAAAAGTGGCAAATTATGATAATTAGAGATAACAGTTTTAACTTTTTCTTTAATAAGTGAAAAAAAATGAAGATTTACAGGGATTTATGGGGTTTGGGGTGGGATTTTTTAATACTATTTTAATTCAGGGGGTCCTCTTTCCGGATAAAATCAAAAATGCCGGCCATGGGGCCGGCATAAAATCAGTTAAATATGACTCTGACCGTCTGGTAAAACGACAGTTTCTGGTACCCGGTATTCTGCTGACTCGTCAACTGATCCCTGCGGAACCCTTGTAAACCAAACAAACCGGCAGCATTACCTTTATTAATAGCGATCTCCAGGTAACCGGCGGCATTGAACATGGCCAGTTTATGTCCTTCCGGTACATCGGAATAGGTTTCACTGAGGGAGGAAATGACTTCATCCCTGCGGAAAAAGATAGAGAACTTTCTATTCTGGCGCTGCTCTTCGAACTGTTTGCGGGTGATATTCACTACAACATTTTCGAAGTTGTCGATATGAATGATCTGACCATCGATATAATCCTGCCCGGTCATGGGCTGTAGGTTATTCTTAATAACGTATTCGTTTGCCTGTTCTCCCAGGTCAGTTAATTTCTTACCGCTTTTGAGATCATTGAATGCCTGAGCAAAACGTCTCAGTATACCAAAGGTATCTTTCGCCTGATCTTTTCCTAGCGGTAATTTGACAACTACTCCAGGTAACCCTTCTGCAATCATGGTAATCAGCCCGTTATCTGCGCAGGCGATATATTGACCATTGTGCTGAGCGAGCAACACATGATCTGCTTTTCTATCGAACAGATTAATGAGTACCATATGAAATGTACCTGCTGCAAAATGCGCGAAAGCACCTTTACAGATATACGTAGCCTGCGGCAGGTTGAACGGAGAAATCTGGTGAGTAACGTCCACTAACTGAGCACCGGGACAGTCCTGCGACAGCTGCCCTTTCATGGCGCCGACGAGGTAATCCTGTAAACCGATATCTGATGTTAGTGTTATAATGGACATTCGTGATTATTAGATTCGCTTTATCTCCAAATTTGATGCCATTGAAGACTGGCGTTGATTTTAATGCAAAGTAAGATAATATTTAGATGCGGGAGACTGTCAATATGAAAATACTTGTTCAGATGTGTATAACTCTGTGAACTTGTATAGATAAGGGTTTGGGGCGGTGTAAAGAAAATCCGGAACTGGAAAATAGTCAGTTCCGGATTGAATGTCAATTATTTTAAAGGAGAATTTGGTTCTTTCTTAAAGTGGTTGTACACCATTCCATCCAGGAATCCGGGTAGTAGTTTACTCAGTAACACGGTCAGTTTTCCCTGTCCTGTCAATACCAATGTACGTTTACGTTTAGCAATCGATTTATTGATAGCTGAAGCAACGGCTTCGGCGGTCATGAGTTTTCCTTCATCAAGGGGTGTTTCGCCCTGTACGTTACCTTTTTCGTTCAGTGCCGTGTTGCGGATATTGGAGGCAGTAAAGCCCGGGCATACCCACATTACGTTTACGCCTGTATGCAGGAGTTCTGTTCTCAGCGATTCCAGGAAGCCCTGCATGGCGAACTTGCTGGCAGAGTAACCGGTTCTGCCGGGAAGGCCACGGTAACCGGCGATGGAAGATACGCCGACGATGGTTCCTTTATTTTCGAGGATGGAAGGTAATGCATAATTTGTACAATACACGGTTCCCCAGAAATTGATATCCATTAGTTGTTTTAACACAGACAAATTGACACCATTGAAGAGGGCGCGCATAGAGATACCTGCATTGTTGATGAGGATATCTATTTTACCGAAATGGGCAATAGTTTGTCCAATAAAAGCTTTACAATCATCCTCTTTACTGACATCGGCGACATAGGTAAACAGGGCATTTGTTTTCAGCTCATCGTTTAAGGCCTGCAGGGCGTCCTGCTTGCGGCCACATACGGCGACTTTGGCGCCGGAGCGAAGGAGGTCAATTGCGATGGCTTTTCCTATACCGGAAGTTCCGCCGGTGATAACGGCTACTTTGTTTTCGAAAGGTTGTTGCATTAGAAATTTTTAGCAATCACAAAAATAAGTGGGATATTGGATAATATGAGATTTTGTTTGTGAAGAGCGGGTAAAATTGTGAGTATGTTTTAAAAAAAGTTGTCAAAAAGTTGGGAGATATTAAATAATTCCTATCTTTGCACTCCCAATAACGAACGGGGTATGATTCCGTAGCTCAGTTGGTAGAGCAATACACTTTTAATGTATGGGTCTTGGGTTCGAGTCCCAACGGGATCACAGGAATTAAAAAAGCCTCAGGTTCAAGGACTTGGGGCTTTTTTAATTTTATAAGATTTGCATAACGGATTCATTATCAACCTCGATTAGGTTCAAGTCCCAATAGGGAGTTTGTCAACCACAAGCCTCAATAATTTATTATCTGGTAGCAATTCTTCAAATAGACTCGTTTCGTGTGTTACGCTTGTTCTATGGCGAGGATCACGCGCACGGCCATAACCATAAATATTACAGTCAAACTCCTCCAATAACTCTGTTATACAAATTATAGATCTTTAGAAATTTTGTAAATTTATAACGTGGACAATTGGGCTTAATCATATTTAGAATGTTATTGAATTTGACTATAGTCATGTGACATTCTCCTTTGCATATTAAGTACAAGTGAAAAGGACTTTTCTGGAAATCCAGTAAAGGCTCTTTCAGCTGTAATTACTACAAGATCATCTGAAGGAAATCAGGGGCTAAGCAATTGAATCTATACAGCGGTTTCACCAGGTGCTCCAGGAATAGCATTGGCACACGAACTAGGGGACACTTTTCAATTAGGAGATAATTTTCCTCAATCTACAGGTGGATTTAATGGATTATCCACCTGGAGGTCTTATCAGTTCAGAGGTTGACGAAATATGGAATAAAGCTCATGATAAATAGAAAATTCAAGCTCATAGTAATTACATTATTGTTTATCTGCCAAATTGTAAAAGGGCAGTCCAATACGGATGTATTGAAAAAATATGTGGTTTTTACTTTTGAAGTATCGCATAAAGATGCCAAACTCAAAGAATATTATTATTGGATAACACCACAAGATTCTGTAACGAAAAAAAATGCGTTTGAAGTTTTTCCATTATATACAGAAGAATATTCTAAAGATATTTTGGATAGATGTAAATCAGGTGGCATGATAGATATATTTTCTGCTTCCAATGCAACGAATTTTGATTTTGACGATAATTATAAATCGCAAGTAACAAATCTACTTTCAATAATAAGTGTCAACAAAATTGAGGTTCAAATCTTTAAAAAGAAGTGGGACAAAAATGGAGATGAAATGGTTATAAGGGTTTATGCTACCCCTATTAATGGCACATTTTGTAATTGTTTACAGAACCATGGAAAGGTTACTTATGGTTTTAAGGGGATAGTTTATTTACCCGTGATGTCCTTTAGTTATGATATGAATTTTTCGAATAGTAAAAATGAAAAAACAGTTAAATATGTTGATTATAGTTATGTTGAATACTCCAGTCATTATCCTATAAATATTCATGGTAATTCAAATATTCGTGTTAAAGGAAGTATTGAGCTTTACTGAGCTGTCGGGCAATCCAAATTGATTGCATAAAGTAGCATAAAAGTTATATAATTAGTCAATTTCTACAATAAGTTACCCACTGATGATTCATGAAATTACCTTCATTGCTTTTGATGAGCGTCGAATTTAGGAGACTTAATTACAATTACATCTATCGGGTAGATTATGGTATAAACAGTTTAAGAAATGATTATAACTATTTGATTAACATATACTTTAAATCGGACAGCATCTTCAAATGTTCATAAAACCGGTTCGAGAATTGTCCAACTGGGTTCACCAAACCCGACTTCTTGAGAATAGTCTCAAAAGGTCGGGGTTCTTCTTTCTCTGAAGTGCCCGTCAGTTCTGCAACGAGAGCTTTCTCAGTTGTAGCTGAAAACCATTGCTCATCTGTAAGATATTCTCGTCTGGTTGCCATATAGCAAAGATCTGAATATTTTATCCATACTTACTATTTATGAAATGAACTCTAATTAATAATAGATGAATTGTAATAGCGATGGTATGTAACTTAATTAAATCACATCGCTATTTATAAATATTTCCGTTGAATCTAAATCACTTCAACCCGCATTGGTTTTCAGCTTCTTTAATGAGTTCATCTATCATTTGTGTGCCAGGGTTTAGCTCTTTCGCTTTAATAAACTGTTTTAGGGCGTCATGATATTGCCCCATTTTGTTATAATATACACCTAGCGCTGAGAACGTATCGGAATTATCAGGATCAAGCGATAAGGCATGCTTGATATCCAGCAGACCTTCTTCATTGAATCCCAGTTCGATTTTAGTAAGCCCTCTGTAATTGAAGGAATATGTAAAATTACTATCCACCGCGATTGCCTTATCGAAAAGTACAAGTCCCTCTTCGAACCGTTTGAGTGCAACAAGTGTTAACCCTTTATTATTCAGCGAATACTTATTTGCAGGATCCAATTCGAGAGATTGGTCGTATAGTTCAATCGCTTTATCGCGAAAGCCCAGCATTGAATAAGCCAGTGCCATATTCGATAAATCAGCTGATTTCAGTTGCCATTTCTGAACAAATTCATCAGACAATTCTTTAGCTTTCAGATAGTTTTGGCTTTGTATATATGCACTGATGGCTAAACGATACATGTACTCACTTTTGCTTGATGAAAGTCCTTCCTCAAGCAAAATAGCTGCCTCTGCATATCTTTTCTTATGATATAATTTTGTTCCGGTCGAAATCTTCACCCAATTATGGGAAATAAGCATTTTCAAAAGGTAACCATCATTGAATGTGATGTGACCATTCGCAAGTTTTATAGGAATGGGGTTTGGGTATAAATTCACATAAGCATCCAATAATGCGGATGACATGAACAAAATAAAAAATAATTTGAAAAAGCCCTCTATATTATCATCAAATGTGAAATAAACAGCAACCCCGCCGATAATAAAAGACGCAAGTGGTCCGGCCAATGTGTAAATGATCTGCTGAATTCTGGGGATCTCTGATGCTGATGGAATACATAATCCTCCTCTCCACTTAAACGGATTATAACGAACAAAGAAGGTAAATTTACCCATCGTTAGTTTGAAACATTGATCTGCATCGCCATAAGATCCCAGATAAATCGTTACTGCCTTTCTGGTTAGCAGCATTGCTGGGATAGCATGCCCCAGTTCATGGCATAATATTGTTACAGGTCTTATTACTAACAGCACGGAAATTATAGTAAACAGGATCGGAAGGAAATATTCCATATAGCACGCTAAAGTATTTTAGGTAAAGGGATCTGTAAAAGTAGCTTTTTATGCTTTTGCTAATTATCTTTTTCGGAACTATTTAATTATCAACTCCCAGCTGTTTATGAAAGATCATTAAACAACATAGTAGGTGGCAATTAGGAGTGTTTCCAAACTGTAAATTTTAATAGACGTACTTATATATACCAAGGGAAGCGCATCGAACTTTTACCATATTAATTTAACTCATTAATATCGAATTAGGACTATTGACGCTAATTGATCAACAATCTGGTTCACGTTTCCGATACCTGGGGTCACCAAAAATCAGAAAGCTTCAAGTTCAAGAACTTGGAGCTTTCTGATTTTTGGAGCTTTCATTCACATTATTTATTATCAACCTGTAGCGAGGTTCGAGTCTCATTGGAGTGTTAACTGAGAATAATATTAGAACAATATTCCATTATTTTTCATGATCATTGGCAACAGTTATTTTTGTAATGAGGCATATAAGCTAATAAGTATACACTTCCCGGAATTCCGGAATAGATATTTATAGGCTTTATCTTTGCCGCTGTATTTATTGATGCCATCAGGTTTACAGTATTACTTTCCAATCCTGGTATTTCCAAAACCGGTTCAGTCATATCATTTACATACACTCATTTTCCAACCGGAAACTACCAGCTGAACATGGTTCCATTCTTTATTTTGAATGAGTTGAAGGCGTTTGGGTAAGCTCCACTTATTTATACTATTATCAGATGTCGTCTATTTTGCGTGCTGCAAAAAATCGACAATCAATTCGGTGAGTTGTTCAGGTTGTTCCTGTTGCAACCAGTGACCCGCACCTGCAATGATGTGAAAGCTTTGCATTTTTGTACAGGCCTTGCGCTGCATCTGTTCTAATGCGCCTGGCGGACGAAATGTTGCCCAGTCAGCGACCCCTGAAATAAAGCAGGAGGGTACATCTATGGTGTGACCCGAAAAAAGTTCGAGGTCAGACCTATTTAATCCGCTCGTGGTACAACGGTACCAGTTTAATCCGCCCTGGAAACCGGTACGTTTAAACTCCTGGGTATAGAAATCTATTTCATTATCCGGAAGCCATTTACAAGCGTCTATTTCATTCTGTGACGGCATGTAGGGAGCAACTGACTCCGGCATTGTTTTATCCAGATCCAGCACATAATAAGTAGGCTGCCTGGCGAATTCTTCTGCCGTGCCCGAGGTAAGGGCAAATGGTTTATTCTGACTCCAGTCTGCACTCTTTACGTGAAAGTAAGCCCGCTGAAAATCACGCAGGCCATGTTTGCTATTCAGCATATCATCATTGGCGCTGCGTGATGAGAAATAGGTGGTACTGTCCTTACGGGGTCTTGGCAGTGATGCAAGGGGATCTTTAGCAGGTGCCAATGGTTGTAGATTCGGTGAAGCTTGTCCTTCAACACCAAAAGGTAAAGGTGGCACTCCACCGAAGGGACAACTTAAAATAACAACTGACCGGAAAAAATCAGGTCTGACAAGAGCGCAATACGCTGCCACTGTCGAACCCACATCGTGTCCCACTATAGCGGAAACAGAATTGTGCCCCATAGCCATCATCAGACCGAGGGCATCACGGGAAAGTTCATGGGTCCTGAAAGAGGCATAATTTCCATCAAAACTATTGTCAGATCCCGTTGTGCGGCCATATCCACGCAGATCAGGGGCGATCACATGGTAACCCGCAGCTGCCAATGGTAGCATCACTTTCCGCCAACTGTAGGCAAGTTCCGGAAATCCGTGCAGCAGTAGTAGAGCAGGGCGCTTTGGTGTCTCAAAACCGGCTTCCAGTACATGCACTGTCAGGCCGTTGACTCCGGGAACATACCGCTCGCGTATGCCTGCCGGTAGTTCCATGTCCTTTAATTGATCTTGTGTTTTCATAGAATTTATTTTTATTGGATTTGGTCTTTTTCCTGCCAAGCCCTCCAAAGGGCGGATCAAAACCGCTCCTAAGGCAGTAAGCGCTGTGTTTATTACAAAGTTTCTGCGTTTCATAGTTTCATATATGGCTTTTATTAAAAGACTTTTTGGTCTAATTTTAATTAAAAAAAATGGTTTGCATGATTTCATCATTTAAACCATATAGTTCATTTAAGCTTGCTTGATCTCAAAAGATTTTAACTCAGATTTAAGCATCTTTATGACTGTGCGCATCGGCTTAACACTATCGGTTACTCTCGAAACCAAAGTTGCCCCTTCCAGCATTACCAGTACTTTTAAACAATACTCTTCGGGCTTCAGTTTATCTGATAATTCTCCGTTTGCTATACCTTTTTTTAAAATATCAATAAAAAGTGTCAAAGAGCCTTCGATCATTGCCTTTACCTTTTTTTTGACTGTTGGATTTGTGTTATCCGAGTCTACACCGAAATTTAAAATGGGGCATCCGCCTTCTATAAAAGGAACCAACGGATTTTCACGAAGATCTAAGAACGCAAACAGCTTTTTAACCGCTGTTTTTTCTTTTGATATAACGGAATAAGTTTTAGCCGAGACTTTACTGAAAATGAAATCTACAGTAGCGATAGAAATTGCCTCTTTGTTTTCAAAATTCCCATATATGCCTCCTTTGGCCATCTTTGTGGCCGCCAGTATATCATCTATAGTCGTCCCCGCTATCCCTTTCGAATTGAATATGGGTGCCGATTGTTCTATGATAAACTGCTTAGTTCTTTCCGCTTTCCCTTTTATGTTCATCGTTTATTTTTGATGATTCAAATTTAGACTAAATAGTCTAATTTAAAAAATAAATAAAATTTCAGCAAAATTATGACAATGCTCAAACCAATATCAGAACTATCATGAGGACCTTTCTTCAAATCTACACTTCATAAATACATAATATCCATCTAACCGATATCCTGATGGGTCAGCTTATAAGTCTTCAGGTCGATTAATAGAAAACATTAGAGGTATACACCCAGTACAAAAAACACTAAGATATTTACCGTATATTCAATTTAACAACTCTTAAAATGCCATGCACGTTACCTCTCTTCGCACAACGCAGCCTGCTAACAGAGCTTCGGCCAATAATACCTCTTCTGCAGGTATTTCCCGGCCTGCTGCAACGGTAAATAAGCCTGTAGTACAGCTCACAAAAAGCCTTACATATGCAGTAAGCCCTGAAGCCGTGGTCAGCGCCTCCGCTAAGTCCAGGTGGATGATGGTACAGGGCCTGCAACAGCTGGGCTATCCCGATTGGCACCTCACCATCTTCCCTATTAACCAGGAAAAATGGAGCCATAGCTTTCAATTGCCTGCCAATGGTAACCGTCCCGTACAAAAATGGATGCTATACAACGAATTTCACTTTACCAATCGCGAAGGCGACCACTTCTTCTACACAGATGATTGTGTCCCCCTGAAAAGCAGCATGGAATCAAGAGGCAAAAGCCCTGCATGGGAGCTACAGGATAAATGGACCTGGGCTAACTGGATTTGTCATCAGTATTTCAATGTAAACTATAACGCGTTACAGCAATATGTACAAGAACGTCCCAAGGCTGAACAGGAAGAAGCAAAAACAAAGAAAGCAGAAGAGCAATTCCAGCAAAACCTGTGGGAGCTCTATAAAGATTCTGTCAGGCGCTTTCCTGAATGGCATGAAAAAGAGAAGCTGGACGTGTATAGCTGGACAAAGCTAATCCAAGACGGCTACCGGGGCACTGATGAACAATTTAAACTACAGATAGCTGAGGAAGTCAAAGGAATTCCTTATCCGACCCAGGAGAGAGTATGGGTCGATAATGAAAAAGGATATGGATATGAGACGCCCCAGCATGAAAAATCTCCCAACTCTTCAGGTTTGATATAAAGCGCACTGTAAATAAATGCTTAGTCCCGGGACGATCAACCTGTAGCATTTCGAACACAAAATTCAACCCGGGGAAAATACCCCTCCCCCATGTTTTTTTTCACCTTTTCGCGCAACAGTGTAATGTGTAGCTTGCAAGCATAACCTCAATAACTACTGAATCTATGAGTCATAGTCGCAAAGTCGGGTACCTATTATTGACCCTGGTCATCATTTTCTACACCCCTTATGTAGCCCTGCTACTCCGCGAAGGAGGAGAACTCCCACCGGATTTCTTTTATTTTCCTGCAAAGGTGGCCACGGTAAAACCAGATAAGAATTACCTGGTGATTGTCATTACCTCCTTATTGTTCATCGCTTACCTGTTACTCGTCTTCTTCCCACGTATTTATGGGATACGACCTGCTACCACACCACCGCCACGCCCCCCAAAAACACGCTTACCATGGTGGTTCTGGCTGGGTCTGATTTTGTGGGGTGCGATCATAGTCATATTCACCGCAAAACTCAGCGGACCTAAATGGCTGTTGAACTGGGCATTATTGCCCCTATGGTGGGGCTTCATCTTTATGCTGGACGGCATGGTCTACGCCCGCAATGGGGGTAAATCCTTGATGAAAAATGGAATGGCAGAACTTTTTGCCATGGGGATGCTCTCCATTTCAGGATGGCTCATCTTCGAGTATTTCAATTTTTTCATCAACATCAACTGGTTCTATCCGCATGCGGAGATAGTGCCACGGGATGAATTCCTGCTCTACGCCATTATAGGTTCCTCAGCATTTATTCCCATGGCATTTGAGTGGTACCACCTGCTGCTGACCTTCCCGCGCATCAACGCCGGTTACCGGCAGGGCCGAAAGGTGAAATGGTCGCTGACAGCACGTATCATTATCCTGATTGTGGCAGCCGGGTTGCTTTTCAGTATGGTATTCGCACCGGATAGTCTGTTCTACGCCTTCTGGCTGGGGCCACTCACCATCCTGATTATTGTACTGGGCTTGCTGGGAAAATGGACGCCTTTCCGTGCTATCAGGGAACAGGGTGACTGGAATCCGCTGATTGTTTTTTCTACCGTATGGGTCATACAGGGACTTTGTGTGGAATGCTGGAACAGACTGAGTTATTTCCAGGCCATAGCCGTACGGTTCCATGGCGGTTCTTTTAACCCGGGTTACTGGGATTACTGTATTCCTTTTGTGAATTTCTTCCATATTTTCAATATGCCTTTGTTAGGCTACCTGGGGTATGTGCCGTTCGGTATTTACTGCTTTATATGGGTGATTACGATGTCTTTTGTAATGAATATAAAATTGCCGTTCACAATGGGGGATAACGAATGAAATACCTGCTTATACTGATAAGCTGCATCCATTGGTGCTTACCCGCTGGCGGACAAACCGTGCAATGGTCGCAGGGCGACGAGACATTGTCCGTTGCCCCGGCGATGCAATTTATGGAGGATAGTACGGGTAAGTTGCGGATAGAAGATGTGATTACTTCAGTTTGGCACCCTACGGGACAACCAGTGCTTCATTTCGGTTTTACGGATAAAGTGATATGGCTTCGCCTGTTTGTACGGAACAATACAGCTGATAGTCTGTTATTATCCTTTGAACAGGCGTTCATATCCGACCTTACATTATATTATACCGACGCAGAGGGGCATTGGCAGCCGATCAGGAGTGGATACGAAGTTCCGTTTACGGCAAAGCCTGTACTGGACCATAACCAGGTCATTCCCTTTCCCCGTTCGGATGGCCCGGTATATATCCGCATGCGCCCATTGATCCATGCTACACCTGTGCAACTCATTACCCTTAAACAATGGGAGCTGCAAGCTGCACGGCAAAAAATGGATTATGGGATCTATGCAGGCATCCTGCTATTAGCAGTGATCGTGAACCTCTTCCTGTTCGCCGCCCTGAAGAAAAACTATTTCCTGTATTATTCTATTCTCATCTTCTTTTACCTGATGACCTCTGCAACGGTCATGGAGGGTTACGCCATCTACTTCTTTCCCCGGATTCCGATGATGTTCTGGTACAGTATCGTACCGGTACTGGACATGATCGCACTTTTGCTCTTTTGCATCTCTTTCTTTGAGCTGCGTAACAGGCATCCGGACCTTTATGGGGTAGCATTGTACAGTGCGGCATTCTTCCTGATTTATCTGGTGGTACTCTCCTTCCTGCCTCTGCTGCCGGTTTTGCTGGCGAATCAGGTTTTTGCATTGTACGTATTTGTGATCGCGAGTGTGGTTGGGTTGAAAGAGGGACGATCCGGGAACCGGCTGGGATACTACTTTTCAGGGTTCTATGCTTTGTGGTTTATACTCATTCTCGTGGAAGCTGTGTATATACAGACCGGGGTACCCCAACATATATTCCCGGTAAGTTATGTTTCTACGGCCATTTTCCTGGAAGGTTTTCTCCTGGCGATTCTTGTTGCGAAACGATTCCAGCGGGAAAAGCGGGAAGATAACCTTCGGCAGTTTGAGATGAAAAACCAGATAGAGAAAATGGAACAAAATTTCAGACAGGAGATCCTGACTACACGGCTGGAAATCCAGGAAGAAACATTCACTGCCATCAGTCAGGAGATACATGATAATGTAGGGCAATTCCTGAGCCTTGCCCGGATACAAGTCAATATTATGGACCAGCAGGAAGCTAAGAATGGCCCTATGATCATTGAACTGAGAGATAATCTTGGCAGAGCGATGACTGATTTGCGAAATATTGCCAAAAGCCTTAATAGTTATTATATACAGAATAACAGCCTTGGTGAAACGATCGCCAGTCAGGTGCAACATATCAATCGTACGGGATTTACACGTCTTGAGCTTTCTATCCATGGCACAGAACGGGAAATCGATAATCAGCGAAAGCTGGTACTTTATCGCATGGTGCAGGAAGGTATCCAGAATGCTATTAAACATGCGAAGGCTTCAACCGTCCATATCCGGTTGGATTATACGGGTACTTTATTTTTGGTAGAGATTGAAGATAATGGCGAAGGGTTCGATAAAGAAGCGACATTACAGCAAAACCAGGGACTTGGATTGCATAACATGTTTAGTCGCGCGACACTGATTGGAGGTGACGCACACATTGTGAGTCAACCCGGAAAAGGTACCATTATTCAGATCAAAACACCATTTCAATAACTCATGAAGATTAAAACGCCCTATCAATAAATGAAAAAGATCGCTATTGTAGACGACCAGGTGATGATACGAAAAGCATTGTCCGTATTGATAAATATGTTTCCCGGTTACGAAGTGATGCTGGACGCAGCTGATGGGAAAGACCTGCAGCGACAGCTTCAGGAGGAGCACCTACCTCATATCGTATTACTTGACATTGTAATGCCCAATATGGATGGGTATGAAACAGCCGGATGGCTTCGGGATAATTACCCCGACATCAAAGTGCTGGCCCTAAGTACAATGGACGCTGACACGGCCATCATAAAAATGATCAAGCACGGCGCGAAAGGCTATGTGCTGAAAGATGCAGATCCTGCAGAACTGAAACTGGCATTTGACGAAGTAATACGACAGGGTTATTTCTATAATGAACTGATCACACGCAAAGTGATGAACAGCATCCATTCATTGGCAGATGATAAAAGTGACCTGAAGGCATTCGCGAAATTGACAGATCGTGAACTGCAGTTTCTCCGTTTAGCTTGTAGTGAGAAAACCTATCAACAGATTGCGGCCGAAATGTTCGTGAGCGAGCGTACGGTAGACGGTTACCGGGAAGCCCTGTGCAAAAAGCTCAACCTGAATACCCGGGTGGGTCTGGTAATGTTTGCTATTAGAAATAATATCGTGCAGTTATAGCCTTATTACGGGAAAAACACCCTCCTCATTTTCGTCTTTAATCCCATTGTTACAGACATGCCTCCGGGTTAGTTTTGGTAAAGCAATGTTTTATTCTTTACTAAACTTATGATCATGTTTGTAAAATCTCTATTCACAGCACTGGTCTCCTTCGCTCTTTGCAACAGCATTTCGGCAATACCGGCCTTTCATTCCTTAAGGGATACTCTTCCCACTACCCCAACCGATACTGTTCCAGCGGCGGTTTACACCCCTTCTGCACCAGCAGCTGTAGAAGTATCAGACGATGACGACGATACCAAAAGCGTACTCACCCCTTTACTGAGCTACAACTTTTCCAGTGGAAAAAACAACCTCTCCAATCTTACACCCGTTATCAACTACGGATGGATCAAGACAATCGGAAAAGCATTCTGGGGCCGGGCTAAATGGGAACTAGCCATTAATCCTTATTCAGCCGGACAAATAGACGTGAAGGATTCGGCCAACTATCTCCCTGCCCTCATGCTGCCTGGCATTGCGGGTATCAACATCAACAACTTTTTTACGTTCAATGAAAATGGTAACGGGCATTTTATTCTCTATCCCGTGAATTTCGCATTAAAACTGAACACTAATTTCCAGGACTCAGGCCGGATTATCGCACAGTATAACGTTCGCTGTGGTATGGGCTTCCGGTATGATGATCATTTTCAGATAGGGATACAACATACCTGGGCATGGCATAACCTGACATCGGAATCAGAAGAGAGTTTTAAAAAGGTGTTCAATACAGAGAAGAGCCGGATTTCTTATGTGACGGTGGTATTCGAAACCTATTTCAATACATCGCATGAAGCCAATACAGATGTGGACGGTAATGATAAAAGCAATGTATTATTCCTGGAATGGAGATGCCTGACAAACAGAAATGATTTCAAGGGATTTCCTAACGATCGTATTCTCACACTTGGGTTCAGGAAAACACTTAATCTTTCTAATCTCAGCCTCGCACCAGGAGCAGCTGCAAGAAGCAGAAACGCAGCAAGATGAAAAAGTTGATCATTGCACTCATACTGTCAATTTGCATAACCGCCTGCACGCCACCTGATGTACCAGGAGGACTACTACTACCCGAACCGGATTCACTCAAAGAGTTTCCGCTTGCTGCCTCTTCCGGACGCAAGGTGGAACTCCGGCTGGCAGTGGATATGGAACCAGTGCTGCCTCCCGCTGGTGATCAGGGAAAACAGGGATCATGTGTGTCGTGGGCATTGGGGTATAACCTGTTCAGCTACTATGAAAGAGCGCATGCAGGGTTGCAGGATTATGGCATCTCTCAGGGTATCCCTGATCCAAGAAAAGTGTATAGTCCTGCGTTCATTTACAATTACCTGAAGCAGCAGGTCATTCCCACTGATTGTCAACGGGGTATTTTGTTCAAAGATGCGTTTCACATCATTATGGACAAAGGTAATTGTCAATGGGCCGATTTTCCCTATCATTCGGTGCAGGATGGGTGCAAGGGCGGTGTAACGACGGCCAGCATTGATGGTGCAAGCAAACATAAAGGGTACCGCTTTCAGCGGATCACAAAATCGGAATATGATTTTAAAGTGCAGGTGCAAAGTGGGTACCCGGTGATTATCGGGGTCTATACTTCGGAAAGTTTGTATGATGATGGGAAAAATGCGGATACCACCCGAAAGTTTATCTGGAACCCGGCACAGCGGGATAAATGGGAGTACCACGCCATGCTGGTGGTAGGGTACGATCAACAGTATTTCAAACTAATGAACTCATGGGGAGCAGACTGGGGGAATAAAGGATTTGTGTGGATACCCTACAAGAAACTACTGGACCGGACGGTGGAAGCTTATACAGCAGAGAAGCTCGTCCCTGATAGAGTCATCGCCGCTATAAAGTTCGCCATGGATTCGACTATTAAGCACCGTAAACATATGAGTTTAAAATTACCGGATAACTCATTCATTGCTTTTGATAATTTCTCGATGAATCTGAACAGGATGAATGCAAGTGTTTCATTCAGTATTTTTGATTCTACATCTAATCATCCCTACAAGGGATATTTGCAGGAAGGCGAGCAGAAGCAGTTTTATATATCGGATTCTCTGGTGACGATCTATTCTGATTTTACGAATAACAAGGTAAGACCGGTTCATATGAACATGAAGATTGATAGTGGTGTTGTAGATGAGAATATCAAAGGGATTGATTCGATGCTGCGGGAGAATTACAGCTATCTGAAAAGTAAAAAGAACCTGACGGAAGGGGATAAAAGAATGCTGAAAGAGTTTGTGAATTGGGAGGGGAAATATCGGATGATGTCCAACACCAATGATAACAATGACAGCGTAAACTGGAAATTATTAACTGTTCTGCTTTCCCTGATACCATTAGGCGTGTGGGCTTTCCGACAATGGAGGAAAACCCGGTCGTAGTCAATAACCTTCGGTTTGGGCCGAAGGTTATTTTTAAATAATTTTTCCTGTTCTGTCTCACTTAAATGAGTGCCAGATTGATTATAAACTCAGGTCTTCATAGAACACCACCGTCTCAGGTGCCTCCGGCAGGTACATAATCTCCACAGGGCCTGTGCCCAGCTTATGTGTTTCCAGTAGTGACACTATTTTCTTTGTCACCATGCTATGCCGGATCCCCTGCTTATCAGTAAACTCAATATTAAATGCAACCTGGGGTTGCTCATTAATATACAAACCTGTTTGATTGTAACTTGTGATCTCGCCCTGTGCCTTCACGCCGTACATGACCATTCGCACAGCGTTTTTGGAAGCGCCTGACACTTTACCGATCATACCAATCAGAAATCCAATAAAGAGTGCTGTACCCAGGTTAATCAGGGGGATTAGCGTCCATGGATGTGGCAGCACAAAATAGCGCCAGTCCGCAGACACAGGATAATACACGGCTACCCCAATCAACACCAGGAATATAAATGTATAGAGGTATACCATCGGTACATTGCGGATTACCTGTATACCTTTGGGTACGACCAGTCCTGCTTTTTTTTTCATATTCACGCTCAATTCAATCTGACTACCTTTTTCATATCTTCTTTCAGCAGGCTTACTGTCCATCAGCTGATAACCTGCTTCTACAGGGGTGCCAGCAAGGTTTGTAAATGCGAGCCGGAGTTGTAGCACAGCTGTTTGTTTGATCACGCCTTCCTGCACTTTATTTTTCACAGTGGCGATGATGGTAGTACCTTCTTTAGCATTCTTTAAGATTTCTGACTTGTTGGCGAAGACAGTCTTCACGTAAAATCGCCCGTAAAAAGCAAGCAGTAATATCCATCCTACAATTGCAATACCAATGGAGATGTAGGTGAAGTTGGTAGGATCTTCGGGCACTTCAGAACCATCAATTGAAGAATAATAAATGATCATAGGTAGGACAACAGTAAAGGCTAACGTGTATAGGGCCCAAAAAGAAATGGTTAAGTTAGGTTTTCTCATAATGCTATTTTAACGACAAACATCAGACCACAATTGAATTGGCTGAGTATAATCCGGGATTTTCAGACCTTCTATTGTAGAGGTATTTGATGCGGTCTGGGTCATTTGTTTTCATTAAAAATATATTTGTGTAGTTAAATGACTACGCATATATTTGTACACAAATACCTTCACCCATGATAATCAGAAGAGACGTGTTTCAGGCCATTGCGGACCCGACCAGGAGGGCTATTCTAATGCTGGTGGCGTCACAGGCGATGACTGCCGGATCTATTGCCGCAAACTTCAATACTGCGCGACCTACCGTGTCAAAACACCTGGCTATTCTAACTGAATGTGAGTTGCTTGAACAACAGCAAAATGGCAGGGAAATTTACTATCACCTGAACCCATATAAGATGAAAGAGATTGCTGATTTTATTGAACCATTCCGGAAACTATGGGATGACAGGTTCAATAAGTTGGAGGATATTATGAAAAACTACAAGAAGAAATAGGTCACCCATTCCTTAATGTACTTTCCGTAAAGGAGGATAAAAGGGATGATATTACGAAACCTGCAAATAGAAATAAATGGAACTGAAGACTAAAATCCACGCTGAAGAAGGTCAACAGCAACTCACCATTACGAGGGAGTTTGAACTGCCTGTAGAACTGTTATTCAAGGCATATGAAGATGCTGATATTGTAGCCCAATGGATGAACACAAAAGTTATAAAACTGGAAAATAAAAAATCCGGTAGCTGGCAGTTTGATACCAGCGATGGGGAAGGTAAAATCGTCTTCACGGCAAGTGGTGTTTATCACGAGTTTGTGCCGAATAAAAAAATCACCCGCACTTTCGAAATGGGGAATGCACCTTTTGATGTGCAACTGGAATTCCTTGAATTTGAGGCCCTGGATGAAGATAACAGCAAACTCACTATGCAGATTATATATAGATCGGGAGCATTGAGAGACCAGATGCTGAAATTGCCTTTCAGACAAGGTTTAAATATGGCACATAATCGCTTACAGGAAGTCGTTAACAAATTAAAATAACGATAAAAGTATCGATATCAGGCATGCTGAAATTCCCTTTCAAAAAAGGGCTAAACATTGCACTCAATCAATCATAGAAAGTTGTAAAAAAATTAAAATAACCGTATGAATACTGAACTGCTGAAAATATTAAAAGCCCGTTTTGAAAAACATGCAAATCGCCACAAAGGAATTGAATGGGCAAAGGTAGAAGCAAAACTAATTGCCAGTCCAAAGAAATTAAAAGTTCTCGGTATTATGGAGGAAACTGGCGGAGAGCCGGATGTGATTGCATTTGATAAAAAAACAGGGGAATATACTTTCGTAGATTGTTCGCCAGAAAGCCCTAAAGGCCGCAGAAGTGTGTGTTATGATCAGCAGGCGCTGGATGAAAGAAAGGAAGCAAAGCCAGCGGATAGTGCTACTGAGATGGCGGCGGCAATAGGGATAGAGTTGCTAACTGAGGAGGAGTATAGGGGGCTGCAGGAATTGGGGGAGTTTGATCTGAAAACTTCCAGTTGGCTGGTTACGCCAGCTGATATCAGAAAATTAGGTGGGGCAATCTTTGGGGATCGCAGATATGATCAGGTGTTTGTTTATCATAATGGGGCGCAATCTTATTATGCTGCAAGGGGGTTTAGGGGATCGTTGAAAGTGTAAATCCCCTTCCAGATCCTACCTCGCAATCCTTAGCTAATCAAAACCATACAACCACCTCTCCTTAAAACTATAAAAGAAACGCCTCACAAAGGAGAGGCGCTTCTTAATTTCCTTACTGTATTTACCAATGCATCAATATCCGTACAGGTATTATAAAACGCCAATGACGGTCGCACACTACTCTCTAACCCAAACCGCCGCAGTATCGGCTGCGCACAGTGATGGCCGGAACGTACAGCGATACCATTATTGCTTAACGCCGTCCCCACTTCCTCTGTACGGAATCCCTGTAATACAAACGATAGCACGCCTGCCTTATCCGGCGCCGTACCAATCAATCTCAATCCAGGAATATCCTTGAGTAACCGCGTAGCATATTGCAATAAATAATGCTCGTACTGGTGTATTACCTCTATGCCTATACTGTTTACATAATCAATAGCAGCACCCAATCCTACTGCATCGGCTATATTCCCCGTACCTGCCTCAAAACGGGCAGGTGCCGGTTGGTATTTAGTATGTTCAAAGGTCACATCACTGATCATGTTTCCCCCACCCTGCCAAGGTTGGGTTTCATTCAGTAAAGCTTCCTTGCCATATAATACACCGATTCCCGTAGGACCAAATACCTTATGCCCTGAAAATGCAAACCAGTCGGCATCCAGATAGCGCACATCCGCTTTCATGTGCGATACGGATTGAGCTCCGTCTATTAATACTTTCGCTCCTGCCTGGTGTGCAAGGTCTGTCATCTGCTTCGCAGGCGTTACAGTACCCAACGCATTGCTCACCTGCGTGAAGGATACAAGTTTGGTTTTCGGGCCTAATAAACGTGCATATTCTTCCAGTATGATTTGCCCATCTTCATCTACAGGCGCAACTTTCAATATGGCTCCTTTTCTGGCTGCCAGCTGCTGCCAGGGAACGATGTTCGCATGGTGCTCCAAATGAGTCACTACAATCTCATCGCCAGCTTTGATGTTTTGATCACCCCAGCTATTTGCTACCAGGTTGATGGCTTCTGTGGTACCACGTACGAATACAATTTCGTTCGGACTACCTGCATTCAGAAAGAGCTGTACCTTTTTGCGGGCTTCTTCGTATGCATCTGTGGCTCTTGCAGCTAATGTGTGCGCCCCGCGGTGAATATTGGAATTCTCATGCTCATAGAAATAGCTGAGTCTTTCAATCACGTGCCTGGGTTTCTGCGTTGTCGCAGCATTGTCCAGCCAGATCAGCGGACGGCCGTTTACATATTGATTGAGAATGGGGAAATCTGCTTTCACCCTGTTCACATCAAAAGGCGCAGCGGCAGTAATAGACTGGCCATCAGATGGCATGAAATAATAAGAAGAGTCGGTAAAAGGCAACTGTCCCGTCGGCACATACTGCGATATTCCCTTCAACGCCGCCTGTAACTGCTCCTCAAACGTATTCTCATGCTCCAACGGCAATGAAGAAGGCGTTCTACCCCCGCCTGTAGAAGTAAGCGTAGAAGTATTCACCTGGCTCCCCAACCCTCCAATCTTCGGATCCTCCCCTAACTGCTGCGCAGAAGGAGACTTCCCACTCCCCGCCACAGAAGCCGGTATCGGCCCCCTGCCACCCGGAAAATGCGGATCATGCAAACTGGTCTGAGGCTCCGCCATATTAACGGTCTCCCCATGTTGCAGCAGGATATCATTATGTGATGAAGATACTGGCTGTTGCCCCGGTTGCGCCTGGAAATACTGATTCGCCAGTTGCTCAAGGAACGCAGTTTCTATTGGATTACTTGTACTCATGATATTTACCGATTTCTACGTCTTCAAGTACAGCTATGGCGTCATCTACCAATACTGCCAGCGAACAATACAGTGATACCAAATATGAAGCGATCGCACGCTCATTGATACCCATAAATCTTACGGATAATCCCGGTGACTGTTCGCCCGGCAAGTTAGGCTGGTACAGCCCCACCACACCCTGCCTGCTCTCACCAGTGCGGATCAGGAGGATCTTGGACTTACCTTTCTCTACCGGTACTTTATCAGAAGGAATCAGTGGCACCCCTCTCCATGTAATAAATTGCGAACCAAAAAGGGAAACTGTTGGCGGCGGTACACCCCTGCGGGTACATTCCCTGCCAAATGCTGCAATGGTAAGCGGATGTGTCAGAAAGAAACCCGGCTCTTTCCACACCTTTACAAGCAGGTCATCCATATCATCCGGTGTCGGTGCACCTGTACGGGTTTTGATGCGCTGTGAAGGCGCAATACTGCTCAACAGACCGTACTCCTTGTTGTTGATTAATTCGCTTTCCTGACGTTCTTTGATTGCCTCAATCGTCAAACGTAATTGTTCACTGATCTGGTTATAAGGTTTACTATACAGATCTGACACACGGGTGTGTACATCCAGTACTGTGTTCACCGCTGTCAACATATACTCTCTTGCATCCTCGATGTAGTCGACGAATGTTTGAGGAAGTGTACGTTCGTCACGACCACCACAGTCTACTTCTACCTGGGTAGCATCTTTCACCCTGTTCAGGCGATAGATCCCGGATTCTACAGGTATCCAGCTTAATAAATGGGTCAGCCACCGGGGGGTAATAGTACTCATCTGAGGAACGGTACGTGTGGCGATGGCCAGTTGCCGTGCGGCCACATCACCTAAAGCAGTTTGCTGCCTGGTCTTTGATTCTGCCATGGGGATAGCGTTTTTAATAAATGATTAAAGAAAGATAGATCATCAGGACTGACTGGTGGGATCAGTTCTTCATGTGGTGGTTAATTAATACGGACACTATATTAAAGTAAATCTTTGATATAAAAAATCTTTCTGCTTAGTCTATCAACCCAATATATTAAGTAATAAACCCGCTTCAGCGCTGAGCCAAAGCGGGTTTCACCTTATTATTAGTTAAATGTTAAAACTTAAACATCTTGCCTAAATCATTCAGGTCCACATCACCGTCATTATCTTTATCCAGGCCAAATTTTGCACCTAAACTGCTTAATCCACTCAGGCTGCCACCGCCTCCCAGAGAGGCTAAGATCTCCTGGATGCCACCCTGTCCACGCAGTGCGTTCAGGATACCAGGAATCAGTGTAGCTGCGATGGTGGTAGCTACCTGACTGTTGATGCCGAACTTCTGCATGATGTTGGTAGCAAAGTTATTCTCCATGTCTTTTGTTTCAGGCGTGTCCCCATTGGAGGATAACATTTCAGAAATTTTGTCGGTCTGACCACTGGTTACCAGACCTGTTACTTTAGAGAGGATGACATTCTTCAGTTCTTCCACAACCCCCTGGTTGTGTTCATTTGGTATTGCGGGATTGTCAGCTACGCTTTGCTGACTGTGCTGCTGGATCAGAGATGATAATTGCTCGAACATATGTATCAATTTTGGACAAAGATAATTTTTAAAAGGATAGCATTTTCGCTTCGATATGTGATGTATTCATTTCCTTCTTTTCAGGTACTTTTACATGCCTCAATAGTATAGCCTTTACATCCTCAAACATTAATGCAGATCTGGAATCTCCACGTCGCACGTCTACTTTAAAATTCCACATTTGAATACTATCCGCATGCATTACATACAATCCCCATGCAGGCAAGTCTCCAAACATGGTGAATTCCGGATAGCCAGCTGGGTTATCCGGTACTTCATTGATCGCACCTTTTACACGCTCTCCCTGATAGACCACTTCAATATCCATGAGCTGCACATTTTTCACCGGATGCCCAGGCAACCCTGCAATCACCATCGGTAGTACATATTGAATCGGCATCTTCGGTAATGGCCCTTCCTGCGGATACCCGATGTCAGGTTTACCTGCCGGGATTTCCGCCTTTACTTTTTCAATCACAATATTATTGACCGTACTGTATCTGTCATCTGTATTCCGCTTCCCCAATCGTATAAACAAGGCATTGCCGGTGTTCGTGGCATTCACCCCACTAATATGCACATTCTCTATAAATCCCCCATCTACTGCCTCCAAAGCTATCGCTGAACGATAAGTGTCAAACACCGTAATGTTCTTTACCACAATATTCTTAAACCCTCCCAGTGATCCAGTGCCTAATTTAAACCCATTCGCACTGGAACGCAGCGTACAATTTTCTACAGTGACATCCTCACAAGTCCGCGCCGCAGTTTCTGACTTCAGACATATTGCATCGTCTGCCGCATTGAAATAACTGTTCTTAATCACTACATCCTTTGAATCAACAATATCTACCCCATCATTGTTCCAATAAGCCGTACTTTCTACATTAATTCCATCTATCACCACATGGGTACACTCCTTATAATTCTGCACCCAACAGGCAGCATTCTTTAAGGTCACCCCCTTTATCCGTACCCCCGTACAGTTTTCAAAGTACAACAGGTTGGGCCTGTTTTTTTCAGTTGGTCTTTTTTTCAACCACTCCTCATCCTGGATCTTCCCCTCACGCAGGCATTGAATGGTATTTTCTACCAACTCCCTACCCTGTCCATCAATCATTCCTTCTCCTGTAATACCCACGTTTTGCTGCCCCTTACACACAATCAACGCCGGACCACTGTAGTGCATCCGCTCCGTACTCCCGAACAAAATGGCGTCTTTATCCAAATGTAATGTGACATTACTTTTTAACTGCAAAGGGCTAGTCAGGTACATCCCCGCAGGAATCATTACCGTCCCGCCCTTAAGAGTAGCGGAATCAATCGCCCGCTGTATAGCATTGGCGTTATCAAAATTCATCGTAGACTTTGCTCCAAAGCGGGTAATAGGGAACTCTGTTTGCCCCCGGGCCTTCACACTCAGGAAGACCAGCAATAATATGACAGTACTTTTCATTACACAATAAATATAATATCTTTGTGCCATGCGACTCTCAATATATTCAGATATTTACGGAAAGATTTTGTTACCCTTCAGGTTAGTTGACCTTTATTACACTATGTGATCTTCAAATATCACTTCTACGGTCATACGGGTGAACCTATAAAAAGGAAAAGGACATCAACCGTATCACGACCTCTTTAAAAATTAAAGAACTGGAATTTAATGAAAGCGGCATTCCCGGAGAAAGTTGTACCTATAACCCTGCCTTCGCAGCTTCCCAGCCTATGATCGCCGTTTTTCGCGTGCTCCCCCACATATATTCCCCGAATGTACCACTGGATTGTATCACCCTGTGACAGGGAATTAAATATGCTACTGGATTATTGCCAATGGCTGTTCCCACTGCCCGCGATGCATTCGGATTCCCGATATTGGCAGCGATCGCACCATAGGTAGACAGTTTTCCTAAAGGTATCTTCAATAAACTCTCCCATACCTTCAGTTGAAAATCCGTTCCCCGCAGGTGTAATTTAATCTCTGGTAGTTTAGTCCAGTCATGCTGAAAAATGAACAATGCATTTTGTTGCAACAAATCCAGTTTGCGTACAAAAGCAGCATTCGGAAATTTCACTTTAAGATCTTCCAACGCCCGCACTTCGTCCGCATCAAATGCCATATAACAAACACCCTTTGGCGTAGACGCTACAATCAGACTTCCAAACGGACTCTCAGCAAAACTATAATTGATCAACAGATCCTTACCGCCATGCTTATATTCAGCCGGGGTCATACCTTCAATCCCAATAAATAAATCATGTAAACGACTGGTACTCGACAGCCCGGTTTCATAGGCGGTATCAAAAATAGTCGTTTCCTTCAGCATCCCCTTGGCATATTCCAGACTGATGTATTGCAGAAATTTCTTGGGACTTGTGCCTGCCCATTCCGTAAACATTCGCTGGAAATGCGCCGGACTCAGGTGCACACTTTCTGCTACCGCGTCCAGGTTCGGTTGCTCCCGGAAATGGTTCCTGATATAGTCAATTGCCTCTGCAATCCGGGAATAATTAATATGCTCCTGTATTTTCATAATACAAATGTCCTGATTCCTGTCAATACAGAAAATCCGAAATATGCGTTTATCTTTGCACCTTTTATATAGAAAATAAACCATTTATGAGTACAACTATTACGCCTGCATTAAGGGAGCGCAGTAACGGCACATGTGAACTGTGCACGGGTGAAGATGCCTCGATAGCCTTTGCAGTGAGTCCCAAAAACAATGATGCAATTGAAAATGAAGTGGCGATTTGCAACACCTGCGCTGCCGCCATGGAAGATGCAACAGCAGCTATGCACTGGCATGTACTGGCTGGTAGTATATGGAATCCGGAGCCCAGCGTACAGGCCCTGAGTTATCGCCTGCTATACAAACACAAAGACCAGGAATGGGCAGCCGAAATCATAAATGGAGTAGAAATAGATGAATCAGTGAGCCACTGGGCACTGAGCGCATTCGAAGTAAAAGCCGTTCATCGTGACAGCAATGGTACTGAACTGGAACACGGCGATACCGTGGTACTGACACAGGGCCTGAATGTAAAAGGCGCCAACTTTATGGCCCCCAAAGGAACGATTGTACGTAAAATCAGATTAGTCAGCGACAATCCCGAACAGATAGAAGGAAAGATCAATGAACAAACCATTGTGATCCTTACGAAATATGTTCGTAAATCATAAATGAAAAACCTGCGGAATTTCGCAGGTTTTTTTTTATTAATATAAAACAATTATCCCACCCCTCTGTTTGTATTACATCACAACCAATTGTCCTCCCTTGCCTGCCATTTAAAAAATGATTACCGCCATGTAAGAATTGAATATTGCCCCCAACAGACATTTGTGACATATTTGCATTTAGTTGCAGTTAGTAAATGAATTAGCATCGGATTCTATCAACCATATCCTCGTCAACCACACTAGCGCAAGCGGCAATCTCATGATCCTGCAGCTTGCCGGTAGCAACGTGGCCCGCGTGAACAAAGCCGGCCGTGGTTTCTTCAATGGTGGTACACAAACAAGTGGTGCTGACGCAGCAGGAGCTTTTGCTATAGAAGGTAAAATTTCTTCTTACAGTGCTACTGAAGATGACCGCACTGTTGCCCTTTCTTCCGAACCATACTCTACGCTCGTCGTTGGTGTGTATGCCACCAAACCAGGTGTGCTACTCACCGAAGACGAGGAATTAAAAGGTGAACTGACCGACAAAGTACCAATGGGGTGATTGGTGTGATTCCAACCAAGGTATGCAGTGAAAATGGGGCTATTAAACGTGGCGATCTGCTGGTAACTTCCAGCAAAGCGGGTCATGCTATGAAAGCTGATATTGACAAGGTGGAACACGGACAGGTGATTGGTAAGGCACTGGCCAATTTTGATGGCAATGGAACAGGTGTTATTAAAGTGCTGGTGAGTATCAAATAATAGGAACCAGTATACTGTTGTAGTTTTGAAAAAGCGCCTGCATATTTTTGCAGACGCTTTTTTTGTAAATTGAAGTATGATTTATGCGCTAACCTGTGGCAGTATATTTTTACTGTCCTTTTTACTGATCAGTACCGCAGAGAAGATAAATGTGCCGGCAAATCGCTGGCTGGGGGCTTTTTTCTTATGTGTAGGATGTGGTATCGCCTCTATGATCGTCCCAACCAGGTGGATACCTTTAACTGAGCTTACCCGGTTTGCCATGGCGCCAGCACTTTATCTTTGCGTACTACATTATACAAGGGGGGTCAAGAAAGCTGCTTACTGGCATTTGTTACCGGCAGGGTTGTTTTTTATTTTCACTGTACCTGAAATCATTTACAACAAACATCTCTTTTCCTTACCTGCACCCTACTCACCCATTTTGGGCTGGATCATGGGCCGGATTATAAAGATACAGTTATTCATATACCTCTCTCTGTCTATCTACCGCCTTATGAAGTACCCGATGTACATGCCCTGGCTCAGGTATTTGCTATGGAGCATCTGCTGCCTGATGCTCATCTGGTTCAGCGGTCTTAATCAATACGCGGTGGTGGTGACCATTTTCGGAATTGGATTTTTGGCTATCCGGCAAAAGGATTATCAGCCACGTCCGGTTCAGGCTCCCATTGCTGATGATTTAAAAGCCCGTCTGGAGGATTTAATGACCAGACACAGGGTTTTTACAGACAGTGACCTTAACCTGCCCTTATTGGCCGAAAAAATGGGAATAAGTGTCCATGACCTGTCCGCATTATTAAACAACGGCTATGGCCAGAACTTCAATCAATTCATCAATGCCTACAGAATCACCTTGGCTAAGCAGCTCCTGCTTTCTGAAAAACATGCCCACCTGAGCATACTGGGAATTGCCTTTGAAGCAGGCTTTAATTCCAAGACCACCTTCAATACCACCTTCAAAAAAGCGACTGGTCTATCCCCTTCAGACTGGAAAAAAAGTGGTTCGGAAATATAGTTCGGAACGCCAGCACCCGCGCTCCATGGTAGTATTGTGAAAAAAAACATGAGAAAAATTTTGCTTTCTATCCTAAGTGGATTATTGGCCGTGGCAGTTTTTAGCCGGATTGCCATCAGGTATTTTGACTTTTTACCGATGCCCTGGATATGGGGATTGACAGCATTGCTTACTATTATAATAATCATTAAACCATCGAAACAATGGATCTGCTTTGCCATCTCATTTGACCTGATCGTTTTTGGCTGGCAAAAACTCTTTCACCAACAGGCCAATGTTCCCCAATCGGTACTCGACATGCCATTTAGTTCCCTGCCTGCCGATACTGTTAACTGGGCGTATTTCCAGTATTCTTACCCCTATATGGTGGCCATTGCGCTGACCCAGATTATCTGTTCCTTCCTGTTGTTATTCAGAAAGACCCGGCTATTGGGATTGATTATGCTACTACCTGTCTTATTGAATATCATGATGATAGATGTTTTTTACCAGATTGGCGTGGGAGCGTTGCTTCACGCAACTATTTTATTTGCCGGAGTCATCTATCTGTTAACGGGGTATTATAATCAGTTAAAGCAGGTATTTTTTCAAAAAAATGAATGCAATATTTATATTGTGCTTGCGGCGGCAGTACTTCCATTTTTGTTAGTCGCTACTGCTCCTTCTACAGACAAAAACCCATCCATTACAGGCAAGTATAAAGTGGAAAATCATGCGCTCACCATCGTGTATTTAGAACATTTTAATGATGTAACCCTGCAATGGGGCGATGTAAACCACCGATACACTGGTAAATATCAGTACCGGGGGGATACGCTCATTGCTGGGCCCTTACAAGGTATTATTAAAAAAAAGATGGATCATCTTACAATAACAGGCACACTGGAAAAGGATTCTGTGCATCTTGACATGATCCGGTTATGACCGTCTTTCCAAATCGGTTATCAGCAAAGGATTAGTCTTAGCTAATTCTGTCAGTACTTCCTCCACAGCTGTTCTTGTATTGGATTTTTGAATCCGCTCAAGCTCAGCTGTGGCAAGTCCTACTATTTGCAGGAAGGTGACCTCACCATTCGATGTATCTATACGATCTGCTGCCGGGTCTTTGATAAAAGCCAGACCAGTAATATCAGTATCCGTTTCAAGACGGATAGGCCCATTAGCTGGTATATACTGAAATTCCTCAAACCAATTACCGGAAGTAAATACATAGCGGGCCAGGTTGTTCATCATATTTATCACCCAGGTTGGCTTGTCCGGATCACCCGCAAATGGCGTTACACGCATAGTCAGTTCAAACCCCCATTTGCTGAATTCACCAGCTGCGGCTTTTTCGTTATAATACAATTCAGAAAAAACATAACTCACTATATGAAAATGTTCTTCCTGCTGATTGCTTTTGTAAATACTTGTGCCATCAAGTGGATCTTCCCCACCTGCTGCATAGTGTAACGGTGGGGCATAATGTGCTGGTTCCTGACCTGGGTAAATTTTATCAAACACATTGTCAATGGCCGTCCAACCAACAGTATCGTCCTCGGTAAACAAACTTTTATACGCTTCTGGTGTCATAAAAATAAAGAATGCCAATTTGCACAAAGGTAAACTCCTCATTAATGCGCAAGGTGTCAATTTCAGAAATGCGCCTGCTGCTTTGCTGTCTGACCATCGATCAGCAAGCACCTGATATGATCATTCTGGATGAACCGACGAACAACCTCGATATTCAGAATGTAGACATTCTCACAGCAGCCATCAATGCTTACGATGGTACATTGATCGTCATTTCGCATGATCAGTATTTCCTGGAAGAAGTACGTGCAGTCAGGGCAATCGAATTAAAATAAAAAACCGTCCCGGCATCATCACCGGGACGGTATTAACCTATGTTCACACAATTTTATTGTACAATAATCTTGTGTGACTGACCGCCAGCGGATATGATATAAATCCCCTTAGGCCATCCTGAAACGTCCAGTTGCAGTTGGTTTACATCCTGCTTCAGGAGTGTGGTATACATGGCTTGTCCGTTCATACTGTATACGCGCAGTACGGTAGGTGATTTAATACCTTGTACCTGTATGTTGAGGATGTTCGATGTTGGATTTGGAGAAATGTTTAGTGAGAAATCAACAACTGCTGTTGTGGTTTTCTTTGCAGATGCGGTAGTTGCGGCAGTCGCATCACCTCCATGAATCACAACTTCCCACAATGAAATGCCATAAACCGTAGCACGTTTCAATCCATATAAACGTACGTATCGGGCATTTACTGCCGGGAAACTAACGGTTTCCGTGCCCCCTGTACCATTCGTCACGACTTTTTGTACTGTCCAGTTAAGCGTATCTAAAGCCGTCTCAATACGATAGCTGGTCGCATACGCGGCTTCCCATTTGAGCACCACTTCTGACACAGAATGCACCGTATCAAGGTCTACCCTTACCCATTGGCTATCCTTGAATGCAGATGACCATCTGGTAGTCGAATCATTTCCATCAAATGCATAAATGGCAGGGAAATCAGCTGTCTCTATAGAAGAAGCAACTGCCTCTTTGCCTGCGGCTAAATCTTCAGCCTGTAAGACGAAGTTAACCCGGTTCAGGTTGAACTGATCACTATCCATATAGACTTTCAGCACCTTTTTACCCGTGGTCAGCACCGGCGTAGTCACATTCACTGTAGTCCATGTCTGCCAGCCACCAGTAGTAGGTACACTGATCGTACCAGTAAAGTTCTGCCCATCCAGTTCAGCATGGAAAGCCTTGCCGGTAGCAGTGGTGGCAACCCGCGCCTGGAAGGTATATACACCAGCCTGGGTAATATTAACCGTATATTCCAGGTATTCAGTCGTGTGCAATGCCCCCACGTCATAGCCGCCGTTAGCATCCGTACAGCTTTCAATATCTACACCTTCAGTAGTTCTGTACTGTCCCAGTGTATTGCCTGCATCATAGTCATGATACGCAACCCCTTCACCGCCATTATCAAAGTTTTCCGCTTCAATTTTTCCGGGAATGTTCCATGCGCTGCCACCATACGGGCTTTGCGCAGCACTACCATATACCTCCAGTTCATAGATAGAGTAGCCATAAGCGGTAGATCTGGCCGTACCGTAAATGCGTACATAGCGGCCGGTGCCACTGAGACCTGTTACATCATTGGTCAGCGTGGTATTGCCACTTACAGATTTAATCGTTGTCCAGGTATTCGCATCCGCAGATACCTGTATCTGATATGCAGTAGCAGATGCTGTTTCCCAGGTGATCTTTACTTCGTTGATGTCATAATTCGCACCAAGGTCTACATACACCCATTGCGGATCGCTATAGGCCGAGGACCAGCGGGTGGTGTAACTGCCATCAGTAGCATTACCAGCTACATAGGTCGTACTGGTTTCTACAGAAGAAGCTATGGCTGTTTTGCCTTTGGCCAGGTTCTGCGGCACAGGTGTACTACCAGAACATACGGTACCTAAGGTGCTGTAAATAGAATTGATATCACCATATTCGGTAGCAATATCCCAGATCATAATCCCACCATGAGACTTTGCTAAGGTCGCCTTTTGAATATGCTCTGCCGTATTATTGTCTGAACTATAAAAAGGTACGCCCAGCATGCGTTTGCTTTGCGGTACGCCCCTTGATGTCCAGTAAGACACAGAACTGCTGGCCAGACTGTAATTACCATAGCACATAATGTTCACGAGATCCAGCATGGAGACGTCATCATAGTGATCACCATTGTTGGCTGCACTCTCGGAAACCGCGGCGGTAAACAGTTTGCCCATGCCGTGGATCTTAGTACCCAGGGCCGTCGCCAGTGCATTCCACTTAGCCTTGGTAGTAGGGTATTCCCAATCCAGGTCAATGCCGTCCAGGTTGTACTGGGTGATCAGGTTTCCGCAGGCCGTGGCGAGGTTATTGATATAAGTGCTATTACCGGAGATGGTTTCGAATGGCGTGTTGCTGGGTGAAGAATCCAGCCAGCCTCCGATAGACAACAACACTTTTACATTGGCAGCATGTGCACGTGTCACAAGGTCGGTCAATGAAGAGCTATTGTCTACAGCACCAATTTTACCATCGGTGCCCGGAATGGCAAAAGCATACATAATATGCGTGTATTTGGTATAGTCGATCTTCGAAGGGCTGTTGATGTAGTAACTACCTCCGGCTACCCACGAAGGGTAATACCCTACGATGTTGTAACATGATACCTGTGAGAAGCATTTCACAGAGAGCATGACGAGGAA
>Ga0316604_10000637_pt1 | contig 39430 bp, 25 predicted proteins | sample OWC_soil_day20_C_FD_207650 | JGI IMG/M metagenome (GOLD analysis project Ga0316604, IMG submission 207650) | Wetland soil microbial communities from Old Woman Creek delta, Ohio, United States - OWC_soil_day20_CT | ecosystem: Environmental > Terrestrial > Soil > Wetlands | place: USA: Ohio... | reverse complement strand
AATGGCGCGGTATTGCTGATATACTTGCAGTAGGCTCTTACCTCAGTGGTGTAATTCCGCTGTTTAGTATTGCATTATTGGAACTTGGCGTAATCGGCAAGGGGAAATCGGATGATGAAAAGATGAAGCTTCATTTCATTCTATTGACCATATTTCTCGTTGTTGCTCACGTAGCTATGATTTTCGGGATGGTGGATCCGACGATTATGGGATGGGATCCTAATGCTGTTGGTGGGAATACGCCACCTATGCAACATAAGCATCCATAAAAATTTGGAATATGATAGCAAAGCAGCTTTTCCTGCAGGAAAGGCTGCTTTGCTGTTTGCCTACTTAGTGGCCCTTTCCACTTTAGTGGCTGGAAGGACGGCTAGCATTACCTCAGTCATATCCGCCAGTAACTGCCGATATTGCAGAAAGACAAGCAAATGCGGTACAATAGCATCGATATGAGCAAATAATGTTTTTTACAATAAGTGTGTTGTATCTTATAGGATGTGGTTGGTTTTATACTGGTTGCCATGGGTGTGGAGGTGTGATAAATGAAAGTGTTAGTAGTGGATGATGATGAGAAAATTGTAAAAGTGCTGGTAACCTATCTGACAAAAGAGGGATATATGACGGAAACGGCTATGGATGGCAGGAATGCAGTGGAGAAAGTACGGCAATGGGAGCCTGATGTGGTATTGCTGGATGTGATGCTGCCAGAACTAGATGGCTGGGAAGTATGCAAGGAAATTAGGCGAGATAGCGATGTGCCGATTATTATGCTCACTGCACGGGATGCTGAGACTGATCGGGTCATTGGGCTGGAAATCGGAGCTGATGACTATGTAGCAAAGCCTTTTAGTCCTCGGGAACTGATTGCACGGATACGAGCTATCCTTAGGCGGGTTAAGCCTGAGGGACGGCGAGACAAAGCTTTAAATGTACTGTCTGTTGGAGAGATAGCATTACATCAGCATAACCACACCTTAACAGTGCAAGGTAACCCTGTCGAGTTGACACCTACCGAGCATAAACTGCTGGAACTGTTTTTGACCCATCCCGGTCAGGTCTTATCTCGGCTGCAGTTAATTGAGAAAGTACAAGGCTATGCTTTTGAAGGCTATGAACGTACGGTTGATTCTCACATTAAAAACCTCCGAAAAAAGCTTGGCGATTCCTATGGTGAACCTCGTTATATCAAAACTGTTTATGGTGTTGGTTATAAGCTGACGGGTGATTCTCGTGGGTAGTCTTCTGATTCGGGTAATGGTCACTTTCTTTGTAACAACGGTTGCTGTTATTGTAGGACTTATCCTGGTCGTCAACTATCAGGTATCCGAAAACTTTAATTCGTATTTATATATGAGCGGCATGCATGGCATGATGATGAATCATGGCAAAATGGCTTCTATGATGGGATCGCCAGAAAAGCAGTTTATGATATCGTTAAAGCAGTCTTTACTATTGGCTGCAGGGGGTATGCTGCTAATTGGCGCTGGCGTTAGCTATTATTTGGCCCGCAATATTGCGACTCCGGTGATTGACTTGAACCGGGCAGTAAATGCAGTGGCAGCAGGAAACTTGGATGCAACCGTTAGTGTGGAAAGGCAAGACGAAGTGGGGCAATTGGCCATGGCGTTTAACGCCATGACTGTCAAATTAAAATCCAATACTGTCTTGCGCCAACGCTTTTTGGCTGGGATAGCTCATGAACTTAGAACACCGCTGACGATACTGAAGGCTAATCTGGAAGGCATCGCAGATGGTGTCATTACTCCGAACGTAGAGCAAATGAGTTCGCTGACTGAGGAAGTTGATCGGCTAACCAAGCTGGTCGGAGAACTCAGAGATCTTTCTTTATTAGAGGCAGGGCAACTACAGGTAGAATTCGCTCTATTAGACATAGCTCAACTATTGCGTGAGATTGTAGGGAAAAGTAAGCCTCTTGCTAGTGAAAAATGCATCAGCCTGCGTATAAAGACAGATGATCGATTGCCATTGATTTGGGCGGATGGGGATATGGTTAACCAAATGGTGTACAATCTTGTCTTAAATGCTATCAAATATACTCCTGACGGTGGACAGATTACCATAGGGGCAACTGCTGAAAATGATATGATTAAAATTGCGGTTACCGATACCGGAATTGGAATTGCAGTGGAAGATCTTGAACATGTTTTTGATTATTTTTACCGTGTTGACCCGGCTAGGACCAAAGCAAGCGGCGGTACTGGTTTAGGCCTAGCCCTTGTCAAACAAATGGCTTTGGCCCATGGCGGTAAGGTCAAGGCTGAAAGTACGTTAGGCCAAGGCAGTACCTTCAGCGTCCTGCTGCCGATTGATCTACATTAAAAACCCACAGTTTCTCCATAAAATCTCCACAATGATGGGATATAATGAAGATAAATAAAAAGCAGGAGGGAAACCCTATGAAAAAGAAAATTATTATTTTTACGATGTTAGCAGCCTTGATGGCTGTGCCCGTATTTGCCGCAACTACTGATCAGACTCAGACACAAAATGATTGGTTTAATCAAATGTCTCAAAATCATCAGCAAATGATGCAGCAAGCAGTGGACAATGGCACTATCACTACCGAGCAAGCGACTCAGATGAATGAACATATGCAGCAAATGGCTCCTGTCATGCAAAAAATGATGCAAAATGGCGGCATGATGAATGGTATGATGCAAAACGGCGGTACGATGGGAATTTGCAATAACAATAACACCAAGTAATGTGGAAAAAAGGCTAGGAGAAATCCTGGTCTTTTAGTTTGACGACAGCTTTTCCACTAGTTGGTGAGAGATGCTGTTTTTAGCATATGTAGACGATTAAAGAAAACTTCATTAGTTATTCAAACTTCTTCATAAGTTCTTCACATATATTTAGTAGAATAAAAATTAGAAACAGGGTAATAACGATGGCTTGATTCAGGTGGAGTTTAGCTCAATCTAAATCTTAGCGGTACTTATCAGAGCTCCGACCTTTAGAAGATGGAGTTTTAGAGCGATTTGGTCATGGGATAAGGGCATAGCGGTATAAGAGTACATAAAGAATAACAAGAATAAGGAATGGGGGAGAGTATTGAGTATGAATAAAAAAGTAACGCGAATGATCTTTGCTGCTTTGGCAGCGGTATTTATATCAGGTACGGTTTTGCTGCCGACTGCGACCAAAGCATTTGCCGCGGAACCAACAAGCCAAGAACAGCCAGCACCGCCGGAGGATGCTCCGAAAGACAACAGTAATGAGCATTCAGGTCACCATATGTAATAGCAAAGCAGCCCTTTATTAAAAGGGCTGCTTTTTTATCAATGACTAAGAAAAGAGTACTGTGTCGTCATGAAATACAAATAACATGAGTTCTTCAAACTTTCTTCATAAAATCTTCACATTAGTTGGATATGATAGACATCAATATAAAGATGCAATCGAGGTGAAACACAATGTGGGGCTTACTTATAATCCAATTGGCAGTGATGGGGTATTTATGGTGCTATCTTACAAATCGAGCTGAGGGGCTAGTTGCTAAAGAAGAATAAGGATAAATCCAAATATCTAAGGTCAGTTTGTTATGATTGTCTTCAATAAGGGGACGAAGGGGGATATATGAACGTAGGAAAATGGTTTCGATGCAAAGTATTATCATTGACTGCTATGCTCGTATTGGGAATTATAATACCAGTTATGGCGGAACAAGCCCAGGAGATTCTGTCTTTAAAAGAGATAGTGGATACTGCCGTCAAGAATAATCCAGCCGTCATTGAGAGTCAAAAGCGCTGGGAAGAAAAAGAGGCTCGCATTCCCCTGGCAAAAGCCTGGGCGAATCCTCAGTTTGGGATTATGAAAGATGATATACCCAAGAGTACCTTAAATCCTTTTGATGCAATGATGACAGAATACACTTTTACCCAGGACATTATGAATCCGTCTAAATTGAAAGCCATGGGTAAAATGGCTGGCAGTGATGCTGCAATGACTAAAGCGAATTACCAAGATAAGCAGATGGAAGCCTATGCTGCGGCGAAAACTGCCTATTATGATCTGCTATATGCTGATAAAGCGCTGGAAATCGGCAAGGATAATCAGCAACTCATGGGCCAGCTGGTGCAGATTGCTCAGGTTAACTATTCCACTGGAATGGTACCTCTGCAAGATACCTTGCGAGCGCAGACTGAATTTTCTAAAATGACTACTGATCTTTTGAGCATGGCATCCATGGCGGCAGTAGCAAAAGCGAAAGTCAATACTGTTATTGGCCGTAAAGCCGATACCCCCTTCACAGTGAAAGAAGAGTTCAGTGCCACACCTCCTGACTTTGACTTGACCAGTTTACAGACAGAAGCCCAAGCTGGAAAGCCAGCTGTTGTTGGTATGGAACGGCAAGTGGAGATGGCGAAGAACGGTGTGGAATTGGCGAAGAAACAGCAGTTACCAGATTATCAATTCAGTATTGGCTATAAAGATAGAAAACAAACGATGATGGATACGACACCTGATACCTGGAAAATGGAAGTTATGGTCATGCTGCCTATTTGGCAGGGGAAAAATAAAGCAGAAATTAAATCCGCTGCAGCTAGTTTGGAGGCAGCTCAGGCTTCATTGACCAATATGCAAAATATGACCGACCTGGATTTGCAGATGGCATTGACCGAAGCACAGTCTGCCTGGCGCCAGATTGATCTGTATAAGAATACCGTGATTCCCCAAGCGGAGCAAACCTATCAAGCCGGAGTTGTGAGCTATACCAATGGCAAAGTGGATTTCATGGCTGTCCTGGATAGTCTAAATGCTCTCCGTAATGTGCGATTGGATTATTATAAAGCCCGTGTGAATTATGAGAAAGCAGTGGCGGATCTGGAAAAAGCGGTAGGAAAACCTTTATTTACGAGTGGAACCCAGCCATAATGTGCAAGCAAAAGGAGAGGACAGCATGATTGAAAAACTACAGGCTAAGAAGATGATGATCATAGGTGTGACAGCGGGTGTTCTAGTATTTGGCGGTGGCGGCTACTATTATGCTGCGCAGCACGCAAAGCCGACTGTGGATCATACCGGTCATCAAACAACGACTCCGGTTATGGCTATGGGTGATACCGTTACTCTGGATGCCAAGGCTAGGCAATTGTCCGGAGTGCAAACGGCGCAAGCAGTCGTGAAAAATATTATGAAGGAACTTAAGACCACGGGTAAACTTGCCATGAATGAAAGTGGACGTACGTATCTTACTTCCCGGGTGGAAGGGCGGGTTGATGAACTATATGTGACTGCTGACGGCGAATATATTGCCCCGGGGCAGGCCATCGCCGCTGTATACAGCCCAACCTATATTGCGACCCAGGAAGAATATTTATTAACACTGGAAAATGTGCAGAAGCTGCAAAACGCTGGCAAAGATGTAGTTCAGATCAATAATCGCCTGCGGGAGGCGGCAAAGCGCAAATTGCAGTTGTTAAATGTGCCAGACAGTGAGATTGCTCATCTGGAACATACCCGAACACCTAAGGATCATATGATCATCTATGCCCAGTTTGGCGGTACGGTTTTGGAAAAACAACTGCTGCCAGGAGCATTCATTATGCCAGGGGATAAACTGTACAGTCTATCGGATTTATCGACTCTTTGGCTGTATATCGATATTTATGAAAAGGATATAGCAGGCATTAAACTAGGTCAAAGAGTTGCGGTGACCAGCGGTGCCTATCCGGGAGAAGCTTTTAGCGGACAAGTGACTTTTATTAACCCGGTGCTGGATGATGCCACCAGAACAGTGAAAGTTCGGGTGGAGATGAATAATCCTGGGGGCAGGCTGAAGCCTAACATGTTTGTTAGTGCCAATGTTCAACTGCCTTTAGGGGACAGCGTGGTGATACCGGAATCCAGCATCTTAGATTCCGGCAGCCGTAAGATTGTTTTTGTCGCTCAAAGTGAAGATACATTTGTTAAACGGGATGTAGTCACGGGGCAATATGCTGATGGCTATGTTCAAATTTTCTCTGGACTGCAGGCAGGTGAAACAGTAGTGACAGCCGCCACCTTCCTCATTGATTCCCAAACGAAATTAGGCAGCTTTGGCTCTCATGCCGGTCATGGTGGCGGGGCCGCTAAAGAGACGAGTGCACCAGCACCCGTAAACGGTACAAATAGCGGCGCGGCTGCTCCGGCACCTGCTTTGGGGAGTGAACACAGCGGCCATGGTGGTCAGTAAGGAGGGGTAACATGCTGAATCAATTAATCGAATTTTCCTTGAAAAACCGCGTGATTATTCTGGTATTATCTGCACTAGTCATCGTCTGGGGAATCTTCGTTGTACGGGATACCCCAATCGATGCTTTTCCTGATCTTAGTGAAAACCAGGTGCTTGTCTCGGCGGACTGGATGGGGCGTGGACCTCAGGAAATCCAGGATCAGGTCACGTATCCATTGGAGACTGCCTTGCGTGGGCTGCCTAAGGTGAAGGAAGTACGCTCAGCTTCCTCATTCGGGATGTCACTCATAACCGTCATCTTTGAAGACGGTGTAGAGCCTTACTTTGCCCGCCAAGTGGTAAACGAAAAAGTGCAGCAAGCCATTCCTCAATTGCCCCAGGGTGTGCAGCCTGCCTTGGGACCAGTCAGCACACCCATGGGCCAGGTCTTTATGTATACCATAGAAAGTGACCGTCATAATCTGGCTGATCTGCGTACTGTTGAGGATTTTACCATCAAGCAGCAGCTCAGTGCGGTGCCTGGAGTTGCAGAAGTCGCCAGCATTGGCGGCTATGTGATGCAATATCAGATCAATCTTGATCCTCATCTTTTGCAAAACTATCGAATTACTTTCAATCAGGTATTTGGGGCACTTGGTGCCAACAATGCCAATATTGGTGCGAAAGTTGTCGAGCAAAACGGTCAGGAATTTATTATCCGTGGATTAGGATTAATCCAGTCTCCTGATGATATTAAAAATATTGTGATCTCTCAAAATAACAATGTACCTATTTACATCAAGGATGTAGCCAGCGTAACTGCTGGGCCGGATTTTCGCCGGGGCGTGTTAACCAAATCTGGTTATGAAGCGGCTGGGGGGATCGTCATTCAGCGTATGGGTGAAAACACTCTGGGCGTGATTGATCAAGTGAAAGCCAAGATCGCTGAAATCCAGCCGTCATTACCGGAAGGCATGCGGATTGTACCTTTTTATGACCAGACGGATCTGGTAAAAAAAGCAGTCAATACGCTGACCCGAGCATTAATTGAAGAATTTATTTTAGTCTCAATCATTGTCATTCTCTTTTTAGGGAATGTTCGCTCCAGCCTGATTGTGACCAGTGCCATTCCCATTGGTATTCTGATTGCGCTGATTGCCATGAAAGAAATTCATCTGTCGGCTAACTTAATGTCCCTTGGCGGCATTGCCATCGGAATTGGTGTCATGACGGATGCAGCGATTGTTATGGTGGAAAATATTTATCGCCATTTGGCGGAGGATGGCGGTCGACGCAGTATTATTGATGTGACGCTGGAAGCGGCCAAAGAAGTAGCAGCACCCATCTTTTTTTCCATTACGATTATCATTGTTACCTTCCTGCCCGTATTTACGATGACTGGGACGGAGGGCAAGATGTATACCCCGATGGCCTGGGCAAAATCCTTTGCTATGAGCGGATCACTGCTGCTGGCTTTCACCTTGGTACCGGTGTTGTGCACCTTGCTGCTCAAAGGAAAAATTCAGGAAAAGGATACCTGGGTTGTTGCCAAACTACATCGGTGGTATGTACCGACTTTGAAATCAGTATTAAAACACAGTAAAATCACGATTAGTATCGCAGTCGTCGTAATGATTGCCGGATTTTCCCTGCTACCTTTCATTGGCACTACCTTTATGCCGGAATTGGATGAAGGAACGTTTCTGGTCATGCCGACCATGCTGCCTAGTGTGTCGTTAACCGAGGCATTGGAAGCGGCTAAAACCATGGATAAAGTCATCATGGAAATTCCGGAAGTCGACATGTCGGTGGGGAAGGTAGGCCGAGCTGAGTCGGCTATGGATCCGGCGCCTATTAGTATGATTGAAACCATTGTCACGCTAAAACCGAAGGAGCAGTGGCGGGATGGCATGACAAAACAAAAAATTGAACAAGAAATGATGGTTAAGCTTGCCAATATGCCTGGGCTTAATTTTGCCTTTACCCAGCCCATTGCCGGACGGTTATCCATGCTGACGACGGGAGTTCGTACGGAACTAGGTATTAAACTTTATGGAGAAGACCTGCAGGTGCTGCAGCAAAAGGCCTTTGAGATTGAAAAGGCATTGGCTGCTGTTCCAGGAGTCAGTGATCTGCTGGCGGAACGAGTTTTTGGTGCTTCCTATCTAGAGATTCAGGTTAATCGGGAAAAAGCAGCTCGGTATGGTCTTAACATTGCCGATGTAGAAGATGCCGTTGAATTAGCGGTAGGCGGTAAAAATGCCACCACTACCATTGAAGGACGCAAACGCTTTAATGTCCTAGTGCGTTACAATCGGGAAAACCGAGAAACCATTGACGCTATGGAAAACATCCTCATTCCGGTAACAGGTGGCGGCGCCGCGGCGAAAAGTAGCGGTGGCGGAATGGGCGCAGGTATGGGTGGCGGCGCAATTGCTGCAGCGGCACCGGCTAGTGGTGCTTATGTACAGCTGGGTGAAGTAGCTCAGTTCCAGGTTGTGGACGGTCCATCGATGATCAGCAGTGAAAACGGGGTCTATCGAATGATTGTTCAGATGAATACCCGGGGACGGGATGTCGTAAGTTTTGTGAATGAGGCCAACCAAGTCATTAAGGAAAAAGTAGACTTGCCTGCCGGTTATTCCTTAAAGTGGACTGGTCAGTATGAAAATCAGCAGCGGGCGAAAGATCGACTCTCTTTAGTGGTACCAGCGGTCATCGTACTCACATTCTTCTTGCTCTATATGACATTTAAGTCCGCCAGCGATGCTTTCCTCATTTTGATGAACATTCCCTTCTCTTTAGTGGGTGGTATTGTAGCTATGTATGTTACTGGCACCTACATGACGGTAGCTGCAGCTGTCGGTTTTATCGCTCTCTTTGGAATCGCTGTGCAAAATGGGGTCATCATGGTTACCTATATTAAACATCTGCGGGATCACCGAACCTTGGAAGAAGCTATCACCGAGGGTGCATTTACCCGCTTGCGTCCGGTTATGATTACCGCATTGGTTGCGAGTTTAGGGTTATTTCCATTACTCTTTGCCACAGGGACTGGTGCCGAGGTACAGCGACCAATGGCTACAGTTGTTGTGGGAGGATTGGTTACTTCCACCATTTTGACATTGATCGTGCTGCCTTGCATCTATCTGGTGTGGAACCAGTGGCAAGAGCGCAGGAATCCAGCTATATCTAGCAAAGCCCATACTACTGAGTAAAGGCCATTAATGACAAGAAGCTGTGGTGGTAAAATGATCTCACTACAGCAAAATATAAAGCAATGACAATCATTGGAGGTTTTAGATTATGAAAAAAAGTAAAGTACTCTTTGGCATGCTAGCCATTATTGCAGTTGTTTTTCTAGTGGCGGGGTGTGGATCGAGTGAAAAAACAACTGTTCAGCCGACAACTGCCAGTCAAGAGCAAGCAACTGGTCATGAAGCGCACAGCGCAGCGATGCCAAAGGAAGACCCTATGCCGATGATGAAGGATTTGGATAAATCCTTACAAGATGTGGTCAAACAAGCCAAAGCTGGACAGACGATGGATGCGCAAAAGAGTGCAGCACAACTCGTCAGTACTGTGGAAAAAATTGTACCCCATATGATGGATGTCAATTTAAAAGACAGTTTGCGCAAAGCGGCAGGTGAGATTAAAAATACTGTTAACTCCGGAAAAATGGACCCAAGTTCTATGGAAAGTAAAGTGAAGACAATGCAAGATGTTATGAAGACAACTATGTCCCACTTGCAAACCATGCAACACTAAAAAAGGTTGGCTGGAGAGGAGAAGCAGATCATGAAAAGATGGATAGTTATACTATTTGCCGGGATTCTTTTTAACGGCACAGGAGTGGTTCAGGCTTCTCCAACCTCTAGTTATAATCAGTTCATGCAGTCGTTAGATTCTATAGTAGGCACGACCATGCCGGTATTGGATGAGCAGCAGATAGCAGCTCGCTCACCTGCTCTGTCTATAGGTCAGTCTGGTCAATCAGCACAACTATTGGCTGTTGCCAGCGGTATGCTTGGTCAGCCAGTAGTGTGGGGAGGAGCCTCACCTGCCCAGGGGTTTGACTGCTCTGGATTAGTGCAATATGTGTATCGGCAAGCGGGGATCAATTTACCTCGTACCGCTGATCTACAGTTTCTAGTTGGCAGAACCGTATCGCCAGCTTCCTTACTGCCAGGAGATTTAGTGTATTTTACTACCTATGAACCAGGCGCATCTCATGTGGGGATTTACATCGGAAGGGATAAATTTATTCATACCTCTTTTTCAAAAGGTGTAGTCGCCATTGGTGACATGAATGATCCATATTTTGTGCAGCGCTATTATGGTGCAAAACGTGTGCTATAAGAATTTGTGTTATTTCTAAAAAACCATAGGATCTTCATAAGAAATCCACAATCTTTGTTTATAATAAGGATGTAGGATATAAATAAAAGTAGTCTCTCGGAAAGTTTCATTTAGGACGACGGCAAAGGATATACTTGTTATCCGAGAGTACACTAAATCAATAGGAGGTTGACAATGAAAAAGAAAATGTTAATCATAACAGCATTAGCAGCATTGATTGCGGTGCCAGTTTTCGCAGCTGCCAATGATCAGGCTAAGGAGCAGTGTGGGCCGGTAAATGGCAACCATCAGCAAATGATACAGCAAGCTGTGAAGGATGGTACTATTTCTAGCAATGAGGCTGCTACCTTAAATGAAAGCATGGAAAAGGTGGCTCCTATTATGGAGAAGATCAGGAAAAATCATGGAATGATGCAAAGCACTAGCAATGACGCAGTAGAAAGCTGTAAATAGAGGAATAGAAAAATCCCTGCCACATTCATTTTAGAATTTGGCAGGGATTTTTCTATTCCTATAACAAATAAGTCCCTTATATCTGTTATAGTTCAAAATTACCGCTAGACTCAGGTTGGAAAAGAATTTTATCCACTTTCAGCCTTAAGGTGCCGTTGGGAATTTTCCAATCCAGTGTATCCCCGACTCGATATCCTAAGATCGCTGTTCCGATAGGTGCCAGTACTGAAATTTTATCTTCGGCTATATTGGCTTCATCCGGGTACACCAAGGTATAGATCAATTCTTCATCATTATCCAAATCTTTTAATACTACCTGAGAGTGCATTGTGATGACATCAGCCGGAATCTCTTCCGGCTGTGTGACAACCGCTCGTTCCAGTTCATAGGTTAGATCGTCCAGGTAATCTTTATTACCTGGCTGAAATTCCTCTTCTAATACAATTAGCCTTTGTAATTTCTTCTTGTCCAAATTAGTAATAAAAATTTCTTTTGAAATGGTTAACAGCTCCTTTAGAATAAAATTTGCAGAATTAATTGATAACTTTGCATAAAGAAAGACTTGATTCAGAGGGAGTGTTAACTCCACCGCCAGTCTTAGTCACACTTATGCAGGGATTTGGCCGCTCTTAACTCACACTTGTACAAGGTGGGAGTCTTAGAGCGGTTTAGTCATCGCATAAACATACAGCGACTATCGTTAATGTGATAGCCGCTAATCAGATGAATTTATAAAGTGGTTAAGAACCTATACTTCATTGTGACATATTTGGTGCAATAAGTAAAGTGGCGGTTGATAGAATGAGTACCTAAATTAAAGTGCGAGAAGCAAAGAGAAATCAGTATGAATTTTATAGGATTGAATCTATAATAAATGTAATATAAATAGATACGATGGATGGTAAGAGGGGGGAAAGACATGGAATTGAAGAAAGGGGATGTGCCTTTAGTAAGTCCAGAGATCGAAAAGATGGATATTGTGAATCGGGCAGAATCTTGTGCGATTACATTACAAAAATTGGTACATCATTTAGAAGCCATGCGCATTGTTGAGTATTTAGAAATGTTAGAAAAACCCAAGAAAATCATTATAAATAATTTTCTTGCAGGGATTGCACGAGGGTTGGGGATGGCTGTAGGAGCCAGCGTAATTTTTGCTATCACAATTGAAATGCTGCGAAGGTTTGTATTGTTTAATATGTTTGGACTGGGAAGCTTCATGGCAGAGTTTATGAAAATAATTGATGCGCAAAAGTGAAATCGTTGCAAGATCTTGGCTTTGATGGGTAGGAAAAGGTTATGATAAGATGGAGTTTCCTTTCAGCCAAGTAACGAATTGCTGACCCTTTGCAGTCAGGCAGCTGCCCCGTCTGCCAACTTGTGAATCAACTAGATCCATCTCACCGAATATCGATAAGAGTCGTCTAATTTCACTTTCTGTAATATTCATTACAGAATCAGCACATTTTGCTTCAATCCATTTTCTCCCTGCCCCTGAAGGGCAGCCAGAGAGGATGGAAAGTACCAGATAGACTTTTTCTTTATCACAATGGGTAGAAAGATAGGCAATTTCCGGACCAAAATCGGTAAGGGTACTTAAAATATAAGCAGGTAGATTACTGATATCCACCATTTGTGTTGCCATACAGGAAATATAGGCGGCTGTATTAATCAATTCTCTGACATTGCCTAACCACTTGTATTTTAATAGACTTATTTCTGCTTCTTGTGTAAGAGTGATCTTTTGATTGTGATATTTCTTCATAAAAAAATGCAGTAACGGAATAATATCTTCTGGTCGCTCCCGTAAAGGGGGAATCATGATCGGAAGGACGTTCAGGCGGTAAAATAAGTCCTGGCGAAAGAGTCCTTTTTGTATTTCTGCCTGCAAGTCTTTATTGGTTGCTGCAATCACTCGCAGATCTACATCAATGACTTTGGGAGAGCCAACACGCATAATTTGCCGCTCCTGAAGTACTCTGAGTAAGCGTACCTGAACGGATAGGGGCATGTCTCCAACCTCGTCTAAGAAAATAGTGCCGTTATTGGCTTGTTCAAACAAACCAGGTTTTCCTTCTTTAATGGCACCTGTGAAGGAACCAGCTTCGTAGCCGAAAAGTTCACTTTCTAATAAATTCTCAGGAAAAGAAGCGCAGTTAATGGCAATGAAAGGATACATGGAGCGAGGAGAAGCTGCATGAATGGAATGTGCGATCAATTCTTTGCCTGTCCCGCTTTCTCCTGTAATCAGTACAGTGTGATTTGTAGGAGAGAGCTGCTTAGCAAAATTGATGCAGTCTTTCATCTTAGAAGATTTTGTTTGGATATTTGCAAAGGTATAACGGGTCACCAGACCATTGTCCCGTAACTTCTTTGATAAGCTCTTTTCTAAGTGGCGTATATAGGTTACTTCCTGAAAATTGTAATAAGTCCCAGCGGGTTCACCGAAATATTCAATCTTGCTGCTGCTGACTAATAAGGAGCGGTCTTTAAATTGGATTAGTTCATCAATTGTGCTCAAGTCTGAACGCTGGAGACATCCATTAGGGATGACATCGGAAATCGATTTTCCAATGATATTTTCTGTAATATCAAATAGTTGGCTGAATTTTTTATTGTGCAGCAAAATGAAATGATCTTTGTCCGTAAGTAATATAGCGTCATGAGAAAGATTAACAACCTTATCAAGCTGCATGTTTTTCATAAAGAGTTCTTTATAGCGGTTCTTAATCCCTGTATCCATCGTGACGATAGTATCCGAGTATTTGATAAGGCGCTTGCTTGTTTCTGGCGTATCCAAATTGAAAAAATTCAATAGCGATAGAAAGGTAGAAATATCGATGTAGCGATGGCCTACATCGATTATCTTTTTTATGTAGGGTGGAACTGCATTGGCTTCCCCTAAAGTGATTGCAATGTTGATCCCGTGATACTCTTTCGTGGGATCCCAGGCAATTAGGTTTAGATGTGTAATGCCGAGTTGATATAAAAAAGTAATTGCCTCCGTAGTGGTTTCTGGTAAATCATTCACGACTAATACACTTGTGCCTTTTGGAATTGCAGTTATTTTATAGATTTCCCGATTGGGAAGAGTACGGCGGAGGAGAATGATACGACTGGTGTCAGAAATGTAATGCTGAGCCTCTATGGCATGACTCTGTGCAGTGACAACCACAACATCATCAGTGATGATGTCGTGACGTTTTAGATCAGATAAATAATAGCTGCGGATGGTTATATGATCTGAAAAGACTTTTTCTAGGTTATTTTGAATAAATTCGCTAAGATTGGATGGAGACAAAGTAAGAATGCCAATGGTTTTCATTTCATTAATCCTCTTTCTGCTTATCGACTACTTTGGTGTAAGCTTTTCTGTATACAGAAAAGCTTTAGAGTAAATAAGAATGACCCTGATTCTATCAATTTTTATTTTACCATGATTGTAAGTTTTTGTAATTAAAATTACATAAAGACGGTAGCAGTATAGGCAATGAATTGTAATTGGATAATAAACAGGTGATTGTCACGACCTATTGATCCTATTGTTTGGTTTATATGTTATTGTGGTATTATGATCAAACGGCAAGCCGTTTGTATTTTTTTGTTGTGAATTCCAATATATTCCTTAATGTGGCTTGTTTTGAAATTTATCTTTAAGAGAAATGGCACAATTTTTGCATATAGAAATAAGAGAACGTTACAATGATTTACGGAAAAGACTGCAATTTGATATACATATCAGTTAGCTGCATGGTTGCTGGAAGAATCACGGTTGAATGGTCATAGGCCCAAATTAACATAAGGAATGTATGAAGGAGAAAAGGGTATGAAAAAACACCCCGCTGCTGCAGAGTATGTTACGTATCCGTTGATTCCATTAGTATTGACTGCGGAAAGTGAAGCAGAATTTAAACGAAAACAGAAGGCACTGGAAAAATGGCTGGCCGGTAATGGCAGCATAAGGGATCGGTTTATGCAGTTAACTGATTATAACCCTGCCCATCGTTACCGGGGGATTGTAGTTTACAATGAAATCACAAAACAGGCCAGTTTAGCTTTTAAAAACAATATAGTACCGGAGATAAGCACAGCCATGGAACGGCCTGTCGTATTTATGTTTACGGGTATAGGAAATCAGTATTCGAATATGGCCAGAGGGTTATATGACAACTCACCCCTCTTTAGAGAGTGCTTTGATTATTGCTGTAATTTCTTAGAACCTTTATTAAAACGCAATATAAAAGAAATTATTTTTCCCCCTGCAAGTAGAGTTCATGAAAGTTTGTCAGGGGAAAGCGCCTCCCGGCAAAGGTTTGATCTAAAAAGAATATTGGACCCCTCCAGATTGAAACCGGCAGAGCCCCATTTGCTGGATAAGACGGAATACCTGCATCCGCTGTTATTTATCGTTGAATATTCACTGGCGCGGCTGCTGCTCCAGTGGGGAATTGTACCTGACGCGTTAATCGGCCATAGTGTGGGAGAATACGTTGCAGCGACTATTTCGGGTGTTTTGTCCATTGACGATGCCCTGACTTTAATTACAAAAAGGGCCCAGCTGCTTGAGAAACTGCCGCCGGGAGCGATGATGACGGTGCTGGCTGGCAAAGAGGAACTAGAGCCCATGGTAAAAGCAAACGGCAAGCTGTTTCTGGCCGCTGAAAACAGCCCCATTTCGTGTACAGTTTCAGGGGAGGAAGAAGATATTAGCAAGCTTGAAGCTGAATTAGCAGAATGTGATGTGGTGTTTTTACGATTATCGACGGATAAGGCTTTTCATTCTCCTTTAATGGAGCCTGTTGAAAGGGAGTTTAAACAACTATTTGATAAGGTGAAAGTAAAGGAATTCAACATTCCTTTGGTATCCAATCTTACCGGTAATTGGGCGACGAATGAGCAAATAGGTGAAAGGAATAATTGGTTTTTACATACTTGTAAAACCGTGCAATTTTCAGAAGGCATTAAAAAACTATTGGACCTGAAGAATTGTGTGCTTATTGAAATTGGTCCCGGGCAAACCTTAACAGGATTCGTCTACCAGCATAAATTTAAAGTTAAGAACCCTAACGCACTGATTCTTTCCATGCTGCGGAATGCGAATGATAATAGTACGGATCATGATTTTTTATTCAATGAGCTTTGTAAACTTTGGGTACATGGAATTGATATTAACTGGAAGGAAGTACTGTCATTTCCTGCAGAGACGGCAGGGTAAGTGACATTGTAAGTTATCCCTTCAATTCCACGATAAGGAGAGGTCAATGGATAAAACAAAAAAGGACGGGACAAACAAGAAGGTTGCTGTTATTGGGATTGGGTGCCGTTTTCCGGAGGCAAATAACTGGCATGAATATTGGGAGCTGCTGGCGGCGGGAAAATGTGCAATCCGGGAGTTGCCGGCGGCAAGACGTAATTTAGCAATCAATCAAATGCAGAGTAACTCTTTTGAAAAAACCATTAGGGGCGGGTATTTGGATCATATTGATTTGTTTGACCCGCTTTTTTTTGGTATTACTCCCCGGGAAGCAGCCCGTATGGAACCGCAGCACAGGATTTTACTGGAGGTTGTCTGGGAAGCATTTGAAGATGCAGGGATTGTGGTGCAAAATCTTGCTGGAAGCGATACGGGTGTTTTTATAGGAACCGGTTTTTCCGGATCTTATTACTTTCAGCACCAGGTAAATCATAATACCGCCGATATTTATTCCCTGTCAGGCGCCCAGTCCTTTGCAGCGGCAAATCGGATTTCCTATTTGTTTGATTTGCAGGGACCAAGCTTTGCAGTGGATTCGGCATGCTCTACTTCACTGATTGCAGTTGACGAGGCCTGTGCAAGAATCCAGAATGGCGAATGTACAATTGCAGTAGCCGGCGGGGCTAATATCCTCCCTTTTACACATTTTACGACTATTTTTGATAAGGCACGGCTGCTTGCTCCGGATGGCCTGTGTAAGGCATTTGATGAAAAGGCTGATGGTTATGTGAGAGGAGAAGGCGTTGGTGTTGTTATCCTGAAATCCCTGGCAAAAGCGCTGGAAGACAAGGATTCTATTTATGCTGTTATTTCCGGCCGGGCGCTAAATCATGGCGGGAAAAATGGCAGGGGCTTTACCTATCCCAACCCGTATGCTCAGGAAGCAGTCCTGAAAGCAGCCTATAAAAATGCCGGAATAGAACCCGAAAAAGTCTCTTACATCGAAACACATGGAACGGGTACTCCCGTAGGAGATGAAATAGAGCTCAGGGGAATAACCAATGCTGTGGCAGCCGGGCGCAAAAGCGGCGAGTATTGTATGATTGGCGCTGTAAAAACCAATATTGGTCATTTGGAATATGCAGCAGGTATCGCTTCTTTCATAAAAGCCTGCTTGATTGTAAAGGAAAAGCAAATCCCGCCGAGCCTGCATTTTCAAAAATTTAACGGGAATGTTGATTTCGAAAATATGCCGGTAAGGGTTCAAACTCACCTGTCAAAATGGCCGGAAGATAAAGAACTAATTGCCGGACTCAGCTCTTTCGGTCTCGGCGGTGCTAATGTACATCTTGTACTGGAAGGCGTTGGCGATGAACCGGTACAGGACGATACGCCACAAGGGGAGGAACAAGCAGGAACCTGTTTATTGCCGGTAACGGGCAAAGAACGCAATGCCTTAAAAGAGAATGCCTTACATTACAGCAATTTTATTGAACAGCACCAGGAAATCACACTGCAGGATATTTGTTATTCTGCGGGGGTAAGAAAGGACCATTTTCATCACCGCCTGGCAATTATCTGTAATAGCAAAGACGATGCAGTTTATAAGCTGAAAGAATTTATTTCGGGCAAATGTACAGACCAGGATATTTTCTGTGGCGAAAAAATTCCCGGAAAACCTCTGGATGTTGTGTTTGCGTTTTCGGATCACAGTGAAGGATGGTCATGTAACGAGCTTCAAAAGCTATTTTGCATTCCATGGTTCTTAAAGACTTTAAAAGAAGTGGATGTCATATATTATGAGGTTGCCCAACTATCCCTGCTTCATGTGCTGCACGCAAAAAATGCAGAGGATGCTTTACAGAAAAGAATCGTTTCGGATCCGTTCTTTTTTACTTTTCAGGTGGCAATGAGCAGGTTATGGCAGAGAAACGGAGTATCGCCCAAAGGGCTGGTAGGGTATGGACAGGGGGAAATTGCAGCGGCTTATATTGCTGGGCTGCTTACTCTGGAAGATTCTTTAAAATTAATATACAATAAGGGAATTTTATTTGACAGTTATTCCATACCGGGAAAGATGATAAATATTATGGCTTCCCTGGAAGAACTGGAAGCACGTCTCTCCGGGCAGCAGCAAGTTTATGTTTCAGCGATTAACTCATCAGCCGTACTGACCTTGTCGGGGGCGAATGACGAGATGGAAATGATCGCAGGTCAGTTAAAAGCAGAAGGCTATTTTCTTAAGGATTTACCACGGAAATCTGCTTTATATTGTCCGGTTATGATGGATATACGCAAAAAGCTGTCAGGAATATTTCAGCCGGCAATGGGAACCATGCAGATTCCAATATATTTCACTACTTTTGGGGCGTCCGGAAGGTATCTGGATTATACCCCGGCGTACTGGGAGGAGCAACTAACAGGGCCCATTCATTTCTTAGGGCGCATACGCAGCCTCAGCCAAAATGGCTGCAATCATTTTATTGAAATCGGAGACCGGTCCTTGCTGTGTTTTTATATTACAGATATTCTGAACGACTTACATCAGGAAGGCATTGTAATCAGCTCTTTAGCAAAAGGGAAGGAACTGGAACAATGTGTGCTAAGAGGTCTTGGAGAATTATATGCAGCCGGATACCCCTTGAATTGGAGTAATATAACTGAGAAAGGCAGCTTTGTCAAACTGCCCGGCTATGCATGGCAAAAACAATCGTATTGGATATAAATGAGACTTGATTCAGATGGGGGTTTAACCCCACCTGAATCTTAGTCGAATTATCCAGGGACTTAGCCGTTCTTTACTCCTGCCTACAGAGGACAGAAGTATTAGTCATCGGATAAAGAAAGTATGGACGATGGAAAGGATGATGATATGGGTTTCACAAACAGGAAACAAAAGCGGTATCTTAGTGAACTGCAAAAATCACTGCTCCTTGCCGGCCCTCTGGTTGCGGCTTTATTATCGCAGAAAGGAATGCAGGTGGTTAATTCGATTGTACTGGGGAGTCTGGGACCGGAAGCTTTGGCTGCCAGTGCTCTGGCCGATTCTCTTTATGGATTTTTGTGGGTGCTGGGGATTGGAATTCTTAGTGCCGTAGGAGTACTTATTGCCAGAGCTTATGGAGAAAAGAATGATTCCAGTATAGCAATTGTTTTTTTTAACAGCATCTATATCACGTTTCTATTCAGCATTATAGCGATTTCTTTATTGTGGATTGCTCCCGGTTTTCTGTCGTTACTGGGGCAAGAGGCAATTGTTGTCGCAGAAACAGTAAAATATATGCATACTTTAATTTGGGGGTTGCCGGCGCTGTTAGGTTTTTTTGCTTTATTAGAATTTTCATCATCCCTCAACCATCCCAGAATTGCCATGTATTTTTCTTTAATGTCAATACCGCTTGTGGCATTTGCCAACTACCTATTTGCCTATGGCAGGTTTGGTTTACCGGCTATGGGCATTGCGGGTGTGGGAATTAGTACGGCTTTGGTTCAGTGGAGTGTGTTTATAGGATTTTATTGGTATGTCTTAAGGCATCAGGAGTTAGGAAAATACCTTGTTCCGTCCTTGCAGTCCCGTGTTTCCCTGTTGACTGCCAGGGAAATTTTCAGAATTGGGTTTCCAGCCGGTTTGATCAATGTATTGGAAACGGCACTGGGATTTGGGGCAGCTATCATGATGGGGTGCTTTGGCACGGTAACCCTGGCTGCGCATCAGATTATTATGATCTCGACCACTGTATTGTGCAGGTTTCCTATGGCCCTTGGCATTACTTCAGCCATTCGGGTCAGCCAGAATGTAGGGATGAAAAAATATGGGCGCATAAAGCCGGTGCTGTATTCAAATTTGCTGCTTGGCCTGGTATTAGGCAGTATATTTGGTGTTATATTGATTTCTTCTCCCGAGACTCTTGTGGGGATTTTCCTGGATAAAAGCCAGGGAGATTATTTTGAGGTAATGGGCATAGCACGCAGCTTATTGGTTATTGCAGCGATAACGCAATTGTTGGATTATGTAATGTCAACTATGAATGGAAGCCTAAGGGGGCTTAAAGATACTTTTGTTCCGATGCTGATCTGCTTGTCATCATTCTGGATTGCCGGTATTGGCGGAGGATATCTGTTGGCTTTTAAGGTGCATTTAAACGGGATTGGGGTTTGGACCGGACAAGTGCTTGGCTTGGGAGCTGCCAGTTTTTTATTATATCTTCGCTTTAACAGGACCCACAAAAAAGTTCTTCATGACGCACAGTCCAGTAAAACGTATCTTGTGAATCAGGAAGTAAAGACAGAGGAGCATTCTTGTTAATTCAGGCTTCTTGCTGGAAAAACAGCTTTTCAATACAATGGTGTACTGATTTGATCACTGGAGCAATACATTACGGGGGGAAAATTAGTTTATGCCAAAAGAAAATGAACAAAAGCTAAGAGATTTCTTTGCCAAATTTATTGAGGAGGACGTGGATAACGATACCGATATCTTTGGATCAGGATTAATTAATTCTTTATTTGCCATGCAATTAGTCTTATTTATCGAAAAAGAGTTTCATCTTAAAGTCGAACACGATGATCTGGATATAGAAAATTTCAAATCGATACATGCAATTACTAACTTTATACAAACAAAGCAATCAATCAAAGAACCTGCATCTAAATGAACTTATTAAAAAGGAGATCATTAAAATGCTAACTGGAATGACAGCTTTGCAAAAAGAATTGCAAAAAGAGTTTGAAAAATTTGTTGATAAGGAAATTATTCCTTATGCAGATCAGTTTGATGAACAGGGGGAAATTCCCCGTGATATGATCGGCCGGTTTGCACAACAAGGATATCTGGGTGCTATGATTCCTGAAAAATACCAGGGAGCAGGAATGGACCCTGTTACTTTTGGTTTATTATGTGAAGAAATCGGCAGGGGAAGTATTTCATTACTCAGTTTGCTTACCGTTCATGGTATGGTGGCCCAGGCAATTGAAAAATGGGGCAGCGAAATACAAAAGCAAACCTGGCTTCCTAAGTTGGCAAAGGGAGAAGTAATCGGTGCTTTTGGTCTTTCCGAGCCTGATGTTGGGAGCGATCCTAAAAGTGTTGAAAGCATTGCAACAGTAGAAGATGTTTTTTTTAGACTGAATGGTCATAAAAAATGGATTTCCTATGGTCAAATGGCCGATATTTTTCTTATTATTGCACAGTGTGGCGCCCGGCCTGCCGCCTTTCTTGTAACCAGGGACACACCGGGATTTGAGGTGGAGCCGATACAGGGAATGCTAGGGTTTAGGTCGGCAATGCTTGCTCAGCTGCATTTGACGAATTGCCTCATAGCGCAGGAGAATCTGATTGGCAAAATCGGTTTCGGCTTTACTCATGTGGCGGGAACCGCTCTTGATTATGGAAGGTACTGCATTGCCTGGGGATGTGTGGGGCTGGGAAAAGCCTGTCTGGAGGCGTGTTTACGTTATACCGGAAAACGAAAACAATTCGGCGCTCTATTAAGAAAGCACCAGCTTATCCAGCACATGATTGCCGATATGATTACAGAAGTAAAGGCGGCGCGAATGCTTTGCCTGGATGCGGCCTATTTAAAAAGTGCAGGAGACCCTGAAACGATAATGGAAACTTCAATTGCCAAATATTATGCTTCTACGATGGCATTTCGGGCTGCCAATCATGCGGTGCAGATTCATGGAGCCAATGGCTGCTGCCATGAGTATCCGGTTCAAAGATTTTTCCGGGATGCTAAAATAACCGAAATTATTGAAGGCAGTTCGCAAATTCAGCAAATTATTATTGCCCGGCATGGATATCAGAATTACTTATTTGGAGAAAAAAATAAGTAGCGAAAAGGTGAGGGCTCTAAAATGTGTGAAGCAAAAAAAATTAAGTGCATTGTATGGGACCTGGACAACACGATTTGGAATGGAACATTGCTTGAGGATCATAACGTGGTTCTTAAAATGAATATAGTAGAAATGATAAAAGCGCTTGATGAAAGAGGCATATTACATTCCATTGCCAGCAGGAATGATTACCAGATTGCGATGGATAAAATAAAAGAATTTGGCATTGAAGAATATTTTCTGTATCCGCAAATTAATTGGGGATCGAAAGCCGCAGCAGTTAAAAAAATTGCCGAATCAATCAATATCGGTTTGGATTCTCTGGCTTTTGTTGATGATCAGCTGTTTGAATTGGAAGAAGTGAAGGATTCTTACCCGGAAGTATTATGTATCAATGCTTCTGAAACTGGTGGTATCCTTGCTATGCCAGGTATGATGCCTAAATTTTTTACCGCTGATTCCAAAATGAGAAGAACAATGTACTTAAATGATATCAAACGCAATGAACTGGAGGCTGATTTCGCAGGGCCGAAAGCCTCTTTCCTGTCTAGCTTGCATATGGTTTTTTCTATTACAGAAGCCACGGAAGAAGATTTAAAAAGAGCGGAAGAACTTACGGTACGAACCCACCAGTTAAATACGACGGGATATACCTATTCTTATGAAGAGTTGGATCAGTTTCGTAAATCCGCCAATCACCGGCTTTATATTTGCGGACTGGAAGATAAGTATGGCACATATGGCAAGATTGGACTTGTTCTGGTAGAAGTAAAGGATAGTGCCTGGATTATCAAGCTTTTGCTGATGTCCTGTAGAGTGATGACCAGAGGGGGTGGGAATGTCCTGATCACTTGGATGATACAGGAGGCAATACGAAATAAAACCCGGCTATTGGCAGAATTTATTCCTACCGATAGAAACCGGATGATGTATATGACGTATAAGTTCATGCGTTTTAATGAAAAAGAAAAAATGGATCATGTAACGGTGTTGGAAAACGATCTGTCGTATATGCCAAAGTTTCCCGATTATATCAAGATCAATGATTTCAGAGTAAGCTGACTGGCAGGGAAGCTTAGAAAGTAAGGAGGAGAAAAATGAAATCTTTGCATGTTATCTTAGAGGAGCTTTGCGGGTTAATTGCCAGGTATACCAAGCTCAGCCGCGACCAGATTAATCCTAATATTCCATTCCTGGAGATGGGTGCGGACTCTATGATTCTGGTCAGGGTAATAAGGGAAATCGAAAAGATGTACGCCGTAAAGATAACGATCCGGACATTGTACGAAAGGCTGAACAATCTTAACCAGTTAGCCGCATATATTGCAGAACATACAGGAAAAGAGAGTAACGATCATTTCCAAGGCAATAAACAAATCACAGCAGAGAATTCTTTAGGATCCGGTACGATGATAACGCCTTCGGCGCCTGCTGTTTTGGAAAAAGAAGAAATAAAAAGCAAGCCGGAGAAAAAAGCATCATGGCAAACCGCTAAGCCGGAAACGGCATTAAGGGAATATAGCTTGCAGCAGCAGCAAGCCTTAGATGCTTTGCTCAGGCGGTTTAACCGGAAATCGCCAAAATCAAAAAATCTTACACAAAAATATAGAAATGTACTGGCAGACAGCAAAGCCACAGTTGGTTTTAGAATGTCTATAAAAGAAATGCTGTATCCCATAGTCGGAGCCAGGACAGAAGGTTCAAAATTATGGGATATAGACGGCAATGAATATGTGGATATTACTATGGGATTTGGTACGCATTTGTTTGGTTATAAGCCTGACTTTGTTATGGATGCGATGAAGGAGTATGTCCTGAACGGAATACAGCTTGGCCCCAGATCACAGCTAACCGGTCAGGTTGCGGAAATGATCCGTGAGCTGACAGGCATGGAGCGGGTGGCGTTTGCCAATACCGGAACAGAAGCCAATATGGCTGTCCTGCGCTTAGTAAGAGCGGCAACCGGAAAATCCAGAATTGCAATGTTTAAAAATTCTTATCACGGGCACTCAGATTATACGCTTGCAGAAGGGCAGTTCCGGCTGGAAGACGGGACGCTGCTTTCCGTAACACCGGGTATCCCCCAAAGTGTTCTTCCTGAAGTTCTCATTCTGGAGTATGGCAATTATGAAGCTTTGCAAAAAATAGCAGAGCATCAGGACGAACTGGCCGGTGTTATTGTTGAGCCGGTTCAGAGCCGTGACCCGCTATTGCAGCCCGTGGAATTCTTACGTGTGCTTAGAGAATTGACGTTACAACTGGATATTCCTTTAATATTTGATGAAATGATCACAGGATTCCGGTGCCATCCTGGCGGTGCCCAGGCATTATTTGGGGTCAAAGCCGATATTGCAACTTACGGCAAAGCAATTGGCGGCGGGCTGCCAATTGGTGTAATTGCAGGAAAAGCTAAATATCTTGATGGAATTGATGGTGGATTTTGGAGCTATGGAGATTCATCCTTCCCGCAAACGGAGAGAACATTCTTCGGAGGAACCTTCTGCCAGCATCCAATGGTAATTTCCGTTGCACATGCCGTATTAAGGCACTTAAAAGAGCAGGGGGAAGTTTTGCAGGAAAATCTAAATGCAAAAACAAAAAAATTTGCAAAGCGCCTTAATCAATATTTTGCTGAAAATAAAGTGCCGGTTAAAGTATCCCATTTTGCCTCGGTTTTCCGTTTTGAATTTGAATCGGCAGGAAATCTAGATTTGTTTTATTATTATATGATCGAAAGAGGAGTGTACATATGGGAATGGCGCCTGTGTTTCCTAACGACGGCCCATACGGATGAAGAAATAGAGTTTATCATCCAGGCGGCTAAGGAAAGCGCGGAAGATTTGCGAAGAGGCGGTTTTTTACCTCAGGATACACCTGTTCCAAGGGATTTGGTCTACCATCCTCTTGAAGAGACCAAGGAGCTGACGAAGGAGCAAAAACAACTGTGGGTTTTATCACAGATGGGAGAAAATGGATCTGGTTCTAATGCCTATAATGTGATTGCTAATTTACAGATAGAAGGTAATTTTAACTATACCGTACTGAAAAATGCCATCCAAAAGGTTACGGACCGGTATGAGGTGTTAAGAAGCACAATAAAACCGGAAAAAATTGTCCAGAAAATTCATCCTTCTTATAAGATTGAACTTTCGATCATTGATTTTACTCCATACGATCCCAAGCAGCAAAAATCAATTGTTGATAACTGGATAACAGCCTTTAACAAGCAAACCTTTGATCTTGTCAAAAAACCTGCTTTTCAGGCCGTAATACTGAACCTTTCCAGTCAGGTATCCATTTTGGTCTTGAAAGCCCATCATATTTTTGTGGATGGAATTACGTTAGGTATTCTTCTGGAAGAAATAGCAGAATTGTATTCGGCAGGTTGTGAAATCAGAACTCCTCAATTGTTAGAACCTGTAAATTCATTCCCTTACAATGAAGAGTATGAACAGGAAAGAGCACTGAACTTAACATACTGGACGGGCAGATTAGCAGGGCTGCTGCCTGTTTGTAATTTACCCTATGATTTTCCCAGGCCGAAATCAAGAATCCACAGGGGCAGTAACCGGCAAATTACTATAAAAGCACCGATATATAGTAGACTTGCTGCATTGGCTTTAGAAAATCATTCAACGCTTTATATGGTTTTACTTTCGCTGTTTTCATCTTTTTTGTACCGGATTTGCCGGGCAGAAGACATTATTGTGATAGCGCCTACTTCTGGCAGATATACACGGGAGACAGAACGGGTTATGGGGCATTATGCAGGTGTGCTTCCGGTAAGAATCAGCATTGACGGCAATGATTCTTTCCTGGCTCATTTAAAGAAGACGGCTGCTGTGCTTATGGAAAACTTTGAATACCAGAATTTTTCATTTCACGATTTATGCGAAAGCTTAAAAAGCAAAGAGAATGAATGGCAATCCATCAGCCGTTTTCCCATTGCGCCGATTTTCTTTAATCTGGATAAACTGTCACAGCAGATTTCTTTTTCCGATGCCAACGTTTCATTATACCTGGCAAAGACGGTAAGCTATGTGGATCATGACTTGTTTATCAACTTCATTGAAGGAAATGACAAGTTGATTTTGGATTGCCAGTATAGTATGGAAGTATTTCGCGCGGAAACGGTTGAACGAATGGTAAATGCATTTTTGGTATATATGGAGAATGCGATTCATGAGCAAAATCGGCAGATCAAGGAATTTGAAATTCTGACCGGAAAAGAAATGGATCAGATTAAAAATGAATTTAACGCGACGGAGGTAAACTTTAGCAGTGCGGTGTATCATGAAATGTTCCGGGAACAAGCTCAAAAAATACCGGACAATATCGCGCTGGTCTTCGGGGAAAAAGCCGGTAACCGGAACCCGGCAGCCGGCAGTAGAAGAGAGTATACCTACAAACAACTGGATGAAATAAGCGATAGGCTGGCGTATGACCTCCGGCAGCAGGGGATAACGCGGGACAGTATTGTGCCGGTTATGGTCGAAAGAAGCGAAGATATCGTCATTGGCGCCCTGGCAGTAATGAAGGCTGGTGGAGCTTATGTGGCGATTGATCCGGATTATCCTGTAGAAAGGATCGAGTTCATCCTGGAGGATTGTGGTGCTAAAGTATTATTGACAAATACTGTTGCAAAAGCTGCCGCCATTCACGGCAATGTAATGGATATCCGACCCTATCGCAGGATACCGGCAGACAGGCAGGAAAAGCAGCAAAAAATTTCTGCCTGCAACATGAATCAAATAACCGATTTGTGTTATGTCACCTATACATCCGGTTCCACAGGCAAGCCAAAAGGGGTAATGGTTGAGCACTGTGGATTGGGAAACTTATGCAGGTGGGAGATCAGCAGGTATGCTGTAAATGAACACAGTACCGGCGGAGTTTTCGTGTCCTATTGTTTTGACGCATCTGTCCTGCAGTTGTTTATGCACTTTTTATGTGGCGGCAAAGTCGTACTTTTTCCGGAGGCTGCTGCTCAAAGTATTGCGGTTGCCCATGAGTATATCGTAGACAATCGTATTACCCATATTGATTTTCCCACGCAATTCGGACAATTGTATTTAAAGGAATATGGCTGTGGGGATTTGGAGGCAATATGGATTGGGGGAGAAAAGCTGAGCGGGTTGTCGGTGCCGGACAAAAAGAACTGTCGGATTATCAATGCCTATGGCCCCACAGAAAGTACTGTGGATGTTGTGGAATATGAGATTGTAGATTTTTCCGACCCGATTCCCATCGGTACTCCTCTTGCCAATACCAAAATATATATTATGAATGAAAACAACAAGTTATGTCCGGTTGGCATTCCAGGGGAACTGTGCATTTCGGGTGTCCAGCTCGCAAGGGGCTATTTGAATCAGCCCTTATTAACAGCAGAGAAGTTTGTTGAAAATCCATACTGTGAAGAAATCGTAAACAGGCTAAAGGAAAAACAAGCAAAGGGAGAACTGGACGAGAATTTTATAAGAGCCTGCCAAAACAGTTTTAAAAGAATGTATCGCACCGGTGATGTGGCACGGTGGCTGCCGGACGGCAGTATTGAGTTCCTGGGGAGAATGGATAATCAGGTCAAAATCAGGGGCTATCGAATTGAACCGGAAGAAATTGAGGTACAGATGGCGAGGCAGAAGGGGATAAAACAAAGTGTAGTTGTAGTCCGGAAAGATCATAACGGGCGTGAGTATCTTGCGGGATATTACACTAGAGATCGTAATGTGAGTATAACATCAGGCCAGATCCGGGAAGCGCTGTTGTTATATTTACCGGAATATATGATACCGCAATATTTTCTAGAATTAGATGCATTTCCGATGAACGTGAGCGGGAAAATTGACCGGGCGGCATTGCCTGAACCTGCATATCATTGCGAAGAGTATATTGCGCCGCAAACAGAAACAGAAAAAATTCTTGCTGAAATCTGGTGTGAAATATTGGGGCTTATGCGTGATTCCATCAGTATAAATGATGATTTTTTTGCGATGAGTGGAGATTCACTGACTGCACTAGCTTTGGCGGGAAAAATTCAGTCAAAGTTTGGGAAGCGCACGACCCTGCAGGATATTGTTCTGAATGCAACGATTAAAAGGCAAGTATGCTGGCTTGATGCAGGAGGAAAAGACACAAAGCGGATTCCTTGGGCAAAAGAGAAAGAGCATTATCCGGCAAATGCAGCCCAGTCCCGGATGTATTTAGTGAATAAGCTGGAAGGGAGTGATACGGCTTATAACATACCGGTAGTCATCCGGGTTAAAGGCAGGCTGGACAAAAGGAAACTATACGATACACTGGATAAAATAGTAAACAAACATGAAGCATTCCGGACGCGTTTCGGGATGGAAGATGAAGTGGTGGTCCAGCGGATTAGAGAAAGCGTGGAAATTGTGGTCGAAGAAAAGAAAATAAACGAAGAGGACCTTGACCAGGAAATCAACGAGTACAGCAAGCCTTTTGATCTGGATAACGGGCCGTTATTCCGGGTAATGGTATTTACTGTTAACCAGGAGAACCATATTATTTTATTTGACGTGCATCATAGTATTTTTGACGGACGATCTATGAAGCTGTTTATTGAAGACTTTGTAGAAGGATACCGGGGAAAATCAATTGGCGGGCTGAAGGTGCGAAACCGGGATTATGCAGAATGGGAGAATGGGCAAAGAGACAGTGAGGCATACAAAAAACTGGAAAGATACTGGAAGAAAGAATTGAATGGCAGGCTGGAACCGCTGCGGCTGCCCGTAGATAAAACTGCCGGAAAAGAGCAGCATGAGGGGCGAACCATCCGCAAAGAAGTTGGCAAAGATCTGTTTAAAAAAGTAAGAGCAATGGCGCAGAGAGATAAAACAACAAGATTTAATATCTTTCTTGCAGCTTATGGAATACTTCTCGCCAAATACAGCCGGCAGGAAGATTTAGTGGTAGGGATTCCAAGCCTTGGAAGAGTGCATCCGGACATTGAAAAAAATATCGGGATGTATGTTGGCAGCCTGCCCATACGCATACGGCCGGCAGGTGAAAAGACAGTCCGGCAATATATAGAAACCATAACACAAACCGTCGTAAACGGAATCAGCAATCAGGAATATCCATTGGAAGAAATGCTGAAATGGAAACGTAGAGATCAGAACGGGCTGAAAAACTTGTTTGATGTAATGTTTGCTCTTGCTGAAGGATATGAAGAACAAATCAAGGTGGATGAGATTCAGCTGAGCGGCTATGAGGGCAAAAACAGGACGGCTAAATTTCAACTGACAGGTTATGTGCTGGAGAGAGAAGACAATGCGGAAATAACCTATGAATATATGACGGGATTGTTTGCGGATGAGACCATACAAGGGCTGGCGGGACATTATGAACGGGTACTGGAGCAGATAACACAATATCCGGAAAAAAAGATTAAAGAAATCGAACTGGCTGGCAATGAGGAAAAGGAATTGCTGGTAAACGGCTTCAACGCCACGGAGAAACATTATGGTAATGGGAACCAGGTATATCACAAACTGTTCCGGATGCAGGCGAGAAGAACTCCGGATCATATTGCGGTTGTATTTGGCAATAAGGAAGCAGGTGAAGAACGGACCGGCGGCCGGCGGCAGTATACATACCGGCAGTTGGATGAAATAACCGATATCCTGGCTTATGACCTAAGACAAAGAGGGGTAACAAGAGATTCTATTGTGACTGTTATGATGACAAGAAGCGCCGACATTGTAGTAGGGGCGCTGGGAATTATCAAAGCCGGTGGGGCATTTCTGCCGATTGATCCGGAGTACCCTGCAGAAAGAATCAATTATATGCTGGCAGACAGTCAGTCAAAGATCATGCTTACCAATACCGGCAGTGAAAAAATAAAACTGTCTGTTGAAAATAAATTTGAAGTCCTTGATTTTAGCCAGTACTATCATTACACCAGTGAGCAATTGGCAGCTACCGCTGGTCAGCCTTTTAACAGCAGCCATCCCGGAGATTTGATGGTTTGTCTTTATACTTCGGGAACGACTGGTAAACCTAAAGGAATCATGCTGACGCACCATAACATGCTGAATATCATTTGCAGTGAAATTAGCAGCAGTCAAATCACAGTCTCTGATCATGTAGCCGCACATGCCAATATTGTGTTTGATGGTTTCTGGCTTAGTGTTTTGCCTCCTTTGCTAGTGGGTGCTGAGGTGTATATCATGGATGAGGAGATCAGGCTGTCATTGCCTGCCATACATGAATATCTGCTGAAAAATGATATTAGTATTACCTTTATGACAACCCAATTATGTGAGGCATATGCCAGGGAATATGAGAATAGGGCATTAAGGATATTATTAACCGGAGGAGAAACCTTAACGAAAAGTTATAACCGGAGCTATAAAATCATTAACGGCTATGGTCCGGCGGAGAGCTGTGTATATGTAACAACATTTGAAGTGGATACAGAGTATAGGAATATACCAATTGGCAAACCACTGCCGAATGTAAAAATTTACATATTGGATAACAATGCTACAATATGCCCTGTCGGAGTACCAGGAGAATTATGCATATCCGGCATGCAGTTGGCAAGAGGGTATTTAAATCATCCTGAACTGACAGCAGAAAAGTTTGTTGCCAATCCGTATTACGGGGAAGTGGAAAAAAGTATAAGTGAAAAAGTAAAAAGAGGAGAATTACCTGCAGATTATTTAGCTGTTTATCTGAGCAGCTATCGAATGATATACCGCAGCGGTGATTTAGCCAAATGGCTGCCGGACGGAAACCTTCAATTTATCGGCAGGAGTGATAAACAAGTCAAAATCCGGGGATACCGGATCGAATTGGAAGAAGTTGAAGCGCAGCTCTCCAGAATCAAAGGGATAAAACAATGTGTGGTTGCCGTGAAACAAGGCAGGGATGGCAGGGACTGTCTTGCCGGGTACTATGTCCTTGACAGGCACGACATACCGGCTCAGGACCCGGCAGCTTTTGTACGTGAACAACTGCTGCTTGCTTTGCCTGAATATATGGTACCCCAGTATTTAAACGAAGTGGCGAGTTTGCCTTCAACTGCCAGTGGCAAGCTTGACCGGCAAGGTTTACCTGAATTGAGCTGCCGGGGGAAAGAATATATCGCACCGCAGACGGGGACAGAAAAAGCTCTTGCGGAAATTTGGGGTGAAATAGTAGGAATTGGATCTGACCAAATTAGTGTTACGGATCACTTTTTTGATATAGGCGGGAATTCGTTAAGCCTAATTTCCTTAAGCAGAAAAATAGCCAGGCAATTTCAAAAAATGCTGGACGCTAAAACCCTGTTGGAGAATTCAAGATTAGGCAGTATGGCTAAGAAAATTGAATGCAGCAGGCAGAGCGGCTATATTCCTATGATCAAAATCAATGAACAGGCTGTAACCGTACCACTTATTTTTATCCATGACGGGGATGGAGGAGCAGAAAGTTATCTCACCACCCTGGCTAAGAAGATGGATCCAGCTGTACCGGTTTATTTCATTGACAATTACTTTCGTCAAACGATTGGCATGGAGCGATTTAAGAAAGAAGTAACAATAGAACAGGCTGCGCAGAAGTATTTGGAATTTATCAAAGCTGAAATCCCAAATGGGCCATACCGTTTGGGGGGATGGAGCTTTGGGGGAATGGTTGCCTTGGAAATTGCGCAACGGCTGACAACAGAAGGGGAAAACGTAGAAGAGCTATTTGTCATAGATCCGGTTGCCGTTGAGAAGAGCGGTAATCTGCGGCTGTACGAACAATGGCCGAAACCGGTATACAAGGGGAAAATTATATTTTTCCGCTGTGAGAAACCGTCGGAAGAAACAGACATCCAGGCAGGCTATGATCAATGGTTGGAAATGGGAAGGCGGTATCCGTTAAATGGGTATGAAGATATATTGCCTTATGCGGAAAGGATTTTATTAAATTGTTCTCATTATGAAGTGCTGGGAGGTGACTATTTACTGAAAATATGCAGGAAAATTAGCAGTGAATTTACAGGTTAAACACCAGCCGGGGAAGGCAGGAAAAATTCTCTGGAATGGCAGGTAAAAGAAGGAGGAATAAACAATGAAAGATGCAGTATTAAAACGGTTTTTGCGTTATGCAATGGTGGACACACGTTCTGAATTTGAAAGTGAAACCTATCCCAGTACTCTTAAGCAGTTAAAGCTGGCGGAAATGCTGCGTGACGAATTGATTGCGCTGGGGGTGTCACAGGTTGAATTAGACCAATATGGCTATGTCACAGCCAAAATTCCGGCTAATTGTGAGACCAATGCACCGGTGCTGGGATTTTTGGCTCACTATGACACTTCCCCCGATTTATCCGGTGAAAATGTCAGGCCAAAAATCGTTGAGAACTATGATGGCGGTGATATTATTTTGGATCAGGCCGGCAATTATATTTTGTCGCCGGCGGATTTTCCTGAGCTTGTCAATTATAAGGGGCAGACTTTGATCACTACCGATGGCAGTACCTTGTTAGGCGCGGATGATAAAGCCGGCATTGCCGAAATCATGACTGCCGTTGACTACTTGCGGCAGCACCCGGAAATTAAACACGGGCCGCTGTGCATTGGTTTTACACCGGATGAGGAAGTGGCCAGCGGCACCAAGTACTTCGATGTTGCCAAATTCGGTGCTGAAATTGGCTATACTTTGGATGAAAGCGGCATTGGCTCAATTGATTATGAGAATTTTAATGCTGCCAGTGCGATGATAGAAATTAAGGGGCGTAATGTCCATCCTGGAGCTGCCAAACATAAAATGATAAATGCTTCGTTAATTGGCATTGAATTAAATGAAATGCTGCCGGTTTTCGACCGGCCCATGTTTACCGATGGCTACGAAGGCTTTTATCATCTTACGGATTTCCAGGGAAATGTGGAAGAAGCGACTCTTGACTATCTTATCCGGGAGCATGACCGGGAGAAGTTTGAGCAGCGTAAAGCAATTATGCGGCAAGCGGTGAATTTTTTAACAGTAAAATACCCGAAAGCTGAAATTCATTGTGAGATTAACGACAGCTACTATAACATGCGGGAAAAGATTGAACCCGTTGCACATGTGATTACAAAAGCGGAACAGGCGATGCGGGATGTCGGCATCACCCCCGTGACGATACCGATCCGCGGTGGTACGGATGGTGCCCGCTTATCATTTAAGGGGCTGCCATGTCCAAATTTATTTGCCGGTTACCACAATGCCCACGGGCGTTATGAATATATTCCCCTGGAATCAATGGAAAAGGCAGCACAGGTTATTATCCGGCTGGTTGAACTATATGCTGTGCCGGGCAACTGACAGCTGCCTTACCTGAGATGTGTTTTAAAAGCGGACGAAACAAGAAAAATGAAGTTTGTTAGCTGTTAGATGGCAGTGTAAGCTTGGAAAACACAGGTGGATAGACAACATGAAATCCAAAATTAACAGCGGGCTTGGAAAAGCCGGTTTACGCTGTAGAGGAGAAAGAGTATGGCGGATTATATTGGAGTCGTTGGAGCTGGGGTTATGGGAAGCGGAGTTGCCTATAATCTGGCGCAGACTAATCATAATGTTGTTTTGGTTGACGTTTCGGAAGATGTATTGCGTAAAGCAGAAGAACGGATTAGCAACACACACCGGTTAGCAGCTTTTTTTAATAAAAATGCTGACAAACGACCGGGCGTAATTGAGAAAATTTTTAAGAATATCCGTTTTACTACTGATTATTCAACATTAAAAGATTGCTGCTTTCTTGTTGAAAACATCAACGAGGATTGGGAGCTAAAAGCCCGGCTGTACAAACAGTTAGATGAAATTTGTAATCCAGAATGCATTTTTGCTGCAAATACTTCCTGCATTCCTATTACTAAGATTGCCGGTATTACTGGTCGACCCGACAAGGTAATCGGTATACATTTTATGAATCCTGTTCACTTTAAAAATACGGTGGAAGTGATAAGGGGCTATCATACTTCTGAGGAATGTCTTGCCACCACTATAGAATTTTTGAAAGAAATGAACAAAGTAGCAATAACAGTAAACGACAATCCGGGGTTTGTTTCAAACCGGATCTCTCATCTGTTTATGAATGAAGCTGCTTATGTTGTGCAAGAGGGAGTGGCAACGGCATCTCAGGTGGATGAAATCTTCAAAAAATGTTACGGGCATGGAATGGGGCCACTGGAGACTGCCGATTTAATAGGACTAGATACAGTGGTTAATTCTTTGAAGGTATTGTATGAAAATTACCAGGACCCAAAATTCAAATGCTGCCCTTTGCTGCAAAAAATGGTATATGCTGGTTTGTATGGGAGAAAGAGCGGGGAAGGATTTTTTGATTATAAGAACCAGTTCGACGGTTCTACGTTGGTTTAGGCATGTTACTTAGAGAAAAAAATTATTTTTTGTTAAAAATGCTGCATGAAGTTGAGAAGGAATAAAAATAGGAATTTCTTAGGATAATGGCAGGAATAATGTAATGGCCCTTATAAGTCCAACAATTTGGGCCTATAAGGGCTATGCATATTGTTTATCAGAAACGGCAGGTGAAGTTAAGGGGTATCTTTTTATGAAGCTCCGGTATTAAAAATTAGTATTTAGATCCATATGGGGTGTTAAATAGGATGGATATATTCCTATTTAACCTATTTATAGGTGATACGGCACTATTTATATAGCGAGAAAATAATTGTGTGAGTAGGCAGTGACTAAAAAAAGTCTGCTTCAGGGCATGAATGCACAAGGCTTCTGACTGATAAGTTTAAATTTCTTTTCCGGTTCTGCCGTTTTTTTTATACTTAGAAAGCTTTTGGCATAATCTTTGCAATACAATAGTAAGTGCATTTTAATACATATTTATAGGAGGAATAGTATGTCCGAGAATCAAAGTAAGATTACCCCATTTGATCCCCCTATGTCCCCTAATAAAGAATACCAGGAAATAAACTCATATGTAGTATTCTGGGGATTGTTCTACGCTGCTGTTTTTGCTTTGGCAGTTGGCTATTTGTGTTTGAAAATAGGGCAAACTGTAGATGCATTTGCTCCTGTATCCGTCATGGCCATGGGGATGGCAATTATGCTAAAACGGAAAAATTCATTTCCGGAAAATGTTCATATTCAGGCTATCGCCAGCGCCGGTACCAATGGGATAGGCGGTGCTATGTTTATCCTACCGGCTTTTTATATTCTGGGAAATAATAGCCTCAGCTATTTTCAGATGGCAGTGCCTATTATCCTGGGCAGCTTGCTTGGTGTTCTGATTGCCGCCATATTCCGGCGTTATTTTTGTGAAGACATGCATCACGTTTATCCCTTTCCGCAAGGCAGGGCGGCTGCAGGCGTCTTAACTTCCGGCGAAGGAAGCAAAGCCAAACTTATGATATTCAGCGGCGCAATTGCTCTCATTTATGATTTTATCCTTAGCAGTCTGGGCTGGTGGCAGGAAGTAATCTCCAGTACTACTTTTAGCTGGGGACAGCAGTTGGCGGATAAAGCCAAGCTGACTTTTAGCTTAGACAATGAATCGGCCCTCCTGGGGATTGGATTTTTCACTGGGCTGCGCTATGCCGCCATTATTACTGCTGGTTCTTTCTTTTCCTGGTTCGTTTGTATTCCTGTAATCTATTACCTGGCAGGCGATCATCATATGATCGTCAGAGGGAAAGATATTTTACTGGCGAATGCGCCCATCGGTGTGGTATTTCGTGAATATGTACGCCACATTGGCATTGGTATGCTGGCCATGGCGGGAGTTATCGGCCTTTTATCCATGTCTAACGTTGTGATTAGCGTAGCAAAAAACGTGATGACCGGCTTGCTTAAAAGAAGCAGCGATACCCAGCAAAGCTTGCAACGCACACAAAAAGATATTCCCATGCCTCTCATTGTAAGCGGCATGGTTGTCATTATTTTGCTGTTTACGATGTTTTTCCATACCTTTTTCTCTCAAAGTATACTACAAACTGTGCTGGCAATGGTGATTGTTGTAGTATTTTCCTTCATGTTCTCAGTGGTAGGCATCAGCTCGATTGCATTTACCGGTACCGAACCCGTTTCCGGTATGACTATTTTTATGATCATTGTTTCCGCGCTCATCCTGGGGAGTGCCGGAATGCATGGCGATATGGGAATTACTGCTATCTTAATGATGTCGGCTTTTTTATGCACCACTTTGGGTGTAGCTGGTAACTTTATGTCAGAATTGAAAGTGGCTCATCTGCTGGGGGCAACTCCACGCAAAATGCAACAATGGCAATTGGTTTCTTCTATGCTGGCAGCTACTTTGGCTATAGGCGTTCTCATACTGCTTAACCAGGCATATGGTTTCGTGGGGCAGGGAGCTTTGCCAGCGCCGCAAGCCAACGCTATGGCGGTTATTGTCAAGCCCTTAATGGAAGGTGGGTCGGCGCAATGGCCTCTTTATATGACCGGTGCTTTCTTTGCTGTTATCCTCTGGATGGTCAAAGTTCCTCCCCTGGCTTTTGCTCTTGGTGCCTATCTGCCTATGGAAATCAACTTACCGCTTTTAGTAGGCGGTCTCATTTCCCACTTTGTTTCTCACAGCAGCAAAGATGAGCATTTAAATGCTTTACGTCTTAGCAAAGGGGAAACCATCGCCTCCGGCCTAATTGCAGGGGGAGCAATCGGCAGCCTGATCAGTGCCGTATTGCGAATCATGGGATTCAATTATTTTCTGGAAGAGTGGGTGGAAACACCTGCCGCTACGTACCTCGGAGTTTTTGTCTACCTGCTGCTTTGTACCTTGCTTTATAAAATAGCTATGAGTGCCAAAACGACAACAAATGATAGTGGCTTAACCAAGACAGTCGGCAGCTAATCCAGATACCACCAATATCTTTAATGCTCCTTCCGTGCAGGGCGGCGCTACTTAAGTTCAGATTGTAAAATCTTGAGAATCCTTGCTGTTCCTGTATTGATCGCTTATCCGGGGATAAAGCGGTTGAGCCCTGGAGCAGAGGACTTAGGTGCAAATGGCGTTATGGCCCTTCTGCATTAATCTCTTTTGATGAAAAACTATATGTATCTAAGGAGGATCTGCTTTGACGATTCCGATAATTGGCATTTCAGCCAGTATGCTGCTTACCGAGGATGGCTCGTGTCTAGGCAATGAGCAGGCCTATGTCAATAAATACTATGTAAAGGCGTTAGCTGCTGTTGGAGCGGCACCCTTGCTGCTTCCTATCGTGGAGAGAAATGATTTGCTGATCCGGGCGCAGCTTCGGCAGGTTGATGGTTTACTGCTTTCCGGCGGCTATGATGTAAATCCACTCCTGTATGGTGAAGAACCATTGCCTGAATTGGAATATATTATGCCGGAACGTGATGAATATGAAATCAAGCTGATTGGCCTGGCTCTTGAAATGAATAAGCCTATTCTAGGTATATGCCGGGGTATGCAGATCCTTAATGTTGCTTGCGGCGGCACACTGTATCAGGATTTGAATCAATTCTCACCAAAGCACTTAAAACATCAGCAAAAGGGGAAAACCGATACTGCAAGCCATACAGTAGAGTTTATCCCTGATACGAAACTGCATCGTATTATGGGAGTCGATATAACCCGGATTAATACCTTTCATCATCAGGCTATTAAAGACCCCGCGCCGGACTTTATTATCAACGGTAGGGCAAAAGACGGTATCATAGAAGGCATTGAAAGAACAGGTGAAAATTTCGTTATGGGTGTACAATGGCATCCCGAAATGATGATGGAAAAAGATGTGTCTATGTTAAAAATTTTTCAGAGCTTTATCGGCTTTGTAAAACAGCTATAAAGACCGAGATCTAACCTCTACATCTCCTGAATAGACTAGGAATCACTCACTTTAACTGTAAAATTTACGTACAAGGGGGAGAGTATCATAAAAAAAAATATTGTAATCATCGGTACGGGGGGGACTATTGCAGGCACAGCTTCTTCTGCAACAGAGACACTGCATTATACATCAGCAATCCTATCGGTGGATAATCTGATTCAAGAAATTCCAGAAATTCATAAGATTGCCCATATTAGTGGAGAACAGCTGGCGCAAATAGACAGCTGTGATATGACCTGTGATATATGGTTGCAATTAGCAGCACGTGTCAATGAACTTTTAGCGTCTAATAAAGTGGATGGAATCGTTATTACTCATGGGACTGATACCTTAGAGGAAACAGCTTATTTTTTGAATTTGGTAACCAGAAGTCAAAAACCAGTAGTACTGGTTGGTGCTATGCGGCCTGTTACTGCCATGAGTGCTGATGGTCCAATGAATCTTTATAATGCAGTTACTCTTGCAGCCAATGATAAATCCATTGGTAAAGGCGTGCTGGTTGCTTTAAATGATACGATGAATTGCAGCCGCGAAGTTACCAAAACAAATACGATGCTGCAGGATAGTTTTCAAGCTCCGGATTTGGGATATCTAGGTTATATACAGGGCGGAATTCCTTATTTTTATCGGCTTCCAGCACGGAGGCATACGATATGCTCAGAATTTGATTGTAGAGGAATTGCTGATCTGCCTAAAGTTGAAATTATTTACGGTTATGTTGATAGCAGTCCGATCATAGCAGAAGCTGCAGTAAAATCTGGGGCAAAAGGGATTGTTTATGCCGGATTAGGTAATGGAAATATGTCCCACAGCATAAGAGAAGGACTCAGCAATATTGAAAAACAAGGTGTTGTTATTGTTAGGAGTACCCGTGTAAGCAGCGGTATTGTGACCCGCAATGGAGCGGTGCATGATGATGAATATCATTTTGTCGTATCCGATACCTTAAGTCCGCAAAAAGCAAGGATACTTCTTATGCTGGCTTTACTTACCACCAATGATCCCGTGGAGATACAAAGAATGTTTTGGGAGTATTAAGAATTTAAAAGTTTTAGTGGGAACGTTGAACCGCAGAGAACACAGAGTACGCAGAGAGCAGAGAGAGCATTTTTATCTTCTCCATCTTCTCTCTGTGTTCTCTGCGCCTCTGTGGTTCCTTTTTCGTTTTATAGGAAAATGGTCGTTGCAAAAAGATGTTTTGTGTCGAGGAATGTCTAAAGGGGATAGTTAAAACGCTTTTTGTTAGATAATTATTATCCGCGTGGATAATGGATAATAATTACATAGTGTTATATTGTTATAGAGAGAAGACTATATTTAAGTATGGGCTTTAGACAAGAGGAAATAGTATTCTTTAGAAACGGATAAGAAAAAAGAAAGCGGCTTGCTGATCTTTTTCTTTTAATAAAAAAGTGTGGTGAGAATATGAAAATTTTCGTGGCAAGACAACCGATCTTTAACCGAAGAGAGCATGTTGTTGCCTATGAATTGCTCTTTCGTTCTGGTGATGTTGCGACTTATGATGCTGAGGATGATGATGAAGCTACTGTGAGTGTAATTTCAGGAGCCTTTTTATTATTAGGTATGGATAAG
>Ga0316604_10000636_pt1 | contig 39452 bp, 35 predicted proteins | sample OWC_soil_day20_C_FD_207650 | JGI IMG/M metagenome (GOLD analysis project Ga0316604, IMG submission 207650) | Wetland soil microbial communities from Old Woman Creek delta, Ohio, United States - OWC_soil_day20_CT | ecosystem: Environmental > Terrestrial > Soil > Wetlands | place: USA: Ohio... | reverse complement strand
TCCGACAAATTGCGCAGTTTCATCGACACTAACGGTAATTAAGTTTTCCGGGCCTGTAGCTCAGTTGGTTAGAGCAGAGGACTCATAATCCTTTGGTCCACGGTTCAAGTCCGTGCGGGCCCACCAATAAAATTAACGGCTTACGGATAACACCGTAAGCCGTTTTTCTTTCCATGCAAAACTTGTAGGGGTATTGTAGGGCTTAGGGCAATCTTTCTATGAACTCTCAAAGAGGCTACCCGCTCTCGATTTCATTGCATGCCTAGCGCACGCTAAAATCTCACGAAGGTGGCAACGATTGATCGCCTGAGATTGTTGAAATGATGCGACGGCACTATGACAAACAACCAAACACCAGAAGAACGCATCGCTGCCGCAAGGCAGCTTTATGCTGCATTAAATGAGTACCTCGATCGGCCAACTTGGACTCCGATCGAAGGGGCACTCATCCTGTCTGGCATGCACGCCCCGGCGGGATGTACTGAATTCCCTCGTGAGGGGATGGGCTTGGATGGAAAGCCGTTCAAAGGAGATGTCGTCGACCGTTGGATCAAGGCTCGCGAAATCATGCGGCTATGGGAATGGCGCTGCCAGGGTGATGAGGAAAACGGTACCATTACGCCGACTCATCTTGCGCCCCACGACTTCATCGCATGGTGCCAAGATTTTGATGTTGAGACGGATTGGATGCGGCTCATTTTTGACGTCATTAGCGGCGGCAAGGTACAAACGGATCAACCGGATTTGATTCCGGTTGCAGTCGCTGAATACGCTGCACAGTCGGCGGAGACAATGAGGGCAATCCACGCCCTTTCAGGGCAGTCGTACAGCGACTCATCAGATTGCGCTCCGGTACCCAAAAGGGCAGAAAAGAGTGCACCTCGTGTTCCGATGCCGATTCCGGCGAATCGAGATCACCTTTCCACGGAAGAAATGGCGGCTATTCTGGCTATCGAACCTCAATCGATCCGCAAACGCTTCTCCATGGATGGTAGTTATCTCGGTATCCGACCCACGAAGCTTCCAAATCGTCGATTGTTGTGGCCGGTCGTAGAGCTCAAAAAACTGTTGAGTAGCGACCTCCGCAATTATGGAGAATCAAAGGCCGAATAGCCGTCAATTGGGTTCCACGGGAAATCTCTGGCAAGTTCAGAGGGTGCCCCATACTGCCTACGGGGTTGAAATTAGAAGTCGGACACCATTCATGTTTGCGCGGCTCTAAGGTAGTCGCTTTGTGTGGCACAAAGAAAAAGAGCACATGACGCAGTTACCGCAATCTCACACCGTCCAGGATCTCTTAGGGTTTTACGATCGCGTAAACCCTATCCTGTCGAAATGGCTTGCTAAGCCGATGTGGACGGCTGGCGAGACTGCGATGCTATGCGCTGGCTTCGCGCCGAATTCCCAAACAGGCGACGAAAATGATGCCGCGAATAATCCGCAAGAATCAATTCTGGACCACACGCCGATCGATAGTAAGGGATGCCTACAGCCAAATTACGAAATTTGCCGCGGGTATTTTCATTTGCTAGCTGGCAAAGAAGCGGCGAGCCCGCGTGACATGGTGAATATGCTCTTCCCTGCAACGACTTTGGCACTGAGCGAAATAAACCGGCGGGGCGGTGGCAGTGGAACCCCTGTGCTGAGGGTGATGACTATCGACTTGCTTAGGGAGTTCCAGTGGCTATTCATTATCGGGAACGCGGTGGGCTTACCGGTGCCCGCTCTGGTTCCCTTTGATTTACTGAATGGGTTGCGTGGCCGGCTAACTGCGCAGTCGGTTCCCGAATTTTCGACCGTACAGGAAAAGGAACGACTGGCAGAAGCTAGACTCGTTACAAAAGAAAAGGCGAGACCCAGCCAGCAGAAACCACGAGGCCTTCAAGCAGTGCAGACGACAGCGAAAGATCGCGGTTATCACACGACCGAAGAAGTGGCGGGACTCACGAATTTACTGCCTGACACCCTGAACAAATATGCTCGCGAAGGAATCTATGTCGAAGGATTCACGCCTTTCAAACGCCAAAATGGAAGGTCGTGGCAATGGAGAGATGATTCACAGCAAGCGGACTACGCTGCTCGTGCATCAGGCCCAATAAAGGTCGACTCCCAGCAATCCAAGTCGCTCACAGCGCTCCTTGGTCCCAATCCGTTCCAGAAGTAGTTAGGCCCACTCCAACAGCTTCCTGCCACATGTCAGTCGTCGGCAAGCAGCGCGAGTCGCTGCGTCCTCACACCGCCGCCGCCCCCCCAGTTTAAGCCGTCACATTCCGTCTTTTGGTGACTAGGTACGTCCAAATTTCACGGTTGCGCCTGACCCAATTGCCTTCCCCGTTATTCCGCTCCATTCCGTGTTAATCCGCGAATATATTTGAGAGAATTCTGGCTAATTTCCAGACATATCGTTACCAGACTTATATGCTAGTTACCGTATATACGTGTACTAGACTTTATACAATGGCGTACTAACCTTTGTGCTGAGCGGCCTTAGGGACAATTAGTAGCGAACGGGCTTCCTGAGCCGGCGCGGGTGCTCCGTTGAACGCAATTGCTGCAGCGTTTCGCATTGGCTCATTCGGCGTGGAGGGTTACCAAGGCATGTTGCACATCGGACGAGAGTCCGATGTGAACTGAAGGTGATATGCCCTAGCAACAGGGAGGAATGAAATGGGAAAGGCAAATAACAAGTCGCCGTTTATCGAGAAAGCGCATACCGACATCCCGCATGTATTCGGCTATGTAGCTGGCCTTGAGTCTACGGAACTGAAGGAAGCCATGTGCAATTTGAGTTCCTTGGCTGAGCCAACGACCGGAGAGTACGGGTGGATGGCTCCACAACTAATGCTCGCAATGGTTGATCAACTAGTGCTGAATATCGAGCGAACAATCAACGATCGAGAAAGGTTCGGTCCGTGGTACGGCAGGCTCAAATTCACCATGGCCAATCATGCAGAGGACATCCCATGGATGGGGGCAAAATCCATGAGCCAGGTGTTTGAAAAAAATATAGACGCGTTTTCCTGCCACGCGACGATGCGTGGCTTTTATAACCTGCTTTCCATTCCGGAGTGGAGATCAGCGAATTATTGCGTCAGCATCGAAGCAGCCCGCGAGACTCTTCTTGCCGTCTATCCCAATGATTTTCCGGGACTTCCTCGGCAGGAGCGTTTTGAAACAGCCGACCTGGAGGCTGCTAAAGTCCTTGCGAAACAGTTTTGGCCTCAAGCGGAGCGTTTCAACTCACTTTTAGACAAGATTTTGGAGATTGTGGGTAGCCGTGGTTACCGATCAAAAAAAGCCAGGGAAAAAACAAAACTAAAGGACCGAGCCAGGAGTGTCCGAAGTTTGATTAATGGACTGCTTGCCCATCATAAAAGCCTAACGGTTGTAGCAGTCCGACTCTCGATTCGCCAATGTGACGCTTCTCATCGCGTTGGTGAAAAAGCACAGCAAGCATTTGCTCGCATAATGGGAGATCGGCGCAATGATGAACTGCTGAGCGAAGCGATCGGATTTTTCTGGGTTTTGCAGGAGAGCTTTGCGGCATCGTTTCGGCAGCGTAGACCAACGACAGATATAAGAAATCCGTTGGGGCATGTTGCGCTACATTATGATCTGGTTCTGTTTTTCAAACCAAAACGTTCCGCTGAGGCAGTTAAGATTGTTAAGTATATTGGGGCTTCATGGAATCATTTTGCTGGCGAAGGAGCATTTCATCGGACGCTAAATGGGGATAGCTTCCGCCCATACGAGAAAACAGTGCACGATTGGGAAATGGAGAAAGATGGTCTATTTCCTGGCGAGTATGAGTTTACGGGGCTTGTTCATGAGCAGAGCCTGGAAGCACGAAACCTTCGGAGGGCGGCTTATTCGATGGTGTACGCAGCTGCGTTTCGCAAGCCGCGGAAGCAATCTCAATCTCCAACCCTCATCAAAAACCGTGCGCATCGCTTTGGGAAAAGTGATCTGCTAACTGGTTGTGGCTTCGACAAGGCAGGCAGAGGGAACAAACTGGGGCGCTCCGCTGTGAAGCATGAGAGGAAGAAGCGACCAAAATACAGTGAGTTTTGACACACGCTGAGCCAAGTCCGGAAGTTGGCCAATTTCCTGGAATGGTCGTCTGGGTGGCTGGTTCACTCCAAAACCTGCCGGACGACCAACACGTGCTCATCGGCCTTTGCGGTCATTGGGTGCGAGCCGCTTGAGCGACTGCAGTACTTTCCAATACCACCATTCGAGAGCGCCCGGCAAACAAGTCTGGCTCGATGAAACTGGGAGCGCATATGGGCGAACAAAGGCGTCACGAATTGGATTTCTGGCTTGGCAACTGCGCTGTCTCCTCGGAAGCGGCACGGCAGCAAGCTTCATGCACATTGGCAGTCATGGGCTGGCATTCACGCCGTCGGACTGAACCTCCTCCGCCTTCTCCACCTTTACGCCAACCATCTTCGATTCAGTCATAGGGACGGACTTGTCGACGACGAACGTCGGCCTGCGACCGCAAAAAAGCACCTTGACCCTGACGGTGTCGTTTCGCTCCGGATTCTTGGCCCGTTCGCGGGCCGCTTTGAGGCGGCTAACAAGAAAATGGTACTTGGCCTTCAAATCTTCGTCACGAGCAGCGTTCAGGACGTCGACTGCGTGGTCCCCCCCTCTGCTGCTGGCGAGGAGTTCGGCGACAAACTGATCCAGCCTCTCCATCCAATCCAGCGGGCAGTCCGCCCGGCGGAAGACCGCCTCGGCCAAGTGTCCAAGGAACTCGCCGTAGGTGCCAAGCTGCGGGTTGATCCGGACCAGCGTTTTCAGAAACTCAAGAATTACCGCCTCGATTGAGGCGAGTTCCGTCTCCGTCGAGGAGACGTAATCCTTCAATCGCGTCATTCCCCTTTGCAGCGACCAGTCGCCCTGGGAGAGCATCCAGAGGATGTTGCCGGAATCCAAGGACACGAAAGAACGCTTAGAGAGAAAGGAGCCGGCGGTAAAGGCGTTCGCATCCTGTTTGGGAAGGATGCCGGAAGCGGAGGCGGCCATCACCAGCGCTTGAGGCCACACACCGTCGACTCCCGCGAAGTGCTTTGCCAACTGGCGCAGCCGTCCGTCGAGCGTGAGGAGCACCCCGCCGTGCTCCTTCGCGAGAAGCACGGCCTCCCTTCCCTCATCCCCGAGAATCTCGGAAATCCTGGCGGCCTCCTCATCATCCCCGAAGTCCCCGTAGCCAGGTTCGACCCGGCAGTGCTCGCGGAGAACATTCAGAAGCCTTTCGCCGAAATCCGATTGCCTTTTTCGGTATGACTCGTCGTATTCGACGAAGCCGATCCGGCCACCGGCGTCGTAGGCCGTTCCGGCCTCGGGGAGCGACTTGGAGCGTTCAGCGAAGGCTTCGATTATCTCCTTCGTCCGGTGGCTGACCACGACCTCGCCAAGACAGGAAAGCGCCGACTCCGAGTCGAACCTGGCGAGTTCGGCCAAGGCGAAGGAGTCCGCCACGAACGGCTTTTCGCGCTTCAACACGAGTTCCAGGGCGGCAGTCCTCTCTGCACCCAACCCAGCGCCCACAAACAGGGGAGGCGCCTCTTCCGGCCACCCCTGACATACATCCACCGGCGAACGCCCGAGCAGTTCCGACAACTTGGATAGCGTCAGCAGGCCTTGGGCGTAGATGTCCAGCATTCCTTGGGAAAAGGCCGTGGACCTGCTCAGTATTTCGTGCAGGGGGGCCAAATCCTTCACTGGATCGCCGGAATCGCCGATTTTCAGCGACTGCACGTTCGGCAGCCCGTCCAGCCTGGCGGCGCGCTCCTGAGCAATTTCAAGCAGGGTGAGATATGAGGAGCCGATGGCTGCTATCCGTACCGTCTTCGCCATCCCGAACATCATCGAGACCTCGACCTCGTCCCCCACGCCCCTACCAATGAAGGACTGGGCGAACTCCGAAGCCGGATGGTAGAAGCCGGCCCTGTCCGGCAAACCGTCGCAATCCATGGGATCGATGACGAAACTGTCCCGACGCCCGTCCGCCTCCTCGAACACGCAGTTGCAGCCGGGGGAAATACAGGTCGGGCTGCTTTCCAACGACGGCATCTTGTTTGTTAGCAGGGAAAGCAGGTATGCGGAAAGCGCTTGGGGGTTATCTGGATTCATGCGCACCAGCCGATAAAGGCGGCGAAGAGCACGCTCCGTCCGCCCGTATCTGAACTCCAGGCTTGCCAGGGTGGCGACGTTCCGCACCGACCCTGACAGGTCGTCCGGAACGCCAAGCAATTCGTCTTGGAAGCGCGACGGGCTGGCCACCCGGTCCAGAACAGACATCCAGAACAACCACGAGGCTGCCTCGCCAGGACGCTTGTCGAGTTGCTTCCTGGCCAACGGCTCAAGAAAATGCCAATCCCCGGCCATCTGGCCCATGTCCATGGCACATCTTCTCAAATCTTCGACGTCCGCCCATCCCTCAGGAAGCGAGGCCAGCAAGGCCTTGGCCTTCCCCCTCTTTTCAGTTTCGACGTAGCAGGTCAGGAGTCTGGCGTGAAGTTCCGACGCCGTCTTGGCCCCCGAGGCAAGCAGCCGTTCGTATAGCTTGGACGCCTCTAGCCATCTCGACGCGCTGAACAGGGTCTCCGCAACGATCAGCAACTCACCCTGCGGACTTTCCGGGCCTATTTTCGACAAGGCGGCGGTCTCCATCCTCTCTGCCTCCTCCGGCCGTCCCGCCCACCTCATAATTGGCGCAGCCCTGCACAGCATGTCAATTTCATCAGCGCCGATTGGGTCGGCGCGGATGATCATCTCGACGACCTTCGACTTCCCGCCCCTCTTTGCCGTTGCAGCCCACACAAGGCCGCCGATGTAGCGGAGTATTTCATCCCGATCCGGGAAACGTTCCCCGGCCGTTAGATGGGCGGTCTCCACGAACTCAGCGTCGCCGCCGGCAGCGGCTATTTCGCACGCGGCCGCAACCGCCTCGATGGTCAAATCATCGAGATGCTCTTTGGCGACGGCGAGCGCATCGGCCTTTCGGCCGAGTTCGTCGAGGGCCTGTATCTCAATCCTAACGAGTTGAGGGTCTGCAACGCCGCCGGCCCGGGCTTCTCCGACTAAGTCGAGGGCCGCCCGGGGGGCGCCGAGCAGAAGGAAGGCGAACCCGAGATTGGCAGCGGCCCTGGAAACGTCGTCGGTTTGCACCGACCACAGCCGCTCGGAGTGCGGCAGGAACAGTTCAGTCGCCCTCACCAACCTGCGTCGGCGCTCGGCCGGAAGCAGCCCGTGCAGAGCGAGGACCGGGTCCTTGGCGCAGTCCTCCACCGCAAACGCGAGAAAGGCGTCCCGCGCGAAAAAACCAGAATCCTTGTGTTCAGCGGCAGATTCAGCCTGTTCCAATGCCTTTTCATGGTTTCCCGCCTGATGGCTGACGGCCGCCGCGAAATTGAGGATTTCAGCCTCACCCCTTATTTTGGGCGGCGCGTCTTCGATGGTGACGTTCTCCCCGAGCAAAACGCGGGCGTTGGCCATCGCGACCCAAACCTGGGCGGACAGGGGAAAGCGTTCCGACTCCTCGTTCCCCGCCTTTACGGCACCTTCGTTGTCCCCGGAGAGCATCAGCCCGCGGACCCGCCCTGCGGCGACCCTCTCGTCGTCCGGGCAGCATGCGTACGCCTTTGCGAACAGTCGGGCCGCCTCCTCGGCGTCGTCTCTGGACAACCAGAAGCACACCCCCCTTTGATGGTGCCAGCGCGCCTTTTGGTGGGCGTCGAAGCCGGAAAGGTCTTTGCCGGCGGCGTCGGCGTTTTCAAGGGCGTCGCGGAACTTGCCTGCCCTGATGAGGGTGCTTGTCCGGTCCAGCTGCTCGGTGACCATCTTGTTCAGAGAATCGGCCCTGCCCTGCGGCAGGACAGCCTCCACGAGCATCTCCTTGGTGCCCAGCACCGCCCTCAGGGTGTCCGAGACGCCTCTTTTTATTTCTTCATGTCCCCTCTCGATGCGATTGAAGACGCCGCCGGGTGAGCTCGGGGCATAGGTTTCCTGAAGGATGGGAAAGGATGAGACCCTGGTCTCGATGTCCTCCCAAAAGTCGACGGTCACGTCGAACATGTCCTTCGCGACCCTCTCTCCAGACAGCTTCTGGACCTTCTGTTGCAGAGCTGCGTCGCTGGGAGTCGTCGTCGCGATGAGCAGGCGCGCTATCGGTTGATTTCCTGCGTCTGCCTTGCGCACCTCGTCCTCGACGTCATCCCATGTCAGAACCGTCTTGTAATATTTCTTGCACTGGACGCCGATCTTCCCGACGCCCTTGTGGGTTACGTAGACGTCCACACCCCTTTGTTTCTGTCCCTTGCGCCCGTTCATGTTCGGCAGCGGATCACCGAAGACGACGCCATATATCTCAGCGCACATCTTTTCGAAATCGGATTCGTTTTTCGGAATGGAAAGTTCTGAAGGGATGCCCAGCAAGATTCGTCCTCAGGTCGCGCGACTAACCTTGGATTATGACGTATATGAGAAAAATAGGCCCTTCAAGTGGCATGAAGCCTCAACTTCGGCAACCTTGGTGCCACCAGCCACTCGACCGAACCAGCGCCAACGGCAGCCCAAGGGTCGATTTGAGCGGGCAGGTCGGATGCAATTCAATGGTCGGCAGAACGCAATTCCGCACTCAACTTCTCTCGGCCCATGAGTTTTTGGCTGAGATGCACTAAAAAACCCTTCTATTTGCTGCGGATCTCGTGGAATAGATGGTTTTTTATGATTTACCCCTCAAACCCATGCTAATCGAACACCATTCTTCCGACGAACTGCAAGCACAAACAGGATGAGAGCAGTAATCGATGTTTTTTTACAGCAAATTCCGTTAACTATGAGGTGTAACCACGCATAAAAGCCATTGGCACAACGGGAGATTCGATTTCAACAATCGATTGTTTCCCGGGTGATTCGATCACCTCTAATTTAGGCGCGTATTTCTATTAGATTAATTAATCAATAATCATTGAGGTATCAAACATGACAATCATCAACAATCGGATTGCAACACTTACAATCCCGACCATTCCAGTGAAGAGTGCTTTCCCAACTCTTAGCAAGGGATTATTGCCTTCAGCATTCAATCTGCCTGAATCCTCCTACTATCAATCGCTCCGAGAACCACTTTGGGATATTCATGAGTTCGTGCGTCAGGTACTAAGCAAGGAAGCTCCTGGCTTTTACGTGACCGTCAAAAAGAACGGTGACAAGCGTATCGAAGCCCTGGCCTTAGGCGAGCGGTTCTATCACCTGATTAATAACTTCATGGGGCGTATTCCAGAGGGTAGTCAGCCTGCAGGGTTTGTTGGGCTATTCCGAGATTGCTGCATCGAGTTGAGACTGTTCTGCAACCCGTTTGGCAATACAGGTGACTTTCACCGACTAAGCATTTACGGAAAGGCTATGAACGGTGCTGAGCTGTTCAATGCTTTGCTGGAACTGATCCGTAGGCGTGCTCAAAGCGATAAGCGTTGCGAGCGCTACCTGAACTTCGCTCACGATTACGATATCGATGAGCTCAAAGGGATTGTGAAGTATTTTGACGACCTGTTTCTAGACTATTCAAAAATCCTGGTGGTACGCGTTGATCTCGGCTACCCAGCCGATGAAGCTGACAAGATCAATTTTGAACGTGCCCATCGGGACATTCAGCGCTTCATCAACCACCGACAATGGTATGCCTGCTTTCAGCACAGCGTCGGGTATGTGATCGGCCGTGAACGGGGGACAGGTTCTGTAAATGAAAATGGTGGGAATGGGCGAGGCTACCACTTTCATTGCTTATTTTTGTTCGATGGCCAGAAGGTCGATGATGACGTTGAGCTAGCCAACAAAACTGTCGACTTCTGGGGCCGAATCGTCAATCCCCGCGGCACGCCTGAGGGTGAGCGGATCAAGGCGTGGAACTTCAATTGCAACTTAAAAGCGCGGAACTCAGAGTATCGGTACAACGGCATAGGCATGGTGCAGCAATCGGACGAACTGAAGCGCTGGCACATGATCTCGGCAGTGATTTACCTGACGAAACGTACTCAAGGTCTGGGTGACGATGTTCCGCCTGGTACGCGATCTCTGACCAAGGGACAGTACAAGCCTCGTATGTTTGAGAGACGAGGCCGTCCTCGCCAGATCATGATCCAGCGTGAAAAGGTTACCGTTCCGAGAAGTGCATGCAGGCCTGGTGAAAACCGCCATTAAGTATCGCCGCCGAGGACCTCAAGAACTCCATCGCTCAGCCTATCGAACGACCGTTCTGGCCGAGGACCGGTCCTCGGCCAGAACGGCCAATTCGCTTAGGAGATGCTTGTGTCGGCTTGCAGGCGCCAAGTAGCTTTACACCTACCTAAAGAACCAGCGTCAGTAGCCCGCTGTCTCAGCATTCTGAATTCGTGCACAATGCGCACTATGGCCAGCGCAGAACAACTCAAAGCTCTTATCAAGTCGCACATTACTCGTGACGATGGATATTTCTATTCCGTCGCGATGCAGGTGGCTGCGCACGAGGCGAAGCTGGGCCATGGCAAGTTTGCGGAAGAGCTGCGCGACCTGATCGATGCGGCAAAGACACGGCTGGGCCAAGATCCTTCCGGCAAGATTGTGCCCATCGCGGGTGCCCTGAGTAACGCGGCGAAACCCCGGGGCGAGCTAGCCGGCCTCCTGACCGTGACTCATCCGGCGAACCGCATGGGCGACATGGTTCTGGACGAGTTTGCAGCGATGCAACTCGCTCGAGTCATCAAAGAACAGCGACAGCTTGCTCGGATCAAGGAGCACGGACTGTCACCCCGCCGGAAACTGTTGCTCGTCGGCCCTCCAGGGACCGGCAAGACGATGACGGCATCCGTGCTGGCCGGCGAATTGGGCATTCCGTTGTTTCTCGTGCGCCTAGATTCGCTGATCACGAAGTTCATGGGCGAGACGGCCGCCAAACTGCGGCAGGTCTTTGATGCCATTGCCGACGTTCGGGGTGTCTACTTCTTCGACGAGTTTGACGCGATCGGATCGCAGCGCGGAAACGCCAACGATGTGGGCGAGATTCGGCGGGTGTTGAACAGCTTCCTGCAGATGATCGAACATGACCAGTCGAATAGCCTCATTGTCGCGGCGACGAACCATCCTGAGGTCCTGGACAGCGCCTTGTTCCGGCGCTTCGATGATGTTGTGGAATACCACCTGCCGACCTCTGCGCAGGCGCTTGACCTGATCCGGTCTCGGTTGGGGGCGTTTGCACCCAAGCCGTTCAAAAAGGACGGCCTGGCCGAACGGGCAGAAGGGTTGAGTTACGCTGAAATTTGCCGTGCAGTGGATGAGTCCATCAAAGACGCAATCATGCATGACCAGACCAAGGTGCAACGCGTTGCGCTGGAGGGGGCATTGGAGGAACGCCGCCTCATCAGCGCCAAACTAAGCCGCAATAAGACGCGCATGACGAGCGATGCCGGAACAAGCCCAAGATAAGCGTCGTCACCTTGTACTCACCAACACATCACAGGCCCAGGGGTTCAAGGCGCCGTCAAATGGTGGCGGCGGAGCATCGGTAGTTCCGACACCTGACCGTGCCCACCATGGGACGGCTCTGAAGGGGCAACTGCAAGCGTTAAAGCCCATTGCGCAGCAGATGGCCGACGCCCAACGAGAGCAGGACCTTGAAAGCGGGCTGGGCCTTCAGATTCAGTTCGTAGGGGTGCAAGACGTGGCCCTGGCCTTCGAGAGTCTTGGCAGCGAGCTTGGTCGGGACCCGAAAAAGCAGATCGAAGTTTTGAGCGTCACGTCCGAAGGCGGGATAACGCACGCCAACGTGTTCGTCCCTGACGGGAAGCTCGCCCATTTCGAAAAGTACGTTGAAGACTACTTGGCCGAGCGCAAGAACATCAACGGTGTTTCGAACGATCACCATGCTCTGCTGAACACCATTTCCTCCATTCGCAGCGCCGAACTTCGCGCCCTTTGGACAGATGAGCCTGAGCTATTTCCGCAGGACGCCGCTGAACAGTTCTGGTGGGAGGTCTGGCTGCCCGTGCGCGGAAATCGCGAAGCGGTCGTTGCCGACTTCCGAAAACTCGCCGGACTGGCGCAGTGCCAACTCAGCGAGCATCAAATCAATTTTCCCGAACGGACCGTCGTCCTGATGTTCGGGTCCCGGACGCAGCTATCCGCCTCGGTCATGATGCTCAATTGCGTGGCCGAACTCCGCCGTGCCAAAGAAACCGCCGAATTCTTCGACGGCATGACGCTGCTTGAGCAGCAGGAATGGGTTGATGAAACATTGGCGCGGCTGACGGTGCCGCCGGATGACGACACCGTGCCGCGCGTCTGCTTGCTGGATTCTGGCCTGAATCGCGGGCATCCCCTGCTCTCGCCTTTTCTAAACCCCGCCGACCTGCACACCGTGAATCCTGCTTGGGGTGTAGACGATACGGCGAATCACGGTTCCGGCCTTGCGGGGCTCGTTGCGTTTGGCGACTTGTCGAATGCCTTAGCGACCGACGAGCCGATCATCGCGTCGCATCGCTTGGAGTCGGTAAAACTCACGCCAGAGCAGGGCGCGAATGCAGGCGATTCGAAGCTCCATGGGCACCTTTTTTCCGAGGCAGTGGCTCGCCCCGAAATTGCCGCGCCGATGCGCTCCCGCGTGTTTACGTCGGCGGTGACATCCGACGATGACCGTGACCGGGGGAAACCCTCCGCGTGGTCGTCTGCCGTTGATCGGCTTGCGGCCGACTACGATGGCAACGGTCAGTTTCCCCGCCTGTTCGTGTTGTGCGCTGGCAATACCGAAGACGCCCAGAGCTGGAATACCTATCCCGCCAGCTTGAGTAGTCAGGGCATTCGCGATCCCGGCCAAGCATGGAATGCGCTCACGGTCGGTGCATTCACCGAGAAAGTGGCGATCGCCGAGGCTGATGCCCAGGGCTATACCCCGGTTGCGCCATCCGGAGGACTCAGTCCTTACACCCGCACATCGGCGGACTGGAGTACTGCCTGGCCGTTAAAGCCTGAGGTGGTCTTCGAAGGCGGCAATGCGGGCAAGAATGCGTTGGGGGCTGTCGGAATCTCCAGCCTCCACTTGCTGACGACCAACAATCTGCCGCATCAGCGCATTTTTGCAACGACCAATGCCACTAGCGCGGCGTCAGCCTTGGGCGCACGGCTGGCGGGGCAGTTGATGGCCGCGTATCCAAATCTCCGCCCGGAAACCGTTCGCGCCTTGATCGTGCATTCGGCAGAGTGGACCGAGGCGATGCGTTCGGCTTACTTGCCAGCTAACCGACCTGCTACGAAAGCGGATCATGTGACCCTGATCCGTCACTGCGGCTGGGGTGCGCCGAACTTGGATCGGGCGTTGTGGAGTGCCGGGAACTCGCTCACCTTGGTGGTCGAGGATGTCGTTCACCCGTATCAGAAGGTGAAGGGTAAAGGTGTTGTCAGCCGGGACATGAATCTCCATTCGCTGCCGTGGCCAAAGGCGGAATTGCTGGCGCTACCGCCAGATACTGCCGTCGAGTTACGCATCACCTTGTCTTATTTCGTCGAGCCGAACCCGTCAGCACGCGGTACCGCGTCCAAGTTCCATTACCCCTCCCATCGTTTGCGTTTTGACGTCCAACGCCCATTGGACGCGACCACGGAAGACTTCGTGGCGCGCATCAATGCGGCGGCCGAGCGCGAGGACGATGGCGATCCGATTGATCCCAAAGATCCGAACTGGGTTTTGGGTGACCGGCAGCGCCATCGGGGTTCTCTACACCAGGATATCTGGCATGGAACGGCCGCTGAGCTAGCCAGCAGAGGCTTTGTGGCGGTGTACCCGGCAAAGGGTTGGTGGCGTACTCGACAGGCCCAGGAGCGTTACGACTTGCCGGCTCGCTATAGCCTCATCGTTTCGATCCGTACGCCCGCAGTGGGCGTTGATCTCTATACGCCAATTGCGCAACAGCTGGCAGCACAAATCGCTGTACCAGTCGAGATTACGAACTGACATCAGTGTTTCAGCAGTTCGCTTCGAATGAATCCGAGCGATTGAAGCTGTGGCGCACTGCTAGCTTCGAGAGGCTGCTCCATTCTGAAACCAGCCAGATGGCCAATTCGTGCTTCTCGGCCTGAGTTGCCATTCGACACTCTGGCTGAAATTGTCGGCAATGCGGCGGTAAGCGACCCTTTGACCTTACTACAGAGGCAAGGTCAAGCGAAGAAACTGGCTAAAAATGTTTCGCCGAAGCCCTTAGCCTTCCCTCGATGATGGGTTTTGAACACCCACAAGAGATTCAAATGGCCCCCTCGTCTGTTTCTAGCCCTGTAGTTGAGTTAGAACTTGGTATTGGCGGGATCGATTTACAAAAAGCGGCCCCCTACTGATGGGCACAGGGTAAAGAAAGTGTGAAGCGCGTTTTTCCACCTTCCGAGTTGACGCCAACATCCCCGCCATGAGCCAACACAATAGATTGGGTTATCGCCAGCCCTAAGCCTGAATTTTCGGTCGTGCGCAGGCGCGAACTGTCGACACGGTAGAAACGATCAAACAGGCGGGGCAAATGTTCGGTAGGGATATCGCTCCCTGTGTTCTCGACGGAGACCAAAATCCTACCTTCACGGTTATTGTCGACTCGAACGGTAACCTTGCCCTCGTTCGGCGTGTGGCGCAGCGCGTTGGATAGCAGATTGCTAACCGCCCTGCGCAACATCAATCGGTCGCCGACGATTTGGCCGTTACCTGTGAGCGACAAGGCTATCGATTTCTCTTCGGCAAGCACGCCGTAATACTCCAGCAAATCGCCAATTTCCTCGGCAAGGTCTATCGGCTCCTGATTGGGGATGATCTGGTTGTTGTCGGCCTTGGCCAGGAAAAGCATGTCGGAAATGGTTCGCGACAAGCGTTCGAATTCTTCCGTGTTCGACGCCAGGGTGTCCCGGTAGTCTTCTGCGGAGCGTGCTTTCGAGAGCGTGACCTGTGTCTGGGTCAACAGATTGCTGACCGGCGTTCGCAACTCATGAGCCAAGTCCGATGAAAAATCCGACAGGCGCTGAAAGGACTCTTCCAAGCGCGAAAGCATGCCATTCAATGTGTCGGCCAGATCCGCCAATTCGCGGGGGATGGCTTCGACCGGCAAGCGGGTATGCAGGCGATTGGCGGTGATCTCAGCCGCCTGCCGCTTAATGGCCAGTAAAGGCGACAGGCCGCGCCGGACGACAAACCAGCCGAGCAATCCCATCGCCAGAGTCGCCAGGCTCATGAACCCCCACAAAGTCTGCCGGAAGGAAGTCATGAAGTGCTCGTGATGGGTGATTTCGGTGGCAATTGCCACGGTGTAACTAACGCCACCATCGGTGCCTTTGACCATCGAGGAAACTCCCCGCCATGGCTGGCCGTCGTTGCTGTTCCATTTGACGGGTTGCTCGCGCCTTGGTGTCGCGCCAATGCTTAGTAGATCCTGCGAAAACACCATCGCTTCGTTGGCATACAGCATTTCGCCATTCTGGTCATAGACGGCAACGATCAACCCGTGATGCCCCGTCAGCGCATCGTCCAATTGCTGGGTCAGTGTCTCTTTCGGCTGACTATCTGGTTTTCGTTCCAAGATATGCCTTGCCAACTGCATTTTGCCGGTCAGCACATCCAAATCCTGCTCTTCGAAGTGGCGCTCAACCGCATTGCCGATAAGCAGGCCGAGCAGGAACAGCACAAAGGCCGAGGCCAGCGCGAACAGCAGAGTCAGCCGGAGTGTCAGTGAGGGGCCGCGGATTGGGGTCAATCGGTAATCTCCAAAACATAGCCCATGCCGCGCACGGTCTGAATCAATTTGGGTTCGTACCCCTCATCAATCTTGACCCGAAGGCGTTTGATGGCGACCTCAATGACGTTCGTGTCGCTGTCGAAATTCATGTCCCAAACCTGGGAGGCAATCAGCGACCGAGGCAGCACTTCGCCCTGGCGGCGTAACAGCAGTTCAAGCAGCGCGAACTCCTTGGCGGTCAGATCGATGCGTTTGCCGGCGCGATTGACCCGGCGGCGCAGCAGGTCGAGTTCGAGGTCGGCGGCGCGCAGGAACTCGGACTCCTTCGCCTTGCCGCCCCGCCGCAGCAGGGTCCGGACTCGCGCCAACAGTTCGGAGAAGGCAAAGGGCTTCACCAGGTAGTCGTCGGCGCCCAACTCCAGTCCCTTGACCCGGTCCTCGACCTGGTCGCGTGCCGTCAGAAACAGTACCGGCATTTCCTTGCCGGCTCGGCGAATACCTTGCAACACCTGCCAGCCGTCGATGCCCGGGAGCATGACGTCGAGGATCGCCAGATCATAGGCCTCGGTCAGCGCCAGATGCAGCCCGTCGAGGCCATTGACGGCCAAATCCACGACGAAGCCCGCCTCGACCAACCCCTGCTTGAGGTAAGAGCCGGTTTTGGTTTCGTCTTCCACCACAAGAATTTTCATCGTTCTCTCCACCAATCATTGGCTATTGATGGCGCATTTTCCGTCGCTTTTAAAGGCCGATTGCCTAGATTACGGAAATGTAATCCGCAAGTCAGCAAGATGTTGGTTTGGTAAAGACAAAATAGCAATTTCGGAGCAAGACCAATTGGACTCCGCATACCCTTACTGAGAAAAAACTATGTGCAGATTTATTTGGGGTGCTCTGGCAACCATCGGCTTGGGCGCGGCAACGGCGGGGATCGTCGTCGTGGCAGGCGTCGTCGATGTCGGCGCCGATACCCCCCACAGTTCATTCACCTACCAGGCGCTGACGTTTGCCCGCGAAAGAGCCATTGCCAGCCGTACGGGTGAAATCCAGACCCCGGCTGATCTTGCCGATCCCGAGCGCGTGCGACGCGGGGCCGGCAACTATGCGGCAATGTGCGTCAATTGCCACCTGTCTCCGGAAGCGCCGGATTCGGAGATTGGCAAGGGGTTGTATCCGACTCCCCCCAATCTTTCCGAAAAACCGGCGGCGCAATCGTCACGTGACGCTGCCCGCGATTTCTGGATCATCAAGCACGGAATCAAGGCTTCCGGTATGCCGGCCTGGTCGAAGGGCGGCATGGAGGATGAGGCCATTTGGGACCTGACGGCCTTCCTGCAAAAGATACCTTTGCTGTCGGCGACCGCCTACGAGCAACTGGTGGCAGCCAGTGACGGTCATTCCCATGGCGGACTGGAAGGCCACGAAGAGGCACCAGCAGCCCCGGTCGAGGAAAAGCCGGTGGCCAAGGGCAAAAATGCGCACAGCCATGACCACGGAGCGCACAAACATTAACCCCATAAAGATTACAAAAATGTAATCCGACGGACAGCAAATTGTTGGCGTCGGCTATCCATACTGACGCCACTCGACTGACACAGGAGCTTCGCCATGCGTAACCCCTTTCTTGTTCTTGCTTTGAGCTCCGTCCTCGGCGCCGGCCTTTCCACTGCCGTGGCGGCCGGCGAAATGGTGGATGTTTACAAGAGCCCGAATTGCGGTTGCTGCGGCAAGTGGGTCGATCATCTGAAAAATGCGGGCTTCGAGGTCCGCTCGCACAACGTCATGGACGTCCCGGCGGCCCGCAAACAATTGGGGATGCCCGATCGGCTGGGCTCCTGCCACACCGCCAAGGTGGCCGGCTATGTGGTCGAAGGCCATGTGCCGGTTGCCGACATCCAGCGTCTGCTCAAGGAAAAACCGAAAGCCCTCGGCATCGCGGTGCCGTCGATGCCGCCAGGATCGCCGGGCATGGAAAGCCCGAGACCCGTCCCCTACAACACGATGCTGGTCCAGGCCGGTGGCGAAACCAGCATCTTTGCCAAACATTGATCCCCCAAACAGGAGAAACTCATGAAAGCACTTATCACCGCCTCACTGATCGCCTTTTCCACCCTCGGCGCCGTTTCTGCCCAAGCTGCAAGCGACCATGCCGGGCATGCCATGGCCTCGCCGAGCGCCGCGTCTGCTGAAATGCAGATGATCGACGCTCAGGTCAAGAAAGTGGACAAGGCAGCCGGCAAAGTAACCTTGTCGCATGGCCCACTGACCAACCTGAACATGCCGGCGATGACCATGGTACTCAAGGTTTCCAATGTCGCCTGGTTGGACCAGATGAAAACCGGCGATAAGATTCGCTTCATGGCCGAAAACGTGAATGGTGCCATCACCGTCGTCCATTTCGAACCCGCCAAATAACCCAATCGACTGACGGCGAGACGGTGCTTACCTCTCGCTGTCAGCATGCTTCATAAAAACAAATATTGCAGGGAGGTCGCATGCGCCGACTCAGGCCGTTACCCATTTTGATCCTGGCGCTTGCCACCGCCTTTGGGTCGCCCGTGCTTGCCCAAGACGCCGCCCTTGGTGCGAACGTGGACAGCCTGATCAATTATGCCAAGACACGCAATCCGGAGTACGCCGCGATGCAGGCCGAGGCCGAAGCGTCAGGCGAGCGGGTGACGCCGGCCGGTGCCTTGCCCGACCCGAAGTTTCGGACCGAGTTGCGTGACATAACGCGGATGGGCGAACAGAGTGCCACGCTAGCCCCAAATCGCGTCGGCAGCACCCGTTACTTGCTGATGCAGGACATACCCTGGTTCGGCAAGCGTGACCTGAAGCGCGAAATCGCCGAGCTTGAAGCCGACGGCGCCAAGGGACGTGCGTTGGGCACCTGGGCCGATGTTGCCGGGCGGATCAAAGTCAATTTTGCCCAGTTGTATTTCGTACACCGCAATGAGCAACTGACCCGGGAAATCCTCGACCTGATGACCCGCCTGGAAAAAGTCGCCCAGGTTCGTTATTCCGGCGGCCTGGCGGCGCAGCAGGATGTTATCCGCGCCCAGGTTGAGCAGACCAACATGCGCAACGAATTGATTGCGCTGGAAACCGAACAGCACCACCTGCATGCCCGGCTGAATGCCTTGCTGGCCCGCCCAAGCAATGCGCCCTTGCAGGAACCAGCGCAGTTGCGCAAGCTGCCGACTCCCGTGGCGCTGGATTACGCCACGTTGGAAGAGCGCGTGCGAACCCGCAACCCGCAACTGTTCGCCGACGAATCGAAAATCAAGGCCGCCGAGAAATCCCGCGACCTGACCTACAAAAACCGCTATCCCGATTTTACGCTGGGCGTATCCCCCATCCAGTACCAGAGCGCCATCAAGGAATGGGAGTTGATGGTCGAGCTGAATATCCCGCTGCAGCAGTCTTCGCGCCGGGCGCAGGAGCGAGAATCGGAATCGATGCTCAATGCCGCCCGCTCGCGCAAGGAAGCCACTACCAACCAAGTCTCCGCCGAACTGGCCGAGGCCCTGGCTGGTATCGAAGCCGCCCGCCGCACGGAAAACCTGCTGGCCAACAGCCTACTGCCGCAGGCCGAACTGACCTTCAAGGCGGCGCTGGCCGGGTATGAGACCGGCAAGGTCGATTTCGCCACCTTGCTCGATGCCCAGCGCCAAATCCGGCAGGCCCGACAAAACCAGCTTAAGGCCCAAGTCGACGCCCAGATGCGTCTGGCCGAAATCGAACGTCTTTTAGGGGAAGATCTATGAACAAGGGTGCAGGACTGACCATCGGCGTTATTGCCGTTGCTGTGGCTGCCGGTGGTGGTTACTGGCTGGGCGGACGTGGCGGCGCTTCCCATGGCGATGCGGCACCGGTCACCAGCGCCCCGGCCGAGCCGGCCAAGAAAGAGAAAAAGCTGCTGTTCTACCGCAATCCGATGGGACTGCCCGACACCTCGCCGGTGCCCAAGAAAGACCCGATGGGGATGGATTACATCGCGGTCTATGAGGGAGAGCAGGACGACGATCCGGCATCGGCCAACCAGATAAAGATAAGCACCGAAAAAGTACAGAAACTGGGCGTTCGAACCGAAGCCGCCCAATTGCGCATCCTTGACAAGGTGGTACGCGCCGCCGGTCGGATCGAGCCGGACGAGCGCCGCATCTACGCGATTTCTCCTAAGTTCGAGGGCTACGTCGAACGCCTGCACGTCAATGTCACGGGCCAGCCGGTCAGCAAGGGGCAGCCGCTGTTTGAGGTGTATAGCCCGGAATTGGTTTCCGCCCAGCGCGAATACGCGATTGCCGCCCAAGGCGTCGAATCGCTGAAGGAAGCCGGCGGCCAAGCGCGGGACGGCATGAAGCAACTGGCCGATTCAAGCCTGTTGCGTCTGAAAAACTGGGATATATCGGAGGAGCAGGTCAAGGCGCTGGCAAAATCCGGTGAAGCACGGCGCACGCTGACTTTCCGCTCACCGGTCGCCGGCATCGTCACCGAAAAGAAAGCCCTGCAGGGCATGCGTTTCATGCCGGGCGAGGCGCTTTATCAGGTGGCCGACCTCTCGGCGGTCTGGGTGGTTGCCGATGTCTTCGAGCAAGACATTGGTCAGGTCAAGACCGGCGCCAAAGCCAAGGTCAGGATCAATGCCTACCCGGACAAAGTGTTCGAAGGCACGATTACCTACGTTTATCCGACCCTGAAGGCCGAGACGCGGACGGTGCCGGTTCGGGTCGAACTGCCGAACCCCGGTCAGTTGCTGAAACCGGCCATGTTCGCCCAGGTTGAGTTGCCGGTCGGCGCAAAGGGAGAAGTCGTTACCGTACCGACCTCGGCCGTGATTGACAGCGGCACCCGCCGCATCGTGCTGGTCCAGGCGAAGGAAGGCCGTTTCGAGCCACGCGAGGTCAAGCTGGGGCAACGCAGTGACAACCATGTTGAGGTGCTTGAAGGCGTCAAGAATGGTGAGCCGGTGGTGGTTGCCGCCAATTTCCTGATCGACGCCGAAAGCAACCTGAAGGCGGCGGTCGGCGGTTTCGGCCATGCTAGCCACGGCAGCCAGCCGAAGCCGGAGTCAGCCAAGCCTGCTGCTGTCGGGCATCAGGCCGAAGGCACGGTCGAGGGGTTCGACGCCAAGGCAGGTATGCTGACGCTCAATCACGGGCCGGTCGCCAGTCTCAAATGGCCGGGCATGACCATGGAGTTCCAGGTCGCGACGCCGGCGCTGTTGAGCGGACTCAAACCGGGTGCGACGGTGGCCTTCGAGTTTGTCGAGCGCAAACCAGGTGAATGGGTCGTCACCAGCATCAAACCGATGGCTGGAAAAGTGGCGGCCAATCCCCACGCAGGCCACTGACAGGGGATACCATGCTCGCCAAAATCATCGAATGGTCGGGACGCAACCGCTTCCTCGTCCTCCTGGCTACACTTTTCGTCATTGTCGGCGGTGTCGTTGCGGTCATGAAAACGCCGCTCGACGCCTTGCCTGATCTCTCAGACGTACAGGTCATTGTCTACACCGAATATCCCGGGCAGGCACCGCAAGTAGTTGAGGATCAGGTGACCTATCCGCTGACAACGGCCATGTTGTCGGTACCGAAGTCCAAGGTCGTGCGCGGCTTCTCATTCTTCGGAGCCTCTTTCGTCTACATCATCTTTGAAGACGGCACGGACATTTATTGGGCGCGGTCCCGGGTACTGGAATACCTCAACTTTGCCGCCGGCCGCATGCCCAAGGGCGTCACACCGCAAATCGGTCCGGACGCCACGGGCGTCGGCTGGGTCTATCAATACGCGCTGCTCGCCAAGGACAAGACGCTGGCCGAACTGCGGACGCTGCAGGACTGGTATCTGCGCTATCAACTGACCAAGGCACATGGCGTCGCCGAAGTGGCTTCGATTGGCGGCTTCGTCCAGACCTACCAGGTCACGGTTGATCCGGTGAAGTTGCGCGCCTATGGCATTCCGCTAGCGGCGGTTTCAAAGGTCATTCGGGAATCGAACCGCGATGTCGGCGGGCGTGTCGTCGAGATGGCGGAAACCGAATACATGGTGCGCGGCAAGGGCTATCTGCGGGGCACAGGCGATATTGAAAATCTGGTGGTTAAGTCACAAGGCGGGACGCCCGTCTTGGTTCGTGACATTGCCCGTGTCGAACTGGCGCCGGACGAGCGGCGCGGTCTCACCGAGTTGAATGGTGAAGGTGAAGTGGTTTCCGGTATCGCCATGGCGCGCTACGGCCAGAACGCGCTGGAGGTCATTCACAACTTGAAGGAAAAAATTGGTGAGATTTCTGCCGGGCTTCCGGAGGGCGTGACGATCCAGACGGTCTATGATCGTTCGGAATTGATTCACCGTGCGATTGACACCTTGACGCGCACCTTGGCGGAAGAAAGTCTCATTGTCGCGCTGGTCTGCGTCGTCTTCCTGATGCACATGCGCAGTGCCTTGGTGGCCATCCTGATGCTGCCGGTCGGGGTGCTGATTGCCTTCATTTCCATGCGATTGCTGGGGATGAACTCGAACCTGATGAGCCTGGGCGGTATCGCCATCGCCATCGGGGCGATGATCGATGCGGCCATCGTGATGATCGAAAACGCCCATAAGCACATCGAGCGTTTGCCGGAGGATCATACCCACGGGGATCGCATCGAGGCAATGATTGCGGCCTGCAAAGAGGTCGGCCCCGCACTGTTCTTCTCGCTGCTCATCATCACCGTTTCCTTCCTGCCCGTCTTTACGCTGGAGTCCCAGGAAGGACGTCTGTTCTCGCCCTTGGCCTACACCAAGACCTTCTCGATGGCGGGCGCTGCATTGCTGTCGGTGACGCTGGTGCCGGTGCTGATGATGCTGTTCATTCGCGGCAAAATCATGCCGGAATCGAAAAACCCGGTGAATCGTTTCCTGATCTGGGCTTATCGCCCGATCATCGCCGGCGTCATGCAATGGAAAAAGACCACTATCGTGGCCGCACTGCTCGCGCTGGTGGTCTCGATTTATCCGGCCAGCAAGTTGGGCTCCGAGTTCATGCCGACGCTGAATGAAGGCACGCTGTTCTACATGCCGGCTTCGCTGCCCGGGATGTCGATCACCAAAGCGGCGGAACTGTTGCAGACCCAGAACAAGATCATCAAGAGTTTCCCGGAAGTCTCATCGGTTTATGGCAAAGCGGGTCGTGCCAACACGGCAACGGACCCGGCGCCGACGGAGATGTTCGAGACGGTGATCAATCTGAAGCCGGAATCCGAATGGCGCCCTGGATTGACGACCGACAAGCTGATCGCCGAAATGGACAAGGCCTTGCAGTTCCCGGGCGTATCGAACGCTTGGACGATGCCGATCAAGGCGCGCATCGACATGCTGTCGACCGGCATCCGGACGCCAATCGGGATCAAGGTGTTCGGCAAGGATCTCAACGAGATGGAACGACTGGCCCGCGAAATCGAGACGGTCGTCAAGGCAGTTCCAGGCACTACCTCGGCTTTCGCGGAACGGATTACCGGCGGTTTTTACCTGAATATCGAACCGGACCGCACCCAGTTGGCCCGCTATGGGCTGGCGGTCGGCGATTTGCAGGATGTTATCGGCCAGGCCTTGGGCGGCGAGATGGTTACCACGACCGTCGAAGGGCGCGAACGGTTTGGCGTCACCGTGCGCTATCCGCGTGAACTTCGTTCCGATCCGCAGCAGATTGCCCGTGAGGTGCTGGTGCCGACCATGGAGGGGGCAATGATTCCGCTCGGCCAATTGGCCCGCGTCGAGGTGGCCAAGGGAACGCCCGGCATCCGGACTGAAAACGCGTTGCTTTCCGCCTATATCTTCGTGGACATTCGCGAACGCGACATCGGTGGCTATGTCGCCGATGCCAAGAAGGCGGTGGCGGAAAACGTGAAATTCCCGCCGGGCTATTACGCGACCTGGAGCGGCCAGTTCGAATCCATGGAGCGCGCGATCGAGAAAATGAAGATCGTCGTCCCGGTGACGCTGTTGATCATCTTTCTGCTGCTTTACCTGAACTTCAAACGTCTGACAGAGACCTTGATTGTCATGCTGTCGGTGCCGTTTGCGCTGGTCGGCGGGGTCTGGTTGATGTGGTTGCTCGGTTACAACCTGTCCGTTGCCGTCGCCGTGGGCTTCATCGCCCTAGCCGGGGTTGCAGCGGAAACCGGGGTGATCATGCTGATTTACCTTGATCATGCCTGGGAAGCGCTGAAGGCCAAGCGCCGGACGGAAAACCAAGCGCCAACCCTGCACGATCTCTACGAGGCCATCATGGAAGGCGCCGTGGAGCGGGTTCGCCCGAAGATGATGACGGTGGTGGCGATCATGGCCGGCCTGTTGCCGATCATGTGGGGTACCGGTACCGGCTCAGAAGTCATGAGTCGCATTGCGGCGCCGATGGTTGGCGGGATGATCTCTTCGACGGTCCTGACCCTCGCGGTGATTCCGGCAATCTACGCGCTGGTTAAACAATGGCGCCTGAATCGGGGTGTCGAGTAATGAATCTTATCAACGCAAGGAGAACGTGATGTCGAAGAAGCTCTTGGTGGTTGCTGTGACGGTAGTCGGACTGTTGCTGGGCGGGTGTGCCAGTAGTGAATATGCGGGCGGCTCCGGAAACGACTCGCACGCCGGTCATTCCCACTAATCGGTTCCCATGCTTGGTACCAGAGCTGCCAAGCAAGGCACCACCAGCCAGCCGCTCATTTTCTGTTCTACCGTTCCACCCGGTGTCAATCAAGAACATGGAGTCAGCTCATGAAAGCAGAATCTGAACATCATCACCCCGAGCCGTGGTATCGATCTCGTGGCGCGGTCGTCGCTGCCATGATCGCGGTCACCCTGGGGTTCTTCATCGTTCGCGAGCATTGGGAACATCTAGCCGGACGGTGGATTTATTTGCTCCTCCTGCTCTGTCCGTTGATGCACTTCTTTGGTCACGGCGGACATAACGGTCACGGCAAGGAAAAAGGCAGCGATGAACAAAATTCGTAGACGACAGTTCGCCGTGGGGTTGATCGCGTTGTTCAGTCTGTCGGTGCAAGCCCAAAGCTGGCAGGTGCCCAAACCCAGTCCAGGCCTGATGCCCAATCCGGCAGCCGGCAAGACACTATTCGCGAAACATTGCGCGGCCTGTCACGGTACGGAATTGAAAGGTTCGGACAAGGGACCGCCTCTCCTGCACCGCATCTACGAGCCCTCGCACCATGCCGATGCCGCTTTCCAACTCGCCGCCAAGAACGGTGTGCGCGCTCATCACTGGAAATTCGGCGATATGGCGCCGGTGCCGCAGGTAACACCCGACGACGTGGCACACATCACGGCCTATGTGCGCAGCGAACAGCGCAAGGTTGGTATCGACTAAATAGAAAGTAGTCATGAGGCAAAATCTGGCTGGAGCCTGTGCAACTTTAGCAAGATCCCTTTTGCGGTCGGCTTTCTCTCCTGCGCAACTGTTGCTGATGGCCTTGCTGCAGAGCAAGGCCAATTTTTCTATATTGGTCCACGAGGCATGCTGGATCAACTTTGAGCAAATTGCATAGTTGTGATTTTTTGATTAAAGGGAAGTAGCCATGACTAGCGAACACTCAGGGCAACATCACGACCATGCTCATCATCACAGCCATTCGTCGTCGGTTTTGAAATCCATGTCGAACAACGTTATCGATCCCGTCTGCGGCATGACCGTCAAGCCGGAATCGGCCCATGCGACGGATCTGGATGGCATCCATTACCGTTTCTGCAGTGCCAAATGCAAGACAAAATTCGATGCCGAACCGGCGCACTACCTGGCGTCCAAGCCGGAAGAACTCGCCGTTCCGGGCGCCGAGTACACCTGCCCGATGCATCCGGAAATCCGGCAGACCGGCCCCGGCACCTGCCCCAAGTGCGGCATGGCGCTCGAACCGCTGCTGCCCGATTTAGACAAAGACGAGGACAACACCGAGTACCTGGACTTCCGCCGCCGCTTCTGGGGCAGCCTGCCGCTGACCGTGGTCGTGGGCGTCCTGGCGATGGTTGGGCACCGGCTGGAAGGTCTATCGCCAGCGGCCCGCACTTGGGGCGAACTACTGTTCAGCCTGCCCATCGTGCTCTGGGCTGGCGCGCCGTTCTTCGTGCGGGGCTGGCAGTCGCTTGTCCAGCGCAGTCCTAACATGTGGACGCTGATCAGCCTCGGCACCGGTGCGGCATTCGCTTACAGCGTCGTGGCGGCGCTAGCGCCTGGCCTGTTTCCGCCATCCTTCATTGCCCACGGCCGGATCGGCGTTTATTTTGAGGCGGCAGCGGTCATCATCTCGCTGACCCTGCTCGGCCAAATGCTTGAACTGCGCGCCCGTTCGCAGACCACGGCCGCCATCAAGTCGCTGCTCGGTCTTTCCCCGAAGACGGCCCGCCGCATCAACCCGGACGGCATAGAGGAGGATGTGCCGCTGACTCATGTCCATGTCGGCGACATGTTGCGCGTACGTCCTGGCGAGAAGGTGCCGGTAGACGGCGCAGTGATCGAAGGCTCGAGCGCCATCGATGAAGCGATGCTCACCGGCGAGCCTCTGCCGGTAACGAAACACCCCGGCGACCAGGTGATCGGTGCCACCATGAACACCGCCGGCAGCCTGGTCATCCGTGCCGAGAAGGTCGGTGCCCAGACAGTGCTCGCCCAGATCGTCCAGATGGTCGCCCAGGCCCAGCGCTCGAAGGCGCCGTTGCAGCGGCTGGCCGACGTCGTCGCCGGCCATTTCGTCGTCGTCGTGGTCGCCATCGCCGTAATCAGTTTCTTCGCCTGGGGCTTGTTCGGCGGCGAGCAGGGCTGGGTCTTCGGCCTGATCAACGGCGTTTCGGTGCTGATCATCGCCTGTCCCTGCGCCCTCGGGCTAGCGACGCCGATGTCGATCATGGTCGCCACCGGCAAGGCAGCAACCCAGGGCATCCTGTTCCGCGACGCGGCGGCCATCGAGCGACTGCGCGAGGTGGACACGCTGATCGTGGACAAAACCGGCACCCTGACCGAAGGGCGGCCAGCCTTCGAACGTGTGCTGGCTGCACCCGGCATCGTCGAGGACGAGGTACTGCGCCTGGCGGCCAGCCTTGACCAAGGCAGCGAGCATCCGCTAGCCGACGCCATCGTCCGCGCCGCCCGCGAACGCGGTCTTGCCCTCGACAAGGCCGAGCAGTTCGAATCGGCCAGCGGCATCGGCGTACGCGGGACAGTCGGCGGCCAGCGCCTGGCCCTTGGCAACGCCGCGCTGATGGCCGAGGACGGCATCGATATCGACGCCCTCGCCGGGGAAGCGGAAACCCTGCGCCAAAGCGGGGCCAGCGTCATGCATCTGGCGGCCGATGGCCGCCTGCTCGGTTTGCTGGCAGTCGCCGACCCAATCAAGGCGAGCACCCAGGAAGCCCTGAGCATTCTGAGTCAGGCCGGGCTGCGCATCGTGATGGCCACCGGCGACGGCCTGACCACCGCCCAGGCGGTCGGTGCCAGACTGGGCATCGAGGAGGTGCATGGCGAGGTCAGGCCTGCCGACAAACTTGCGCTGGTTGAGCGTTTGCAACGCGAAGGGCGGATCGTGGCGATGGCCGGCGACGGTATCAACGACGCGCCGGCGCTGGCCAAAGCGGATGTCGGCATCGCCATGGGTACCGGCACCGACGTCGCGATGAACAGCGCCCAGTTGACGCTGGTCAAGGGCGACCTGCGCGGCATCGCCCGCGCCCGTCTGCTCTCCGTCGCAACGGTCGGCAACATGCGCCAGAACCTGGCCTTCGCTTTCCTCTACAACGCCCTCGGCGTGCCGGTCGCGGCCGGTATCCTCTATCCCTTCTTCGGGCTGGTGCTGTCGCCGGTAATTGCGGCTGCGGCGATGAGCCTGTCGTCGGTCAGCGTGGTCGCCAATGCGCTGCGTCTGCGCGGGCAGCAATAAAACCGAGATTTGCTGATGTCTTCCCGATTGCCTGACCTCTTTGCGAACAATACGGAAACAAGCTGGCAAAATGGTGAACGGGTTGTAATGCCCCCGTTATGGGCGTGACAGCTACCCACAGGCAAACTCCCCCTACGAGGCAATGGGCCTTGATCGTGCCGCAGGGAGAAAATCATGTCCGCACACAATTCGTTCGCAATTTTCAACACATCCCCCGACTTCCATTTGGTTTCCCAGTTGGTTGGCGTGAATCTCGATTGTTTGGAAAAGATGGTTTCCACGCAGTTTTCCCCGCTCAAGGAACTCCTTGAGCAAACTTCATCGCTGTCTCTGGATGATCCTGGGCAAAGCGGGGCATGGTGGGCTGCAGTCGGCAATTTATCCATCGAGTATTGGAAGGCATACACCCTCGACAGCATGGAGTACCAGCACCGGGTTTTGCAGGTACTAGCCCAACATTCGACAAAGTGAACTCGATGATGAGTTCGTCGGGGTCGGTGCGCTGGCAAGACTCTTCCGGCAAGGTCATTGCCTGTACGGAAAAAATCAAGGTACTCAATGAGAACCTGGATGAACTTCGCCAGATGGCCCAGGATGCACTGGAGGACGGAATTTTGATGGGGTGTTGCGAACGGCAATTGCGCGATGCGCTTGCCGACGCAATCGTGCATTTGGTGAATCCGTATTTGGCCATGCTTCCTGAGAACAATGTAATCGACAAGTCACCTTGTTGACAGTGACAGAAGCACAAACTGTATCTGTCCACTCGATTCGGACCGTTGAAATCCCCAAAACTCAGGAGTCAAGATCATGAAAATCTCTTCCCTCATCGCCGCCGTTCTTTTCGCCGGTGCCGCCATGTCTGGTGCCGCTTATGCCGATGACAAGGCAGGTGCCCCGAAAGCCGCCGAGGCCCAAATGGACAAGACCGCGAGCAAGCCGCATTCCCATGTCCAGGAAAAAACCGGCATGCCGCAAAGCATGCCGGATGCCAAGGCCGATAAACCAAACGCAGCTAAGGACAAGAGCAAGCACTACCATCCGCGAGATGGTAAATAACTGTCCAGCAAAGGCCCCGAAACCGGGGCCTGATTATTTCAGCCATGGATATCCGCAAGCCGGCAGAGCACGGCGATCGATGTGTATGTCGCACGCTTGCGCTTGCGGTCGGCAGTGACCCGAAGATGCTGACCTACAACTATTGTCGAACAGTGCTTCAGAAACGCTGGATTGTCGAATGCAATCATGGATGCCTTGCAGAGCCGGCCGTGGCGGCCAGCGATCTGAAATGGCATGACGGCGGCCAGATCGATCCGGTGAAGGCCATCCTGATCATGAACGAGTAATCGCTGCCATGGCGGGACTCCCATCCATTCCCCCGTCCGCCAACACTCCGTTACCTTCGGTTCAAGGTGGACATGAGGGGCGTGGAGGAGCGCCGGGCAACATTGACAACGGAGTGTTCTCCGAAGCATTAAATCAGGCGATTGCCCAAAAAGCCAACACCCCCGGTGCCGGCCACGGTGCTCATGGCGGACAATTTCCCGGAATGGCATCCAACACGGCATCTGCCCATCCGAACCACTTCTCAGTCGGGCAAGGGGGTCATGCCGGCCATGATTTTCAGCAGAAAATGCTGGGGGTCCGTGTCTATCGGCAGCAGCTTCTGGCCTCGAACATCGCCAACGCCGATACGCCTGGCTACAAGGCCGTCGATATTGACATCGAAGAAGCCGCCCAAATCGTCAAAGGTGTATCGGGATCGCTGCCATTGGCTACCACCGCTACTAGCCATCTGTCAGGGGGAGTGCAGGCACCACCATTCCCCCTGAAGTACCATGTACCGTATCAAACTGCTGCCGATGGCAATACGGTGGAAATGGATACCGAGCGACAGAAATTCTCGGAAAATTCGCTGATGTACCAGTTTTCCCTGGATCGCGTCAGCGGGCATTTCAAACACTTCATGGAATTGCTGCAGAATTTAAGATGAGAACCTTGGCGCTTCCTGAAACCCCCCGGCAATTGCGCCGCATGTTGGCGCGGCGCCTCGGTATCGGTGCGCTTCTGGTTGGCAGTCTCGCGGGAGGTCTTGCCTACTGGGTCGAATCGTATCGCGTAGAACAGCGCACCCTTGAGCGCGCCATAGCGGGGGTCAGGCATTTCGAGTCGCCCGCCATGCAGATGACGGTCAGCGGAGAGAAAGGTGATGGCCATTCCGCGATAGCTCAGTTGCTGACCGATGAGTTTGTCGGGATTCGAGTTTTTGCGCCCAATACGGAGATGGTGTTTGATGCTTGGCGGCCAATCCCCGAGGCACTGAAAGAGATCGCCCGACAACAGCGCCATCCATGGCCGACACCTCCCGGCAGCCATAGCAAACGATTTTCGGTGGCGGGCGAAGAACTGGTTCAGGTCATTCTGCCGATGAGCACCAATGATGGCCGACTTGCCGGCTATGTTGAGGGAATCACCCTGGTGTCCCGCTCGGCGCTGCACGAGAGAGAACAGCAGATTCGCGGGGCTGTGCTGACGGCCTCGATATCTGTATTCGCAGCAGCGCTGTTGCTTTACCCGTTAATGTCAGGACTGCTGGGCCAAACGGTGGCATTGTCGTCTCGTCTCCTGGAGTCCAATCTTTCGTTGCTGCGTTCCCTTGGAAACGCCATCGCCAAGCGTGATGCGGACACCGACGCCCATAACTACCGGGTTACCTGCTATGCGGTCACACTTGCCGAAGCACTGGGTGTTGGCAAGGAAACCATTGCCGAACTGGTGCTGGGCGCCTTTCTGCACGACGTTGGAAAAATCGGCATTCCGGATCAGATTCTGTTGAAACCGGGACGGCTGACCAGCGAAGAATTTCAGGTCATGAAGACCCACGCCATGCTCGGCATCGAGATCGTCGCCGGCAATCCCTGGCTGGCTGGCGCAGAGAAGACCATCCGGCATCATCACGAACGCTTCGACGGGAAAGGGTATCCGGATGGGCTCATTGGCGAGGCAATACCGTTGGCCGCACGGATTTTTGCCCTGGTCGACGTGTTCGACGCATTGACCTCTGTTCGCCCGTATAAACCAGCCTTGTCATTGGAAGAGACGTTGAGCATCATGGAACGGGAAGATGACCAGCATTTCGATCCAAAGATTCATGCCGTTTTCCGGCAGGTTGCTCCGGTGCTATACGCACAAGGCCAATCCAGAGATCATGCCCAATGGAGTCAGGAATTGAAGGCGATGCTTGAACGGTACTTCAAAATGAAAACGGCTCCCAAAGGAGCCGCCGAATTCGAGTGATGCGGGAAATTAACCGCGATGGTATTTGTGCAGCAATTCGTCAACACGCCAGATTTCGTTTCCGTTCATGATGATTTTTTTGCCGTCCTTGGTTTCCATCACATGGCCAGATTCCATATAGGTTGCGCGACCATATTTGTCTTCCATACCCATCTTGCCGTCTTTGAAAATATAAACAGTCGAACCGTCCTTCAACTCAATGGACTTCTCGACTTGAGAAGCATCAACTGCGTAGGCGGTAACACCCAGGGAACTCAGGGCCACGATTGCGAGCATCTTCTTGAACATTTTCATCTCCTCATGAATAGGTGCTGTTGTACTGCGATATCAATATTAAGGATTCGATCCTGACAATTTGCCAACGGCTGGGTGACAATTGCATCACCTAGCCGTCAGGTTGATCAGCCGCCCTGATAGGCAGGGTTTTCGGTCACGTAGACGGTGATGCCGTCGGCTCCCGATATGATCTTGGAAAGTGGAAACGGCGCGGTCCCCAGCGTGTCGAAGGTCCAGACGACGCTCTTGCCAGCGACGTTGATCTTGATGGTCTCCAGACGCGTGACGTTCAGATATTTGCTACCGCTGGACAGAGTGACCTCTCGGTCGGCGTTTTTCGTGGCCGTGTAACCAAACGAAGCCAGTTGATTTGCCGTCGGTGCGCTCTTGGTTTCTGAAACGTGGCTCAGCCAATGGTTGGTGCCGGCCTCGGAATAATCCTCGTGAGCGTAGCTCGTTCCAGCTGCAGCGAGGCTGATCGCAGCGATCAGGGCTAATTGGGAAAATTTCGTTTTCATGGTTCTCTCCTTGTGACATCGGGTTAATCGTGTCGGACTCATTTCGTCCAACCGTGATGTCATCTTAGGAGTCCGATACCAACAGGACGCTGACCCCCGCGTTACATTTTTGAAAGCTTTTCGCCGGAAATGGTCAGGGAGAGAGGTGCCCGTCGCTTTCGCACCAACGTTACTTGGTTTTGGCTATATTCAAGAAATAGTGGGATGAGAAAGTCAACCCATTGATTTATTGTGCGTTATACGTATAGCATCTCCCGAAGAACAAAAACGGAGCTTTCGTATGACGCCAAGGGAACTGAAACGGATGATGGCCGCCGTGGCGGCCCTTTCCGCCGACGAGATCGAGACGGTCAAAAAAGCCCTCTCCGTCCGCGAGGGGCAGGTGGTGAAATCGGCCGTCGAACAGGCTCGCATGGCGAGCGTGAGGGCGTGTCCACACTGCGGCAGCGTTCGGTTCGTGAAGGACGGCCACGCGAACGGCCGGCAGCGTTTCCGCTGCCGGGAAACGGGTTGCGCAAGGACCTTCAACGCCCTGACCGGCACTCCGCTGGCCCGCCTGCACATGCCGGAGAAGCACTTGGAGAACGCGAGGCTCATGGCCGCCGGCCTAAGCGTCCGCGTGACGGCCGAGCGGCTGGGCGTCAGCGTCCCCACCGCGTTCAAGTGGAGGCACCGCTTCCTCCAAGCCCCGCTGAACCAGCGGCCCGGGACCCTGTCCGGCCTCGTGGAGACCGACGAAACCTACATCCTCGAATCGTTCAAGGGCCAGCGTGGCGGCCTGCCCCGCCCGCCGAAGAAACGCGGGACGCCCGGCAGGACACGCGGCCTCGGCCCCGACCAGATTCCCGTTCTGGTGGCTCGGGAGCGCGAAATGAAGGGAACGCTCACGGCCCGGATTCCGACCCGTTCGGCGGCGTCCATCGCTCCGGTGCTGGCCGGCAGGGTCGTCCCCGACGCCGTGCTGGTCTCCGATTCCGCCAAGGCATACCGCAAGGTGGCCAAGGCCCTCAACGTGAGCCTGATGCAGGTTCCCGCGAACGCCAAGCACAAGACGCAGGGGACCCTGCACATCAACAACGCGAACGCCTATTGCAGCCGGCTGGACGGATGGCTGGACCGGTTCCACGGCGTGGCGACCAAGAACATCCCGAACTATCTGGCATGGCACCGCATCATCGACCGCGAAGGCAATGGGCTTTCCGCTAAGCGGTTTTTGGAGGCGGCCATCGGGTAGCGGCTTCGCTGCCGGTCAGCCTTTCGGCTTGGGGAAGTCTTTCAGGCAGCACCGCCCGGACGGATTGCTGGTCTCGCAGGAGCAGCGTCCCGCCTTGGTCTGCTCCACCACGAAATCTCTGATGGACGGGTCTTTGTCGAAGTCGGCCCTGCTTACGCCGAAACAGTGGCACAGCAGGGAATCCCCGTCCCGCTCCTTCGCTCCGGCCCGCGTCCTCAACATGGACTTGGGGACAACCGAGCCATCGTCTCCGAAATAGACGGCATCGCAGTCGGGATCGTCGCAGAAGTAGAACCGTTCGGCGGTCGGCGTCCAGTTCCACGGCTCCTTGATGTGGTGGGCGACGGTCCGCGTCGGGACCTCCGCGCACTCGGTCCCATTGATGGGACAGCGGCGTTTTTGCGGATGCTTTGCGTCGCACCCGGACGATGAACAGCAGTCGCCCATTCCCCACCTCGAACTGAATCAACGGACGGATTATCTCTCCGATTCCGTCGAAATCTGACGGTTGCCTGAATGACTCATCACACTATTTCTTGAATATAGCCTTGGTTTTTCTGTCGAAGCAGAGTTTGTTAGATATAAATGCTGCCGTTCCTCGCTTCTGCTTACTGCGCGGCAGGTAACCAGCAGTTTGCTGACCGAAGAGTGAAGTGATTCGAACGGCCGGATTGGCCGAGTAGTTTGCATTCAGCCCCCGCGTTGAACGGCGACTCCATTTAAAAACCTGCCGTTGAACCATCCGGCCTTCGAGGGGTTACCTCCCGGTCAGGACTGTGCGTTTGTCAAGCACAGGTTTCAGAGACTTAGGCGTCGTCAAAGGCCAAAAAAAGATTACCAGCATAAGCGAAGAGCGGGCAAAGCCCGCTCTTCGTATTTATGCCCCGTATCAGTTGTCATGCCCCAGATGAGGCACGCCCTTGTGCTCTCATCCACCGTCCATAGGCGCTTACCAGAGCAACGGAAGCCACACCGGCAAAAAAGGCAATTGCGTAGGACGCCAAGGTTTCCATGGGCGACTGATTGAACATGGCTATTCCTTTTACGAAACGCTAGCGGCTTTGGCCGCCAACTTGTCGGTCAGAGACGGCACCATGCGACTCCCTCGTTCCGCAGATGTGTCAGTCTCGCGCGCTTCCGGGAAAAACTCCTCGACCACCTCACACCCTTCCTCATCGCCGTCCTCGAACGCCCCTTTGCCCAAACCCAACCGGGCTGTCTGATCCAGGGCTTCCTGGTCAAACCCGCCTTGCCGGCGGGCCTCGTCGAGTTGCCGGGCCTGCACCAGCATGTCCTCGGTCGAGAGACCTGACCTCGGGGTGATATCCACATAGTAGATGGGGGTGCCCATGCTTTGCCTCGTTGATTTGCCCCGCAAGCGCAATTCCAGCGCGAGGCAGGACAGGCGATTTCCCGAGATGGCCTGGAAATACTGCAGCCGTGCACTCAGCGTCCGGATGCTGTTGAAGCCCGTCGTTCGAAACACGAAGCTGCCCAGCGGATCATCATCACCGAGCGCGACATTCAAGCGCCCATAGGGCTTGCAAACGTTCCCCTTGGCCAGCGAACAGGCATCCGGTGACGGACAAGGGAAGGATTTGATCCCCTCAGCCGTCTGCCGCTTGCAACTTTCCCCATTGCCAACACAGAGCGGTCTTCCCGTATTGCGGTCGAACAGGCTGTACTCGGCCCGGAAGTTCAGATCGGGTTCGTTGAACAACAAACGGACCGGGATGCTGCGGATCTTGCCGCCCTGTTCCTTGCGCAGATGCTCATCGAGCGGATGCGGCAGCCAGCCGTCCTTGCTCTGCACCTGGCTGGTGATAGTGAATTGATCGTCCTTTTCAGGCAAACGCTTGCCATTCTTCTCGATGACCTTGCCAATCGAGATACGGCCAATGATGGGCGGCGTGATCGCCAGTCCTTTGAGCATGTCATCTCTCCTACGTGTAAAAAAATGCCGCACCGCCTTTTTGGGCGACGCGGCACGGGATGGGTGAAACGGATTTGGATGGAAATTCAGGAAACAACGAAACGCCGGCTGCCTGGTTTGCTCAAGGCGTAGCGTTGCTGGAACTCGGGATGGTCTTGGAGCAATCGGCTCACATCGAGCACGATGCTGTCCTTGGCCTTCTTCCAGGTCACGCTGCCAGTTTCGAAACTGGCTTTAGTGGCGCTGCCCATGGCTTGCTGCAGGCTCTGCTTGAGGGTCGCTTCCAGCTTCTCGGCCTCGGCGATGCTCTGCCGAACGGACAGCCAATCGGCGAAGGTGGCCGACAGGTTGCGTTCATTCGTGAAGTCAAGGATCTGGCCATCGTCGTTGGGATAGAGGCAGCGGAGCGCCAAGTCGGCCGATGCGCTGCCATCGGCCGGTGGTGGTGTATCGGTTTCAACGTAGTGCCAGAAGTGCCGTTCGAGTTCGATCAGCCGGGTAATCAGGATTTCATTGCGTTCGATGCGATGGATTTCCAGATGCTGACCACCGAGCAGAACGGCCACATCGGCAGCCTGCTTGCCGGTGACGGCCAACTGGTGCATGACCTGCAGTTGGACATATTCGGGAACGCCTTCCTTCCATAGGCGTGCGCCGTTAATGCCGGCCGTCTTGCATTCGAGGATCTGGACTTCACTCGACCCGGTCACTTCGCGGTCAATGTTGGCCAGCATCCAGGGCAGGCTGGGATCAGGATGCTGCAGCACGGCATTGATGCGCCGCACCCGCCGGCCGGTGCGTTTCGTATAGTGGGCGGCGACTATGGATTCGAGGATGTTGCCCCAGTAAGTTGGACTGTCTTCGCTATGGGGATCGATCTTCGGCAAGTTGCCATCGCGACCGGTCTTCTCCAGCCAGAGCTCTAGCTGCGACTTGTACGGATTGAGACCGACGGCGGCAGCGGCGTCAGAACTGCCAATGCCTTGCTTGCGGATCGCCAGCCAGTCTTCTCGGGGAAGTTCCTTGGTCTTGACCAGACGCAGGGCGGGACGGGACTTGCCGGAGGCAAGGCCGGGCACAGTTGCAGGATGCATGTTTGCTCCTTCCAGAAAACAAAAAGGCCCAGTCAGCTTTCGCTGAACTGGGCATGGGCGGGGTCGGGTTCGAATCGCTGTTTCAGGCGACGAGTTGCAAGGCGGTATCGAGGGCCCGTTGTTTGAGGACAGCCCCTTGACCGAACCAGGCGGAATCCATCCGGTACTCAGCGCTGCGGGCACGACGTTCGTGATCGACGTACTCAGTGACGGCATTGAGCAGGCCCCAGGCCGTACCCTTGGCGGCTTCCAGTTCGGCGCCTTTGCCTTGGCCGTCATAGAGGGCTTGCACCCGCTTCAAGGCACGCTCGTTGGCAAGACCGGCCGGATCGATCGCACCGGGTTGGACATCGCACATCACGCGCAGGAAGTAGTTCATCGCTTCATGGCTCTTCACCTTGCGCTCGGCGAGCGTCCGCATGCGATACATGAAACCATCCCAATGCGCGACAGCGATGCCGAGTTGCTGTTTGACGGCTTGCGCGTCGAACTTGGTGCGATGGCCGACCTTGATCGCCTGGCTTGCCCCGTGCACAGCGATGCTCAGTGTGTTGTTGCAGACAACACGCACCGTCGTCGGTGTAGCCGTGGTGGCAAGGGTGCCATCGCAGGAAGTGGCCAAGAGCAAATACCCATTCACCTGATCGTTGCCCTTTAAGGCGGTTGATTGACCCGTCTTGGCCAGCGCCCAGAATTTCTTGCCGCCTTTGAGGACACCGGCTGTTTCTAGCTGGTAGCCGGAAATGTCGGTGAGGTCGCGGTAGAACTCCAGAACCTCTTTGGGCTGGACGATTTGATAGCGCTGCGAAACTACTGACAGGGCCTCCTTGGTATCGGACCGGTAGAGCACTTTCTGATCATCGAAGGAATGAATGCTGCCCAGTGTGCCGATGCTGTCGGCCATGAAGCGGACCGGGGTTTCCCGGATGCTCCAGTCCATGCCGGCGGCTTGTTGCCAGGTTTCAATGGACTGCCTGGCGGGCAGACGATTGCCGAGTCCGTGCCAGGGTTCAGCGCCGGCGTAGGCCATGGTTTGAACGAGGTGTGCCATGAGGATCTCCTGAAAAATGAGCGCATAAAGCCCGGCCGAGGCCGGGCATGCGAGAGTGGAGGAAATGTGGTTGCCGGGTAGCCACACCCGGCGAGGAAAGTCAGGAATGCTTCAGGCTGAAGGTGTGGCCGCAGTGGTGGCAGAGGTAGTTATTGAGGATTTTTTCATCAATTACCTCGCCAATCTTCACGCCCGTTGTGCCGCTGGCTGCGGCGCTGGCTAGTGCAGCGGCGACAGCGCTAGCCATGCAGCTGACGGTCAAGCCGGCCGGCCCACCGAGCAAGCCGGCTGCGACCCGGGCTTTGGATGTTGCCATGAGCATAGCGCCCGCTGCCCCCGATACGGTTCCAATCACACCGATGAATTTACGCGCGCGATTACGGGTTTCGATCTGCCTTGAATCGCATTTCGGGCAAATCGGCAGTGGCATTCCGCCGTGGTGCCAACGGGCGTGGTGTGAGGAAGCGTAGTTGTCCTCTTCGTCGTAGGCATGGTTAAGCGACATGGACCGTTCCTCCGTTCAAGGAAGGTGAAGAGGACGGGGCAAGGGAAACGTGGGTAGGGATCACGGGAGCCTCCAAAGGCAAGAGTCAGCAGGGCGGAACTGCCCTGATGGAGCCAGCGTCATAGCTTCTCTCGTGGGTGATATGTAGCTGAAAAAATCTGGGATCTAGAAGCTCGTGGTGAGCACTGGTAAATTTGCCGCTACGTCGTCCCTTAGAGCGTGGTGATGTGGATCGATTTGAATTGAGTCTGATCCATAATGCCTACAAAGCACCTAGGCTCTTTGCTTGTCTGTTTCGGTTTTGGGCTGTTCGATGCCAGCTTGCCCCAGAATCCAACCTTCAATCCGCGTATGCCACATTCGTAGCAAGTCGAGCGGGCGACGACGATAGTGTTTCTCGGCAGTGGCGCTGGGTTTATGACCTTGAATCTGTGCAACTATCCCGATAGGAGTCTCCACCCATTCAGCCAGAGTGCCGAACGAGCGGCGTAAACCGTGCAAAGTGAGGGGTGGCAAACCGGCGATAACAAGCGCCCGATTGTGAGCATCACGAGGGTCCTGGATACGCCCGCTCTCAGCTGCGGGACTGCTGAACACCCATTCGTTTCGCCGTGACAGGCCGGCCAGCAGTGCGGCGACATAGGGGGTTAGCGCAATGACGCGCTCGCCTTCCACCTTATCGTGGATGCTGAGGCTGTTCCATTGAAAATCAACATCAGACCAGCGCAAATCGGCCAACTCTTCACGGCGCACGCCTGTCAGCAGAAGAGCCTGTAGATAGGCGCTAAACACGGGGCTTTGCTGACGAACAGCCGAAAACCACTTAGCCAGTTGCTCACGCTGCAAACAATCATCCTTTGCTTTTGCCTTGGCCACCTTTTGGCGTACCTTCTTGGCAGTATGTGCTCCCTCGGGTACTAGACCAGCGTATTCCGGTTGCTCCCCACACCAGTTCAGGCAAGCGCACAGCATGCGGAACGCAAGGGCCGTTACGGTTGGCCGGGTAGTATTTTCCTGCTCAACCCACGCTGCCAAACGGTCAGCTGTTAGATCGGACAGGCGTACTTCCAGCAGCGCCGCCAGTGGGCCTGGTACTGTTACTTTCACTTTGGCCCGAACCCGTGGTTGGCCTCCGCGATGTACTAGCCGCTCATGTGCCGCCAGATGTGTTTTACTCCAACGACTGGCGTTGGCCTTTATGTAGTCTGGCCAGACTGTCGCAAGGGTAATGCCTTTGCGAGCATCCTCTGCCTGCTGACGCTCACTGTCAGCCTTGGCTTGCTTTTCCAATTCGCGGGGGTCAATACCCTGGTCAATCATTCCGCGCAGTTCCCGGGCACGACGACGAGCGCTTGGCTCGTTGCTGCCTTTTGGTGCATCTAGTAGCCATGCAGGGTATTCACCAATCGTCACGCGGATCGTTTGACCATGCAGGTCCGCTTCAAAGATGAATGTCTTTCTTTTTGAAGTACAGCGGATTCCAAGCCCAGGAGCTTCATTGTCGCGCAGGAAAACTTGTGTCTTGCCGGGAGGGCAGGAAAGTTTGTCGATTCGGTTGATAGTCAGCGGGACGCGAGACATGATGAATCCCTACAAATTTTGAAGTTGTAGGGGTATTGTAGGGGACGCAAAGCTACATAGGTCAATACAAAGCCATGTGACGTTAAAGGCAGATCACACTAACTAATTGTATTTGATTGATTTACGGCATCTCGATCAACATGCTACTATGTCGATACACCCAAACAACTAAAGACTCATAATCCTTTGGTCCACGGTTCAAGTCCGTGCGGGCCCACCAGTAAATCAAGCACTGCGGCCAATCCCCCGGGGTTGGCCTTTTGCTTTATTTCTTAATCTGAGCACTTCGAAACACTCTT
>Ga0316604_10000635_pt1 | contig 39464 bp, 30 predicted proteins | sample OWC_soil_day20_C_FD_207650 | JGI IMG/M metagenome (GOLD analysis project Ga0316604, IMG submission 207650) | Wetland soil microbial communities from Old Woman Creek delta, Ohio, United States - OWC_soil_day20_CT | ecosystem: Environmental > Terrestrial > Soil > Wetlands | place: USA: Ohio... | reverse complement strand
AGGACTCAAGGGGCTCTCCGCATTCTACCTGAACAGCCACACAGGCTCCTCCGCATAAATGTTTAGCCCAGCAATTTTTACATTCTGTACGGTTATATACAGTCCTGTCAAAGAACATCTGCCGTTTTTCATTGAATCCATCTTCTACATGGCCAATGATATAATCGTTGTTTCCAATAAAACGCATGCAGGGATAAATATTTCCTTTAATATCCACGCTTGCAAATCCCAGTCCGGAACCGCAGCCGTAAACTCTTCGGATTCCTTTACTTACTGCATCAACTTCTGAAACAAATGGGTAAATATTGTACTCTTCACCATTTCTCAGTTTCTCCAGAAAGGTTTCTGCCAGTTCGTCATATCTTCTAAAATATTCATCTAAATCCTCCTGCCTGTACGATGTTTCTTCATAGGAACCAAGTGCAGGAGTAAGAGCTACACATTTAAAATGCATATCATCAAGCATATGATTTACAATTCTCGGTACATCTGTAACTCCCTTTGCAACTGTTGCTCTTGGAATCAGTCCCGCCGGATCCACTTCTTTTAATAGAGTTTCCACATTTTCCGCCAGCATGTCATAAGAACTTCTTCCATTGGCTGCTGGACGGTTTGCATCGTGAATTTCTTTATCCCCATCAATGCTGATCTGCAGGCCGATGTCATGATCCTTGATGAGCTGCACCAGCTCCTCATTAAGAATTGTCCCATTGGTACTGATTGTTACATAAATCTTTTTATCATATTCTTTTTCAAGTTCCTGGCACCGGTTGACAATATACTTAACAAGCGGGATGTTGGTTAACGGTTCTCCCCCAAATAAGTTTAAGTTAAGGACCTTCGACTGTTTGGCCTGTTTTAAAAACCAGTCCAAGGTTTTATCCGCCATTTCCCTGCTCATAAGATCACGCTCGCCATTATAACTGCCAGTAGCTGCAAAGCAATACTTGCATCTTAAATTACAGTTGTGAGAAACGTTCATAACCAGATTAATGACTTCCTTGTCCCGTTCAATTGCTATCTCTTCGTATTGCGGCTCTGCATCAGAGAGGAATCCGAAGGAAGCAAAATCTTCCAGTACCTTTTGAATCTCTGAATCATCATATTTTTCCAGTATTTCATCTGCAGTGATTCCAGAATTACCAAGGCAATCTGCAATATCGCAATATACCTTTTCTACTGAATAAAAATTGGAGTTATTGACATCCAACAGAATATTCATACCATTATGTGAAAAATGATAGGTATCAATAAAAAATTTATCCTTTTTTACTGCTGCTAACGTATCTCCCATATTTCCCTCCTGCCTTTTTACAGGCAGAACGGCTGATCGCCGCTCCGCCATTTTTAAAATGATCATTGTCAAGCGTGCATATCTATGTAGGATCCTGAGTCAATTAAATACATGCAACAGCACCTGAATCACAACCGCTATTAACGTTAGGGTCTATGTTCTTATATTCCTCTGTGTTTACTTTTGTCATTGCTCTCACCTCCTGACTGGAACCCCTCAGCAGGAACACGTATTTCTGCCAAGGGAATGATAATTTTTTTGCTTTTCAATGAGTCATTTTAGTTTTACAATTAAGAATCTGGCTGATTGCTTAATTGTTGATAATATGATATCAAATACACGTCTTAATTCAACACAATGGGGATATCTCGGTATCCACAACGTTTATTTAGATGGCCGGTTGTTTCAGCATTGATACATCAGAATTCGTTTTTGCTGCCAGACCGGTCCATTTCATTAAGAATGATTCCTTCAAGCTCTCTGACATCGTCAATAAAGTCTATCAAAAATCGATTCTTGAAATCCTCAGGAAGCAATTGATATTCCGGCCAGGCCTGCTTCGGAAGGACAACTTTTTGAATTTCATGTTCCTGAACAGCACACAATTTTTCTTTTAATCCGCCAACCCGCAGCACCCTGCCTTCTAAAGATATTTCACCTGAAAATGCAATTGGCTGCTGAAACCTTATTTTTTTTACGATGCAGATAACTTTTACAAAAAAAGCCAGGCCAGCCGATGCCCCGTCCTTATACAACTCCTGTTCATAAATATTGATGTGAAAATCATGTTTTGTAAAATATCCGGGTGGTATTTTCCATTTTCTGTAATTTGCTTTAAAATAAGCAAATACTACATGGACAGATTCCTTCATAAGATTTCCAATATTACCGGAAAAATGAATATTCCCTTTTCCCTTTGTGACTGCCATCTCAATTGGCAGGAGTGTGCCCCCCCATTTCGTCCACGCAATGCCGATTCCCTGAAGAGATTTTTTTCTGATTTGTTCATCAAACACATAACAGCCGCTTCCAATCATGCGAAAAATCATCTTATTTGTGATGGTTATTTCCTTTTCTCTGTCAGGAACCTCCTGGTAATGGAGAATTTCATACAAATTTCCAATGAGCACAGTCAAATAATTTATCCCTGCTTCTTTTGTGTAATGCTTGATGAGTATTTCTACTGAATGATCCGGCAGATAAACATTTTCCATATTCCACTTTTTCTGGTATTGCTTAATCAGTATTCTGGCGTATGAAAGCTTTTCCGAAACAGATAGAGAACCATATAAAAATACACGAAAACGCGCACTCATTGCTGTATTGGTTCCAAGGATTGCTGTGGATGAAAACACAGAAATAACATTGGAGGTATTATTCATAGAGTTAAGCGTTTCTATAAATTTATCCACTTCATGGTGATAGCATCCATTATCAATCGGCGTATTGCCAATATAAAATAAAACAAGGCTTTTATCCATGCACGCATCTTGAAATTCATGGTTGAGAATGAAATCTTCATAATCAACTGCTATAAATTTCCGGTTAAAATGAATACAAATCCGCCTCAGCAATTCCTTTTTTCCGATCCCTGCGGGTCCATTCATACCCAAAAAATAATTTTCTCCTCTTTCTGCCCCCAAAGCATGACACATTTTTAAATACTCAAAAATCCCTTTTCCCCAGTTCATATCTGCCATGTTATCTTCCTGCATCATCATTTAATCCACTCCATCAGCATTATTCCTTTAAGATCATCTGAACCGGTGTATAATTTATCTCTCTGAATCCGATTTCCTTACTTACCGGAAGACCTTTTTTTGTCACCTCCATGTTCAGCAGTTCAACCCCTTTCTGCTTTGCATAATCTGCAGACATTTTTAAAAGGGAACCTGCCAGACCCATTTTTCGAAATTCCGGCTTTGTATACCCGTTAATGGGAACTCCCGCAGTTCCTTTGGGGAAATCAGGGTGAGGGAGGCGGTAGTAATAAGCAGTAAAGCTGGTTGATATAATTTCTCCTCTGTACTCTGCCACAAAAGCATCAATATCCCTATTTAAGTGTCTATGGAAAAAAGCCTTCAGTTCCTCCTCTAAAGAATCAGCCATGCTCAATTCTTCTCCTAAATCCTCGCATAAATAGGCAATCCGCATTGAAATCAGCTGTTTCATATCTGACATTTCTGCTTTTCTAAATATTATATCCATCATCTGATTCTCTTTCCTTTCCTGGAAAACTCTGCCCCAAGCACCAACGCTTCCAGCATCCTTTTCTTAATTTCACCGGAGTACCTCTTTATCAGTGTTTTCTCTATATCTTTTTCAGAAATAAGATATCTGCCGTCAGAAAAGACAATTCCCAGCATCATAATATTGGTATTCCTTTTAGTCCCGGTTTTCTTCCACTCATTTTCCATATCATAACAATTAAAATTAATATCAGACCTGAGCATAGTCTTAGCTAAAAGAGACTCCCTGTCAGTATGATCTGGTGTTTGTGCCACCCCTGAACACTTTAAATATCTCTGATTGCGCAAAGCCTCTGCCAGATCCATGGAGATTACCTCATCTGCCTTTCCGACCGGAATAAACGGACTGTAAATTTGTTCTCCAATACGCACGTGGCTCAATACGCTTCCCCCTCTTTGTGCCATTCCTATGGTTTCTGCACTCCGAACTTCCAATCCTTTTTCCAAAGCTGTTTCCAGGATCAGTCTTGAACATGTAATGACTCCCTGGCCGCCAATACCTGCTATAATAAATTCATTCATACTCTCCTCCGATCTGCAGGATTGCCTGCCGTTGGCACACCATGGTACATAAGCCACATCCATTACAGTCTGTTTTGTCAATCTGAATAAACCCTTTACCTAAAGTCATTGCCGGGCAACCCAATTCCTGAATGCAAAATCCGCATCCGTTACATACCTCTTCGTTCACTTTTACCATTTTTTTTGCAACTTGCTTCTTTTTACAGGGCGAACGGAATATGATAGCCTTAATTCCGTCTAATACCGCTGTTTTTCTTATAATATCTATCCCTTCATTCAGACTATAGGGGGAAACTACAGAAATTTCCTGGACGCCAAGTCCGGCCAGCACCTGCTCTATCTTTACGGTCTGGGGTGATTGGCACAAATTTGCACCTGTTTCTGGTGTGGGCTGTCCACCAGTCATTGCAGTTAAACCATTATCCAGAATAATGATTGTCAGTTTTCCATTGTTATAAATCCCATTTAAAATCCCCTGTATTCCTGAGTGAAAAAATGTGGAATCGCCAATAAAAGAAAAAACGATATCATCAGGATTGACCTTTTGAATTCCCAGACCGATTGTTATACCTGCTCCCATGCACAAACAGGTATCCACCATATTAAGAGGCTCTGCTTTTCCCAGTGTATAACAGCCAATATCTCCGCAAAATACTGCTTTCTGATCTTTCATTGCCCGCTTAACTGTGTAAAAAGCCGCTCTGTGAGGACACCCCGCACATAGAACTGCCTTTTTCCCTTCCGCTTTATCCCGGGTGCCAGGGTGATTTTCAGCAAGTTCAGGAATTGCAAATACTTTTCGTAACAGATCAATGATCTCATCAACCGTATTTTCACCAGCAGCCTTCATATCTCCGGATATTTTTCCATAAATCCGCGGAGCCGTTAATCCTGTTTTTCCGTACAAATAATATATCTGCCGTTCAATGACACCATCCAATTCTTCAACCACAACGATTTTTTCTATCTTATCCATAAGGGAGACGATTGCTGACTCCGGCATAGGAATGGTTGCTACCTGCATGAAAATATATTGTTCTTCCTGTAAATCCAGGCATTGGATTGCCTCTTTCACGTATGCACCGTTGACGCCGGAGGAAAGAATCAGAGTATTCCCCCACCCATACTGCTGGCAGTATAGAAGAGATTCAAATTCTTTCTTCAGATCAGCAAACCTTTTTTCCACTTTTAAATGATTGAGATAGGACAGTGCAGGAAAACATACCCATTTATTATCTTTTTCAAATCCTTTTTTCAATGGTTCCAGAGATATTTTATTTCTTCTTACTCCTGCATAGCTATGGCACACTCTGGTTGTTGGCCGCAAAATAACCGGAGTTTCATACTTTTCGGAGATTTCAAAAGCTTTTTGCGTCATTGTGTACGCTTCTTCCGGTGAAGATGGATCAAAGAGCGGAAGTTTTGAATAAAGAGCAAAGTTTCTTGTATCCTGCTCTGTTTGGGATGAGATTGGACCCGGATCATCTGCAACTACGATCACCATGCCGCCTCTGACTCCTATGTAAGATAAGTTCATAGCAGGATCGGAACAGGCATTCAGGCCTACCTGCTTCATGGCGACAATACTTCTACAGCCGGAATATGAAGCTCCTGCCGCCACTTCCAGCGCCACCTTTTCATTTACAGACCATTCAACATAAATATCATCCGTCTTATTTTTGTAAACAGTTTCAACCACTTCCGTTGCCGGAGTCCCCGGATATCCGCTGACAAATGTAACTCCTGCGTCAATTGCTGCCAAAGCGATTGCATGGTTTCCCATCATAAGTTCCTTTTGCATGCCTGTATCTTTCCTCCATTTTCCTGACTGTCTAAACTGATATATTCTAACTTACAACACCCCATTTTTCTTTACTACTTATTGTGAATAACTAGGTGTTTAAACTGTTTATTTGTCAACTCCGACCGAGGCTTATCTTATGGTGAAATAAAACAGAACCAGGATACCAAGGATGATCCGGTACCATCCAAATATCTTAAAATCGTGTTTCTTTATATAACTCATCAGAAATTTTATAACCAGTATTGAAACAGCAAATGCAACCGTCATACCGGATACCAGTATAATGAACTCCTCTCCAGTAAATGTTAATCCAAACTTCAACAGCTTGATGGCACTCAGACCAAACATTACAGGCACTGCCATGAAAAACGTAAATTCAGCTGCCGCCGTGCGGGATACCCCAATTAACAGCGCTCCGATTATGGTTGCACCGGAACGGGAAGTACCAGGAACAATGGAAAGCACTTGGAATAACCCGATGATAAATGCTGTCTGGTAATTAATGTCTGCTGTTTTTGTTACAGCTGGAGTTCGTCTTTTATTCCAGTTCTCAATCAGTATAAAAGCAATTCCGTAAAAAATCAGGGCTGCTGCAATCACCTGTGGTGTCTGAAACCGGGCATCAATATAATCATCAAATAGAATAGTTACTATTGCCCCCGGCACACATGCAATTACTACCTTAATCCAGATAAGGAATGTTTCTTTTATAAGAAAAGGGCTGTTTTTATCACTCCACTGAAATGGAAACATTTTATTCCAAAACAGGACCACTACAGCAAGGATTGCTCCCAGCTGAATCACAACAAAAAACATTTCCTTAAACACCTCACTCCCATTGATCTGCAAAAACTGATCCACAAGGAGCATATGTCCGGTACTGCTTATCGGCAGCCATTCCGTAATACCTTCTACAATCCCCAAAAAGACAACCTTAAAAAACTCTGTTACTATGGAACCCATTTGTTTTATTCCTCCTGCTTTTACTTTTTAATTTCTATTCCCAATCTTCCTCTTTTACGCAGAAAAAAGCAAGACACCTGAAGTAACTTAAAAGAAAAAGCCTGTGACACGATTAGTGTCACAGGCCTAAAACCTGGTTCATACTGCTTTTATCTGGTAGGACCTTTTATTAACAGCACCACCTTGCCCATGAGAAAGAGGAAGAGAAATGCCGCTACATACAGCTGGCGGAATGCGATAAAAAATAGAACTGCCATCGAATGGACCAACAGGGAAAACTGGTTCAGCCTTTTTCTTAATGTCTCGTGGTCCTTCATCTGTACAATCAGTTCTATGACGCCGATCAGTGTCAGACAGAGAATAAAACCGGCAGACAGCAATATTCCCCATTTAGGGTTATCTGAGAATTTAAAGAATGGCACTGAGAGAAAATGCCCACCTTCTTCCTGAGTAAAAAGTGGAAGTATCAGGAAAGACACTGCTATGAAATCAAAAATTCCATAAGCCAGATTAAAAATATGCCCCAGATTTCTACGGTTTTCATCTTCAGCAAGGGTAATGAGCTCCTCTCCCATTAACAGCTCATCAATGGATACACCAAACAGCTTTGATATGCATTTAAGGGAATCAATGTTGGGATAGCCCTTACCGCTTTCCCATTTTGAAACTGCAGTCCTTGAAACATACAGCTGGGCTGCAAGCTGTTCCTGGGTTAAATTGTTCTGTTTTCTAAGTAACTGCAGTTTTTCACTAAACTCCAAATCACTACCTCCTTGTCATAGTATATTGCTCCGTTTGCTGCAAAACCGGTAATGCTTGGATCTTACTGTGACAAAAATCCGACACTTTCAGTTTCCATGCAGTCTGAAGTCCCAGAGACTTCCTGATTTATAAACGCTCTCGAAAAAAGAATGAGCAATCTCGGAAACTGGTAGCCAATGCAATCTTTCTCCACTTATGGAAAGAAGGGCGGATCCAATGTATGAGCAAGACTTTGAAATGGAATATACACAGTTTACCAGAGATGTTCCAGCCGTATCTTTAGAAAATGTAATCACACTCGCCTATTATCGAGTGGGCTTTTTTTATTGTCCACCTCAATCTATTTTCTTCTTAAAACACATTCCCACAATTCCTTGAATGGTTACAAAGACCGGTTCTATTAGAAAACGTTCTAGTTCGTTAATCCGCCAATAAAGCAGTATCTTGAAACATTACCTAGCTATTATTATAAACTCGGCAAGGGCGATATTTCAAAGTGTTGATTTATTATACATCAACAAAATAATCATTCATAAAATTTTTATACCTTATTATTCTTTCATCGTGAGGCGCATATGAATCCAGCTTGTCCAAGACATTTATCCATAAAAAATCTTTACTTGACATTAGCTGTTCCATTGTTTGTATTCCATGTTCCACATTAAACGCTCTTCGTTTATCTTCTTCATAGCCTCGCCTGGTAACATTAAAAAAATCTGGTTCTGAAAAATAACGCTTGTCGGTTTGCCCAAGCATAATTCTTATTACCTGCGCAAACGTTTCACGATAAAATTCTTTTTCAAAATGAGCACCGTTAAGGTTCTCCCATTGTGTTTCATCACCCATAAAATATTGAGAAAGATCAATTACATAAGGATCATACTTTGCAATAATATAATCTTCCAATTCCTGCAGGGTTTGATTATATTTATCATTCGCCTGAAATGGTTGTTTAAAATTTTCCGGTATTTCCTTAATCATACCATCTTTTGCTAAATAATATGTATTTGAGCGAAAGCGGTTTAATATGATATGATTAGAATCATATTTAGTCATCACTTTTTCGAAAAATATATCTACATAAGGATACCAAATCCATTTAGGTATGTTCATAAAATTAGCAAGCCCAATACCTGTTTCATATTTTTTAAAACAGGTAGTTCTAAAAAATTCATGTGCACAAGTAGCAAAAGCAGTTTCTTTATAAACAGCAAAGTCATTTTGCATATCAAAAAGGTCCATTACCAGCCAATCTGCATCTGATTCAAGTAACAGATTAACAGTAGATTTATTTATGCACTGTTGTAATGAATAAAGACGTGTTTCATCCCATAACTCCTTAGCTGATATTTGCAATACATCTTCTTTGGGGAATGGCGGGGGCATCACAGAAAGGGCTATATTCTGTTTATCCAGAAAATAACCCATCTCTACATCATTATGTGCGATCCTGTGCCCCGCTTGATTACCGTCAAGCATGGAAATACGGGAAACACAGCTTCCTAAAATGTTAACTTTCATACACACTCCTCTTCAATCATTCGTTATACCCCTCTATATATTTATCTCTCTTGCAAAATACTGACCTATTTTAGAAATAAAACTTAATGTATCTTGTTTCATTGGTTCTGGAAATGTTGATATGACTGGTGCTGTCTCAAAACTTAGAACTTTATTAAATTTTATATTTCGCAGTCCTCTGATAAAACCATCCCAATCTGTAGACGAACGGTTCTCTCTGTTTTTTGTAAAGGTAAAAGGTATCTGGTGCAAATCAGCGCCCCCATCATTATCATGGATGTGCAAAACTTTTAATCTTTCTCCAAGTTCTGTAATAAAGCTCTCAAAATCAATTCCTACCAGATTTGCATGTCCCGTGTCAAAACAAAAACCCAAAACTTCGGCATGATATTTTTCATTTATGCGGTCTATTCGTTTTACTGCCTTTTTTACGTCACAGCAGGGTCCTTCTACAAGATGACCACCAATACTGTCATATAAATTTTCAATACAGATTGTTATACCGAGTTCCTTGGCCAATGGTGCAATGGAATCTATAAATTGTGATGTCTGCTTCCATTCCTCATCTTCTGACCCTAAATAGTGAGCAAGTTTACAACCATGTATTACAATATATTGGCAATTAAAAAAAGCACAGACCCTCATGCTTTTGGGTGCTACTTCTTTCCATAAATAATCATTCAGTTCCTTGTTTGCCATAGGAACATATATCGGATATGGCATATGCATTTGGTTAATTTTAATTCCACAGGCAGCTGCGCCATTCTTATGGGGTAAAAAAAATTTTTCTAATTCCTGAATAGACTTATCAAAGAAGGTATTTAATTCCAGCTGATACAAAGAAGTATTCATCAGATATGAATTTAAACTGAAATCTGCACAAGTAAATCCTGTACGTTTTAATATAGAAAACCCATCTTCCGGACAATTGTCATTAATGACATTTTTTGTCTGCACACCGATCTGATTCATATTATTTGCCCCCAAGTCTGTCAAAAAAATAAGATGGCATATACTCGTCATTAAAAAATTCAATATTTTTAATTCCCATACCATTTAACTGTTTTTCAATTTCACGATAATAAATATTACAGATGAAAATACCGCAGTCTTCTGGAAGTTCTAAAAGGCTGTCCGGGGATCTAACCTCCAACCCGCAGAATTCTGTCCTCCATATTCCACGATTATTATCACAAGTAAACAATGGAGGATATTTCTCTCCATAGCATTTCATAAAGTTACGGCACATGTTTCCTGCGCCAAAAAGAACAATGTTCTTATATTTTTTTAAGAGATTTTCAATCTCAATCTGCCATTGAAAGTAATTTGCCACTGATCTGGCAAGCTGCATCAGTTCTGGCCGAAGGATTGGAGAAAAAGATCTCGCCGTATCACCAAAACTCAAAATCAGATGACCATCAAATCCGGTATCTCTCAATCCACGAATTAAGCTAAGCCAATCCGTAAGAGGCTGGGACCGATTTACACAGGTAAACGGCAGCATGGCATTCTCTGTATGGCCATCACAATCTCGTAAAATAACTGCTTTTAACTTAGAACCTAGATCCAAGACAAAATCATACATGTTCTGTCCACATAGATTACAAACACCCACATCCATGCAAATGCCAAAACGCTCTTCTCCTGCTTCTTTATTTAATTCATCGATCCACTTTGATGCTGTTCTTCCATCTGAGCAGATTCCCCTGATCAAATGACCATTTAAATCCCGACACTGGTTCTCTAACAGTATTGTTACATTATGTTCTTTAGCAATATCGGCAAGGTGTAGATAATATTTTTTATTTACTGTCCATTCATCTTCCGGCTTTATACTGGAAAATAGTGGTCTTATGATAATTGCCTGACATTGGGCCTCCTTACACACTTTGATACTCTCCTCTGCCAGCTGGAGCATAAGTTGATTAGACTCAACATTCTTAGTACCTCTTTCCAGATATGGCGCATAAGCTAGAGTTGTATGTAGTTGCGACTGTCTGCACTGAACAAGCATCGGTTTTAAATCCTGGTACAGTTTGGTTGGATTCCCAGATACACTACTGGTCACTCTAAGTTCAATGGGCGTACAGACCAGTGACGCGTCGAGCAATACATCACCAAAGCCCGATTTCACAATATCAATGACTCCCTGCCCCGGTCGTTCTATATCTATAATTCCACTTGGAGCGCATATTATATTCAAATTCTTTCACCCCTTTTCTAATAGACTTTTATACTAGCTTCTGCTGAATTAATGATTTAATTTTAGTTGAACTGGTACCTTCGGTATAAGGAAAGAAAACCATTTCTGCACCGTGTTTTTCCAGAAATTCTTTATCTGCAAGCCAATCCGGATTATCTTTATAATCACTTCCTGAAAATTGACAGTCAAAATGATACATTCTAAATGCATCTCTGGTTCCACTATAGTTTAAAGGTATTTCAACGGCCTCATTCACATATTTGCATGAACTTACTAACTCTAATCTTTCTTCAAACGGAATGAATGGGACTGTTTTTTTATATTTCCTGACGCCTTCATCTGTAACTACACCAACAATTAAATAGTCACACTGCTCTTTTGCCCTTTTGAACATATTTAAATGTCCAATGTGGTACAAATCAAATACACCTGCAATATATCCAGTATGGTATTTTTTAGCTGAGGAGCCATTTTCTTTATTGATTACTGTTGTTATTTGCTCCTTTCTTGGATAATCAGCATTAATATCATAAATACAGTAATCCACTAATCCAATTTTCATCAGCTGCTGAACAATAGCGACATAGTTTTTTATGCATATAATAACTCTGCAGTCATCCTTTGGTAATTCCTCAATAATCTTGGGAGGCATAATCTTAATTCCTTCCAGCATGCTTCCCCACTTTGCCTCATTGTTATCAACAATCGCGTAAATTTCATATTGACTTTTAAACTGTATAAGAAAACGCTTTGTGAAATTACCTGATCCAAAGAGTATGATTTTCTTTTTCACTGCATCACGAAATATATCAACAAAGATTCTTTGATATTCTGAAGAAGAATAATTAATTCTCTGTCTGTTGGTGTGAACCGTTTCTAAATTGCGCTGGTGTTTTTCATGAAAAATTCTTAATTCTCTTTGATTTCTAAGTTTTTCTGTAAACTCCCATGACAGCCGATACCACTTATCCATATTCTCTATCATGCCATATTTTTTATAAAAATACTGCCTTGGCAACAATGCCTCAAGTTCAGGATCACCAGCATAAATAATCTCAATAGACCTAAAGATTATGGCATTAGCTGGATAGTTCTCTTCATAGTATTCCTGATCGTAAAAAACAAATTCTCCGTCAATATAAAAACAATTAAGAGGTACAAGATCGACATATCCTTTTTTTAAAATAATACCAAGCTCATCTGGTTCCTTATTCTCTACATGCTCTGATGATTTAAGTATAAGTTTCCGGAATCTATCCAATTCTTCTTTGAATTTATTTATATCTTCTTTTGCTAGTTTACGAAAATAACTGACTGCAATCTCACTGTCCACATACGGCATAATGTAAGAATTGTTTTCATACTTACCTTCCAGTACAGTTAATCCGTGGAATATTAAGTCTTCTTCATTTTCCTTTAGTACATTTAATCTAAATTTACCTGCTTCATATAATGCTCGTTTTTCAACAATTTTATTATCTCTGATAATTGTTGCCATGGCATTTTTGCTGCCCCTGTCCATGGAGACTGTCACATGATTTACATTTTCAAATGAATTATCATTGGATAATTCGATTAAAAAAGAATTTGCCATTGTATGAAACATACCATTTTTTATGATATCCTCATATAAAAATTCTTCTTCAAGAAATACGGTTTCCGGATGGCGGTACATGGGAAACAATCTAATATCTAATGATTCTACCGGTAAATAATCCTCTGAATAGATTAACTGTGGATGTTCAAGGTTTGGTAAAACTGAGTAAAACTTCCGGTTTGTCCAACCAGATAAAACTAACAGATTGCATATTTCTTCTTTGGAATAATCACGCCCCTTAAGAAATTTTCTATCTTCTTTTAAAACTCTTCGATAATTTTCGATTCCATCAAAATTGCGATTGGTAAAGGGATCTCTGTCTCCACAAAAATATCGAAGTCCCAGGCGGTTATCCATACCCAAGAGCAGCCTTCCGCTTTTCTTTAATAAATCTTTCCATAAAGTAACAGCCTTTACTGGGTTGGGTAAACACTCTACCACACCAATCGCAATTATGTAATCATAGGTGTTTTTATTCTGATTTAAAAACAAATCATTTAGAGAGGCAGTTTTATCTATACTTATAACTGATCTGCATTTTTCCTGCAAAAGTTCGTTAATACTTCCTGCCTCTTCTTCAATGCAAAGAACTTTCCCATCCCTAGAAAAATTATACCAGTTTAATAGACCCTTGGGCATATCCCAAATTATATTATCTGCACTCATTACTGCCTCCGTGTAATAACTATTTATTCTTTATTTTGTAAAACATCCATCATATATTCATGTACTTTTATTCCACAGGTTCCATCTAAATTAACGGCTAATGAAGATAACTCTTTTAGCTGCCTTTCACGTACCTCCTTTAACCTGTCGTTAATTAAATCATCTACAAATCCCTCAAATGAGAATATTTTGCTTTCTCTTCTGAAAAAGCCACTTTTCTCATCGATTTTCTCAAAGCCATCTTCACCGTTTGTTAATTCAGAGAAGCCTTCCTCACTAAGGGTTGGATAAAACATTTCATATGTTTCATCTTCTACGTTAATAATGGCAGTTGCATCATCGCAGTATCTTTGTACAATTAGAGTATTTTCATTTAATTTAGCTCCAAATTCACTAGAGAGATGAAATTCAGGATTATAACCATTTGTTTTTTCTCCTGCCATCTTCCAGAAATCATGTAATAAAAGACTGACTTTCCCAGAAATTTTATCTAGTTTAACCATACAATTTGAAAATCCTGGTATTGTCACCAACCATCTTTCCATATTAATTATAGATATATGGGTCAATCTTCTATTCATTACTCCTGACCTAGTCATAAATCCCTTAGGCATACAATATGTCTTAACTTTTCCAGTACGTCTATCCCATCTGACAATATCACCACTACTAACTTCTGTTAACCATAAGCTCTTTTCTTCAGCCACAATACCTGAGTATCCATTTCCTTTATTGCCAATAGAACAGATTGTATACAATTCAGTTTTCATATTAAATTTCAAAATACGATTCGTATAGGTAGCCGTAATCCATACGTCTTCACCACATACAGAACATCTAAACGTTGTCCCTTGATATCTAATTACGTCATTGCCTACTTCTCTGCAAAGTTCTTGTATACACTCTGTATGATATTTCCATTCATCCGTCTCTGTATTTAATTCTGCAATGTAATTATTATTAATTGGAAGATAAAAGATACATTTTCCGTAATTGACACAGAAACCACTGTTAATAGTTTCCTTTTTATCCTCTGTACCAATCAATTCAAATCTTTTAGAATTTATATTATAAACGGCCGGACTTCTTGTAAGTTGAGGAGATAAATAGATCTTATTTCCAGATTCTGTAAAATATGGATACGCACAAGACCATTTTACTTGATTATCTACATGTCCAACATATTGCACCTGCAAATTTTCTATTTCCATTTGAAAGAGAGCATTATATTGATTAGTTACGAACCAAAGCTTGTCGTCTTTTATCAACATATCTGTAAAATGGACTCTATATTTTCCTTTCGCATCATATTCTGTGATATAGTTATTTAAAATAAATATCGGTTTCCCAACTGCACCAAACAAATTAATTACAGAACTTCCTTCTTCCCCTATATATGCATCAGATACCGCAATTGTTTGAGTGATATCTGGTGTTTCATCTAAAACCCCAATTTTGTTTTTTACGAAATATGATTTAAGGTCATTGTATTCTGAAAGCAGATGAGGTCTCATAGATTTGATAGTTGCTTCCAACAGTGGGTGAGGGCGCCAGATAATTGCCAATTTGTCATGTTTGATAACTTCTTTACAAAGATTCTTAATCTTTTCTAGATAGGCACTACCATCTAGCAGAAAATACCCAATACTGGTATTTAGCATCAATTTCTTTTTTCCTTCAAGAATTGGTTTCCATTGATCAGGAATTGCTGGTTTTTCCATGCAAAGTTTGATAATCTTATCCAGCTTCGGTGAACCAAATGGCAAAATTTTATCATAATATTTCATTTCCCTACAAAAGCTCTTAGTAAAGAGTGATTGTACTACCATGTAATCCATATGTTGATAAACCGATAATGATAAATGATCTTGTGCGAAAAAGCCAGAGGTCACATAATAAGGTATATAAACTAAATTATCTACATACTTTTTTAGTTCCCGGGAATAGAATCTGGGATCTAACCTAGTAACCAGATTGGTATCATCATAAGGGTAATGTATATAAGCTACATCTGGTAGGTTTTCTTCAAGTGAATATTCCTGATATTTAATAATTGGAACTTCTGCAGGAAACAGCTCACCTTCATAACGATATTTCCAACTATTGGTACTTGAATCAAATTCATAATAAGGTAAAGGGACTACATGACACTCACAACATTTATCATCTTTACATGCATACCAAACACTTTCCAGGCTGTCCCACATGGATACTTTATACGGCATAAAAACTATATGATAAGTAGAGGGTATCTTTATCAGTAAATCTTTTATTTTAATTAAGAGTCTATCTAGTATAGATACACCATCTAAACATTTTGTTTCCTTTTGCATTTCTGACAGATAAAAAGCTTCTTCACAATAATTTTCTAGTAGAGATACAATAGATTTAAAATCTAGTGAATCTTTCTCTAATGTTTCTCCTACTGCAATTGCTGCAGCCTGACAATCTGAAAGCATTTGAGTAATTAGCTCATTGTTTGTCATTTTGGGTAGAACTATATGTAACTGCTCCATTGTATCCAGTAGACTCATAAGCTGATTTTTAATAAATGTGCGCATATTATACGATTCCCCTTTTATACTAACTTTTCTGTATATGCTAATCCATTTTAATTTTCTATATCTTATCTTTAATGTGAAATCTTGTAAACGGCCTTTTATTTAATAATAATTTTACTAAATAGTAAGCATAACTTCCATTGCCAATGCTGCCATTATTGTTCACACATTCCCAGAATTGCTTTTGATTATCTACTTGCCTAAGAAAAATTAAATTGTCTGATTGATTTTCAAATGGTACAAAACATACTTTTTTTTCATAATTTATAAGTAAAAATTCTTCAATCATTGTTTTATCTTCTGTATACATAGCAATAAATAAATTGTCCCAGTTTATTTTTTTAAGCCTTCTATTCCAATTTTCCTTTGCCTTGTCTGGATCTGTTTCATGACAACAATGAACCTCCACATCTTCCAGACGCATAACTGGATACTGTTTTTTACTATTATTGTCTATAGCAAATCTTGATAATTCAAGAGGGTAGCTTAGATAGTATCTAATGTTACTTAACAATCTTAGATATTCTCTCTCATTTATGAAAAGATTCTTAAATGGAGAAAGGCATTCTAATCCAAGAGTTGAATAGGCTACGCCTCCCCAACAATTGTCAGATATTATACTAACTCTACTATTTTTTAATTTAATATATTCTGAAAAATCAAAGCAAGGTATATCTAAAATTTTATAAGACAAAATCTTGTCTCTAGTAATTCCCAATTCCAATGCTTCACTTATTATTTCAAATTCTCCTTTTTTACTCATAATTATTATATAATCAAAGTCAATTTTAATAATTTTCTTTTTTTCTATATTAGGATACCCATCAATATCATCTATAAAAGAGTAACCTTTTGCTGTTACTCCAATAATATTTATTTCCTGTTTAAATTCCAGATATTTTATTATATTGATATACCTATTATAGATTGCTCCAATTCCCCATAAAATTATGTTATACGTTTTTCCGTTTTTCATTATCTTCACCTACTGATTCCAAAGTCGTATCTTTCAATAATAATGGCAATTCTTTAATAGAATAATTATTCTTATAAAGCCATACAGTTAATAAACGTTCTGCAAAAAAACCAATTGCTCTTTTACTATAATCATCATACGGTGTTTCATCAAACTTTTCTGCCGCCGGAATAATAATTGAGAAAAACCACTTACAATATCTATTAAGCAATTCTTTTTTTGTAACAAACATGTTACATGGGAAAAATGAATAACCCTCCATCACCTTCGTAAAACTTTCCACATAATCAGGCTGATATTTCATAATTGCTTGATATATTAATAGCCTTGCTTTATAAAAAGCTATACAATCAATAGAATTTTCTAAAAATTCACTATTTGTAAATGGATAGATGTTTGTAGCATAAATTACTAGTATGTCAAAATCTTCCAAAAAAAATTTCACTTCATTTTCAGTAAGAATTTCATTCCCATGACTGCACTTAAAGTATCTCCTATAATGATTTAATCCCACAATATCCTCTTTTGCATGTTTCCATATCCAATATAAACCTGTACATTCGTTTATTTTTAGGTTCAAATAAGAAATATTGTCTCCATTGTCTTTAATAAACGAAACATTATTACTTTTCTTATCGCTCAGCCATAGCGTAGTGTATAATTTGTCTGTAGGCGCAATATATTCTTTATGAGTTACAACATAGATTGTAGCTTTTTCCTGTTTCTGGTACACTATTAATTGTACGTCCAATCTATTAATATATTTAATAGAGTACCCATCTATGACTTCAGTTTGAATGTGCTCTTGTTCATATGTATTATATAAATAAATTATGTATTTAAATTTATTATTGCTTGTTTCCTTTTTTAATGCATTATTTATTCTTTCATATGATTTTTTATCATATACTTTACCAAGTAAAATAGCTTCACTATTTTCGCCTTTTATCCAAGATATGTCTGTAAATTCATCCCCAAAAACATTGGTATTACTTAATATACCAAAAGAATAAAAATATTTTTTTGTATTTGATATGGAATGTATCCCCAAGTTCCGGCATATATCTAATAATGCTTTAGGTTCCCATGAATTTTTATCAAAATATTGACGTTCACTCATTATTTTTTTTTCTGGAACCTTAAGTATATCTGTAAGCTGATAATATATTTCTTTAGCTATACTATATCCTGTACAAATAACAATTAAATCATATTCTATTGTTTTTATTTCTTCGGGACGAATAAATTTAAACTTTATATTTTCCTCTACCTTGTTCAAGATATGATTATCTGTCACCGCTACTATTTTAGTAGTATCAAACTGACTTAACCTTTTTTTAAATTTAGTACCCATACCAAAGATAATTATTTTTTCATCTGTCATTCTAACCCCTTATAATCACTAAATTCTCTTATCTGAAATAGTTAATAAGCCATTTATATTATTCATTAAATTTTTTCTAAACTCATGCATAGAAAAATTATTTAGATAAACACTATATGCTTCTTCTCCGATATTATATAATTTTTCTGTATTATTAATAACCCATTGCATTTTATCCGCCAAATCTTCCACATCCCCCGACTTGCAGATCAAACCATTTTTATAAGGTTTTATGATTTCTGCTGTTCCTGTTGCATCGGACATAATGCAAACTTTTCTTAGCATCATTCCTTCTGCTAATACGACAGGAAGAGGATCATATAGAGAAGGGCATACAATTACATCAATATATGAATACAATTCCATAACATGCTCATGGCTTAAGTTACCGAAAATTTTCACATTTTTTTCATTACTATACCTATTTCTATAGTTTTCTTCAATTTCACCAATGATCCAGAATTCAACGGTCTTTTTATTTGTGTATATTTTATTTGCTGCATCTACAAAGGTATCCTGAGCTTTTCTTTTACCAACTAAACCTATAATTGCAAATATTATTGTACCTTCATCTCTGCTTCCATACTTGTTAATTTCGTAGGGAATACCATATCTCATTCTTTTTATTTCTGTATCGTAGTAATGATGATAAGCAGTATCCACCGGTGTACTAACGGAATAAGGGTATACATTTTCTTTTAACTTATATTTCTTATCACTAATGCCTAAGTAATCATATACATCCTTATCCTCATGTAGCCACCACAGAACTGGTTTGCCTAATTCCGCCAGATCATTTATATAGATCGAAAAAATAAGAGTATTGACAAAAAGTAAATCAAATTTATTAAAGAATTTATATATCTCAAAATTATCAGTAGATATATCGCTACATATTACGACAGAAATATCCAACTTAAAGAAATCATATTTTAATGGCCCATCCAGTTTTGAAAATACAGATATGTTATAATAATCCTTAAGAAGGGTTGCTGCATAGTAAAGCACTAAAGGAGCTCCTGTCAAAGATAAGTCATGAGAACATAATAGAATATTTTTTTTATTATTTTTTTTCTTTTTCTTTAAATAATAACTAATTTCAGAAATATCTTCTAAAAAGCCTTTGTGTTCACAATCAATAATGCAAGAGCTGGGTACACCAAGTTTCAATAATTGTTCACGCATTTCTCTATAATGTATACTCATGACAATTATATAGTCATAACTATATTGACTAACGTTAGAAGGAGGTTCAATTATAACACCGTCTAAAATAGTTCCTTGCTTAGTTGGTTCGTTATCTAAAAAAGCAACGATTGGTAGCTTAAAAAGTTTATATTTATAACGTTCATAGATTTTACCTGTCCCAAATATAATTGTTCTCATCACATCACCTATTTTATTTTTATAAATTCTTATTTAATACTACCGTAATACAAATATTTATTTTATTCATTAAAGTTTTCTAACTTATAGCTGTTCACACCAGTCTTTGTCGTTAAGACCACTTGTGGAGTTCCTGATCTAAAATAGTCATTGAGAAGCGATCTGAACAAAACCCCTTCTGGTTGTCTCTATTATTTCATAGTTGTAAAAATTTGTGGAATGACAGGTTATCATCGCTTACTTCCTTTCCTCAAACTAATTTAAAACCACAATTCAGAAAACTCACAACGGTTTGAAAAACGCCTTCTGCACATGATAGCCACTTCTTTTGCGTTTTCAACTCTTAGCTCTTTTGATTGATGGATCATTTTTAATAAAATATTATATAGACTTTCCATATCATTCCTGTTGACAATTGTCGACGACATTACTTCTGGAAACATTTTATTTATAATTTCATATTCCTCATTTAATAATAGATATCCGTTTAACTCAAATGCATATTTATGTAAATCTGCAAATTTTTCAGCTCTTTGTTTTGATTGTGACTTTTGTCTTCTAATAGTTTCATTATTTCCAGAATTTCTCCAATATAACAAAACATCGCTTAAATTTGTAATCCTACCAAGAACTGAACATTGTATCCAAAAATGATAATCTTCCATACCCAGCCAGCCATCATGATATTTTATTCCATTCCTTTTTATAAAATCAGTCCTAAACATAGCACTTCCATTTGCAACAGAATCATAAAGCATCATATCAGCACGAATATATAATGGATTATTCAATGGTTCTCTACAAGTCCGTATTAACTGATCATTCTCATCAATAATACAATACCGTCCTCCCACGACATCTATATCTCTGTTCACATCCAGATAATTAACTTGAGTATCAAAACGAAAAGGTACAGTTATATCATCATCATCCATTAAAGCAATATACTCTCCATTAGCTAATGCCAATCCCCTATTTCTTGAAAATGAAATCCCCTTATTTTTTTCATTCCTTACAATTTTTATTCTGGAATCCCGTATTCTACTAACTATGTCTAACGAATCATCCGTTGAGCAGTCATCAATTATTAACAATTCAAAATCTTTATAAGATTGTTGCAGGATTGACTCAATTGCTTTATATACGAACTGTTCTGCATTATACAAAGGCATTATAACTGATATCTTTGGCATTATTACCTTATATGATGTCATAGAAGAAAAACATCACATTTCCTCTCTTTATTTTAATATAGAATAATATTCTCCGTAAAATACATACAATAATTCTTTTATCATACTTTATAACCAGCGGATAGGTCATTACTTCTTTTGCATCCAAAAACTCCCTCCATGAAACGGAGCATGAAGCGGCCAGTTTTCCATAAATATATCCTTATGTTTCTTTTCCATCATATTTTGAAAAAACAAAATTTTGTAATTGTTATTGTTCTGTAGAAACGCCCTCAATAAATATAATTCATTCCATACCCTGCCACTGTAAATCCATTCCTTGGGATATTCGAATGGATAAAAAATATCATGCAAATGAATGCAAACGCCTTTAGCAAGTCTGGGTAATATATCAAAAAACAAATAGTTGACATCTGATCCTATTTTAGATACATGAGTTGAGTCTATAAATAGAACATCTCCTTCTTCCAACTCCTCAAATACATTAAGTGAAATATCCTGCAATTTTTCTGGTAACAATTCAATCTCATCCTGTGGATTAACCAATGATTTCAGTAGACCTGGATAAGGTTCGATAAATTTTAGTTTAATTTGATTATTAAAATAATACTCGTTTGTATCAAGCATAACCGCAGATGTATATCCTGAACCAACCTCAATCACCCTTTTAGGACGTAAAATCCGAAGCATGCAATGTAAACCAATTGCATCTGCATGACTAATACTATCATTATTATATCTATATCTCAATTTATGTGAATCTGTATATTCTGTAATATCTAACCAACTAGGTATTGTATTATACAAAAGACTCATTTTATGCAGTGTTTTTATTTGATTTTCCTCATTAAAATCTATATCTCTTACGTCTTTCTCTCGCATAAACAAATGTTCTTCTTTATGTTTAATTTCTTCCAGATCTGGATATAAAGAATAGAAATGACCAAGAGGTGAAAAGTTTTCTTTTTCTATATAACTACTCAGTCCTTCCCAACTAAATATAGTTCCAGTAATATTCGGCGGCATTATATATGGAAATTCGTCCTTTTTCAATTTTTTTACAATATCCCAACCATATTTTGGAGAAACAAGTATATAGTATCTACTTTTATTTTCCACGAGTTTCTGTAAGCCAACTACTGGAATTCCGCAAATAATTTCACCCTGTTTCTTTATATCATTATCGCAAAAGCAGCTAACTTTTATGTTATATTTTTCAAGCTCATTAAATAAACGCCGCCCCCTCTGCCCTGCTCCAAAAATCACCCACTCTTTTTCTACAGAAAATTTTTCGTCAAAATACGCATTAAGAATTTTTTTTAATTCCATATTAATTTGTATATTATATAAAGCTAATATACTTTCCTTTCTAAATAGTATTATAAAAACAACTCTTTGAATCTTGAATATTCCAGATACTTTTGAGCCAACTGCTCGATGAAGGAGATCCAGTATAAATCATTATCTTTTATTCTAATAAGATATAATCCGCAATGAAATCCTTATACAAAAAAGCTTATTTGTCTTTATTAATTTATTCTTAGATTATTTCATCTTGATTTTCTTATTATTTCTTCAAGTCTTTCTCCGAAGATATCAAGAGTAAAATGTTCATTGTAAGTTTGTCTAGCTCTTAGGCTTATGCTTTTCAAGCTATTTTTATTATTTAGTACCCAGGATATTTTTTCAGTCAAATCGGCTACATTTTCATTTTCAAATATACATCCGTTTTTTTTATGTTCTATGTATTTCACTATACCAACCACGTTTGAGGCAATAAGAATTTTCCCGTACATAAATGCTTCCGTTGCTACTATAGATAGAGTCTCTTGACGAGAGGGAACAACTACAACATCAATTTTTTTATAGATCTTTTCAATTTCCTCACGATTTAATTCTCCCAACCATCTAACTTCTGGAATCATTTCTACCTGCTTCAAAACAGAAAGACCAAATTTACTTTCTGTTGGACATACTCCAATCAGCCAAACCTCACACTTATTACGATCTTCTTGTGTAAGGTGCATAATTGCTTGCAAAATAATATCTTGTGCCTTAACTGAACTTATGCCCCCAATAACTGCAAATACAAGTTTCTCTCTTTTAATAAATTGAGTGTTATCATACCCTTTATCCGGAATACCATAGTGAAGTACATTGGCATTTAACCTATTAAAATATTGGTGAAAGGTACGAAGTGCTACATCGCTTACAACATATGTTTCTATATTCAAGTTATCTATATATTCAATTATCCTTTTATCCAAATATTCATACTCAATCTTTGATTCATGAATCCACCACATAATAGGTATTCTATTAATAAGTTCCTTAATAATCCTTAATATTGGGAGAGTATTTATTATAACAAAATCAAACTGTTCTATCCAGCTTATTTGTTCCCATGCGCAAAATTCTATTAACTCTTGAATATATACAGTAACACCCTTTTTTGTTATTTCATTTACAAAACCAGTATCAACTTTCCATGTAGCTATTGAAACATCATATTCCTTTTCTATTAGTGCTAAAGCAGCATAAAATGCAGCTAAAGAACTTCCAGTATAGTTTAACATATAAGTAAGAATTAAAATCTTTTTCTTATTTTTATTAATACAAACAGAATTTTCTCTATAATGAGTAATTAATTCACACGATGCTTTGTTTTTAACACTATATTCGCAATAACTTTCGTAATCTAATATTAATGACTCTTCAATTCCAAACTCGTTTATTAATTGTTTTATCATTATATCTTTTTGTCTAGCCATAATTACTATTATATCATAGGAAAAACCATTTATATAACTAGGAGGGAAAATCTGAATATTGTTAATTTTTTTATTCCATTTGTTTTTATCATTATCAATAAATGCAACAATTTCTTCTTTATTAAATAGTTCTTGCATTTTAAAATAATAAGCACCTGTACCAAAAATAATTATTCTCATATTATCTTCTATGATTAATTTATAATCATATATACCTTTCTTTTTCAATAATCAGATTAACTTTAAAGTTAGGGTATTCAAATTTCAATTTATCACTATCATAAAAGTTGCATTGTTTACCATAAAAATAAAACTTCATTAAAATCCTTTAAATATGTTTTAACTTCATTAGTATGATTTTTATCTAAAGCTACGATAATTACTAAATTTAAAGCATCAGTCAATTCTGATAACTTATATACTTTCAATTTGTTGTTATAATCAGGGCTATCTATCTGATTATCAGAAACAATATAACCTTCTATCTTTCCATTGTAAATTTCTATTATTTTACTAATTCTTTTAGAATATGATCCCAAACCATATACATATAATTTTTTATTGGTAAAAAAGTAACTACGTATGTCACTAATGCTTATTTTTGAAACGTCATATTTGATTCGTATAATATCCATAATATTAGGATTAAATTTTTTAATTTCGAGAATATCTATTTCTAGAGAATAAACTCTTTTTACATTATTTAATATTAAATCTAAGTTGTATAAATTATACCTATATAAAAAATTTAGTGAATCCAGAATATTGTTTCGTACAAACCACTTAGGTGAAAAAGCCACTTTTTTCATAATTGGTACATTACATTCTTTAATACAAAAATTACTAGCTTGATAAATATTAAACGGATTATCTTTCGCATAAACACCATATATGTAATTATGGTAAATCAAATAGTAAAATAAACCTGTTTCAAACTCCGAATAGATGTCTCTTATATCTTCAGTTAATGGATTAATATTATCTCTAAAATAATTAAAAAATAGAGGATCATTAATGATTTTTTTTCTAAAAACAAGAAAATATGATTGAAGATGATTTTGGATATTATTGGAACTATAATTTAACCCCCAAAAATCTACTTCTTTATTCCCCATATCATTGAAAATAGATTCTAATGGCACAAATGGGCCAAAAAATGTATCATTACATAGTACTAATTCATCGTACTTCTGTAATCTATGTATACATAACACATTTACAATAATATCTCTATAAGCACCGCCGTCATATCCCTTATTCTCACGTATATGCATTTCATCAGCATACTTACTCAGTATTATCATTCCATCATTATTTACACTTCCATTTATTACAATAATTAAATAACTTATACACTTGCAAAGTTGATTTAAAAGGTAATTTATATAATCATCTACTATACCCTCTTTATCATAAAAGCAAAATATTCCTAATCTATTTAAATTCATTTTATTTTTCAATCAATCGCCTCATAGTAATAATATAGTATAACTAAAATACATCATATTGGATATTTTGCATGGATGCTAGATACAAAATTTCTTGCAATTTCAATAAATATGCTTTTCTAGATTAATATTTCGTCCATTTTGATATTTTCTTAAATACACTGATTTTATGCCACTCTCACTACCCGCAATGTTGCCCATCATGTCAGAAAAGTCAACCATGGCGCCTTATGCTGTAGAATATTTAATTAATATCTTTAATCACCTGTTTTGCAGGGATAACCGATATACTATTATTCAATGAAAATCCTTTGCAATGTTTGCATAAATTAGTATATCCTTTATTATTATACCCAAGCCTAAACTCAATTAATTCTTTGCATTTTTCCTCCGTATATGTTTTTAAATCAAATATTTCTTCTATCTGCTCATCATTAATTCCCGCCACTGTCGCATATGAATCGTAGTTACAACTATATAACTTTCCATCTCTCAATTCCTGCCATGAGTGACAACAATCATTAAAATGTTTTTGTAACTGCTCATCTGACCAGCCAGAATAATCTGTACTTAATGGTGCTAAATCAATCCAACTATCAACTTTTGAAACGTGATATGAAATACCAAACTCCTTAAACTTTTGTATGAGTATATCGAAATTTTCATTAAATTGAGGAACAGCATCCCGATAATCATCAACAGTTATATCAACATTACATCTACTTAATTTATCTAGTATATAATCGGACGGAATTATAGTGCCATTAGTAACTGTTCTTAGTTGAAATATTTTATTACCATATTTTTTATCAACATATTCAATGAGATCTGCTATATGAGGGTACAATAGTGGTTCACCCCCACTTATATGAAATAGTAATATATTATCAACACACGAGAAAAACAAATCAACATCTTCAACTAATTTATCCCATTTTCGAGTATAGAACTTCTTTGCATAAGCATTAAAATTCAGACATGCCTCACACTTTAAATTACATACCGTACTGGGAAGAAAAGATATGTTATAAAAAAATACTTTATTATACTTATAAGCGAAGTAGATACCTAAAAATTCTTCTAAATCAAAAAATTCTATATTTTTACGATATCCTTTTGAAAGTAGTTCTTTGTATATACCTCTTCTTTGCATTTGACCAGGAGTTACTATAATTCCTATTTTATCTATTTTGACATCATTCAATGTAATAACTGGAATTTCATAAGCATTACTATAACGTTTTTTTTCGTCATTATCGATAAAACCAACAATATCAATTTCATCTTTTAAAATTCGATAACTTTTTACACCTAAATCCCCTGCTCCGAATAATAAATATTTTTGTTTTTCACAGATTTTTTTATACACTTCATCAAATTCATGTCCTTTATTTTCCCACTTCATATTTAAAACCTCTCGATGTATGTATTTTACTATTATAATTGAAAAGATATAATTTTCTCAAACTCTTCAACTCTATCAGGATATTCTATATTTGTAGTAATATATTCTTGTTTATACCTATTCATATATACTTGACTTTCTAATAAGATTAATCTATTTTTTTGTTCATAAGCAATTTCGGCAACTAATTTTGCATGATACGCAAAAAAACGTTTTATCCATATATGAGTTTCTGGCTCGATATCATTTTGTTCCACAAATTCTAATAGTTTTAAATATGCATTAAATATTTGAACACGAATAGGCAAATTTTTCGCATGCCAAGTAGAATTATTTCTTATATTATAATGGTAAAAACTCCGATTTATATAATATGATTTTTTACAATTTGCCGCTAAATGTGCAAAAAGCAGAATATCACCCCCTAGCTTTTGCTCTTCATCAAAAATAACTTTTCCATTATCACTTTTAAAAATATTTTTATCAAACAACTTACACCATAAATTTGCTGAAAATGCTTTATAATAATCTCTTTTATAAATATATTGAAATAATTCGCTTCTTCCAAATACTCCATCTTTTATTAATATTTGATTTCTCAGTTCTGTTGTTTTACCATTTCTCTCTTCAAAGTAACCTGATGCAACCATATCAACATTAAATTTTTCCTTAATACTAACTAATGTTTCATACATATCTTCTTCTATCCAATCATCGCAATCCAGAAAACCTATATAATCACCCTTTGCCATTTTCAATCCTATGTTTCTTGCGCTACTTTCACCACCATTACTTTTATGTACTACATTTATGCGATTATCCAATTTAGCGTATTGATCTAAAATTTCTTCACTTCCATCTGTAGATCCATCGTCAATACACAAATATTCTATATTTTTATACGTTTGATTTATTGCACTATCCAGACACTTGCGCAAAAGCTCTGCAGTATTATAGACTGGTATAATTATAGATATTTTTTTCATACTTTTATTTCCTCACAATATTATCTTTCACTAAATCATATATACTTTCAGCTAATATCTTATTTGCTTTCTCAGTATAATGTACTTCATCAAAATAAAGGGAACCTTCCACATTTTTAAAAATATTACTGAGATCATGGATTCCATTTAATAGGTAATGTTTAGTTGTAATATTCTCATAAAATTCTTTTCGCGCTTCTAGCTTGATATTACCACACTCTTTTAGTATTTTATTAACTTTTCTAATTAATTCATCTTTATGATTACCAAACATACTTGTTGGTTGCAATATTCCATAATACATAATATTAAACTCACCACATATAGCCTTCATAATTCTCATATTCATGGCCCAATTTTCATGCCTCTCAGCATTAATTTCCAAACCAAATGAAAGCTCTAAATTTTCCGCACTTCTTAATCCAATTTTCGGAGCTTCAATAGTGTCTTTTCCTATGATATTACTAAATTTATTTTTACACATATATTGTAGATATTTATTAACAAGAGGGTGTTTTATATCGATATCCACTTCATTTACACCATTAAATTGAATAACTATATTTGGTTTCAACCAAATACCGTCTCTTAAAAACTTCAGTAATTCTTGTGATGATTCATATCCGCTTATAGCTCCATTATATATAACTATATCGTTATTATAATCATTTTTAATAATATCATAGAAATATTTAACCCACGAGGCAAACGCTGAATAATCATCGTCAGTAGTACTTCCCCCAAGTATAAGTATTTTATTTTTACTCTTCTTGTTTCCCCATGCACTAAAACCAGTTAAATCACCGTTTCTTGAATAACCACATATAGGATCGTATATATCATATCGACTCCTTCCTCCCCAATACTTCATAATATTAAAGTAATCAACATTCTCTTGTAATCCAATTCCATTCAAAAGTTGTTCTGCTAATATAGCATTATCTATAATACATAAAAAAATCAAATAATCATTAGCTTCATATAGTAGATCATATGGAGATTTTATATATTTTCCATCTAAAAACATTCCATGCTTATTTTCGTCCATATCAATAAAATAAGAAACTTCATAACCTAGTACCGCAAGGTATGCGTAGATTCTCGCACCAGCTGTACCACAACCATATAAGATTATTTTTTTATTTTGATTCTGAGACATAACGTCATTAATATATCTGACTATGGGATTATCATTGTATTGTTTAATCACATTTAGCCCTCTCTTATTTTTCTAAAACTCGTAAATATATGGAGAAACTCCTCCTTGTTTCAAATCTATCATTTTATTTTTATAAGCACTTATAGTGGAGACAGACGTAAATTGTTTCATTAAGTCGTCATTTAATAAATCCCAATTATTATTTAGTAGTGACTTTAGTTCAACAGGGGTTTCATAAGAATATACTACAATAGTTTTTATATCATCATTCCTTTTATAAAAAGTACTTTTTTCCTTTTTCTGTACTAATATATCTGAGCAGAGCATTTCATTGCCCTTAATTTTTACCAATTTATCAGCTACTTCTTTTATAAGTTTTTTTTCCATATTATTAATCAAGCTCATAAATACTCCTCCAATCTTCTTTTTCCGTATATTCATACTGCTCTTCTTTAATTAATACGAAATTTTCTAGAATCAAAACGTCCATATCTGTACGCATAAAGCATTTATACGCATCATATGGTGTACAGACTACTGGCTCTCCTCTAACATTAAAAGAAGTATTAACCACCATTGCACAACCAGTATTTTTCTCAAAATCTTTAATAATATTATAGAAGAATGAATTTGTATCTTCTGAAACAGTTTGAATTCTTGCGCTATAATCCACATGTGTGACTGCCGGTATAGAAGAACGCATTTGATTAATAATTTCTAACATATTATTATCATGATTTAAGAGCTCACTTTCTAAATCTTGAGAATCATTTTTTCTAAGATGAGTTTTTACAGGCGCTGTAAATAGCATGTACGGACTAGGCGAATCTATATCAAAATAATCCTGTAATTTTTCTTCTAGTACTGCTGGTGCAAACGGTCTAAAAGATTCTCTAAACTTAATCTTTAAATTTAGTTTCGATTGCATTTTATCTGACATAGGATTGGCAATTATACTTCTTGCACCTAAAGCTCTTGGACCAAATTCCATTCTTCCATTAAAAATGCCGATTACTTTATCCTCTACCAACGCATTTGCAGTATAACTATATAAATCGTCATTATCCATATAGCGATAATTAATATTTTCTTTGTCCAAATACCTCTTAATTTGATCATTACTATAACTAGGGCCTAAATAGGAACCTTTCTGACTATCGGGGAATATTACTTTTCTATCTAATCCAAAATATTGGTAAGTACCCAAAAGTGCCGCTCCCAACGCTCCTCCCGCATCTCCTGCTGCTGGCTGGATCCATATGTTATTAAATATTTTTTCCTTTAACAGCTTACCATTTGCAACGCAATTTAATGCTGTGCCTCCAGCTAGTGTTAAATTTTTTAAACCAGTTAATTTTTTAGTATATATTGCAATCTTTAAAATAATTTCTTCCGTAACCTTCTGAATAGAAGCCGCTAAATCCATATATTCTTTTGTTATAATACTCTCTGGCTGACGTCGTTTTAATTGAAATAACTCTTCAAAAGATTCTCCCGTCATTACCTCATCTTTCATAAATGAAAAATATTCTGTCTTAAGTTTAAATGAGCCATCGTCATATAAAATTATAAGATCTTTCATTATCTTGTCATAATATATTGGATCACCATAAGGAGCCAAGCCCATTAGTTTATATTCACCCGAATTCACTTTAAACCCGCAAAAATACGTAAATGCACTATATAGGAGTCCCAATGAGTTTGGATAATTCATCTGTTCTAAAATAGTAATATCCTTGTCTCTTCCTACTCCTATTGTGGAAGTAGCCCACTCTCCAACACCATCTAGTGTTATAATTGCTGCTTCTTTAAATGGAGATGGGTAAAATGCGGAGGCAGCATGAGACATATGATGTTCACAGACTAAAAGGTTACCTTTCTTACCAAGATTACCTATGGTCTGATTAATTAATTCATGTATCCAGAGTTTCTGACCATACATTGACTCAAATGATTTCTTAATTATATTATCATTATCTGGGCTAACTGCTATGCAATTATTTAACCATCTGTCTAACGTAAGCAATGGATTGTCATAATATATAACAGCATCTAATTCCCCATTCATCTGTGCTAAACAATACTTTATCGCATGGATTGGGATCGAAGAATCAGCTTTTTTTCTAGTAAAACGTTCTTCTTGGACTGCAGCATATATTTCTCCATTATGGCACAATGCCGCTGCGCTATCATGATATAAAGCAGATATTCCCAAAATATTCATAATTGCTCTCCTAAACTTCATATTTATGTAAACTTAATTTTTATATTATAAATTCTTCCAATATATTAACTACTCTCTCACTGGCATGTCCATCCTCCAGCACTCCATGTTCTTCCGAAAACGCATTAACCTTCTTTGTATATTCTTTAGCATCAAATTTCGAAATATTTTTAACCAATTCATCATTATCCTTGGCCACTGAAAACGGTAAGGAATACATATCCCACATCAACTTCCCTCTCTCCTCTGTATACTGGTCTAAATCATCTGCATAAAGAAAAACAGGTAAATACATATTAATAACATCAAACGCAGAACTGGAATAATCGGTTATCAACACATCTGAAGCTGCCGCCAGTTCATTCATATCATCCCCCTGACTAACATCTATCATATTTGATATTCCATTTGTTAAAGGAAATCCATCCAACTGTGCTGCCAATTGAGGATGAAGGCGCAAAAACACAAACCAATTCCCACCAAACTTTTCTTCCAATGCATTCACCATACGCTTAAAATCAATAGTAGGTTCATCTGCAAATACCTGCCGGTTACCTTTCTGGCTACCACCTCTGAAAGTAGGTGCAAACATTACTATTTTTGCATCCTGAGGCATCTGGTAGCGCTCCCGTATGTACTTATAAATTTCCTCTCTTCTATTAATGAAAATATCACATCGTGGTGAACCAGTTTTAATAATATTACTATGATAAAGCAGCATTTCAGGATACAGTTTTGTGCACCACTCAGAATTTGAAGTCACATAATCAGCAAGCTTAGAATCATATTCACTTACCAGATATGCAATTCTTGGAAATAACTTTCCCCGGAACTTTCCCACTGGTTTAAACTCCAGCGCTGCATGCCAGGTCTGAATATAAAGCTGATTTTTCCTCTTAGCCGTACCATATGCTTTTCTGCTGTTATCCACCCATACTTTAGCGGTTGTCAAATGAAAGGCCCTATTTAGAAAACTATTTTTAACCTTATTAATTCCATCAGGAAATTGCTTTTCCATATTATTTACAAGCCAGACAATCTCATATTTTTCTTTCCTGCTTAGAAGTTCTTCCGCAATGTAGCGGGGATTGCAGCAATATCCTCCGTCTCCCTCAAAAGTAGTGAATACAATCTTTTTTTTATTAACGGGAAAAATCCAAAACAAACGGTAAAATAGATTCGTTCTGTAACATTGCCATTTCCGCTTTCTTATGTATTTCTCTTCATTGCTAATACCTTTCATCTCTGAAATTCCTCCTTTGCAATCCGAACCAGAGAATCTGGAACTTGGGCACATGCTTTTTCATAATCTTCCTTAAAATCCACTTCACTCCAAAAATGCCCATTGGTAGATATTGATTTCACTAGAAAATTCCGTTTATCAATCACCCTTTGTACCGCTCCTTCAAAATAAGATGTAAAAGCCTTTTCCTTCATAAGTTCAACGGTTGCCCTATTTAGTTCATTAATTACATCTCTACCAACTTTAGCAATACCAATAAATTCGCCTTCGGACGTATCACAATCCATTGTTTTATTTATTTCTACAACTTTACCGTCTATTACTTTCACTTTCATCGCCTCTTCATCGCAAGGACTGTAATCCACCGGCAATATAATATCTCCATCTTCCTCAAGCATAGCCTCAAATATCTCAGGAGCGCATAAAGTATCTGCATGTAAATATACAAAATCATCATTAAGATAATTTTTCGCTATAAAAAATGATCCCAGTACATTTACCATCTCATAAAACGGATTATAAACACATTGGATTCCGTCTATCTTCTCTGTTAGTTCATCAAACCTTTCGCACTGGTATCCTGTAACAATAATAATATCCCTGATTCCAAAAGCATGGAGCATGGAAATATTATATTCAATCATCTTAAAGCCTTTTATTTCCATAAATGATTTAGGTTTATTCTCTGTGAGATCTCCTAATCTGCTGCCTTTTCCTGCTGCCATAATGATTGCCTGCATATTTACATTCTCCCATTCTATATTGAATCGTAATAAATACCTGATATAATATCCTTTTGTAAGCTCAATTTGTCATTGTTTATATTTCCCGTAACTTTTTCTGTAAGCTCTGGGATATCTTCGCTTTTAATTCCCAGGTTAAATAAAGTTTTAATGGTATTCGTCTTCTCCATAAACCGGATCATTTCTTTTCTTGCTTCTACACCGTTATCTATTTCTCTGCCAGTCAGCCAATATATAATATTCTTTACTTTATTTTCATTTACACTATATTGCCTTTGGATCCATGCAGGGTACAAGGAGGCAACACCCGCCCCATGACTTGTATCAGTCTTAGCACCAATCGCATACTGCATCCGATGTGGAAGGCATGTTCCCACGTTTGCAAGATTGATACCAACAATCATACTTGCGTAACAAAGTGCTTCTCTTGCTTGATGATCATCGAGATTATTCATTAATAACAGAAGATTCTCCCCTATTGTTCTAATCGCTTTCTCAGAGATCATTTCAGACCAGAAATTAGCCTTTACAGCTACATAACTTTCAATCGCATGCGCCAGCGCGTCAAATCCCGTCTCCATTGTAATTCCAACAGGTACTGTCCATGTATATACGGGATTGACGATTGCGGCTTTTGGTAATATTGCGGTACCTCTTATTCCGCCCTTCATTTGATATGTCAGACTGGATAGTATGGCACCCTTGCTCAATTCACTACCAGTACCTGCAGTCGTTGGAATGGCTATGACAGGCAGAGTATGTTCAGATGGTTCTATCCCCTCCAGCAAAAAACGTTCCAGTCTTTCTGTAGTACCCACTCCCACAGCTACGGCTTTTGCTGCATCAATAGCACTCCCTCCGCCAAAACCGATAACTGCTTTCACCTGCTTCTCAATACCCAATTGAACCGCATCCTGGATCTCTTCTAATTTGGGATTTGCACTTATGCCATCAAAAACCAAAGTGTCTTCTACAAGTGTAAGATTGTCCAGAATTCTTTTTAAGTCATTTACATAACCAAATTTTACAAGACTTCTTCCGGTTGTGACTACCATGATAGTTCCAGCCAGATATCTGCTTTCCTTCTTTAATGCCTCTTCCACATTATTATTGCCAAAATATATTGTTGTGGGTATTTCTAAAGTAAATCCTTCCATAGCTGAACCTCATAAATTTTCAATTCTTACTTCTCTGTCATCAACCATTTTACTAATTATTCTTTTTCTTCTTTCATATAAATCTTTTACGGTCCCATAGGTATCTTTATATAGTTCATACATATACATGTACTTTTGATGATTAATCATGTTGGGCTTTATAATCATACGGACAGACACAAATTTATCAGCAGCTTCTCTCAAATCCTTAAAGTAACCTTTACCCAGCATAACCATCATAGCCGCCCCAGTTGATGTGGTCTCAAATTCGGATAAAACAAGAACGTCCCGTCCAAGAATATCCGCTTTAATCTGAGATATGAGATTAACTCTCGCCAGTCCGCCTGATAGACGAACCGAGTTTATTTTAATTCCTGTTTGTTCAATTGCAGCTATCATATCCATATCAATAAATCCCGTACTTTCAAATACAGCTCGGGTCATGTCTTTTCTGGTGTGCATTCTCTCTATACCAAAAAATACCCCTCGTGCATTATCATCCCAAATAGGCGCCCGCTCTCCTAAAAGGTAAGGTAGGAATATCAAACCTCTTGCACCTAAAACAGATTCTCCTGCCTCCTTTTCCATCACCTCATAAGGATAAATTTCATTTTGATAATAACACTGCTTTACCCACTCAATCAGTCCACCGCCCAGATTATTGCTGCCACCTATTATATTAGCGTTTTCCTTATAGAGCGGCAGATTATAGATCATAGGGTTGTTATGTAGGCTTCTGTCTCTGGACAAGGCTCGTAATACGGTTACTGTTCCTGATACATCACTTGCTTCACCATCTTCAGATACCCCACTTCCAATGAAGGAACAAATCGCATCATAAGAGGTAACTACAATCTCCGCATTCTTACTGATTCCCAGTTTTTCCGCCAAATCAGGTTTTATTCTGCCCACGGTATCTCCAGGATTCATTACGATTGGCAGCCTCTGTTCAGTAACCCCAAGAGAATTTAAAAGGCTTACCGGATAATACTTTTTTTCTGGATTATAGTGATACTTAATGGCATTAAAATAATCTGTGACATAGGAACCACAAAGTTTAAACAACATATAATCATTGGGTGATAAAAATTTGTCCGTCTTATAAAACATTTCCGGCATGTGCCGTTTTACCCACAATATCCGCGGAATCATAAGACTGGCAGTCATATCCAATAAAGTTTCTTCATATACCTTTTTGAATTCAGCCATCTGAGAAATATACTTACTCTCCTCTTCTGCCCTTTTATCTGAAACCATTAAGGCTCTCATAAGGGGAGCTCCATCTTTATCTACGCAAACAAGACAAGAAGCGGATGCCGTAACAGTTATATAATCAATACATATTTCCTTGCATTCGCAGGCCGCTCTACCAATCAGCTTCTCTGCGCTCTGACACCATTCCTTCGGATCCTGTTCAACCTTTTCTGCACTGATTGCTGTCTTTATGGGGATTGCTTCATTAAATAATTTCATCCCATCACCATTAAATACAATGCACCTTATGCTCTTCAGCCCCATATTAATAACCATTACATTTTTCATTGCCATTGTCCTTTTTTCTAAATGATAATTTTCAATTTATTAAATGCCATCTGATAAATAGCTTTGTAAATTGACTCTTCAACACGGGAAGCCTGAAATCCTTCTTCTTCCAGCAACCCATTATCCAACGATAATAAAATCCCCTTTCTATAAGCTAGTTTTACTTCTGTGGATATGTTGATTTTTCTAACATTATCTATCTGAGATAACCTATGTATCTCTTCATCCCCCATACCACTTGCTCCATGTACAACAAACGGAATGTTAGAGATTTGTGCTACATAGTAAATCAAATCGTAATCAAGCTTTGGCCTTCCTTTATACATGCCATGAGCATTGCCAAATGCTACAGCAAGCATATCAACTTCTGTTTCCATTAGAAATCTCTTTATATCTTCCCGGCTTGCGATTTGATTCTCCTGTATATTTATAGTATCTTCGGTACCTTTTATCTGTCCAACTTCTGCTTCCACCAGAACATTTTCTTTATGGGCCATTTGTATTACCATGTTAGTCCTTTGAATGTTTTCCTGTAAGCTTAAATCAGAAGCATCTATCATAACTGAGTCCCATTTCATAGAAATGGCATCCTTAATTAAATTCAAATCTTTGCAATGGTCCAAATGAAGGTAAACTTTGATTTTCTTTCTATCCGCATAGCTTTTAATGAATGCTCTTGTCTCTTTTACATCCATCTGCTTATATATACTGGAAGATGTCTGTAAAATAACATTCTTATTCCATTGGGCTGCAGCGTCAATTACTGCTTTTGCCGAATTAACATCCCATATATTAAAGGCAAGCAGGCATTCCTTTTGTAAATCATTTATCATCCCTTATCTCACTCCCTAAATCTGGTTTGTTAGTAATGATTCCATTGACGCCCCAATCACAAAATTTCCGTATATCTTTTCCGCTATTTACTGTCCAAATATTAAGCTCGACCCCCTTTTTCTTAAGAGATTCAATTGTATCTTTTTTATTCATATGATACCAGGCTGGATGAACAGTCAATACGTTATATTTTTTTGCATACTCTGCGATATCCATAATGCCGTCACTATAAAGGAATGCTACCCTTGCTTTTGATTCTATTTCACGAAGATTCAACATGGAAGAGTGAGCAAAAGAAGAAAATAAAGTTCTTTCAAATACTTTTATATCCTTTACTATTTTTAATACCTTCTCTTCCATACCCTCATAAAAGATTATATTATTTTTTAATTCTATATTAAACTGGAAATCTTTACCTGACTTTGATATCTTTTGCGAAAAATGATCCAGCACTTCCTCCAAAAGAGGGATTTTAATACCATGGTATTCCGGATGGGTTCTGTTAAATTTAAATTGCCTAATCTCTTCCAGGAGAAAGTCTTTCACATATCCTTCTCCATCTGATACCCGGCTTATTTCCTCATCATGAATAACTACCAGGTGACCATCCTTTGTCATCTGCACATCAAATTCAATTCCATCTGCTCCCATATCATAAGCCAACTGAAATGCTTCCATAGAATTTTCCGGTGCATACTGGCTAGCTCCACGATGTCCATATATCTTCGTATCGTATCTCATTTTCTGGTCTCCATAAATTTCTCCACAACCCCAGCCATAGCAATTGACTCTTCTTCCGTAAATTTATAAGATTTCCTTTCCCCATTATGAATGAGTGACACAAATTCGCTTAATTCATAACGCAGACCATCACCTAAAAATTTCGCAGTATACTGTTCCTTTTTATAAGCATTCTCGAAACGGACTTCAAAAGATTTTGTCAGCCACCATGGTGATTCTGCAAGTATATAGCCTTTGGTTCCTGCTATAATTAGCTGACCTTCTGATTTTACAGCAACACCGGTCTTGGATAATGCCATACCCCTGTCAAAGGAAAAAGAAGCTTTCGTATATAGATCGACACCATTCTCATTTCTGATACTGTCAAATTTTACCTCTTTATACTGTGTTCCCAGCAACTTAAAAATAGGAAGCATTGTATGATTACCGAATTCCAAAAATCCTCCCCCATAATGAGGATCCTTACATTCCCTTGTGTCCAGATCAGCTATTCTTGTAAAGCATGCTTCCACATCTACAATATTTCCTATTATCCCACTTCTTGCAACCCCCAAAAGCTGATTAAATCCTGGACAATAGGCTGTTTTTATAGCTTCCATAAGCAGGCAGTCATTTGCTTTTGCTATATCAAATAATTCAAGTGCCTGAACTTTTGATAAAGCCATGGGTTTTTCACATAGCACATGTTTCTTCAAACTTAGAGCTTTCTTTGCATATTCAAAATGTGTCTGGTGCAAAGATGCAATATATACTGCATCCAATGATTCCAGAAAGTCCTCATAATTTTCCCAATAAGCCTGAACACCAAATCGATCTGCAAACCGTTTTACACTTTCTTTATGAGGATTGAAAGCGCTGACAGTTTCAATACCACTGACAAACTTTGCTTCAGGAACAAACCGTCCTGCAATACGTCCAGTTCCAACAATCCCTAATTTTATGATAGGATACTTCTGTTTTCTTAGTAACGTACTGGAAATTTCTTTCGTTCTTTCCAAATATACCACTTTGCAAAAATCTTTCAGGTAGTCAAATTCACCCGTCCAATCTGAACCAATGGTAAATATATCCACACCATATTTATGTATATCTTCCACCTTCTGGCCAACATGATCTTCCACTATTATCTTGTCTGCCAATCCAGTTTTTTTAACGTTTTCTATCCGGTCTATGATGGAATCCACAACATTTAATTTTCCTCGTGACTCATCATACTGCTCTGTAGTGATTCCCACAATCAAAAAGTCTCCTAAAGCCTTTGCCCTTTCAAGCAATTTATAATGTCCTTCATGAAATAAATCAAAAGAACCATATGTTATTACTTTTTTCATATAAAAGTTCTCCTCACTATATCTAGTCTTGTAACATATAAGATGCAGGTATCATAAGAGCAAATTTTCAATCTACAAATAATATCAGCTTTGACAGTTTACGGTCTGGTTACTACACACCTTAAACGAATAACTTTCGTTGTTACTCCTCTTATTACATATATCGACATTTTCTAACACAGAATAACCCGTTTGAGATAACCTTTTAATAAGAAAATTTGTTTTGAATGCAAAAGGCTTCAGAACAATTCTGCCTAATAATCAAAAGTTGTTTTGAAGACAATTTTCAATAACTTCATAGTTTCTATTTTTCAGTAACTCACTGGAATGTGATGCGTTTGTAAGAGCGCGCCCATGGCGCGCAAAAAAAGCCTGAGACACGAATGGCGTTACAGGACTAAAATTACATCTTATTCCATTATGAAACTCATCACATCTCTTCTCATGGAATTTGGAGCAGCTGTCTGCGGTTTCCCAATCCGTAAAAGCATCTGTACGGTCTGGCCCTCTCCGGCATAATCGTTTCTGAAATTATCATAGGGCTGTTTCATCTCCGGATATTCCTCCAGCACCTGGCTGAGAGGCTGCATGGCAAGCCCCAGGGTATGACCAGTAAGAATCATCCTGCTGTATAGCATACCGCTGAGCACCTGATCTGTCCGTGTGTTCGCGCTGGTTGTTATGACAGCATAGGCAGCAGTATGATCAACAGCTGTTTTCGTATAATGAATGAAGTTTTCAGATGCACCTTTTCCTTCATTAATAGATGGAAACATGGTGATTAATCCCTGGAGCAGAT